>Ga0164305_10000108_pt1 | contig 26049 bp, 20 predicted proteins | sample Whisoiple_237_MG_FD_110215 | JGI IMG/M metagenome (GOLD analysis project Ga0164305, IMG submission 110215) | Soil microbial communities amended with pyrogenic organic matter from upstate New York, USA - Whitman soil sample_237_MG | ecosystem: Environmental > Terrestrial > Soil > Agricultural...
AGTTGAGCGATCCGCGATATTTGCAAAAGATTGCGGCGCTGTTTTACGAGTTTGAGGAGATTGGGCAAAATCGGGTTTTGGGCTATCAAAATCCGGGGGAGTTGCGGGATGGTTATCCGAAGTTTTATTGGAATGTAGTTTATCGGTATGTGAAGGATGCGATCGGCTATTTGGAACTGACGCAGCAGGGGAAACAAATTGTTGCTAATTTGAGCGCGAATGTGTTCCGGGTGGAGCATTCTCAGGTTCCAGAGTCTGCGGTGGCTGTAGTTAGCTAGGGTTGGGGTGGATGTCGGGCGATCGTTGTTTTCAATTGATTCACGGTCAAGGTTACTTTAAGTTAAAACCTGTAATTGTTTTGACAATTACTGATTTTGAAATGTTTGACAATGACCAAGAAGGAAGTTCTCATTTTGTGTTCAAGTAGAAAAAGCGTTTATTTGATTGTGCCGAGCCAGAGATTGAGCTGATATTTATCGAATTGCCAAAATTCAATAAACAAGTGGATGAGTTAGAAACTTTGACTGACAAGTGGATTTATTTTATGAAAAATGCTCGCAGCTTGGAAATAGTGCCGTCAACAATGGAAACAGGATCGGAAATACAGCAAGCCTTTGCGATTGCCAATCAAACTAATTTGAATCCAGAGGAGTTGGCAGATTTAGAATAACGCGAAATGTTTATTCTGGATCGGCAGGGTGTCTTGCTCAAGGGAATTGAAAAAGGAATCGCACAAGGCACAGAACAAAGCATCGCAGAAGGCAGAGAAGAAGGACTCGCGTTAGGAATGAGAGAAAAGGCTCTAGAAATTGCTAGGCAACTTCTCAATGTCCTTGACAATCAAACAATTAGTCAAACTACTGGTTTGAGCGTTGAAGATATCCAAAATTTGCGGGAGGAATGAAAAGAAGGGAAAAAGTACGATCGCACAATTAGTGCAGCTTTTCTCGTTACCAGAATCAGCCTGGTAGCGCAGGTTTTTGAGGTTCTGCCTCTTGGATTGAGAATTACGCTAAATATTAACTCTCATCCACTTAATACCCAAGGATGAGTCTGCCCTCCGTCTAAAGGCAGATTTCATTAAACGAGTAAATTCCGTATGATGCTGTAAAAGTCAGTCACAGGGGAAAGCTATCTCCGACTCTAGCTCCACATAACTGACAAATCTTACTATAATCAAAAAATACATCTCATGACATCAGTCACTCCCAATCAAACTTCCTCTCAATACGAAGTTACAGAATCAGAGGACAAAATTCAGTCTCTGGTAGAAGAAGTTAAGCCAGAAAGCGAAATCGATTTAGAATTCCTCTACACCAGAGACATTGAATTCCGACAAGAAACAATTTATTTCATTGTAGTCGATCGCTTTTACGACGGCGACCCCACAAATAACGAAGGCCCCAACCCAGAACTTTACGATCCAGAAGGCAAAGATTGGGGAAAATATTGGGGCGGCGATTTGCAGGGAGTTATCGACAAACTCGACTACTTAAAAGATATGGGAGTTAGCGCAGTTTGGCTGACGCCACTGTTCGAGCAAGTAGAAGCATTATTTGTCGAACAAGCTGCAATTCACGGCTACTGGACTAAAGATTTCAAGCGACTAAATCCCCGCTTTATTGCCAAAGGCGACAATCCTTCTATCAACCAAACACAAGAAACTAAAGATACCGTATTTGACAAATTAGTACACGAGTTGCACCAGCGAAATATGAAACTCGTGCTCGATATTGTCTGCAATCACAGCAACCCAGATTTTAGCGGAAAAAAAGGGGAACTCTACGACGACGGCGTAAAAATAGCTGACTTTAACGACGATGAAGATAACTGGTATCACCACTACGGCGAAGTCACAAACTGGGAAGATGAATGGCAAGTCCAAAACTGCGAACTGTCGGGTTTAGCAACTTTCAACGAAAACAATATTGCCTACCGCAATTACATTAAATCAGCAATTAAACAATGGCTGGACAGAGGTGTTGATGCTTTGCGGGTTGATACAGTCAAGCATATGCCTATTTGGTTTTGGCAGGAATTTAATGCTGACATTTTAACACACAGACCTGATGTTTTCATTTTTGGCGAATGGATTTACAGCGACCCTAGAAACGATCGTTCTGTGGAATTTGCCAACGAGTCGGGGATGACTATTTTAGATTTTGGTCTGTGCGTGGCAATTCGAGAAGTATTGGGAAAGGGTGCGGAGGCGGGATTTAAGTTAGTCCAAGATGTCCTGAATTTGGATCACCGCTACTACGGGGCGACGGAGTTGATTACTTTTATTGACAACCACGATATGCCGAGGTTTCAGTCGTTGAATCCGGCTCCAGAAATGCTGAATTTGGCGATATGTTTAATTATGACGACTCGCGGCATTCCCTGCATTTATTACGGCACCGAACAGTATCTGCACGATGATACAGATGGGGGAAATGACCCCTACAACCGCCCGATGATGGAAAAGTGGGATACGGATTCGCCGATTTACCGAGATGTGCGTTTGCTGTCGGGATTGCGGCGGCTGAATCCAGCTATTTCGATGGGGAGTCAGTGGCAAAAATATCTAACTGCTGATGTTTATTGTTACGTGCGCCGCTATCGCGATTCGGTAGTATTTGTAGCGATGAATCGTGGCAATTCTGTGACAATTAAAGAGGTTGATACTGAGCTCCCTGATGGAGAGCATACGGAGGTTTTATCGCGCCGCAAGTTTGAAGTTAAAGATGGAATGCTGTACAATTTAGAGTTGGGTTCGCGGGAAGTAATGATTTTTAGTCGCGTCGGAGAGCGAGTTAAGGCGAAAACTATTGTGCGGGCGCAGCTTAACAGCGTTAGAACTCAGCCTGGGGAAAGAATTGTGGTGATTGGAGATTGTCCTGAATTGGGGAATTGGGATATTAGTAAGGGTTACCCCTTAGAGTATATCAATACTAATACTTGGTTTGGGGAAATTCCTTTTAATGAAAGTGCGGGGAAGTTGATTTCTTATAAGTATGCGCTGCTACGGGAAGGACTGTCGCCGCTGCGAGAAAATCTGGTTTGTCGCCGCTGGGTTTTAGTTTCGGAAGGGACTGTGAAATGGCGGGATAAGTGGGCGAGTGGACGGGAGTCGTGATTTTTAATCAACAGGCTTTCCGGCCTGTTTTACCAGTTTTTAATGAACAGGCTTTCCGGCCTGTTCCACAACCAAGTTTCTGTTTTGTGGAACGGGCATCCTGCCCGTTGCTGATATTACGAGTTTAGAGCGATCGCAGCTTCTGGGCCAAAACATCGACATAAGGTTCGCTGCTGTGCTGGTTCACCACCATTTCGTAGCCCCGCTGCGCTTGAGATTCAGCTTCTTGAGGATTTTTTAGCAAATGGACGATCGCCTCGCGCAAACCTGCTGCATCTCCCACATCTACCACTTTGGCAATATCCGGGGCCGCTAAATAATCGACCATACCTTGAGTCCGAGTAATGACGACCGGCCGCTTGCAGGCCATTGCTTCTAGCAAACCCTGCACTCCAGCAGCATATTTATTGTCCGCCAAACAAACTGCAATTACGTCTGGATCGCGGTAAAGCTGCACTAAATCTGGCCATTCATAGAATTTGCGGGACATATTTTGTGGCATAGTATCGCGGAAAGCTTGCGATAAAGCTTTGGCATCTTTAGAAAAACGGCTAATTTTTACGTCAACATCTAAGTCAGCAGTTGCTGCTGCTAAGAGTCGGTAGTCGCGCTTTTCTAATCCGACGCTAACAACCGTTTGCCGCTTTTTATCGCCAGAAACGGGACCGGGTGTGAAAAACTGGGTGTCTGTCTGGTCTAGATGCACTAAAATCCGGGATTCAGGTAAAGCTAAATAACTGCGGAGGAAGTCAGTTTGAGGGCTGGCGCAGGCCATGAACACGTCAATTTTGTCAGCCAAACCAAATAGTTTTAGGGCGAGGCGGTCGCGCAGCCGATCGATATTGTGGAAATGTACAACAATTTTCGGGCGATCGGGCTTAGCCCCGCAAACCGCCGCCACTGGAATGCCAATGTCCTCGCCGTTACAAAATATCACGTCGTCGCTGCTGACTTGCTCGGACAATTTGCGAGTGGCGGTTAATGTTCGGGTTTAGAAGAAATTTTCGATCGCAGCTTGTCACTCAACGATATAGCTTCGCCATCCGGGGCGTGAACGGTGGCATTTAAGCTGTCTCTGAGGGCCCGCAGGACGTGGCGGGGGCATTTGCCGAGTGTGCATCGCGGTCAATTCCATCTAGGTCTATTTTGCGACCTAATGCCCAATCGTATTTCAAACTATTCTCCTTATAATTATTCTGGTGCTGGCACAAATTATCTAACCTCAGAAGATTCTATCCTCTGCTGTTGAAAGTGCTAGTGCGATCGGTCAGTCGATTTGAGATTTTAGATTTTACTCTACAGATGAATCTGGGAGGTTCTCCCTTATGTCTAAATTTTTGTGAGTTCCACGAATCCTGTCTGGGGCTTGTATCGCAACGGCGCTGATGGTTAGGAAACCGAGTTTCTCGACACCCGCGCGCAAATCCTGTACGAATCAAAAACAGTGACACAGGCCGATCGATTCCAAGGACTTAAGCTTTTATGCTGAAGTTAGCTAAGGCATTTATGTTTAACCTCATGTATATTTCTCCAGAGCAAGACCAAAAAATTCGCTACACCCTGCGCGAGTGCGGTCAAGAAGCTTACAAGCTCGCAGCCCAACCTTTTGAAGTTTCCGAGAAAGGGCCCAACGACTACGTGACGAGTATCGATCAATACCTAGACCGACAACTATCGGCAGCATTTAGCGCTTTGTTTCCTGAAGACGGCAGAATTACCGAGGAAAACACCGCCTCCAGAGCAGCTTACCGCGCCAATTACCAGCGCCTCTGGTGCATCGATCCCCTCGACGGGACTGAAGAATTTATTCGGGGAAAACTGCACTACGCTTCCATGGTGGGGCTGCTGCTTGAGGGGAAACCGGTGGCCGGCTGGATCTACGCCCCGGCTTTTGACCAAATGTATTTTGGCGGCAAAGATTGGGGATTGTTCCAAACTGTCGGAACCCAAGCGCCTCAGCCGATCGCGCTGTGCAAACCCCCGGCTCCGACAGCAGAAAATTGTAAAATTGTTCTCGGAGACAAAGACCAGAAAAACTACGCCCGGGCGATCGCCCAAAGCATCCCCGGAGCAGAATTTTACTCGCTGGGCAGCTTTGGCTTAAAAGTGATGGAAGTTATCTTCGGTAGAGCTGGTTTGTACCTGTATCTCAACGGCAGAGTGAAAGTGTGGGATACCGCCGGCCCTCTGGCTCTAGCAAAAGCAGCCGGATTGGTTTGTTGCGACTTGCAAGGTCAACCGCTGAGGTGGACGGCAGATGCGATCGAGCCGGAGACTCTAGCCCACACGCAGTCAATCGCGATCGGCTGGCCGAACTACATAGAACCTCTGTTGGGCAAAGTTCAACAGGCAGTGACAGGCTTGTAAACCCGTTTAAGATTAAAGAATCTGCCGATTTTACGTGAACCGGGCCTCTGCACCCTTATCATCAATTAAAGGAGCAACAGATTGTTTGTGTTCCCAAACATCGATCGTTCCCTAGCTGTTGGGTGTCGCCTAATCATATTTCCCACCTCCGCGAGTTTGCATGAAGACAGAAGCTTTCAGTGAGCTATTCCCTCTATTTAAGGGTGCTAACCCAGAAACCTTGGGAGGGCTGCTATCAAATGCCGTCAAGCATGAGTATCCCCCGGGCCGAGCTGTGGTGATGGAGGATTCTTGGGGCAACGCGATTTACTTTGTCGTGTCTGGCTGGGTAAAAGTCCGTCGCTTGTCAAACGATCGAGCTGTATCAATGGCTATTTTAGGACGGGGTGCCTTCTTCGGCGAAATGGCCATTCTGGACGAATCTCCCCGATCGAATGACGTACTTGCTCTATCGCCCGTGCGACTTCTGAGCGTCACAGCTCAACGATTTATCCAAACCCTGTTTAAAGACCCGCAATTGCACCACCGGATGCTGCAACTGATGGTGCGGCGACTCCGCCAAACCAATCTCCGCTATCAACTCCGAAACCGCCAGCCAGCGGTTAAACTAGCAAATACTTTAGTCGAGCTGGCAGAAAACTACGGTCAGAAAACTGCTGAGGGCAAAGATATCTTCAATATCCCTTATGAAGACTTAGCTGATGTAACAGATATCACCCTAGATGAAACCAGCAAAATTATGGAAAAACTCGATAGTAAAGGTTGGATCAAAATCGATCCAGACCACCAAACTATCCATTTGATCAACCTCAAGCACTTGATTAATTTGGCAAGTCAATGACTGATGTTACTTCTTTGGATACCTCGTCCGCTGCCGGCAACTGTCAGGGGCAACTAACAGCACCGACAATTCAATATTCGGTCGCGATGCCCAATCCTGAATCCCACCTTTTTGAAGTAACTTTGCGCGTGCAAGGTTGGTCGGAGCCGGTTCTGGATTTAAAAATGCCTGTCTGGACTCCCGGTTCTTACTTGGTTCGAGAATACGCCCGCCACCTGCAAGATTTTAGCTCCCAGGCGGGCGATTCCCTACGGGATAGCTACGCCGCGCGTGCTTTACCTTGGCGCAAAAAAAGCAAAAATCACTGGCAAATCGAGACCGATTCGGTGTCAGATATCACGGTTTTCTACCGCATTTTTGCCAACGAACTGACAGTGCGAACCAATCATTTAGACTCGACTCACGGTTATTTCAATCCGGCGGCTTTGTGCTTTTTCTTGCCCGGTTTTGAGCGCAACTGTTACACCGTGACAGTTGTGCCACCGCAGCCAGAATGGCGCACCGTTACAACTTTGCCGCCTGTTTCCGGTCAAAATTTTACTTTCGCTGCTGCGGATTTTGATACCCTTGTCGATAGTCCTTTTGAGATTGGCTATCACGAAGTGTACGACTTTGAATTGAGGGGAAAACCCCACCAGCTAGTTGTTTGGGGAAAAGGCAATTTAGAACCGGAACGGGCGATTCGAGACATCCAAAAAGTTATCGAAGTCGAGGCAAAAATGTTCGGCGGTTTGCCTTACGAACGCTATGTGTTTTTCCTGCATTTGTCCGGCTCGGGTTTTGGCGGTTTGGAACACAAGGAGAGCTGCACTCTCAACTATCCGCGTTTTGGCTTTCGGGCCAAGGAAAAGTATGAACGTTTTATTCAGTTGGTAGCTCACGAGTTTTTTCACCTCTGGAATGTCAAGCGCATTCGACCGAAAGCTCTCGAAGTATTTGACTACGAACAAGAAAATTATACTCCTTCTTTGTGGTTCTCCGAAGGCACTACCAGTTATTACGATTTGGTAATTCCTTTTCGATCTGGTCTCTACGGCGTGAAGGGTTTATTTCAAAATCTGGCTAAGGAAATCACTCGCTTGCAAATGACTCCGGGGCGGAGCGTGCAGCCTGTCAGCGAGTCGAGCTGGGATGCTTGGATTAAACTTTATCGCAGGGATGCTAATAGCGACAATTCGCAGATTTCCTATTATTTGAAAGGGGAAGTTGTTTCGTTTTTGCTCGATTTGTTGATTCGAGCCAGACACGGCAACGATCGCTCGCTCGACGATGTGATGCGTTTGATGTGGCAGCAGTTTGGCAATGCTAATTCGGCCCAAAACGGCGATTTTGACCTGAAGTCTCGAACAGACGGCAAAGCGGCGCATTTAACCTCAAACGGACACTTAAATTCTCCTTCGCTGCCAGCAGAAATAGGCTTTACTCCCGAAGATTTGCAAAGTGCGATCGAGTCCGTCGCGGGCATGGATTTGAGCGACTTTTTCGCGCGCTATATAGACGGTACAGAAGAGTTGCCTTACAACAAGTATCTGGAACCTTTCGGGCTGGAACTCACCGCAGGCGAAACTAGCGAAACACCTCGCATCGGTTGGACGTTGGGAACGGAAAACGGGCGGGAAATGGTTAAATTTGTCGAAGTAGGATCTCCGGCCCAATTAGCCGGAATTGATGCTGGAGACGAGTTGCTGGCGATCGAAGGTTTTCGGGTAAATGCAGAACAAGCGGGTGAGAGGCTTAAAGATTATCAGCCGGGGGACACAATAGAGGTGACGGTTTTTCACCAAGACGAACTGCGGACTTGTCCTGTTACTCTCGCCCCGCCGCGACCGACGCGTTACTCGATCGTGCCGGTGGAACAGCCCACCGCTATTCAGAAACAAAACTTTACTGGATGGCTGGGAGTTCCTCTATCGAATTTGTGAGATAAAGGAAGGGGAACCGGAAAGAAAAGACAAGAAGAAATTAAGCTCAATTCTCAATTCCCAATTCCCAATTCCCAATTCCGCTAGCATCCTCCTGGTAAAATTGAATCACCCGTCAATACTCAACTACCCCGTCAGTTTTTCGACGCCGAGTTAACAGTCAACAGTCAACAGTCAACAATAATTCCGGTTGCACCGGAATTAATATTACTAATTACCAATTTTAATTATGCAAACCCCACCTCCTCCATCAATTACGCCCCGCCAGATGAATCTGCTGAGAATTGTTGCCTCGATGGCCTGGGCTGACGGCGAACTCGCCACAGAAGAAGTTAATTTAATGCTCGATCGCTTTTGTCGTTTGTTTTCCCCAGATACCGACGGACAACAAATGCAACAAGAACTGCGGGATTACATCATGCAAAATATCCCCCTTGACGAGTTGATCGGTCAACTAGAAACTCAAGATGAAAAGGAATTAGTCTTGCAACTCGGCTATGAAGTGATTTCCTCTAGTTCTCGTACTCCCGACGAACCAAAAATTAACGCTGAAGAAGCCGCAGCTTATCAAAAATTAGTGCAGTTGCTGAATCTTTCAGAGGATGCGGTCAAGCGTATTGAAGCTGAATCATCGGCTGCAGATACTTCAGAGGGAATTGTCGAGAAAATGGCTCACAAATTAGAAAAATTCATCAAAGGCTAGTTCGGGACTTGCGTGCGCTTGGCTTAAAAACCCGGTTAATTCCTAGATTTCTCGTTACTAAACCTGGAATTATTGCTAGACACCGGGAATAAGCCCCCCATGCCTAAATCTTGTTAGGTAAGTATCAGAATAATAACTTTATGAGTGCAACTATTTACAACTAAATCAGAAGGGAAATAAACCGGATTGTGACTCCCAATATTGTAGGATATACTAACAAAAAAACACGGCAAAGTTAAGAATATTTTCATCGCCGAGAACGGTAACAGAATTTGCGATCGCCCTTCCCGCGCGCTGCCTTACCCTTAACGATAATTAGGGACTTAGGCAAAGCCTCAATCCCTAATTGAGCTACCGATTTTTTGCCATCACTGAAAGTGATATCGTTTCCGGTTGCATCAGAATAATAAAATCGAGTCAACATTCAACAGTCAACAATCATTTCGCTCGTACAACCACAATTTATATGAATCCAACCCGTCATTAGTGCGGTAACTTGCTGAGGGCGTGCCAAGTTCTATAGCCGACAATTCCATCTTGTGGTAAAGCCTTGTTAATTTGCAATTGTCGCACTGCTACATCTGTCATCGACCCGAAGAATCCGTCAATGGAGCCGAAATAGTATCCATTGATTTTCAAGACATTCTGAACAATTTTAACAGCATTACCAGAACTGCCCTTCATGAGTACCGGCATATTCACAGGTGCACCAGAGTATAGTGCTTCCCAAGTGAGAGGGCCGACAATCCCATCTTCTTTTAAAAAGACGCGGTGTTGATAGCCTTTGACTGCCTTTTGAACTTGGACGCCGAAAATACCGTCAATCGCCCCGAAATAATATGCCCAATGATATAGAAGCTGTTCTAGTTCCTTGACAGCTTGACCTGTTGAACCGATTTGTAAAGTGGGTTTGTTTACTCCCATGGTTTCAGCAGGTGCAATAGTTGATTGAGCAGTAGTATCGGCGACGAGAGCCGTAGTTTCATTGTTTAAGCTTCTTTCTTCGGTGTACATAATGTGGTTCCTCTCAACATTTAAGTTTTGGTCTGTGATATTTCAGGTATAACTGGTGGGATTTGTGAATGGACAGTCACTTTTTGGAGTGTCACTCATTTGAGTGTCACTCGTTTGAGTTACCCGTTGGTTTGTCGTAAGGAATGCAAGTTGTAATATCTTGATGAGGACTTCCGTTGTCAATACAAACCAACGGGTAAGGTGCGCGGTGCTAGCCCTGTCAAGGTATTTGCTGAGCTTGGTTGAGAAGTCGGGCAGTTGATACATGGCGATGACGTGAATCGCTTGGGAGGAGGCTCTTTTTTCTTTTTGGAAGCGCGAGGTTGTTTGAGGAATCTTTTTAAATGTACCCGCGCAGCCAAATCTAATAAAATCTCTGCGAGCAGTCGTCGATCGCCATGAGCAAACACACTCCAATTTTCAGCGGTAATCGCAATCATTATCGCCCGATAGGTGCGTTTAATTTCATCTACTATGTAATAGTCATAAAGACCAGCCTCGATTTTACCAACGCCATGTAAGCTACCCATAACTGCACGAACTGTTGCGAGAATATAGTAGGTAACTAATACAAAAAAAACAGAAAATAATGCTGAAAAGGGATACCCTAAAGTTTTAACTTCACCTTTTGCTCAAATAGTTTCCCACTCGATCTTTCACTGCAGGAGTACAGCTCGCTCACAGTTTGGAGTGACAAAGTTTTATGCCTGCGAATTACGAAGTGCGAACCTTGTTTAGTAATACGGCGTAAAAAGCCTGACGTACACCTAGCACGATCGGCAATCTAAAGTTATCCTGGCTTGACTGTTGCTAAGACTAACTCAAACAACGAGCGATCGCTTAGCATGACCGTCAGCACATAGACAAACCTCGATCCCTAATGTTAATTCAGGGTCGAGGATGACGAGTAATTTAGCTGGTAGTGCCACGGCTCATATATGCCGTAATACTTCAAGCCTATCGTCAGTTCCAGCCAAACAATTCCCATCGACGACCCGTACTTTGTAGGGAGGTAATAATTTTGGTGCAGAGCCTCCAGTAAATTCTCTTATTGATGCCATCGCCACTGCTATTTCCCAAACAATTGCTGCACTTACTATCGGTTCTATACCATTTAAATTGTCATAAATTGCGGTACGAATGACATCTAATTGTTGGGATATGGCTCGATAAGTCGCGTTGACTGATGGGTAGATTCCACAGACTACCAGACTCATTGAATTCACCCAATCCCAAAATAAGCAGGGTCTGGTATACTCAACTTGTGCGTTGGTATCAAAAATGCGATCGAGCACCGGCGGTGCGAGAACTCCTTTCATCTGAGAGGTTACACCATTCTCAAGATCAGGCTTTCCGGCCTGTTCCGCCAAGAGTGAATTTTTTGTGGGGTGGGCAGGAGAGCCCCTCATAAAAAGCTGATTAAAAATGGTGCAAGATATCAATTAATCAAACATTCGGTCATCCGAGCCATTTATCATAAAACCCCAATTAGTAACTTTTTTAACTATGATTACAATCCCCGGTTATTCTATCACTACTCAGCTCTACTCTGGGACCAGAACCCAGGTTTATCGCGCTCTTTCTGAAAGAAACCAAAAACCTGTGGTCATCAAACTACTTAAGTCTGAGTATCCGACCTTTAACGAACTGGTGCAGTTTCGCAATCAATATACCATTGCCAAAAATCTTGATTTACCGGGAGTAGTCAAACCTTTAACTCTGGAAAACTACGGAAATGGTTTTGCCCTTGTTATGGAAGACAATGGCTGTATTTCCCTCTATGAAGAAATGAAGCAATGGGGAAATGGAGAAGGCATGGGGAGATGTTCTGATGCCCTCAACGAGTTTTTCCACATCGCCATTCAGATTGCCCAAACCCTAGAAGGACTATATTCATACCGAGTTATTCACAAAGATATAAAGCCCCAGAATATTCTCATTAACCCCCAAACCAAGCAGGTAAACCTAATTGACTTCAGCATTTCCTCCCTCTTACCTAGAGAAAGCCAGGAAATCATTAACCCTAACGTTCTCGAAGGAACGCTAGCTTATATGTCCCCGGAACAAACCGGACGGATGAATCGGGGTATCGACTACCGCACCGACTTTTACTCGTTGGGTATTACCTTCTACGAACTACTGACTGGGCAACTTCCCTTCACATCTAATGAGCCGATGGAATTAGTCCACTGTCACATTGCCCGCAAACCAACTCCCCCAAGCGAGCTTGTACCAGCGATTCCCCAAGTCGTTTCCGACATGGTAATCAAATTGATGGCAAAAACCGCTGAGGAACGCTATCAAAGTGCTTTCGGACTGCGATACGATTTAGAAACCTGTTTACAACAATGGCAAGAAAAAAACAGCATTAAGCAGTTTCCCCTAGGCAGCAGGGACATCACCGAAAGCTTTATTATTCCCGAAAAACTCTACGGTAGGGAAACAGAAGTTGTTACCCTGTTAGCTGCATTTGACCGTGTAAGCGCAGGTACCACTGAAATGATGTTAGTGGCTGGCTTTTCGGGGATTGGCAAGACAGCGGTGGTACATGAAGTCCACAAACCCATTGTCCGACAACGGGGTTACTTCATTAAAGGAAAATTCGACCAATTCAAGCGCGATATTCCCTTCTCTGCTTGGGTGCAGGCACTCCAGAATTTGATGCGGCAACTGCTGGGCGAAAGTGCTGCTTCTGTGCAGAAGTGGAAAACCAAAATCTTGGAGGCTTTGGGTGAGAATGGTCAGGTAATTATTGATGTCATCCCCGAATTAGAACTGTTGATTGGGGTACAGCCAGAAGTTCCCGAATTGGAAGGAAGTGCCGCCCAAAATCGCTTCAATCTGCTCTTTGAAAAGTTGATCCGGGTGTTCGCAACAATTGAGCATCCCCTCGTCATTTTTTTGGATGACTTGCAGTGGGCCGACTCCGCTTCTCTGAAGTTGATGCAATTGCTGATGAGTGAAACGGAGACAGGCTATTTGTTGTTAATAGGAGCCTATCGGGATAACGAAGTTAATCCAGCACATCCCTTGATGTTGACGTTGGATGAGATTCGGAAAGTCTCTGCCACAGTCAACCAAATTATTCTAGCACCCCTAGACCAGCCTGCTTTAAACCGCCTGATTGCCGATACCCTGAGTTGTCCTCCCCAATTAGCAATTCCTTTGACAGAACTGGTGTTTGCCAAAACCAAAGGCAACCCATTTTTTGCGACTCAATTCCTCAAATCTTTGCATCAAGAGGCTCTCATCTCCTTTGACTTTAGTGGCGGCTATTGGCAGTGCGACATTGCTCGAGTGAGGGCGCTGGCTGTCAGCGATGATGTAGTCGAGTTTATGGCAACTCAATTACAAAAACTGCCAAATAATACCCAGAATGTCTTGAAACTGGCTGCTTGTATTGGCAACCAATTTGACTTAGCAACTTTGGCTATTGTACATGAGAAATCTCAAGCAGAGACGGCGGCTGACCTGTGGAGAGCATTGCAAGAAGGGGTCGTTATTCCGATCGCGGAAAGTTACAAGTTCTTTCAGGACTCTGAATCAGTTGAAGTTGCACAAGCGTCTGAATTATCTATTCCTTACAGATTTTTGCATGACCGAGTGCAGCAAGCGGCATATTTTCTAATTCCCGAATCTCAGAAACAATCAACTCACCTGAAAATTGGGCGGCTGCTGTTGAGTAATATCCCACAAGAGGAACAGGAAGAAAAGATTTTTGATCTTGTCAACCAGTTGAATATTGGGATGGAGTTAATTACCCATCAGACCGAACGAAATGAACTAGCTTCTTTGAATCTGATGGCTGGACGTAAAGCTAAAGCTTCAACGGCTTATGCAGCAGCCAACAGATATTTAACTGTGGGTTTGGAACTCCTAGCAGCAGATAGTTGGCTTCATCAGTATGACTTAACATTGGCTCTGCATGAGGAAGCCTCCGAGGCGGCGTACCTGTGCGGAGACTTTATCGCAATGGAGCAATTGACGGATCTTGTTCTGGAACAAGCTTTGACGCTGCTGGAGAAAGTAAAAGTATATGAGGTCAAGATTCAAACCTGTATGGCACAGAGCGAACTACTAAAAGCAGTAAATACTGCGCTAGTTGTTCTGAAGGAATTTGGCGTGGAGTTTCCTGATGTGCCTGGGCAGTTGGATATTCAACTTGCATTAGAAGAAACAAGCTCAAATTTAGTTGGGAAGCGAATTGAGGACTTAATTGACCTGCCAACAATGAAAGAGCCTGAAAAGTTGGCAGCCATGCGTATCTTATCAAAGATAGTTTCTGCTAGCTATAAAGCCGCTCCTGAACTGTTTCTGTTGATAGTCTTGAAACAAGTTAATTTATCTATCAAATATGGGAATGCTCCCTTGTCTGCTTATGCTTACGCTGTTTACGGGCTTGTTTTGTGTGGAGTCCTGCTCGACATTGAATCTGGTTATCAATTTGGTGAATTTGCTTTAAAAATTTTAGAAAAATTCAATTCCCGCGAATTAAAGGCTAAGACTTTCTTAGTGACTGAACTATCTATCAGACATTGGAAAGAGCATGTCAGGGAAACCTTAAAACTGTTGCGGGAGGGGTATCAAAGTGCCTTGGAAAACGGAGATTTAGAGTTTGCTGTCTATTGCGTACATATCACCTGTACACACTCCTATGTCATCGGTAATGAACTGACAGAACTTGGACAGGAGATGGAAACATATAGTGTTGCCATACAGCAAATCGGGCAGGGGCAGGCAGCAGCATTTTATTATCATAAAATATTCCAACAAGTCGTCTTGAATTTGATAGGGAGCGCTGAAAATAAAACTCGTTTATTTGGAGAAGCTTATAACGAGGATGAATCGCTGCCCTTTCATCTTGAAGTGAATGACAGACAAGCAATTAACTACGTATTTCTCAGCAAGCTTATCCTCTGTTATCTGTTTGGGGACTTCCCTCAAGCCGTGGAAAATGCCGATCGCACAGAAGAGTATTTAGACGGCGTGATAGGGATGATAGCTGTTCCGCTATTCCACTTCTACGATTCTCTGGCACGACTGGCTGTGTATTCTGACAGTGGGAAGTCTGAACAAACAAGCATTCTCGATAAAGTACATACCAATCAGGAAAAAATGAAAACATGGGCACATCATGCCCCAATGAATCATCAACATAAATTTTATCTAGTAGAGGCAGAGCGACATCGGGTTCTGGGTGATTTTGTTGAGGCAATGGACTACTACGATCGCGCCATAGCTCTAGCCAAAGAAAACGAGTACCTCAATGAAGAAGCCCTAGCTTGCGAACTCGCTGCAAAGTTTTACCTAGACTGGGGTAAAGAAAAAATTGCCCAAGTCTATCTAACTGATGCTTACTATGCATATGCTCGCTGGGGGGCAAAAGCAAAAGTTGAGGATTTAGAAAAACGCTATCCCGAGTTACTTGCTTTCATCCTTACCCAAAAAAATACCGCAACGACAAGGGAGACAATTATTCAAACGCTCGGGAAAACCGTCACATCGAGCAGTTCAGGTTCAGCTAATTCAGCCATTCTGGACTTTGCAACAGTGATTAAAGCCTCTCAAGCACTCTCCGGGGAAGTGGAACTGGATAAGTTACTCTCCACTTTGATGCAAGTTGCCATTGAGAATGCTGGAGCAGAAAAAGCTTTTTTGATCTTATCAAAGGCAGGCAACTTGGTGATTGAAGCAACGGGAGTTAGCGGTACAAAAGAAGCAACTGTGCTGCAATCAATTCCAGTTGAACAAAGCCCAGAGATTCCTGTAACTCTGATCAACTATGTCTGCCGCACATCAGAAACTTTGGTACTCGACAATGCCAGTGTTGAAAATACGTTTTCTGCCGATCCCTACATCATCGGTACCCAACCTAAATCGGTGTTGTGTACCCCAATTATTAAGCAAGGTCAATTCCTTGGTATCCTGTACTTGGAAAACAATCTGACCACGAGGGCATTTACTCCGGACAGATTAGAAGTCTTAAACATCTTATCCGCTCAAGCCGCTATCTCCATTGAAAATTCTCGACTCTATCAAACCCTAGAAGACAAAGTAAAAGAACGTACAGGGCAACTCGCTCAAGCTAATCAGGAAATTACCGCTCTCAACGAACGTCTCAAAGCAGAAAATCTACGCCTTAGTGCTGAGTTAGAGGTAACGCGCAAACTCCAACAGATGATTTTACCTAAACAAGAGGAATTAGATTTAATTGAGGGGTTAGAAATCTCTGGATTTATGGAACCTGCCGATGAAGTCGGCGGCGATTACTACGACGTGTTTTCACAAAATGGTCGAGTCAAAATTAGTATCGGTGATGTCACCGGACATGGTTTGGAAAGTGGGGTATTAATGTTAATGACCCAAACCGCTGTCAGAACCCTGCAAGAAAGTAATCAGACCGATCCGGTGCAATTTTTAGATATCCTCAATCGAACAATTTATAGCAACGTCCAACGTATCAACCCCGCTAAAAACCTGACCCTTTGCCTACTCGATTACGATCGCGGCACGCTGAGTGTCAGCGGTCAACATGAGGAGGTCATTGTGGTGCGTGCTGGGGGTAAAGTTGAACGTATCGATACGATGAATCTTGGCTTTCCGATTGGCTTAGATGAGGAGATTTCTGACTTCATTGCTATTGAACAAGTGCAGTTAAACCCAGATGATGTGGTGGTGTTATACACCGATGGAATTACGGAAGCATTCGACATCAATCGCAAGCAATACGGGATTGAGCGGTTATGTGAAGTGGGCAGCCGCAACTGTTCCCTGTCAGCAGAAGAAATTAGACAAGCGGTGATTGAGGATGTGCGGCAGCATATCGGCTCTCAGAAAGTTTTTGATGATATTACTTTGGTGGTGCTGAAACAAAAATAGGTACGTTTAGAGGATGTAGAAAGACCATGCGATCGCGTAAGACCCCAGTAAAGCCCGTCGTACTCCATCAGTGGGAAGTGAGACGGATGACTGGATCGTAGCAAGGTTTCTATCCCTCGGGTGCGCTAGCCGGAGCCCGCTTCCAAATCAGATAGGCTATCTGCTCCTTACCACCTATCGGTATAAGAGGTGTACTCAATGTTAGCCGATCGTCTTTGAATTCAAAGAAGCGTTCTTGGTATGTAACAACCCAGTTGGGGAACAGGCTGGCTTTAATATCATGAATAACTTTGTTTTCATTGATTTCATACTGACGATTGTTCTAGACCTTTTTAAACCAACTCGGAATAAAGAAAAAGAGATAGCGATTTTGACAAGCCTCCCCTTCTCAGAAGCATCCGCAGCAGTTGCTGCACAACTCGAGCGCCAGCGCCGTAGCATCGAAAATGTTTTTCAGAGAGTGACCGAGAATTACGAGGGTGAATTTCAAACTTTGGAGTATCCTAAAGGTGCATTATTCTCTTTTTGTTTAGCATTGGTTACTTACAATATTTTGGCAACTGTTCGTGCAGTGCACCACGAATGTGCATGGAGTTGGTAAAATCGAAGCCTGTCTTTCTGACTATTACATGGTTGATGAAATCCAAAACACCTATTGAGGAATCATGATTGCGATTCCTCCGGAAAAATGGGGGGTTTTTGCTTCTTTCTCTCAGCAAGAGGTAGCGGCTGTTTGATCGGAATTGGCTCATAGGGTACGTTTAAAAAGATTCCTCAAACAACCTCGCGCTCCCAAGAAGAAGAAAGATTCTCCTCAATACGACCCGTGTCACGGCCATGTCTCAACCGCCAGACTTTTAGCGCAAGGGAGGCAATCACCAAGACGCGGGCTAGGTGCGCGGTGCACACCCTACAAAATCCAAAGGTGCGCGGTGCACACCTACCAAATACAAAGATGCGGGGTACGCGCCCTACCAACTGATGTTGATTGTTTGCTAAGAAAATTCTCGCAAAGCTGCAATTAAATACTGTGTCAAAGTAAAGGCATCTACTCCTAATTGCGTCCGTTCTTTGGCAGCCATGATTCCGGCTTGAGCGTGCCACCAAGCTGCTGTTGCAGCGACTGATTGGGGGGGGGATTTGCGGGCGATCGCACTTGCTAATAGTCCCCCTAACAAGCCTGTAAGAACGTCGCCGCTGCCGCCTCTGGCGAGGGCTGGGGTGCTTTCGGGATTGAGGTAGGTGATGGTACGTGAACCGTAGCTATCCTGTAGGGAATCGCCCTCCTCCTTCCAACTTATGCACACTCTAGCTCCTTTGAGCAATACCGCTGCACCGCAAAGCTGAGCTGCTGCTTGAGTGGCGGCAATTCGATCGTCGCCGGTTTCGTCGGCTAATTCGGGAAATAAACGCTTGAATTCGCCCGGGTGAGGCGTGATAATTGTCAGTGCTGAGCGTTCGGACAAAATCGGGACTGTGCCGAGTTGAGCGAGGATATTTAAACCGTCAGCATCTAAAACCAGAGGTCGATCGCTCTCCAGTAAAGATTCTACAGCTATTGCCGCTTCCAATGTCAGACCAGGCCCTGCCGCGATCGCATCATAGAGGCCCAAATCAATTGCTACTGGCAACTCGCTAATTGCACCGCTTTGGGTTTCGGGACATCCTATAACTAATGCCTCTGGCAACTGGCTGCTCAACATCGGTTTAATCGACTCAGGAACGGCAATTGACAGCATTCCGACACCGCTGGCTCTTGCTCCCAATGCTGACAACATTGCGGCTCCGCTGTAGCGACGGGAACCTGCAATAATTAGTAAGTGACCGTTGGTGTATTTGTGCGAAATTGGCGATCGGGGTAACGGCAAATGCTGAGTTGCCGATGCTTTTGTAATGCGTTGTATTGCTGGCGTTTCGCCCAATATTGCTGCAATATCTGCTGCGGGAATATCAAAGTCTATTAATTCAGAACTTCCGATATATTCTAACGCTCTGTCTTGCAGAAATGCCATTTTCCACAAGCCCAAACATAATGTATGTTTTGCCCGAATTGCAGTCCCCAAAACTTCTCCGGTATCTGTATGAATTCCCGAAGGAATGTCTATACTTAAAATGGGTATATTTAAATTATTTATTTCGTCAATAGCTACTGCAGTGGCGTTATTAATTTCTCGTTCTAATCCAAAGCCAAATAAACCATCTATGAGCAAATCGCAGTTTTTCAGCGGTTCAATTTTGTCAATAAAGGGAATATTTAAACAACGCGCATAATCAGCGTGACTTTTGGTTAGTTCTTTGAGTTTAGAAAACGGGCAGTAAATAACTACTTGGAACCCTTGAAAGTGCAATTCGCGGGCAACAACCAAAGCATCGCCGCCGTTGTGTCCGGGCCCAACCAATACGCCGATAACTGGGAATTGAGAATTAACAAGATTTTTCCCTTCTTCCCTTTTCCTTCTGTCCGTTAAATCCCGTACACTGCTAGTTGCCGAACTTCCTTCCGCTTTCAAAAGCTCCTGAATGCGTCTAGCAATCAGTCCCGCGACTTTTTCCATTAAAGCTGCGACTGGCATTCCAGCAGCAAAGATTCTGGTTTCTATTTGCCGCATTTGGTCGGCGGTGACAACAAATTTTTGAATAGTCATATTAGTGCTAAAATTTCAGCTAACAGCAGCAGTGGCAAGTTGTAGTATATTTGTGGTATAATAAATTAGCTCGATCGAACTAACTCACAGTAAAATAGCAATTTCTCTCCAACCATGAACAAGATTGTTGTAGGCCTCTCCGGCGGGGTCGATAGTTCCGCAGCAGCCGCAATTTTACACCATCAGGGATACGAAGTGGTGGGTTTAACGCTGTGGTTGATGAAGGGCAAAGGTCAGTGCTGCTCTGAGGGAATGGTCGATGCAGCTAAAATTTGCGAAAATTTGGGCGTTCCCCACCACATTGTTGACAGCCGCGAGGTCTTTCAGGCAAGTATTATCGATTATTTGGTGGAGGGTTACAGTGCAGGAGTTACGCCTTTGCCTTGTTCGCAGTGCAATAAAACTGTGAAGTTCGGGCCGATGCTTAAGTTTGCTCGCGAAGAACTCGGAATTGAAAAAATCGCTACAGGCCACTACGCTCGGATAACTTACGATGCTGCTACGGGTCGCTATCAGTTGCTGCGGGCGATCGACCCTGCGAAAGATCAGTCTTATTTCTTGTACGATCTAACACAGGATTTGTTGGCGGGTACGGAATTTCCTTTGGGGGAAATTACCAAGACAGAAACTCGCAGAATTGCGGCGGAATTTGGCTTGACAACTGCTGATAAGCCGGAAAGTCAGGATTTGTGCTTGGTGGAAAGTAACGGTTCGATGCGGGCTTTTCTGGATAAGTACATTGCGCCCCAAAAGGGTGACATTGTGGACAAGTCAGGGCGGGTACTCGGACAGCATGACGGCGTGCACCACTACACCATCGGCCAGCGGAAGGGACTCGGGATTGCTGCACCGGAACCGCTGTACGTGATTGAACTCGATGCTGCTGGCAATCGGGTAATTGTGGGCGATCGGCAGTTGGCAGTAGAATCTGAATGTACAGTCCAGAAAGTGAATTGGGTTTCTGTAGCTGCGCCGACGGCTCCGATTCGGGCTCAGGTACAGATTCGCTATCGATCGCAACCCGTCCCGGCTACAATTATTCCTGTAGAATCCTCCCAAGCAGAGGAAAAAGTCGGCGGTACAAGAGTTAAGTTGATTTTTGACGAACCGCAGTTGAGCATTACCCCCGGACAAGCCGCAGTTTGGTATGACGGGGACATCTTGTTGGGCGGTGGCATCATCGAAAGAAACCAACTCCCAAATTAAGGCAAGGGGCGGGCTAGAAGCCCACCCCACAAGAAACTTCCCAGAAGAAAATTCACTCTTTGTGGAACAGGCATCTTGCCTGTTACCAGAAGCCCACAAGAAACTTCCCAGAAGAAAATTCACTCTTTGTGGAACAGGCATCTTGCCTGTTCCCAGAAGCCCACAAAACACTTCCCAGAAGAAAATTCACTCTTTGTGGAACAGGCATCTTGCCTGTTCCACAAGGCAACTTATATTTCATTTCACAGGGGTACATTTACCTGACTAACTTTTTTTCCAAACGCAAGATATTTCCCCTAGCATTAGTACGGTAAACCCAAGTTTGCCTACCATCAGAAACCACAACCCGCCAGCCTTCGACAATCATTTGACCGCAAATTTCATCCGCTTTCGAGAGTCCTAAACAAGTATTCGGCCAACTTTGTCCGCTCGATTCAGTTACTTTCAACTTGTCAGCAGCAATGCCAGTCGAGTCCGACAACTCTCGGCGAACTGCTGCTGCTACGGTTGCGGGCAATTTGTTCGGGGGATTTTGGCCTGTAGCCTCGGCCAAATTGCCCGGTTCGGAAATTAGAGTATTGAGTGCCAATACCGAATAGCTGATTTTTTGGGGCACTGCGGCTGAGGAAAATAGCTGCGCGGTTTGCTGCTGTTGCCTTTCCAACTGGGCAAAGGAATATTTGAGAGCGCCCGCGTTAGCCGCAGCGGTGTGTCTTAGCGCCGGATACATTTCCCATACCAGAATTCCTGTTAGCAGCGAAGCCAAGATTATAGGATTGGGCTGCTTTTGGTCTAGGTTTTTATTCTTAGGGGATTTATTTTTGGAGATTCTTTTCATCATACGCCCTCTACCTCACTTTACACAATGCGCGATCGCTCCTGAACACTCAACTGCAGATACTTATTTAGACACTATTGCTGGTGCTATTGGTTCCTTTGTGCAGAACCGACTTGACTGCTGGTTGCTGGTGCGGAGCAAGTATTCCCTACTCGCTGCCTGCAGTTGTGTTTCAGGAAACCTGCACTACCCAGTTATTACTTAATTTTTACTTTTTGTCTCAGGGTATTAAGAAAAATTTATGCTTAAGTAAATATTCTTAAAAGCCTCTAATGCTGCCCCATAATCTCAGTACAAATTACTATTCTTCGTTCCAAAACTGCTAAACGTGTTTTAGACTGTGGGAGGCGAGCTGAGCCAAGGATATCACAGGGATACCCCAAAATTTGTTGCAACAGGACGAAAACGCATTAGAAATTAAATCAGCTATCGCTGATTAATTATATTAGCCTTGTGGTTTTCTAGAGCGATCGTCCCCGAAACTACTTTAGTAGCAAACGCTACTTTTTTTGTTGAATATTTTTGAAATCTCTCGATTATGAACAGAAAATCCCTGGGAATCCATTTAATGAATCGACTGAGCTATCCTCAAAAATTTACCCCGATGGGTTTTTTATTTGCAATACCGTTAACTTTGGTCATGTACCTGCTGATTTCCGAAATTAACAGCAGGGTTGATTTTTCCCAAAAAGAAATCTACGGTAATCAATACCTGCGCCCGCTGCGCCAGTTTAGGGAAGACATACCGCAACTGCAACTGTTAAATTCTCAGCGTTTAAATCCTAATTTAATAAAATCAGAATCTCACACCGATTTAAAAGCCAAGATAGACAAGAAATTTCAATCCCTGGCTAATACCGATCGGCAGCTTGGAAACATATTAATTTCCAGCGATCGATTTAATAAAATTTATCAAGATTGGCAAAATTTCAAACTTCGCCGCAGCCAGCGGAGTTGAGAAACTTACGATTTTGTATATCAACGTTTAGCCGCCGACATTAATAGACTAAGCGCTCGCGTCGGCGATACTTCTCATCTAATTTTAGAGCCAGATATAGATACCTATTATTTGATGGATGCGATTTTACTGAAGCTTCCAGAAATGCAAAAAATCTTGTCATAAATTAGGCTAATTTCTCAAAAAAACAGCTTCCGCTCCGATGCCACACCTGAAGAAAGAGCGAAACTGATTATTTGGGCGGGCAAATTGAGAGAACTCAATCAGGATTTAGCAATCAATATGGAGGTAGGATCTAACAATAATCCTCACGGCAATCTGCGACAGAAATTAAGCGAGGATTTGACCAAATTTAACTCCATAGCAGAGCAGCTAACTGGGCAACTAGATAAACTGATTAATCCCACAGCCTTAGTGGAATATTATGCCTATCTTGATGAAAGTAATTGAGTCCTGGATTCGAGTTTTGAATTCTGGGACGAAACTCTCAATGAATTAGACTTTCTCTTGCAAAAACGCCTTGATATTTTTGTTACAAACAATAACATATTTTCTATTTGTGTGTTAATAAGTTTAGCCATAGTTATTTATGTATTTGTATCTTTTTACAGGGCTGTTATGCAAACTGTATTTATCCTTGACGAAGCTGCAAAAAAATGGCAAGTGGCAATCTAGACCACAAAATTATTTTGAATAACAGAGATGAACTGGGGCAAGTTGTGGGTGCGTTTAACAAAATTGCCGATGCATTAGTTGGTGCAAATCAAGAAATTACTGTTCTCAACGATCGCCTAAAAGCTGAAAATATGCGAATGAGCGCCGAACTAGACGTTACTCGCAAGATCCAGCAGATGCTGCTCCCAAAAGACCTAGAACTCAATGAAGTTGTGGAATTAGATATTGCGGGATTTATGGAGGCTGCTGAGGAAGTAGGCGGCGACTATTACGACCTACTCCAGCACAAAGGTAGAGTAAAAATTGGCATTGGCGATGTGACGGGACAGGGATTGGAGAGCGGGGTTTTAATGATTATGGTGCAAACCGCAGTACGAACTTTGCTCGCCTATAACGAACCCGATCCCGTAAGATTTTTAACTGCTATTAACAGTGTAATTTATGATAACGTACAGCGGATGAAATGCGAAAAAAATGCTAGCCTTGCCTTGCTAGACTATCAGCAGGGAATGCTGAAGTTGAGCGGCCAGCCCGAAGAAATGATTGTCGTGCGGTCTAACGGTTGTGTAGAGCGGTTTGATACGATCGATTTGGGTTTCCCGATCGGGCTGGATGCAGATATTGCTGAATTTGTTGCTGAAAAAATTGTGCAGTTGCATTCAGGAGATGTGGTAGTGCTGTACACTGACGGGATTGCGGAAGCTAAAAATATGGATAAACTGTTTTATGTTTTAGAGCGGTTAATTGAGGTAATAGAGATTAATTGGCAGAGTTCGGCTGCCGAAATCAGGCAGGCTGTAATTAAGGACGTGCGATCGCACATCGGCGAACAAAAAGTTTTTGATGACATCACATTGCTGGTACTCAAACAAAAATAACTACTTGGATATCCCTTTTAAAGTTTAAAATATATTCAATGATCCCCCTCCTCTCAAACTTTAGCTCTCACATCGGTATGACTCAGATTTTCGGCGATTTCATCGAGCAGCCCGCTAGCCAAGAATACTTAATAATTGGATTTTCTCCGAGTTCGGTTCCTCTCAAGCAGCGGTGGCGGAACAACGGTTTGTCGGCGGATTTTCTGGCTGACTACCTGACGACTTTTTTTCCGGGCAACCAAGATGATCCCTCGACAATTGAAAGACAAGCTGAAATAAAAAGCGCTGTTAGCTATATTGCCAACGAGTTATTGGAAAATGCCATGAAGTTTAATGATGAAACCTCGGAGTACCCGATCGATATTAAACTGCAATTAGAGAGCGAGGGAGTGATTTTCTCAGTTGCTAACAGCATCTCTCCCCAAGCGGTGGATAAGTTTCAGGCTTACATTCAACATTTGCTGGCCTCCGAACCCAGCGAACTTTACATTGAGCGGTTGGAAAAAAATGCTGCTGACGACAACTGTACCAATTCTGGATTGGGTTTGTTGACCATGCTCACCGATTATAGCGCCAAACTTGGCTGGAAATTCCAGACCGTGCACAAAGACCCGGAAGTAATTGCGGTGACAACTATGGTGCAATTAACAGTATAAGCAACGCTGGCGATCGATAATATCTAAGGGACTTTTTTTTGTGGCTATGGAAATTAATACAGAAGATTACCAGATCTGTTACGATCCAGCAACGGCAACCGTGAGTTTTATTGGATCTCTAAGGCTGAGCGGGCCTGCGGAGTATACGCCGATAGCGCAGTTCCTGACGAAGGTTGCCGACCTGGAACCGACGAAAATTACCCTCAATTTGCAGCAGTTAGAATTTTTGAACAGTTCTGGCATCAATATGCTATCGAAGTTTATTATCGAGGTCCGCAAAACAGCCAGGGTGCAAATCGCAGTACAAGGCTCTCAAAGCATAGGTTGGCACGGGAAATCTTTGAGGAATTTCCAGCGCCTGATGCCTGGTTTGCAGTTGGAATTTATCTAGAAACACGATTACTTTTAGGGTGCGATCTGTTGAGCAATTTTTTGTTAGTCGAGGCGCAAATTCTCGAGTTATGCTGGAAGAACAACCATCTAGAGAACAGCTACTTTTAGAGATAGAAAGATTGCGCCAGCAAGTGGAAGACTTGAAGGAGGAAAAAGCGGATCTGGAAATCTTGCTGGAAACTACTGCTCAACATTCCGATACGGTTGAAACTGAGTTGCGATCTCGCGCATTTGAGGCGGTGCGCGAAGGCGAAATCAAGCTGGCTCAATTTCTCGAAGCGATTCCCATAGGTGTGCTCGTGCTGGATTCTCAAGGCAAACCTTACTACGTAAATCACGCCGGACAGCAGTTACTCGGTCAAGGAGTTTTGCCCTTAAATGCACTTGAGAATTTATCAGAAAGTTATCAAATTTATATCGCGGGAACTGAGACTATTTACCCTTTCGAGAATTTGCCGATTGTCCGAGCTTTGAGGGGCGAAAACGCGACGGCTGATGATCTGGAAATTCATCGACCCGACAAGAAAGTTCCCATTGAGATTTGGGGAACGCCAATTTTTGACGAGGGTCGCCAAGTTGCTTTTGCGATCGCAGTTTTTCAAGATGTCACGGAACGCAAAGAAGCTGAAGCCGATCGCCATTTATTTATTAAGAAACTATTTGACCTCAACCAAAATTTAGAAAAATCCCTGGATGCCGAATCAGACTTAACTGATGCCTACGGTAGATTTGTGCCGCACCAATTTCTAAATTTGTTGGGATATGAAAGTATTATAGATGTCAATTTAGGCGACCAAGTGCAGCAGGAAATGTCGGTGCTATTTGCGGATATTCGCGACTTCACGACGCTTTCAGAAACTATGACTCCCGAGGAAAATTTTAAATTTATCAATGCTTACCTTTCGCGAATGGAGCCTGCCATTACTAGCAATAACGGGTTTATTGACAAATACATC
>Ga0164305_10000109_pt1 | contig 26031 bp, 22 predicted proteins | sample Whisoiple_237_MG_FD_110215 | JGI IMG/M metagenome (GOLD analysis project Ga0164305, IMG submission 110215) | Soil microbial communities amended with pyrogenic organic matter from upstate New York, USA - Whitman soil sample_237_MG | ecosystem: Environmental > Terrestrial > Soil > Agricultural...
GGCGTCGCCTTCCAGCAGGACGTCGACCTTGGCCTTGCCGCGCAACTGCTCCAGCAACTGTCGCACGCCCTCATAGGTCAGGTAGCGCACGATCTGCGGCCGGGCCTGCTCCAGCGTCGGCGGGGTCTCGCGGCGGCGGTCCTCGACGCGCAGCACGGCCCAGCCGCCCTCGGTCTGGAACGGCCCGACGGTCGAGCCGGCGGGCTTGTCGCGCAGGGCGTTGGCGTAGGCCTCGGGCATGACGTCCAGCGTCCGATAGCCAAGATCGCCGCCGGAATAGCGGGTGGCGTCGTCGATCGAGCTTTCGGCGGCCACGGCCTCGAAGGCCGAGCCCTGGGCCAGAATGCCGATGACGGCGTCAGCCTCGGGCTTGGTCCGCGACAGGATCAGGCGGACGCGGATTTCTTCGGAGGTCTGCGCCAGCTTGACCTGCTCCTGATAGATGGTCTCGACCGCGCGGTCGGAAATCGTGCCGTTGACGACGGTCTCGACCAGCATATCGCCGAGGATGCGTTCTCGGGTGGCCTCCAGCCGGCGCTGGGCCAGGGCGGAATTGTCCAGACCGCGGCGATCGGCCTCGGCGGCGAGAAGCTTCTGGTCGATGACCTCGTCCAGCACGCGCCGGAACAGGTCCGAGGTGACGTCCAGCGGTTCGCCCTCGCCCACCAGACCTTGAGCCACAGCCTCGCGCTTTACGTCGGAAGCCCAGATGGTCTGGTCCTGAACCTTCGCCACGGCGCGGTCGCCCGGTTCCGGCGGACGGTCCGAGCCTCCGCCCCGGCCGCAGGCGGCCACGCCGAGCGCCAGGGCCATACAGGCGGCGATCACGACACGGGTCGTGAGAGCGGGGGCGAAGGGGGTGGAAAGCCTCATATGGGGCGCGCTCCGTCACGGGGCCGAAAGGCCCTCGCGTTGACAGGGATAAGGTCGGTGCTTAAGTCCCGCCTGCGCCCAAGTCGAGGGGTTTTCGAACGTTCGCGCGGCCCTCGCGCGCGCCTGTACAGGCGCTCCGGGCCGCCTGACGCCGCAGACCCCGGAACAACGTCGTCGCCGCTCCTTCGGGACCCTTTCAGTACCAGAGCCCCTGTCGCTCGCCCGCCTTCGGAACATTCATGCTCGGCATCGCCAAGAAGATTTTCGGCTCCTCCAATGACCGCAAGGTCAAGGACTTCATGGGCCGGGTCCAGAAGATCAACGCGCTGGAGCCCAAATATGCGGCCCTCAGCGACGACGAGCTGCGGATGATGACCGACGCCTTCCGCGACCGGCTGGCCGCGGGCGAGACGCTCGACAAGATCATGAACGAGGCCTTCGCGGTGGCCCGCGAGGCGTCCAAGCGGGTGCTGGGCCAGCGTCAGTACGACGTCCAGCTGGCCGGCGGCATGATCCTGCACGACGGCGGCATCGCCGAGATGCGGACCGGCGAAGGCAAGACACTGGTCGCCGTGGCGGCCGTGTATCTGAACGCCCTGTCCGGCAAGGGTGTGCACGTCATCACCGTCAACGACTATCTGGCGCGGCGCGACGCCGAATGGATGGGCCGCGTCTATCGCTTCCTGGGCATGGAAGTCGGCGTCATCGTCAACGGCCTGTCGTCGGGCCAGCGCCAGGCGGCCTATGCGGCCGACATCACCTACGGCACCAACAACGAATTCGGCTTCGACTATCTGCGCGACAACCTCGTCTATGACCGCAAGGAAATGGTGCAACGTCCGCACCATTTCGCGATCGTCGACGAGGTGGACTCCATCCTGATCGACGAGGCGCGCACGCCGCTGATCATCTCGGGCCCGACCGAGGACCGGTCGGACCTCTATCTGATCGTCGACGGGATCATCAAGGAGCTGATCCAGGACAAGACGACCTTCGACCTCGACGAGAAACAGCGTCAGGCGCTGCTGACCGAGGAGGGCTCGGAGAAGATCGAACAGATCATGGAAGAGCGCGGCCTGTTCGAGGCCGACACGACCGGTCTGTATGACGCCGCCAACATCACCCTGGTCCACCACATCAACCAGGCCCTGCGCGCCAACACCCTGTACCAGAAGGACAAGGACTACATCATCAAGGCCGGCGAGGTCATGCTGATCGATGAGTTCACGGGGCGGATGATGACCGGGCGCCGCCTGTCCGAAGGCCTGCACCAGGCCATCGAGGCCAAGGAGGGCGTGAAGATCATGCCCGAGAACCAGACCCTCGCCTCGGTCACGATCCAGAACTATTTCCGCCTGTACGAAAAGCTGTCCGGCATGACCGGCACGGCCGCGACCGAGGCGCAGGAGTTCCTCGACATCTACAAGATGGACGTGCTGGAGGTGCCGACCAACCGGCCCGTCAAGCGGATCGACCACGACGACGAGATCTTCCGCACCGAGGCCGAGAAGAACCTGGCCATCGCCGGCCTGATCGCCGAATGCCACGTCAAGGGTCAGCCGATCCTGGTCGGCACCGTCTCGATCGAGAAGTCCGAGACCCTGTCCGAGCTGCTGAAGACCCATGAGTACGAGGTCACGCTCAAGACCCTGAAGCCGCAGCACGCCCATCTGATGGAGATGGTCGTCAGCGAGGATGAGAAGGTCCGCCGCGAGGCGAAGAAGGCCTACGCCGCGCTGAAGGACGAGGACTTCGACATCGAGGTCAAGCGCGGCAAGGGCATTCCGCACAGCGTGCTGAACGCCCGCCAGCACGAGCAGGAAGCCTATATCGTCGCCGACGCCGGCCTGCCCGGCGTTGTGACCATCGCCACGAACATGGCCGGCCGCGGCACCGACATCCAGCTGGGCGGCAACCTGGAAATGCGCCTGCAGAAATGGCGTCAGGAAAACCGCAACATGGCCGTCGAGGTCACGCCCGAGATGGAGGCCGAGGAAGAGGCCCGCCTGAAGGCCGACATCGCCGTGCAGAAGCAGAAGTCGCTGGCCGCCGGCGGCCTGTTCGTCCTCGGCACCGAGCGCCACGAAAGCCGCCGCATCGACAACCAGCTGCGCGGCCGGACCGGCCGTCAGGGCGACCCCGGCACGTCGAAATTCTTCCTGTCCTGCGAGGACGATCTGCTGCGCATCTTCGCCGGCGACCGTCTGGACGCCATCATGCGCAGCTTCGGCGTGGCCGAGGGCGAGGCCATCTCGCACCCGTGGCTGAACCGCGCCGTCGAGACCGCCCAGAAGCGCGTCGAGACCCGCAACTACGACATCCGCAAGAACCTGCTGAAGTACGACGACGTCGTGAACGACCAGCGCAAGGCCGTGTTCGAGCAGCGTCAGGAGTTCATGGACTCCGAGGACCTGTCCGAACTGGTCGGCGAGTTCCGCAACGACGTGATCTCGGACCTGATCGAAAAACACATGCCGCCCAAGGCCTACGCCGAGCAGTGGGACATGGTCGGCCTGGACGAGAAGATCCGCGCCACCCTGGGTCTTGAGCTGCCGCTGGCCGACTGGGCCGCCGAGGAAGGCGTGTCCAACGAGGAGATCGAGGAGCGGGTCATCGCCGCCGCCGACGCCCGCGCCGCCGAGCGGATGGAGCAGATCGGGGCCGACCAGACGCGTGGTCTGGAGAAGCAGTTCCTGCTGCAGATGATCGACATGCAGTGGCGCGAGCATCTGGTCCATCTGGACCATCTGCGCGGCGTCATCGGCCTGCGCGGCTATGGCCAGCGCGATCCGCTGAACGAATACAAGACCGAGGCCTTCAACCTGTTCGAGACGCTGCTTTACGAGCTGCGCCACAACGTCACCCGCTGGCTGATGACGGTGGAGTTCCGCTTCGAGCAGCCGCCGGCGATGGAGATGCCCGAGTTCGAGGAAATCCACCTGAACCCCGGCACCGGCGAGAACGAGATGGCCAATCCGCTGGCCCAGCTGCCGGAAGGCGCGCTGGAAGGCGACGCCCGCGCCCGCCTGCCGGTCGACGTGCTGCCGGTGAACTGGGAGCGCACGCCGCGCAACTCGGACTGCCCCTGCGGTTCAGGCCGCAAGTTCAAACACTGCCACGGCAGCCTGATTTAAGGGCGCTATGGCTCGCGACGCGGTCGATCGCTGCGTGAGAGCGGAAGGTGATACTTCGGCGGAGAATTCGACGACGGTTTTCGCTGTGACTTCGGATACGAACGAGACAGTGAAGACCGGTGCCGCAGGAGAGCCGAGATGAGCCGCAAGGACCTGTTCTCCCGCGCCCTGTCGCTGGACCCCGACCGGCTGCATTTCGCGGCCCACAGCCATCATCTGTGGCCCGACGCCAGCTTTGACGGACAGGTTCAGGCCTGGGTCGAGGCCAACCGGTTCGCGGACCGGAAATGGGACCTGATCTTCGGCGAGGTGGTGCCGAAGGCGCAGGCCGAGGTCGCCCGCGAGCTGAACCTGCCCGATCCGAACACGGTGGTGTTCGCTCCCAACACCCATGACCTGCTGCTGCGCGTCTTCTCCGGCCTGTCGGGGAAGCCGGTCCGCATCCTGTCGACCGACGGCGAGTTCCATTCATTCCGACGGCAGGGCGAGCGTTGGGAGGAGGCGGGCGAGGCCCTGATCACCCGCGTGGCGCTGGAGCCGTTCGAGACCTTCGACGCGAGGTTCCTCGCGGCGGCGAAGGCCGGCGGATTCGATCTGATTGTCGTCAGCCAGGTCTTCTTCCGCACAGGGCAGGTGTTCGGCGGGATCGATGAACTGGCGAAGCTGGCGGACCCGGCCGGGCCGTGGGTGGTGGTCGACGGCTATCACGCCTTCATGGCGACCCCGACCGATCTGGGCGCGGTCGCGGACCGGATCTTCTATCTGGCCGGCGGCTACAAATACGCCATGTCGGGCGAGGGGGTCTGCTTCCTGCACGCGCCGGACGGCTATTGTTCGCGCCCGGTCGTCACCGGCTGGTTCGCCGAGTTCGGGGACCTGTCGGGGCCGCCGGGCGGCGTCCAGTACCGCAGCGACGGCGGCCGGTTCTGGGGCGCGACCTTCGACGTGTCGCCGCTGTACCGGTTCAACGCCGTGCGAGCCTCGCTGGAGGAGGCGGGGCTGATCACGGCCGACATCTCCGCCCATGCGCATGGACTGATGCAGCGCTTCCAGACGGCGGTCGCCGGAGGCCAGGCCGGCAAGCTGGCCGAGGCCGAACTGATCAATCCGGTGACGGGCGATGCGTGCCGCGCCCGGTTCCTCGCCTTCCGCCATGACAGGGCGGCGGCCTGGAAGGAACGGCTGCTGGATGCGGGCGTCGTCACCGACGTGCGCGACGACGTCATCCGCTTCGGCTTCGGCCTCTACCAGGACGCGGCGGATGTCGAACGGCTGATCGCCGCCTGCAAGCGGGCGCTCTAGAAAAACGTCGTGTCTTCGGCCTGCTTCGGCTCCGGCGCCTTGCGCGGGACCGGCGGGCTCGCCGGACGCGGGGCGATCGGCGCGGCGCCCGGGGCGGGAGCCGGAGCCGGAACAGAGCCGTCCGCCGGGGCGACAGGCGGCACGGTTGGATAGGGCAGGGTCTCGGGGCTGCCGTCGCCCGGGTAGGCGGCGGGGGCGGCCGGATCGCCCGGCGCAATGCCCGGGGCGTCGATCCGGTCAGGCGCGTCGAGGTCGTCCCGGATGAAGGCCCAGGACCGCGAATCCGAGCAGGCGCAGGCCTTCATGAAGCCCTCGCGGTCGCGCCAGATGATCAGCGGATAGCGGGTCTGCAGCCCTTCCTCGTTCAGCTTTCCGGCCAGGCTGGCGGCGAAGTTCCGGCCCGCCTCGACCACGGCGCCGCGCGCCAGATTGCCGTCGGCGACGGGAATGCCCGCGGCCGTCCAGTTGCGCACCGGGGTGGCGGTCCAGCGCTGGTACAGGGACCAGTCGCGCGTCAGCCACAGCTCGGCCACGGTGGCCCGCTCGGCGGCGGTGGATTGCGCCAGACCCTCGCGATCAGCCCGCGCGAAAGCGATGATACGGACCTCGACGCCCGCCGCGCGCAGCTTGGGCGCCTCTTCCATCTCGTAGCGCTGCATGGCGGCCGAGTCGCGGTAGCCGATGATGTAGAGGGGCTCGCCGCCTCCGCCTGCCGAAATCCACGACGACTGTTCAAGCAGCTGCTGGATCGCGGCCTGGTTCCTCTGCACCGTCACCGGCTGGAACCGGGCGTAGAAATGCTGGTAGGCCCAGAAGCCGCCGATGGCGATGCCGAGGCCGATCACGGCCGCCAGGGCTGACCAGACGAAAAATCGACGCATGCGGCGGGCGCTCCAGCTTCACAGTTCCGACAGCATAACGCCTATCATCGAAATGCGATGCCGCGAACGCCCGCAGGGCGAGCCCGTCACCCCATGGTCGGGATGACGAAGCTGGAATCCGCATGTTCCAGATCGCTGTCGGGCCAGCGGGCGGTGATCGTCTTGACCTTGGTCCAGAACTTCACGCCTTCCATGCCGTGCTGGTTGGTGTCGCCGAAGGCCGAGCGCTTCCAGCCGCCGAAGGTGTGATAGGCGACCGGCACGGGGATCGGGACGTTGATCCCGACCATGCCGACGTTGACGCGGGCGGCGAAGTCGCGGGCCGCGCGGCCGTTCTGGGTGAAGATGGCGACGCCGTTGCCGTACTGGTGCTTGCTGGGAAGCGACAGGGCTTCCTCGAAGCTGGCGGCGCGGACGATCTGCAGCACGGGACCGAAGATCTCTTCCTTGTAGGACTCCATCTCGGGCGTGACGTGGTCGAACAGCGACGGGCCGATGAAATAGCCGTTCTCGTGGCCCTGCAGGGAGAAGTCGCGGCCGTCGACGACCAGTTCGGCGCCGTCCTTGACGCCCTGTTCGATCCAGCCGGCGACCTTGGCGCGATGCTGGGCGGTGACCACGGGGCCGTAGTGGGCGCCGGCGTCGGTCGAGACGCCGACCCGCATGGTCGGGATCTCGGCGATCATCCGCTCGCGCAGTTCGTCGGCGGTCTTCTTGCCGACGGGCACGACGACCGGCAGGGCCATGCAGCGTTCGCCGGCCGAGCCGTAGGCCGCGCCGGACAGGTCCTTGATGACCTGATCCATGTCGGCGTCGGGCAGGACGATGCCGTGGTTCTTGGCGCCGCCCATGGCTTGGACGCGTTTCCCGTGCGCCGCGCCGGTCTGGTAGACGTAGGAGGCGATGTCGGACGAACCGACGAAGCTGACGGCGTGGATCTGCGGATGGGTCAGGATGGCGTCGACCGCCGCCTTGTCGCCGTGGACGACGTTCAGCACGCCGGCGGGGGCGCCCGCTTCCATCATCAGCTCGCCGAGGCGAACCGGCAGGGACGGATCACGCTCCGAGGGCTTGAGGATGAAGGTGTTGCCGACGGCGATGGCGACGCCGAACATCCACATCGGGATCATGGCGGGGAAGTTGAAGGGGGTGATGCCCGCGACCACGCCCAGCGGCTGGCGCATCGAATAGACGTCGATTCCGGGCCCGGCGCCCCAGGTGTATTCGCCCTTCAGGGCGTGGGGGATGCCGCAGGCGAACTCGATGACCTCAAGCCCGCGCTGGATGTCGCCTTTCGAGTCGGCGATGACCTTGCCGTGCTCGCTGGAGAGCAGTTCGGCCAGCTCGTTCATATTGGCCTCGACGAGGCGTTTGAACTCGAACATGACCCGCGCGCGGCGCTGGGGATTGGTCGAGGACCAGCCGTCGAAGGCGTTCTGGGCGGCCTGGACGGCGCGGTCCATCTCGGCGACCGAGGCCAGCTGCACGCGGGCCTGAACCTCGCCGGTGTTGGGATTGAAGACGTCGGAGAACCGGCCCGAGGCGCCCGTGAAGCTGGCGCCGTCGATGAAGTGGTTGATGTCGCGCATGATCGGAAACGGTCCTGGAAATCGAAACAGTCTGTACGGATGGGCAGGGGTTTAGCCCCTGACCCGCGCGTGCGCCAGCGCCTCTAGATCGCTGCGTCGAACAGGGCGTCGCGGGCGATGTCGGCGCGCAGCATGGGGAAGAAATGATTGCCGCCGGGAACGGTCTCGACCGCGACCTGCGGCAGGCCCCGCGGGGTCCCAGCGAGGAAGCAGGTCGAGCCGTGTTCGCCCTTCAGGATGCGGACGGGGCGGTCCAGCTGTTTGAGGGCGCGCCACGGGTCGTGGCTCTGGGAGGCGTAGTTCGAGGCCTCCCACGCGGGGTCGCAGGCCAGGACGAAACCGTCCGGCGTCTCGGTCAGACCGTCCGCCAGATAGTCGGCCAGCATCATCTCGGGCCAGCCCTTGAAGGCGCCGCGCCCGGCATAGGCGGTCAGGGCCTGTTCCCGGCTGTCGAAGACGGCGCGGCGGCGCAGGGCGTTGCGCACCAGCGGAATGCGCGAGGCCAGCCGGTCGAACAGGGGAAGCTTGAAGGCGGCGACTGTCAGTCGGCCCCAGATAACCGGATCGAACAGGACCAGCCCGGCGACGCGCTCGGGCCGTTCGGCGGCGGCCAGCAGCGCCGTGGTTCCGCCCATGGAATGACCGGCGAGGATGACGGGCGGGCCGTCCATCGCGTCCAGTACGGCGATCAGGTCGTCGCGGTGATCATGCCAGTGGCGGCGCCCGACCAGATCGGTCGGCAGGGTGGTTCCGCCATGGCCGCGCAGGTCCGGCGCCCAGATTCTCAGGCTGCCCGACAAGGGCGCCAGCAGGGTGCGGTAGGTCATGGCGTTGAAGCCGTTGGCGTGGACGAAGACGAGATCGACCGGGCGTTTGGCGTCGCCGAAATCCAGCACGCTCATGCGTCCCTCGCCCCAGTGGTTCGACACCGGAAGGCTCAGGCGACGGGGCGGGGAGAGCCGGATCGCGTCCATGCAGGGCAGATAAGCGTTTGCGTGCCTCCGCGCCAGTTCACGCGGGGTAAGGCTTCAGCCCGCGACGCAGGCCGGACAGCGGCCGTGGGCCTCGATGGTGGTGCGATCGATGGCGTAGCCGGCGGCCTCGGCGGCGCGGCCCAGGTCGCCGGCGACGGGGGCGGAAACCTCCTGCGTCGCGCCGCAGCAGTCGCAGATCAGGAAGGCGGCGGCGTGGTCGAGGCTGCCCGAGGTGCAGGCGACATAGGCGCTGATGGAGGCGATGCGGTGGGCAAGCCCCTTGCGCTCGAGGAACTCCAGCGCGCGGTAGACGGTCGGCGGCTTCGCCGGCTGGCCGTCCTCGCCGAAGCGGGCGATCAGGTCGTAGGCCTTCACCGGCTCGCCCGCGGCCAGCAGAAGTTCGAGCACCCGCAGGCGAGCGGCGGTCATCCGCTCGCCCTCGGCGGTCAGGCGTCGGTCTGCCTCGCCCATGGCGCGGGCGACGTCGGCGGGCGCCGGCGGTCCGTCGTCATGGTGGTGATGGCAGTGCTCGCTCATGGGCCAGAGCTAAGCCCTCGACGCCGACGCCGCAACCGGTGCGGCTTGACGATCTGTGATGTTATCTCGTAACACCGAATCATCGTTGCTGTACCGGAAGTCCCTATGTCGTTGTCTCTCGTATCCCGCGCCGCCCTGACCGCCGCCCTCGGATGGGGCGTCATGGCCGGCGCTGCGACGGCCCAGAGCGCTCACCAGACGGTCGCGCCGCCCGAGGATCCGACATCGACCCTGGACGACGTCATCGTCACCGGCGCGCCGTTCGGCATCAGCGCCCGGGCCACGACCATCGCCACCACGGTGATCGACGAGCAGGCGCTGGCCACGGCTCCGGCCGCTTCGCTGGGCGATCTGGTCGCGGGCCTGCCGGGGATGCGCTCGACCGATTTCGCGCCGGGAGCGAGCCGGCCCGTGATCCGCGGCCTGTCGGGACCGCGCGTGCAGGTCCTGACCAACGGGATAGGCCTGATCGACGCCAGTTCGGTGTCGCCGGACCACCAGGTCGCGACCGATCCGGCCGAGGCCAACCGCATCGAGATCGTGCGCGGTCCGGCGACGCTCGCCTACGGCGGCACCGCCATCGGCGGCGTCGTGAACGTGCTGGACAACCGCATCCCGACGGAGATGCCCGACGGCGTCGACGGCATGCTCTCGGCCCAGACCTCGACCGTCGACCAGGGCTGGTCCACCTCCGCCCGGGCGACCTTCGGCCTCGGCCCGATCGCCGTCAGCCTGGACGGGGTGAAGAAGGCGGCGGACGACTACGACATTCCCGCGCCTTCGATTTCGCAACGGCTGGCGGACGCGGAAGGGATCCCGCGCGGGCCGGGCGGGACGCAGGCCAACAGCTTCTCGGAGCTGCAAAGCCTCGGCGCCGGGGCCTCGTGGATCGGTTCGCGCGGCTTCATCGGCGCGTCCTACAAGGACCTGTCCAGCAGCTATGGCACGGTGGCCGAGCCGGACGTCTTCATCGAGCTGGAGCAGACCCGCGAGGACGTGCGCGGCGAGTTGCGCTTCGACGGAGGCCCGTTCCAGAAGCTGACCGGTTCCTACGGTCACGCCGACTACACCCACACCGAGTTTGAGGGCCCCGGCATGCCCGGCACCATCTTCCAGTCCGACGGGCAGGAGGCGCGGGCCGATCTGGTGCAGCGGACGCGCGACGGCTGGAATGGCGCCTTCGGGGTGCAGGCCCTGTCGCGGACGTTTGAGGCCATCGGCTCCGAGGCCTTCGTGCCCAGCAGCCATGTCGAGGAGGCCGGAATCTACACCGTCCAGCGGCTGGACCGGACCGGCTGGGGGCTGGAGGGCGGCCTGCGTTACGACCGGCGCACGGTGACGGCGACGCCGCTGTCGGGCGGGTCCGAGATCGAGCGCGATTTCGGCAACTGGTCGGGCTCGATGGCGGCCTTCATCAAGCCCACGAGCGATCTCTTCCTCGGCCTGAGCCTCGCCCACAACGAGCGGGCGCCGTCCGAGGTCGAGCTGTTCTCCGACGGCCTGCACGTGGCGACCGGCGTCTATGAGCGCGGCGACACGGCGCTGGACAATGAGACGGTGACGACGCTGGAGGGCACGGTCCACTACGCCGCCGGTGCCTTCCAGGGCGACCTGCACGTCTACGCCTCGAAATACGACGGCTTCATCGACGAGCGCGACACCGGGCAGGTGTTCGTCGACGGCGGCGAGAGCTTCCCCATCTTCCAGTTCGTCCAGAAGGGTGCGGACTTCCGCGGTTTCGAGGCCGAGGCCCAGTACGACCTCTGGACCAACGGCGACCGCTCGCTGAGCGTGCAGGGCGCGGCCGACTACGTCGATGCGCAGACCGACCAGGGGCCTGCCGCGCGCATCCCGCCGTGGAGCGCGACCGGTCGGCTGGTCTGGACCTCGACGCCATTCGACGCCTCGCTGGAGGTCCGCCATGTCGGCGAGCAGGACGAGCTGGCGGCCTATGAGCTGGGCACCGACGGCTACACGATGGTGAACCTGTCCGGGTCTTGGCGGCCGTTCGCGAACCCGGCCGTCACCCTGTTCGCCGAGGGCCACAATCTGACCGACGAGGAGGCGCGCGAGCACGTCAGCTTCCTAAAGGACGTCGCGCCTCTGCCCGGCCGGAACCTCAGGGTCGGGGTCAGCTACCGGTTCTGAAACGGGCCTGTTAACCGCATCCAACGCCCCGCGAGCGAGCCGGTTTGCGGCGTTGTTGTGACTGCGCTAGAAGCGCGCTTCCCTTATTTCCAGAGCCCGATCGCGTTCATGACCGATACAACCGCCGCCTCGCCCCTGACGGGCAATGTTCTGTTCTACGCACAGCCCGAGCCGCTGTCGGTCGAGGTGCACGGCGCCCTGGGCGTCGACGCCGTCGACAAGCCCTACGCCTTCGTCGCCCAGACCAATCTGGTGCCGGTGATGGTGACCGAGTTCGCGCCCGCTGCCCTGTCCTATCCGGTGATCTTCGTCGGCGAGAGCAAGCAGCCGGTGGCCGTCATGGCCCTGCGCGCAGGCGAGAACCTGTTCGTCAGCGACGACGGCGAGTTCCGCGCCGAGGCCTACATTCCCGCCTATGTCCGCCGCTATCCGTTCGTCTTCGCCAATGACGACGCCCAGCAGCGCATGATCCTGTGCGTCGACCGCGCCGCGCCGTTCATCAAGGAGGGCGGCGCAACGCCGCTGTTCGTCGAGGGTCAGCCCTCGCCGTACACCCAGCAGGCGATGGAGTTCTGTAACAATTTCGAGCAGGAGCGCCTGCGCACCGAGTCCTTCCTCGCCCTGCTCAAGGAGCTGGACCTGCTGGACACGCGCGAAGCCATCTTCACGCCGCGCAACCCGGACGGCACCGCCGCCGAGCCGCAGAAGATCGCCGAGTATTTCGCCGTCTCGGAAGAGAAGCTGAAGGCCCTGCCGGCCAAGAAGCTGGCGGAACTGCGCGACAACGGCGCCCTGGGCCAGATCTACGCCCACCTGGTGTCGCTGCTGGGCTGGGATCGCCTGATCGCCATGGCTTTCCAGAAGGCCGCCGCCTCGCAGCCGGCCGCCGGCAACGCGTAAGCGTCTCAAGCCGTAAGACAAAAGCCCCGTCCGGTTCGCCGGGCGGGGCTTTTTTCTGATCTCAACGGCGCGCCAGCAAGGCCCGGGTCAGGCAGGAGAATACCAGCCGTCCCGCCTCGTCGAGCAGGTCGTGCTGGGCGATGACGATGCCCTTTTCGTCTCCGACCGGGTCCTTGCCCATCACTGTCATGCGGCCGCGCATCAGTTCGCCGGCGGGCGGGTTGCGCATGAAGCGCAGGCCGTCGACCGCCAGCACCTTGGACTGGGCCCAGCCCGACGACTTGTCGGCGAAGATGCGGCTCCACAGGGCGTAGACCATGGCGTCTGGTGCGCCGTACGACGGATCCCAGCCGGGCGAGAACCGCTCGATGAAGACGTCCAGCGCCGCCGCATCGACCATGCAGGCGCCGAGTGAGATGACCTCGCCGACGCCCATGTCTTCGAAATGGACGTGAAGGGGTTCGGTCATGTCAGGTCCCGTCAGCCGGCCGGTTCTTCGGATACGCGGACCAGCAGCTTGCCGTCATGGTCGCCGGTGAACAAGCGGTTCAGCGAATCCAGCGCGCCCTCCAGCCCGTCGTCAACGTGGACCTTCCACTTCACCGTGCCGTCTGCCAGCCAGGGGCCCATCTCGGCCACCATCTCGCGGCCCCGGTGGGCGTAGTCGAGGACGAGGAAGCCCTGGACGTTCAGGCGGTGGGTGATGATGCGCGAGAAGTTGGGCGAGGGCGGCATCTTCGTCGCGTTATAGGCGGAGATCAGGCCGCAGACGGCCATGCGGCCGTGGATCTTCAGACGGTTGAAGACGGCGATCATGATGTCGCCGCCGACGTTTTCGAAATTGAGATCAACGCCGTCCGGAGCCAGCCGGTCCAGCGCCTCGCCGACGTCCTCGTTCTTGTAGTCGATGGCGGCGTCGAACCCGAGTTCCTCGGTGAGCCAGCGGCATTTTTCGGGGCCCCCCGCGATGCCGATGACGCGGCAGCCGCGCGCCTTGGCGACCTGACCGGCGATCGAGCCCACAGCGCCTGCGGCGGCGGAGATGACGATGGTCTCGCCTGCCTTGGCTTTCAGCACGTCGGTGACGCCGAAATAGGCGGTCATGCCGGTCATTCCCAGGACGCTGAGGTTGGCGGTCAGCGGCATGCCGGGCGCGCGGTGGACCGGGCGCAGCTCCATCTCGTTGACGACGGCATAGTCGGACCAGCCGCCCGACAGCGGGGTGACCACGTCGCCGGCCCGGAAGCGGCTCGAACGGCTTTCCTCGACCACACCGAGTGTAAGTCCTCGCATCACCCCGCCGATCGGCACGGGGGGCAGATAGCCCTCGGCGTCGTTCATCCAGGTGCGGTTGGTGGGGTCCAGTGACAGGTAGACGGTGCGGACCAGAACCTGGGATTCGTTGAGTGCGGGAACGGGCTCCTCGACCAGTTCCAGATCGCCGGGCTGGATCAGGCCTTTGGGCCGCTGGCGCAGCACCCACTGACGATTGACTCGAGCCATGACGATCTCCGGGTTTTCTTTCTGGACCCGCGCATAGTCAGCAAGCCGGGCCTCCTGTCCAGCGGGGGCAAAGAAAAAGGCGGACCGTTTCCGGTCCGCCTGAAGTCGCATCATCGAGAATGAGGCGCGGAGGCGACAGACCGGCTTTCACCGGTCTCAAGTCGGGGGGGCGTCGCCGCCTCCGCATTTCGATAACGGAGGCTTTGGGCTTCGGTTCCGGGCTTTTGACGGATTTTTTCGCGTCAGCCGCGAGCGTCGGAACGGCTACGCTGGACGGCGCGTTCATCAGGCTGATCCCACGCCTCGACGGAGCCGAGCCATGACCCATGAATCCCCCCACGACAAGGCCGCCGACGCCGTCCATGAAGGCCGTCCGGTCGAGGCCCAGTATGTACGCGGCGGCCGTGGCGGCGTCCGGATCCTGACCCTGCTGATGATTTCGCTGGCGGCCGTCGCGGTCTTGCTGTTGGGCATGTGGTTCGTCAGCCAAGGCGGGTTCGCCAACACCAACGCCAACAACGGCGAGCAGGCGGTCGACGTCCAGGCCTTCAAGAACGACGCGGCGACGCCGCCGACGCCCGACGCGCCGACGGCCGCCGGCGGCGAGCCGGCCAGCGCGCCCACGCAGGTCACCCCCAACGTCAACCCGCCGGCCGAACCGGAAGCGCAGCCTCACTGAGGCGACGCCGCGAGCGAATAAAAAAAGCCCCGGTCCTGCGACCGGGGCTTTTCCTTTGTCCGGGGAAGAAGGTTTACGCTGCCGCCTTCTGGCGCGACGGATGGAAGAAGAGCGCCTGGCTGATCGCCGCCTTCACCGTTTCCGGCTGGAAGGGCTTGGTGATCAGGAAGGTGGGCTCGGGGCGCTCGCCGGTCAGCAGGCGCTCGGGGAAGGCTGTGATGAAGATCACCGGAACATCGATCCGCTTGAGGATGTCCTTGACCGCGTCGATGCCCGACGAGCCGTCGGCCAGCTGGATGTCGGCCAGGACCAGACCCGGGCGATGGCGGGCGACGGCGTCGACGGCCTCGTCATGGGTGGTGGCGGTGCAGGTGACGCGATGACCCAGTTCCTTCACGAGGCTTTCGATGTCGGCCGAGATGATGGCCTCATCCTCGATGATCAGGACGTCGGTGGCCAGCTCGGCGTCGATGTCCGACTGGGCTTCCGAGATCAGGCGTTCGACGTCGAAGGCGTCGGCGTCGAGGATCTGGGCGGCTTCGGAAGGCGTGAAGCCTTCCAGCGCGGTCAGCAGGAAGGCCTGACGCGAGCGCGGCGCGATCCGCATCAGCCGGCGCGAGGCGTCGTCGGTGCGGTTTTCCAGCCCGCTCTTGTCCTCGAGCTGGGCGCCGGTCGTGGTCCAGATGGCGTGGAACACATGATAGAGAGCGACCCGCGGCGTCATGTCGGCCGGGAGCTGCCGTTCGCCGGCGGCGAGGGCTTCGAGGGCGACGCGGACATAGTTGTCCCCGGTGGTCTGATCGCCGGTCAACGCGCGGGCATACCGGCGGACGTAGGGCAGGTGCGGCGCAAGGCGGGCCAACAGGCTCATAGACAAAATCCCCGACATATACGGTTCCAACCATGGAACCTGAGCAGGACCGGTCAACGTATCAAATGGGCCACGGTTCCGTTTCGAGCTAGAAGCTTGAGCATAATTCTTCCGCCGCCTAGGAACCGCCCATGCTGAGTGGCGTTTGGCCCTCGCAACAAGTCTTTCGTCAGGGTGGCGGCCGTTTTTTCAATGACAGATAATTCCAACCCTCCGGGCAAGGGCCCGTCCAAGGGCGGCGCCAATCTGGAGGAAGCTCGACTTCGCCAGCAGGCGATAGGCGTCAAGCTGCGCCACATGTTCGATGAGATCGTAAACGAGCAGGTGCCTGACGAGTTCCTGGACATCCTGCGTCGCGCCGACGAGCGGTCGTCGGGCGGGAGCGGCTCATGAGCGGTGCGACAAACCCGCCGCCCAAGCCTGCTTCAGCTGACGACGACGCTTTCAAGCGGGAGCTGGTCGCACTGATTCCGCATCTGCGCGCCTTCGCCCGCACTCTGACCGGCGATCCGACCGCGGCCGACGATCTGGCGCAGGACGCCATGATGAAGGCCTGGGATGCGCGGGCCAGCTATCAAATGGGCACGAACATGAAGGCCTGGACCTTCATGATCCTGCGCAATCAATTCTATTCCGAGAAGCGCCGGTCATGGCGTCAGTCGCAGCTGGATCAGGAAGCCGCCGAGCGGACGCTGGTCGCGGTCGATGATCCGGAATCGCCAGTGGCGCTGGACGAACTGCGTCTGGCTCTTGCCACCCTGCCGGAAGAGCAGCGTGAAGCGCTGATCCTCGTGGGAGCCGGGGGCTTCGCCTATGAAGAGGCCGCCGAAATCTGCCAATGCGCGGTGGGCACGGTGAAGAGCCGCGTGTCCCGCGCCCGGAAGGCCCTGCAGGCAACGCTCGAACGCGGGGGTTACGCCCGTGACGGACGCGCTGCGGGTGACGCCATGCGCTCCATTCTCGCCGCCGCTGATCGCCTGAGCAGCGTCCGGCAGGACTGACCGGGTGGTCCGGATCGGGAAAGGACTGGCCAAACGGGCAGGTCGCAGTCTGGGCCCGCCGCAGTTTCACGGAATCCGCTTCCGGCTGGGCTGGGCGATGGCGATCGCCCTGCTGCCCATTCTGGTGCTGGGCGCCTTCCAGACCCAATCCGCCTTTCGCGCGCAGGACATAGAGCGGCGGTCTGACCTGCAGCTGGCCGCCGAGCGGACCGCGGCCAACGCCAAATCCCATCTCGACAGCACCGGCGTGCTGCTTCAGGCCCTGCGCCCGGAAGCGCTGGAGGTGTTCTGCGAGCCGCGCCTGACCGATCTGGTCGAGCGGCTCGAGGACCTTGACGGGCTGGCGCGACTGACGTCGACCGGGGCCACTGTCTGCGCCTCGAGGGGCCTCAGTCAGGCGTCGCCGCTGTGGCTGGCCCAGGCGCCCGCCAGCCCGTGGTTCCTGCGGCTCAGAGCCGGGGAGAGCATGGTTCTGGCCCGCGCGCCGACCGTCGCCGGCCGCTCGCCCGGCCTGATCGTCGCCATTCGGCTGGAACGACCGCTGGGCGCGTTCGACGGCGCCATGGTGGCGCTGTTGCCTCTGACCAGCCTGCAGCCCGACGTGGCCGATCCCGCATTGCCCGAGGGGTCCGAGGCGGCCCTCACCGACGGCGACGGACGCCTGCTGACCGCGACCGAAGCGGACGCCTTTGTCCTGTCCGGCGGCGACAGCCTGACCGGCTGGGTCGGCCGGGCGCGGTCTGGGGCCTCGGCGATCTTCGAGGCTGACGACGCCCGGGGCCGCCACCGCGTCTACGCCGGCGCCGCCCTGGCCGGTCGCGATGTCTACGCCCTGCTGTCCGCGCCGGCTCCCGGCCTGTTGTCATGGGCCCGGCTGAATCCGGTCAGCGCCCTGTTCGTGCCGCTGCTGGCCTGGTTCATCGCGTTCGGCGCGGTCATGCTGGTCAGCGAGCGGATCGTCATCCGCTGGCTGAACTATCTGGAACGGGTCGCCGCCATCTACGCCCGCGGGCGGTTCAATGTGCGCCCCCTGCAGGCCATGAACGCGCCGGCGGAAATCCGCGTTCTGGCCCGGACGCTGGACGAGCTGGCCGAGTCCATCGTCACCCGCGACGCCGCCCTGACGGCCTCGCTGGAGGAGAAGGACGCGCTGATGCGCGAGATCCATCACCGGGTGAAGAACAATCTGCAGATCATTTCGTCCCTGCTGTCCATGCAGCAGCGGGCCTTGACCGACCCCGCGTCCAAGGCGGCGGTGGGCGACACCCGCCAGCGCATCTCGGCCCTGGCTCTGATCTATCGCACCCTCTACCAGAGCGACGACCTGCGGTACGCCGACGCGCGCATCTTCCTGACCGAGCTGGTCGGCCAGCTGGTCGCCAGCGAGGCCGGCCGCGGCATTGTCGTGACCTCGTCGGTCGAGGCGGATTCCCTGGTGGTCGATCCGGACAAGCTGGCGCCGCTGGCCCTGTGGTTGGTCGAGGCCGTGACCAACGCCCAGAAACACGCCTTCGCCGGACGGGGCGGCGACCTGAAGGTCCGCTTCCATGTCCAGGGCGAAAAGAGCGTGCTGGAGGTCCAGGACGACGGGCCGGGGGTCAACGAGACCTTCCGCGCCGGCGTGGGCCGCACCCTGATGGGCGCCTTCGCCAAACAGTTGAGGGGTGAGGCCGAGATGGTCCCGGCGCCGGGCGGCGGCACCATCGCCCGCCTGACCTTCGCCACGCCCGAGGCCGTCGTGCCGACAGATCCGTCCGATCTTGGAACCCCCGCCGCGCCGCAACGTTGATACTGCAGACGCCACCTCCCCGGCATCACGGAGTTCATCCCATGCGCAAACTGTTTGTCCTGTTCGCCGCCGCCGCCGCCCTGACCACCGCAGCCTGCAACACCGTCGCAGGCGCCGGCCAGGACGTTTCAGCCGCCGGCACCGCCGTCGCCAACTGCGCTGACGGCAAGACTTGCTGATCTAAACGTCGGCCCGTCGCCAGCGTAACGCATCCCGACCGCGTTTCCCCCCGACCCGCGGATCGGTTGAAGAAGGCCCGTCAGCATCCCCCCGCTGACGGGCCTTCGCTTGTTTGGCTTCCGGCCCTTTGCGCGCCCGCCCCGGGCCGCTAGCATCGCCGGACAGGCGTCCGCAGAGACGCCGGACGACACGCGGGGAGCGATCGATGACGGATGCGGCGGAGACCCGGGCTGAGCCCGGCCTGAAGACTGTGGTGGTCGCCTCTGCGGCGGGGACCGCGTTCGAATGGTATGACTTCTTCGTCTTCGGCTCGCTGACCACCATCATCGCGCGCCACTTCTTCGCCGACGCGGGAGAGACCGTCGCCTACATCATGGCCCTGCTGACCTTCGGCCTCGGCTTCGTGGTGCGGCCGCTGGGGGCGCTGGTGTTCGGCTGGTTCGGCGACCGCACGGGGCGCAAGACCACCTTCCTTGTCACAATCACCCTGATGGGTCTGGCGACCGTCGCCATCGGCCTGCTGCCCGACTACGGCCAGATCGGTCTGGCCGCGCCCATCCTGCTGCTCATCATGCGGATGCTGCAGGGCTTCGCCCTGGGCGGCGAGTACGGCGGGGCGGCCATCTATGTGGCCGAGCATTCACCGCCGAAGAAGCGCGGCCTGTTGACCGGCTGGATCCAGACGACGGCCGCCTTCGGCCTGATCGGGGCGCTGGCGGTGATCCTGACCACCCGCGCCGCCGTCGGTGTCGAGGCTTTCGACGCCTGGGGCTGGCGTATTCCCTTCCTGCTGTCGGCCCTGCTGCTGGCGGTGTCGCTGTGGATCCGGCTGAAGCTGAACGAGAGCCCGGCCTATCAGCGGATGGAGGCCGAAGGCGGAGAGCGGCGAGCGCCCTACAAGGAAGCCTTCTTCCAGTGGGGCAACGGCCGGTTCGTGCTGATCGCCCTGTTCGGCATCATGATCGCGCAGGGGGCTGTCTGGTACTGCGGCTATTTCTACACGCGCTTCTTCATGGAGCGGGTGCTGAAGATCGACACCAACACCGTCGACCAGCTGGTGCTGGCGGTGACGGTGGCTTCGGCGGGGCTGTACGTCTTCTTCGGCTGGCTGTCGGACCGGCTGGGGCGCAAGCCGGTGATGCTGTTCGGCATGATCCTGGCGCTGGTCGCCTTCTTCCCCGGCTTCCACGCCCTCACCAAGGCCGCCAATCCGGCGCTGGCCGAGGCCCAGGCCTCGTCGCCGGTGACGGTGATCGCAGACCCGGCCACCTGCGCCCTGCAGTTCGATCCGATCGGCAAGGCCGCCTTCGCCAGTTCCTGCGACATCGCCAAGAGCGTGCTGTCGAATGCGGGGGTTTCCTACGGCAACGCCGAGGCGATCGCGGGTTCCGTCGCGACGGTCCGTATCGGCGCCGCCGAGGTGGCCTCGGTCGAAGGCGCGGGCATGGCTCCGACCGATCTGAAAGCGGCCCGGACTGAGGTCGAGACCCGCATCAAGGCGGCGCTCGCCGGGGCCGGCTATCCGGCGAAGGCCGACCCGGGGCGGATCAACATGCCGCTGGTGTTCGGCATACTGATGATTTTCATGGTCGCTGCCACGGCCCTGTACGGACCGCAGGCGGCGGCGTTGGTCGAGCTGTTCCCGACGCGGGTTCGCTATACGGCGATGAGCCTGCCCTACAACATCGGCACCGGCTGGGTCGGAGGGCTGTTGCCCGCCGCCAGCTTCGCCCTCGTGGCGGCGTCGGGGAACATCTATTTCGGCCTCTGGTACTCGGTCGCCTTCACGGTGGTGGCGGTGATCGTCAGCCTGCTGTGGCTGCCGGAAACCAAGGGCCGGGACCTCGACACGATCTAGGTCAGGCCTCGGCGGCGGCCTTCCAGGCGTCGGCGACGGCGTCGACGGAATGGCGCAGGTGGGCGCGGTGTTTGTCGAAGAACATCTCGCCGCGCAGCCCCGAGAAGACGAAGCCGTTGGACACGATGCAGCTGTCCGGATTCTCCAGCGGCTGGATCTCGAAATAGCGCGTCGAGCGGAACCACAGGCCGCGGTTCTCGGTCCAGACCAGCTGGGAATAGGGCTCCCACTCGCCGACGCGGGCCGCGGCGCGGCGATCGGGCAGGCCCTCGATTTTTTCCGTCAGGGTGATGCCGGCCCCGAAGGCGATGGCGCCCTCCACCCCCGTCTCGATCGGATTCCAGCGGTCCCAGCCGGACAGGTCGGCGATCAGGCCCCAAATATGCTCGGGCGAGGCGCGGACGCCGATACGACGTTCGATGCGGGCGGTTTCCATAGCTCCGATCTGCCACGCCTTTCAGACGGAGAAAAGGCCGGCCTCAGCGGTTGCCCTCGGGACCGGGCTGGGAGGCGGGCGGGGTGTCGGACGACGGGGTCTCGTCGCGGTCCGGCAGGTCGGGCGGTCCGGCCCGCAGCCGGGCGCTGACGAAGCACAGGGCCGTGGCGCCGGCCAGCAGGACGACGTTGGCGATGAAGGGCCCGGGCTCGGCCAGTTCGTACAGGGCCACGCCGATTACAGGCGGCCCGAGGAAGCTGAGGCCGGCCAGCGACATCATCAGTCCGGCGATCGCGCCCTGCTCATGAGGCTCCACCGACAGCGACGAACCGGCGGTGAAACCGGGCCGGGCGAAGCCGACGCCCATCGACACCACGGCGTAACCGACGACGACGCCGTAATATCCGGGCGCGACGATGCTCATCAGATTGCCCAGCAGCGCCAGGGCGGCGCCCCAGCGCATCAGGTCGCGCGGCTGGAGTTTCAGCAGCGGGATCAGTCCCCACTGGGCCATCAAGGTGGCGGCTGCCCCGGCCAGCATGGCGATGCCGATGAAGGGCTGGGTCTCGCGAGCGGGGACGCCGGTCGCGCTGAGCTCGTCGATGATGTGGAAGCCCAGCACCGAGATGTTCACCGCCTGCGCCCCGGTGACCAGCAGGCCGTACAGCAAATAGTCGCGCACGCGCGGGTCCCGCCACAGGCCCTTGGCGATCTTGTCGCGATGACCACTGGGCGAGGGGACGCGCACCACCTCGCCGCTGGGCAGGTGACGCCAGACCACGAACAGCACGACGGCGCCGAACAGGGCGAAGGCGTACATGGGACCGGCGAGCCCGACCATGGGAATGACGAACAAGACGGCGCCCAGCCCGACCGCAATCGCGGGCAGGACAAAGAAGGGCGCCAGCGCCGGGCCGATCACCGTGCCCAGTCCTTGCGCCGAGGCCAGCAGCGCCATGGCCGGCGTGCGCTGTTCGGGCGTCGTGCGGTCGGCCACATAGGCTTGGGAGGCGATCGGGGCGGCCGAGCCGAACACGCCATAGATGGTGCGCGCGACCGCCATCAGGGTGAAGGCCAGACCCGCCCCGAGCCAGTGCTCCAGCCCGGAGGTGGCGGCCAGGCCAAAGCCCGTCATCGAGATGACGAAGCCCGACAGGCCGATGAGGATCACCCGCTTGCGTCCGATCCTGTCCGACAGCCGCGCCCAGAACGGCGAGGCTATGGTCCACATCAGGGCGGAGATGGCGAAGGCGGCGGACACAAGGGTGTCCCGCAGATGGAACTCGCGCCCGATGTTCGGCAGGACCGACTGCAGCGCCATATTTCCCGCCGCCGCGATCAGACTGACGGCGAACAGGATGGCGAAGGCAGGCGATCGGAGATTCACGGATCGAGCCTAGGCCCGCCGACGCCGCGCGTCACCATTGCTTTGGCGGGGCCGCCTGGTCCCATTCCCTCGGGACGCCCTTGCGCAAGCGTCGCGGCTTTGCGCACCCTGCGAACCTGCAATCATCGGGGACGCCATGACCATCCGCCGCCTGCTCGCCGCCTCCAGCCTGGCGCTGGTCCTGTCCGCCGGTCTCGCGCACGCGCAGGCCCCCATCGCGCTTGAGCGGGTCGAGGCGGCGGTGGCGGCCGAAACGCCCCGGGTCGTGGCGTGGCGGCGCGACATCCATGCCAATCCGGAACTGGGCTTCGCCGAAAACCGCACCGCGGCGCTGGTTGCGGAGCACCTGCGCTCGCTGGGGATGGAAGTCCGCACGGGCGTCGGCAAGACCGGGGTGGTCGGCGTGCTGCGCGGCGGACGACCGGGTCGGACGGTGGCCCTGCGCACAGACATGGACGCCCTGCCGGTGCTTGAGGCCACGGGCCTGCCCTTCGCCTCGACCGGGACCGGGACCTATCAGGGCAATACGGTGCCGGTGGCCCACGCCTGCGGCCATGACGCCCACATCGCCATGTTGATGGGCGCCGCCGAGGTGCTGGCCGGGATGAAGGCCGACATTGCCGGAACCGTCGTCTTCATCTTCCAGCCCGCCGAAGAGGGCGCGCCTCCGGGAGAGCCCAAGGGCGGCGCCGCGCTGATGATCCAGGACGGGGCGCTGGAGAACCCCCGGCCCGACGCCATCTTCGGTCTGCATGTCGTGCCCGGACGGCCCGGCACGGTCTTCTACCGGCCGCAGGGTTTCATGGCGGCGTCAGACCGGATCGACATCGTCCTGCACGGCCGCCAGACCCATGGCGCATGGCCGTGGAAGGGCGTCGACGTCATCGCCGTCGCAGCCCAGATCATCCAGACGATCAACACCCTGACGGCCCGGACCATCGACCCCACCACGACGCCGACAGTCTTCACCATCGCTACGGTCGACGCGGGGGTCCGCTACAACATCATCCCGGAAGATGCGACGCTGTCGGGCACCCTGCGCACCTTCGACATCGCCCAGCGCGATGACCTGATCCGCCGGGCCGGCGTGGCCATCGACAATATCGCCGAGACCTTCGGCGCCACGGCGCAGTTCTCGGTCCGCCAGAACGCGGCCCTGACCTACAACAACGAGGAACTGTCAGCCTGGCTGGCCCCCGTGCTGACCGAGGCGGCGGGCGAGGGGAACGTCAATGCGGCCACGCCGCCGACCACGGTGGCCGAGGACTTCAGCTATCTGTCGCAGGTCGTGCCGGGCGTCTTCTATCACCTTGGCGCATCGAAGGACGGTGTGGACCCGGCGACCTCGCCGCCGAACCACTCGCCCGGTTTCGACGTCAATGAGTCGGTCCTGCCGCTGGGCGTGAAGACCCATGTGCTCAGCGCGCTGCGCTTCCTGGAGCGGCCAACCCCCTGATCGGCAACCATGTTCCTCAACACCCTTGCAAGGATGCAAGCGCATCCTTTGCTGTCCTTCAAGGAGGGTGTGGTGAGAGAGTTACCGGTTCAGATGCCGCCGATGCGGCTTGAGCGGCGGGGCGGGCCGTTGCGGGAAATCTTCTTCTTCCTCGTCGCCTTCGGGGCGATGTTCGGTGCGGCCCTGCTGGGACTCGACCTGCTGACCTGAGGCCTCAGGCCGCTTCGCCGGTGCGGATCCAGTCGGCGACGACGTCATGCATGGCGCGGGCGGACGGCGCAGCCTGACCCGCCGCCGACAGATCCGGCCGCACGTCCGATGGGGCGACGTCGTCGGGCGATATTGCGAACTGGCTCCGGAACGCCTGGACGAAGCTGCGGCGGTCGGGGAATCCGTTGCGCTGCCCGATCAGCTCGACCGAGGGGGACCGGCCGCGACGGCCCCTCAACGCCGCAAAGGCGCGCGCCAGCCGCCGCCGCAGGACATAGGTCCGGACCCCGCCCGTGGTCTCGAAGGCGCGATACAGGCTGGTTCGCGAAACGCCGATGGCGACCGCCAGACTGGCGGCGTTCCACTTCTCCTCCGGCGGCCGGGAGTCCAGCAGGGCCATGGCGCGCTCGCGGATCGTGCGATGGATGGCGTCGGCATGGCCCGGCGTGACCGAGCGCTGGTGACCCAGGAAGCGCTCGGCGATGACGAAGGCGGCCTCGATGCCGGCCACGCCTTCGGCCTCGCTGAGCTCGTCGGCCACGGCCGTCATCGTCAGCAGATGGGATGCGACCAACCGTCCGCCTGCGGACGAACCGGGCAGAACAAGGCCGTGGACGCCGCGCGACAGCAGCCAGCTCGGCACCGCAGCGCGCGGCACCATGACCGTCACCATGTCGATGGCCGGCATGGAGGCGAACGAGGGACGGCTCAGGTCCCGGAACTGCACCGATCCCGCCTCCGCCCGGAGCGTCTGCCCGTCGCAGTCGCCGAGGGTCTCGGTCAGATTCACGATTACGCTGATGTGGTCGATGCCCGACTTGCGGATGTGCTCCGCCTCGCGCGCCAGCGTCTGGCTGGATGAGCGGGCGCGGGCGATGATGGCGGGGCCGAACAGATGCGCGCTGGTCTGGCTGGCGAACCCCACGCGGCCGTTGTCGGCCACGTCGCGCACCTCGCCCAGATCACGGAAGGAGTCGCGATAGATTTCGAAGGCGTCCGGCTGACGCTCCGACGACACGGCCCAAGAGACGCTGGGGGGCTTTTCCTTGGGCGGGATGCTTACTGACACGCAAACAACCTGTCATGCGCCGTGCCCGAAAGCCATACTCACGTTCGCTGGAAATAGGTCCCGATGACGCGGCGATAGACCTCGGCCAGGGCCTCGATCTCGGCCACGGGCGCGCGCTCGTCGATCTGGTGCATGGTCTGGCCAACCAGACCCAGCTCCAGAACGGGGCACATGGCGCGGATGAACCGCGCGTCCGAGGTGCCGCCGGTGGTCGAGGCTTCGGGACGTCGGCCGGTTGCGGCCTGGACCGCGTCCTGCACGCCGTCGACGAACGGGCCCGGTTCGGTCAGGAAGGCGTTGCCCGAGCACAGATGCTCCAGCTCGATCCGCAGGCCGGACGCCGCCTGGGCCTCGCCCGCCATGGCGTTCAGCCAGGCGATCAGATCGTCGCCCGTATGCGTCGGGTTGAAGCGGATGTTCAACCGCGCCTTCGCCTCGGCCGGGATGATGTTGGTCGCCGGATTGCCGATGTCGATCGTGGTGATCTCGAGGTTCGACGGCGGGAACTCGGGATAGCCCTCGTCCAGCACATGGTCGTCGAGCCGCGCCAGCAGCTTCGCGAGAACCGGGGCCGGATTGGCTGCGCGGTCGGGATAGGCGACGTGGCCCTGTTTGCCGTGGACGGTGATCCAGCTGTTCAGCGAGCCGCGCCGTCCGACCTTGATCATGTCGCCCAGCGCCTGTGACGACGACGGCTCGCCGACAACACAGGCGTCGATGATCTCGCCCTCGGCCATCAGGGTCTCGACGACGCGTTTGGTGCCGTGCAGGGCAGGCCCTTCCTCGTCGCCGGTGATCAGGAAGGACAGGCTGCCGGGAACCTCGCCTTCGACCAGAATGTGGGACACCGCCGCGACCCAAGCCGCGATGCCGCCCTTCATGTCGACCGCGCCGCGGCCATAGAGGACGCCGTCCTGCACCTCGGCCTCGAACGGACCGGACGACCAGGCCTGCTCCGACCCCGTCGGCACGACGTCGGTGTGGCCGGCGAAGCAGAGGTTGGGGCTGGCCGTCCCGCGCCGGGCGTACAGGTTCTCGATGTTCTCGAACTTCATCCGGCGGCAGTGGAAGCCCAGACCGGTCAGGGCGCGCTCCAGCACATCCATCGCACCTTCGTCGGCGGGGGTGACGGACGGCCTGCGGATCAGGTCGCGGGTGAGTTCGACAGGATCGATAACGGGAGTTGATGCGACGCTCATAAGGCTGTGCTTTACGGGGTTCCAACGATTGCGAGAAGGCTTCTCCCCATGCCGA
>Ga0164305_10000110_pt1 | contig 25973 bp, 23 predicted proteins | sample Whisoiple_237_MG_FD_110215 | JGI IMG/M metagenome (GOLD analysis project Ga0164305, IMG submission 110215) | Soil microbial communities amended with pyrogenic organic matter from upstate New York, USA - Whitman soil sample_237_MG | ecosystem: Environmental > Terrestrial > Soil > Agricultural...
CATCCCCCGGGCTTCATCGCTCGACCACAGCCCGCCGACATCGAGAAGCGTGGATCCGACGCCCTCCCCACCGACGGGATGGGTGGAATTATGGAGGGGGGTTGGACCAAGGCTCGCAAATGACGCTGCGGCGTGCTGAGCACCGGGTAGAATCAAGGGGTTGGCTTAGACAACTCGTCTGGCTGGCGGCGGATTGCCAGCACAATCCTGATCCTTCTCCCGTTGGGAGAAGGTGGCGCGCAGCGCCGGATGAGGGTCGGACGACTGAAGCGGCGAAGCCGCCATCCACAGGCGACCCTCACCCTTTGACGCTTCGCGCCGCCCTTCGGGTCGCGCAAGGACGACGGCGGCGCCGTCGTGCGCTCAAGCCCTCTCCCAACGGGAGAGGGTGGGGATCAGTCCTTGAGCGCCCGTCCCGCCACAACCGCCTTGGCCCCGAACTTCGCACGGAGCGCATCGATGGCCGTCTCCGTCTTCAGGGCACGGGTCTCCGCGGTGTCGAACAGGGCGGGCGCGTCGACGGCGTCGACCACCTCGCCCATGCCGATGCCGATCAGGCGGTAGGGGCGGCCCAGTTCCGGGGCCATCAACGACCGGCCGGCGGCGAAGAGGGCGCGGGCGGTCTGGACGGGCTCGGGGAGGGAGATACGGCGGGTGACAATCTTGAAGTCGGTTCGACGCAGCTTCAGCACGATGACCCGGCTGGCGACGCCGTCGCGACGGGCCTTGGAGGCCAGTTTCTCGCACAGGGGCCAGAGTTCGGCCTCCAGATCCTCGGCCGAGGTCAGGTCCTCATTGAAGGTAGTCTCGGCGCTCATGCCCTTGCGGTCATGGCTCGGATTGACCAGCCGGGCGTCGCGGCCGTGGGCGAGGTCGTGCAGGCGCAGGCCCGTCTCGCCATAGCGTTTGACCAGATCGCGCACCTCGGCGGCGGCCAGATCGCCGACGGTGGCGAAGCCGTCGCTGTTGAGGGTCTTCGCAAAGACCGGGCCGACACCGGGCAGGATGCGGATGGGTTTGGGGGCGAGGACATCCTTCGCCTCCGAGCCCAGGACCGAGAAGCCGCGCGGCTTGTCCAGTTCGGACGCCACCTTGGCGAGGAAGCGGTTTGTGGCCAGACCGATCGAGACGGTCAGGCCGGTGTCCTCCTCGATCTGCTTCTGCAGGCGGATCAGCTGGAAGGCCGGCGGGCCGCCGTTCAGGCGTTCGGTGCCGGCCAGACCGATCCAGGCCTCGTCCAGCGACAGGGTCTGGACCAGCGGGGTCAGTTTGCCGACGGCGCCGAAGATGGCCTCGCTGGCGGCGATGTATTTGCGGAAGTCGGGCTTGATGACGACGGCCTCGGGGCAGGCCTTCAGCGCCTTGAACATGGGCATGGCCGAATGGACGCCGTACTGGCGGGCGACGTAGCAGCAGGTCGAGACCACGCCGCGTTTGCCGCCGCCGACGATAACGGGTTTGTCGCGCAGTTCGGGCCGGTCGCGCTTCTCCACCGAGGCGTAGAAGGCGTCGCAGTCCAGGTGGGCGATGGTCAGCTGGTCCAGCTCGTCGTGACAGACCATGCGGCGGGAATCGCAGGCCGGGCACCGGTCGACCTTGCGGTCGCCGGTCCAGAGGCAGTCGCGGCAGATCGCTTTCATGCGCAGGAAGGGGCCATGGCGTCCCATTATCCGCCATCCCGGAGGCGGCGCCGAGGGCGGTTCGCCACAAAGGACTCGAAGAGGCACGAAGAACACGAAGGGTCCGGGAAATGGCCGGTCTCCTTGTGCCCTTTGTGGCCCTTTGAGTCCTTTGTGATGAACCCGGCCGAAGGCCGGCTGCGCCGGCGGAGAGGGGCTTCACCCCAACTTAAGACCCGTTAGCGCACATTACACGGAGAAGGCGACAAGCCTCCGTGCAGCCGCACTCCATGAGGCGACAGGCCAGGTGATGATGTCCAAGAAAGTCCTCATCGTCGAGGATAACGAGCTGAACATGAAGCTCTTTCATGATCTGCTCGATTCCCAGGGCTACGAGACCCTGCAGACCCGCGAAGGGCTGCAGGCTCTGGCCCTGGCGCGCCTGCACAAGCCAGACCTGATCCTGATGGACATCCAACTGCCGGAGATCAGCGGTCTGGAAGTGACCAAATGGCTGAAGGACGACGAGGAACTGAGCCACATCCCCGTCGTCGCCGTCACCGCCTTCGCCATGAAGGGCGACGAGGAGCGCATCCGCCAGGGCGGGTGCGAGGCCTATATCTCCAAGCCGATCTCGGTGATGCATTTCCTCGACGTGGTTCGGAAACACCTGGGGTAGGGACGATGACGGCGCGAATCCTTGTCGTTGACGACGTCGAGCCGAACGTCCGCCTGCTCGAGGCGAAGCTGACGCTCGAATACTATGAGGTGCTGACCGCCTGCGACGGCGCGACGGCGCTTCACATCGCGTCGGACGAACGGCCCGACATCATCCTGCTGGACGTCATGATGCCCGGCATGGACGGGTTCGAGACCTGCCGGCGGCTGAAGGCCGACCCCGTGACCCGCCATATCCCCGTCGTGCTGGTGACAGCGCTGGACGGGCGCGAGGACAAGCTCAAGGGCCTGGAGGCCGGGGCCGACGACTTCGTCACCAAGCCGATCGACGACGTGGTCCTGTTCGCCCGGGTGAAGTCGCTGGTGCGGCTGAAGTCCGTGATGGACGAGCTGCGCGAGCGCGAGGAGACCGGGCGTCGCATCGGCGTGGACACCGACGGCGCGGGGCGTCTGCGCGGGTCCGGCGGGCGCGTGCTGATCGTCGACGACAATGCGCGTCAGGCCGACAAGATGGCCGAACATCTGGCTGGAGAGCACCGGCCGACGGTGGAGGCCGACCCCGCGGCGGCGCTGATCGCGGCGCGCGGGCCGGTCGATCTGATGATCGTCAATGTTTCGAGTGAAAGCTTCGACGGCCTGCGGTTCGTGGCGCAGGTGCGGTCGACCGAGGCCTCGCGCCGTCTGCCGATCCTGGCGGTCGTGGACCAGTCCGACCGGCCGCGTCTGCTGAAGGCGCTGGAGCTGGGGGTCAATGACATCCTGCCCCGGCCGGTCGATCCGGAAGAGCTGGAGGCGCGGACCCGGACCCAGATCAAGCGCAAACGCTATGCCGACTTCCTGAAGCAGAAGCTGGACTACAGCCTCGAGATGGCGGTCACCGACGCCCTGACCGGGCTGCACAACCGTCGCTACATGGCTGGGCAGCTGCAGGCGTTGATGAACCGGGCCGGGCAGGGGGGCGAGGGCGTCGCCGTGCTGGTGATGGACATCGACCACTTCAAACTGGTCAACGACGGCTTCGGTCACGACGCGGGCGACGAGGTGCTGCGCGAGTTCGCGGTGCGTCTGGCGACCAATGTGCGGGCCATCGACCTGCCGTGCCGTCTGGGCGGCGAGGAGTTCGTGGTGGTCATGCCGGGCGCGACCATGGAGGACGCCGTGCGCGTCGCCGACCGTATCCGGCGCGACGTGGCGCAACAGCCGTTCCCGATCATGAACGGGGCCGAGGGGCTGACGATCACCGTCTCGGTGGGGGTCGCGGCCAGCGACGGCGACGGCGACACGCCCGAGGCCCTGCTGAAGCGGGCCGACGAGGGCGTCTATGAGGCCAAGGCCCACGGTCGGAACCAGGTCATCGCGCGGGCGGCGTAGGCGGCCCTAGCGACTCATCCAGGGCTTGGACTTGCCGCTGGCGATGCGCGCGGCCTGTTCGCGCTGGAAACGGCCGCCGCGGGGCGGCTTTTCACGCGCCTCGATCGCCGCCTTCTTGAGTCGGAGCGCCCGCTGGACGGGGCTCTCTGCCGGCGTCGCCGGGTCCTGCGGGTTATCGGTCGGGTCACTCATTCCGGCATCCTAGCATGGCAAAGAAAAACGCCCGGTGTTTCCACCGGGCGTTCTGCAATCCTCGGATCGGCCTCGCTTCGCTCGTTGTCCGAGGAAGACGAGGTCGTAAGGCGGGCCTTACTTGATCTTGCCTTCCTTGAACTCGACGTGCTTGCGCACGACGGGGTCGTACTTCTTGACGACCATTTTCTCGGTCATCGTACGGGCGTTCTTCTTGGTGACGTAGAAGAAGCCGGTGTCGGCCGTGGAGTTCAGGCGGATTTTGATAGAGGCGGGCTTGGCCATCGGGAATTACCTTTGCGACGGCGAAAGCCGCTGGAAATAAGAGGCGCGGAACATACTCAGGCGCGGCCGGAAGTCAACGGCGACTTGCGGCCTTCCATTCGCCGAGCTTCCGGACGGTGGCGCAGGCGGGCGAACCGTCCTTGCCGCGGCCGGGCAGATGGACCTCCAGAACCGCGCCGGGAGCCAGCAGGGCGGGCGGGATGTCGTGGATGTCGATCTTGGCGCGGCGGCTCCAGACGCTGGCGTGATCGCCGGCGGACGTGCCGATGCGGATGTAGACGAAGCGGCGCTGCGGGCCCTCGCGGCGCACGAAGGGGCCGGTCATTCGGCCGTCGGGGTGCAGGGTGATCGGGACCTCGAACGAGACGGGGCCGTCGCCCGCCGTGAGGGGCTCGAACGGCATATCGTCCTTCTGGAGACTGTAGCGCACTCCGGGGACCGGATCGTCGATCGTGAGGCGCAGGGTGACGATGTCGGCCATGACTGAATGTAGGCGAGGCGCGCAGGTCGTGCCAAGCTGGGGGTCATGAAGCAGATCGTCTCCATGGCCGCCGCCTTCGCCCTGTCCGCCTGCGCCACGGCGCCCGCGCCCATGTCGGCGGCGCCTCGCGCGCCGGCGTCGGCGCAGGACGCCTTTTTCTTCAATCTGAAAGCCCTGTGCGGTCAGACCTTTACGGGACGGGTGGTCACCGCGGACGCCATCGACGGGGAGTTCGCGCGGTCGCGGCTGCTGATGCATGTGCAGGAGTGCTCCGCGAACGAGGTCCGGATTCCCTTCTGGGTCGGGGAGAATCGTTCGCGGACATGGGTCATCACCCGGACGACCTCGGGCGTGCGCCTGAAGCACGATCACCGGCATGAAGACGGGACCGAGAGCGAGCTGAGCCAGTACGGCGGGGAGACGACGGACGTCGGCACGGCCACGCGGCAGGAATTCCCCGTCGACGCGTTCTCAAGGGATCTGTTCACGCGCCGGAACGCTGCGGTGTCGAACGCCAACGTCTGGGCGGTCGAGGTTCAGCCGCACCGGGTGTTCGCCTACGAATTGCGCCGGCCGGACCGCTATCTGCGGGTCGAGTTCGACCTGACCGAGCCGCTGATCCAGGTGGTCGGGCGCTAGCCGGCCGCCATCACGCCGCAGACCACGCGGTCGCCTGCGCCGCCGATGGGCTGGCTGGTCTGGTCGTCCATATTGGCGTGGATCACCAGCGCGGAGCCGTCGGCGTCCCACAGCCACTGGCCGGGGCCGTTGCGAGCGATTCGGGCGCGGGTGGTGAAGACCTCGGCGTTCACCCGGCCCTGGGCGTCGGCGAAGACATTGGGCAGGTCGCCGTCGTCGGGGCCGCCCGCGTTGAGCAGACCGTGGGGCATTTTCGGGTCGCCGTGGTTGATGTGCGCGCCGGCCGAGGTGAAGGGCGCGGCGCACTGGCCCGCGGCGTGGATATGGACGCCGTGCCAGCCGGGGGTCAGGCCCTCGGCCTCGATGCGGATCAGAAGACCCGTCGCGCCTTGCGTGAGGACGGCGCGGCCGACGCGGGCGCCCGAGGCGTTCATGAGCTTCGCCTCGCCGAAATCGCCGATAGCCGCCCGGTCGGGACCGTCCGAATTGTCGATTGCGGTGACACTGACGCAGCCTCCCAGGGCGGCGATCAGGGGCAGGGCGGCGAGAGCGGAGAGACGGGCGAGGCGCATGGGCTGAAATCCTTGTCTGGACGGAGCGGTTCCGGGCCGGCCGGCTTTGCCACGGGGGTTCCCGGATGCTAGAAAACCTGTTCGCGGATCACGTTCCGATTCCGGCCATTTAAAGCCTGATTTCCTTGACTGACGACAGCTATAACGACGCGCTTCCCCCCGTTCCGGGCGGCGGCGGCGGCGACATCTCCACCATCACCATCGAAGACGAGCTGAGGCGCTCGTATCTCGACTACGCCATGAGCGTGATCGTGAGCCGCGCCCTGCCGGACGCGCGCGACGGGCTGAAGCCCGTGCACCGCCGCATCCTGTATTCGATGCACGATCTGAAGATGACGCCGGACCGCGCCTATTCGAAATGCGCGCGGGTCGTGGGCGACGTGCTGGGCCGGTTCCACCCGCACGGCGACGCCTCGGTCTATATGGCGCTGGTGCGCATGGCCCAGCCGTTCTCGATGGGGCTGATGCTGGTCGACGGCCAGGGCAATTTCGGCTCGGTCGACGGCGATATGCCGGCCTCGATGCGATACACCGAGGCCCGGATGGCCCCGGCCGCCTCGGCCCTGCTGACGGACATCGACAAGGACACCGTCGATTTCCAGCCGAACTACGACGAGAAGGAGCTGGAGCCCGTCGTCCTGCCGGCGCGGATCCCGAACCTGCTGGTCAATGGCGCTGGCGGCATCGCCGTCGGCATGGCGACCAACATCCCGCCGCATAACCTCGGCGAGATAATCGACGCCTGCGTGGCCCTGCTGGACGATCCTAACGTCAGCGACGACGCCCTGCTGGATATCGTGCCCGGACCCGACTTCCCGACCGGCGGCGAGATCATGGGCCGCACCGCGCCCCGCAACGCCCTGCGCGACGGCCGCGGCTCGGTCATGGTGCGCGGTCAGGCGACGATCGAGACGATCCGCAAGGACCGCGAGGCCATCGTGGTCACTGAACTGCCGTTCCAGGTCAACAAACAGACCCTGATCGAGCGCATCGTCGAAATGGTCCGCGAGAAGCGGATCGAGGGCATTTCCGACGTCCGCGATGAATCCGACCGCGACGGCATGCGGATGGTGATCGAGCTGAAGCGCGACGCCTCCGGCGACGTGGTGCTGAACCAGCTGTGGCGCTTTACCGCCATGCAGAGTTCGTTCGGCGTCAACATGCTGGCCCTGAACCACGGTCGGCCGGTGCAGATGGGCCTGCGCCAGCTGCTGGAGGCCTTCCTGGAGTTCCGGGAAGAGGTGGTCGTCCGGCGCATCAAGTTCGAACTGGCCAAGGCCCGCGACCGCGGCCACGTGCTGGTCGGTCTCGCCGTGGCCGTGGCCAATATCGACGAGGTCATCCACATCATCCGTTCGTCGGCCGATCCGGCCGAGGCGCGTGAGCGGCTGCAGGCCAAGGCATGGCCCGTGGGCGACATGATCGCCCTGATCGAACTGATCGCCGATCCGCGTTCCATGCTGGTCGATGGCGACAAGCTCAACCTGACGGACGAACAGGCCCGGGCCATCCTGGGCCTGACCCTGAGCCGCCTGACCGGACTGGGCCGCGACGACATCTTCGGCGAGGCGCGCGGTCTGGCCGACACGATCCAGGGCCACCTGACCCTGCTGAGCGACCGCGCCAACATCCTGGCGGTGATCCGCGAGGATCTGCTGCTGGTGAAGGAAGAGTTCGCCGTTCCGCGCCGCACGATCATCGGCGAGGGCGATTTCGAACTGGAAGACGAGGACCTGATCCCGCGCGAGGACATGGTCGTGACGGTCACCCACGGCGGTTACGTCAAGCGCGTGGCGCTGAACGCCTATCGGACCCAGCATCGCGGCGGCAAGGGCCGCAGCGGCGTGGCGATGAAGGAGGACGACGCCGTTGTGGGCGTCTTCTCGGCCTCGACCCACACGCCGGTTCTGTTCTTCGCCACCAACGGCAAGGCCTACAAGCTGAAGACCTGGCGCCTGCCGCTGGGTAATCCGCAGTCGCGTGGCAAGGCCTTCGTGAACCTGCTGCCGATCGAGCCGGGCGATTCGATCATGAACGTCCTCCCGCTGCCCGAGGACGAGGCGGAGTGGGGCAACCTCGACATCATGTTCGCGACCCGGTCGGGCGACGTCCGCCGGAACAAGCTGAGCGACTTCGCCACCGTCAACCGGGCCGGCAAGATCGCGATGAAGCTGGAAGACGGCGACCACATGGTCGGCGTGGCCCTGTGCACCGCCGAGGACGACGTCATGCTGACGACCGCCCTTGGCCGCGCCATCCGCTTCAAGGCCGACGACGTGCGCGTGTTCAAGGGCCGGGATTCGACCGGCGTGCGCGGCGTGCGGCTGCAGAAGGGCGACGAGGTCATCTCCATGGCCGTGCTGGGCCGCGTCGATGCGACGCCGGACGAACGGGCCGCCTATGTCAAACACGCCTCGGCCATGCGCCGGGCGACGGACGGAGATGATGAAACGCCGACGGTCGAGGCCGACGACGAGGGCGGCGACGGTTCGGCCGACGCCGCGCTGAGCGTCGAACGGATCGCCGAACTGGGCGCCGCCGAGCAGTTCATTCTGACGGTCACCGACACCGGCTTCGGCAAGCGGTCTTCCGCCTATGAATACCGGCGCACGGGCCGCGGCGGGCAAGGGCTGACGGCCCACGGTCTTGGCGGTCGCGCGGGCACGCGTCTGGCGGCGTCCTTCCCGGTCGAGGACGGGGACGAGCTGCTGCTGGTCACCTCGGGCGGGCAGATGATCCGCACGCCGGTGGGACAGGTCCGCATCGTCGGCCGGTCCAGCCAGGGCGTGACCATCTTCCGCACCGCCGAAGGCGAGCGGGTCGTGTCGGTCGAGCGGCTGCCTGACAGCGGCGGCGGTGATGACGACGGCGCCGAGGGTGAGGCTCCGGACGGCGAAGGCGGCGAAAGCTGATCCATGGCGGGCGCCGTTGAACTGAGAGTCGACGGCGCGCCGGCCACGCCGGACGATCTGACCCATGTGGCTCTGGTCAACTACGGCGCCTACACCTCGTTTCGGGTGGAGCACGGCGGCGTGCGCGGGCTGGACCTGCATCTGGCGCGGCTGGAGGCCGAGGCAGTCGAACTGTTCGGTGAGCCGGTCGGCGAGATGCGCCTGCGAGAGCTGATGCGGTCGGCTACAACCGGGCGCGGGGATTGCTGGCTGCGGGTCAGCCTGTTTTCACCGGAGATCGGGCCGCGAACGCCGGACTGGAACGGCCGGCCCAAGGTGATGATCGCTGTCTCACCGCCGACTCCGCCGCTGCCTGACAACGTGCGTCTGCAGGTCCAGACCTATGGCCGGGAGGCGCCGCATCTGAAGCATGCGGCGACGTTTGGGCTCATCAGGGCGCGCAGGACCGCACGGATGGCTGGTTTTGACGACGCCCTGTTTGCGGATGCCCAAGGTCAGGTTTCTGAGGGAAGTCTTTGGAATATCGGCTTCATCTCCGGAAGTGAGGTGATCTGGCCGCAGGCGCCGATGCTGGCGGGGGTCGCACAGGCTCTGGTCCAGCGGGGCCTTGCCGGTGCTGAGGTCGCAGGACGAACCGCGCCGGTCCATCTGGGGGACCTGCGCAATTTCGACGGCGCCTTCATCTGCAACAGCGCCACCCCGGCCTGCGCCGTGGCCTCGATCAGGGATCATGAGTTCGCGACGCCGCCTGCGATGATCGAACGCCTTCAGGCGGCGTGGGCGTCGAACCCCGTTCAACCGATCTAGGCTGTGGCGGCGGCGGCTGCTAAACCGCTGGAAAGCGGGGAGGACTGCATGCGCATCGGCCTGTATCCGGGCACGTTCGATCCCGTAACCAACGGGCATATGGACATCATCGGCCGCGCGGTGAAGCTGGTCGACAAACTGGTCATCGGCGTGGCCCGCAACGACGACAAGGGCCCCCTGTTCCAGACCGACGAGCGCGTCGAAATGGTCCGCGCCGAGGTGGCCCATCTGGGCGACAAGGTCGAGGTGAGGGCCTTCGACAGTCTGCTGATGCATTTCGCCGAGGAACTGCACGCCAGCATCATCGTGCGCGGTCTGCGCGCCGTCGCGGACTTCGAATACGAATTCCAGATGACGGCGATGAACCAGCGCCTCAATGCCGACATCGAGACGGTCTTCCTGATGGCGGACCCGCGGCATCAGGCGATCGCCTCGCGGCTGGTCAAGGAAATTGCCCGTCTGGACGGCGCGATCGACAGTTTCGTCAGCCCGGCCGTCGCCAAGGCGGTCAGGGACAAGGTCAAGGGATAGAATGAGCCTCCGTATTGCAACCATCGGCGTGTTTTCGATGGCGCTTCTCGCCGCCGGCCTGCCCGCGGCCGCCCAGACGCCGGCCGCCGAATGGCGCGACGTCGCGCCCGAAAACCTGCTGGTCATCGACACCGCCAAGGGCCGGATCGTGGTGGAGATGGATCCCGCGGTCGCGCCGCTGTCGGTGGCGCGGGTGCGGACCTTGGCCGATCAGGGGTTCTACGACGGACTGAAATTCCACCGGGTGCTGCCCGGCTTCATGGCGCAGACGGGCGATCCGCTGGGCACGGGCGAGGGCGGCAGCGAGCTGCCGGACGTTCCGGGGGAATTCCAGTTCCGCCGCGGACGCGACCTCGGCTTCGTCAATCTGGTCCCGGCGCCGACCGGACTGCTGGGCATAGCCGGGTCCATGGCGGTGTTCACCCAGCCGGACGCGCAGATGATGGTCACGGCCGACTTCAAGACCGCCGCACAGGGGCTGTTCTGTCCCGGCGTGGCCGGCATGGCTCGCGCTCAGGATCCGAACAGCGCCAACAGCCAGTTCTTCCTGATGACGGGCGCGAACGAGAGCCTGAACGGCCTGTACACGCCGTTCGGGCGGGTGCTGTCGGGGCTGGACGTGGTCAAGGCGCTGAAGGCGGGGACCGAGGCCGGCAATGGCGCGGTCGCCGATCCCGACACCATGACCCGCGCCCGCACGGCGGCGGCCATGCCGGCGGGGCAGCGTCCGACCGCGCGGGTGATGACGGCGCGCAGCCCGGCCTTCGCGGCCCTGGTCGAACAGAAGCGCGCCGAGCTGGGCGCGCGGTTTACGGTCTGCGACGTACAGCCGCCTGCCGAAGTGACCGGCGGCTGATTCAGGAATGAGGGGGACGGCGATGCGACAGTTTCTCGGTCTTGCGGCCCTGGCCGCACTGGCGGCGGGAGGGGCGAACGCCCAGGATTCGGGCGGCACGCCGCCGCCGCCTCCGCCGCCCACCCCCGAAACCACGATCGCAGCGCCCGAGTGGCGGACGGTTCCGGCCGAGAACCTGCTGGTCATCGACACCACCAAGGGGCGCGTCCTCGTCGAGCTGACGCCCGAGGTGGCGCCGCTGCACGTCGAGCGGATCAAACTGCTGGCGCGACGCGGTTTCTATGACGGCGTGCCTTGGCACCGGGTGATCGACTGGTTCATGGCCCAGACGGGCGATCCGCTGGGCAATGGCGAGGGCCAGAGCCCCTATCCCGACCTGAAGGCCGAGTTCACCTTCCGCCGCGAAGCGACCATGCCCTTCGCCGCCGTGGCTGAGCCGGCGGGGGCGCGGGTCGGCTTCTTCCATTCGCTGCCGGTGCAGACCCAGCCGGATTCCGCGTTCGCCCTGACCGCAGACGGCAAGGTCCACGCCTGGGGGCTGTACTGCCCGGGCGTCGCCGGCATGGCGCGCGATGAGGGCAATGACACGGCCAACAGCCAGTTCTTCCTGATGCGGCAGGCCTATCCGGCGCTGGACAAGCGCTACACCATCTGGGGAACGACGGTGTCGGGACTGGACGTGGTGCGGTCGCTGCAGGTCGGGGACGGCGAGAACGGCATGATGACCGCGGCCCAGCCGGACCGGATGACCCGGGTGCGGATCGCCGCCGATATCCCCGCGGCCGAGCGGCCGACGGTGCAGGTGCTGGCGACGGATTCACCGCGCTTCCGGGCGCTGGTGGAGGAGACGCGAGCGGCGCGGGGGGCGACCTTTTCGGTCTGCGACATCACACTGCCGGTTCAGGTCGCCAACTAGGCCGCAGGCTGGGCCCCGGAGCCCGATCCCCGGCCGCGCCGGCGGCGGCGGCCGGAGGTCCGGGCGGCGCGCATCTGCTGCAGCAGCAGACCTTCCCTGAGTCCGCGGTCGGCCACGCGCACGCGTTCGGACGGCCATGCGCGCTGGACGGCTTCCATGATGGCCGCGCCGGCGAGAACCAGATCGGCGCGATCCGGGCCGATGCAGGATTCCGCCGCCCGACCCGCGGGGCCGAGGGCCATCAGTTTCTCGGCGGCCCGCTCGCAGTCGCCGCTGGTCATCCAGAGGCCGTCGACGAGGTTCCGCTGATAACGGCGCAGGCCCAGATGAATGCCGGCCAGGCTGGTGATCGCGCCGGAGGTGCCGATCATGTGGCCGCGCCCGCCGGTGAAGATCTCGCGCAGATCGGCGCCGACGGGGGCGGCGGCGAGGGCCTGACCCATGTCGGCGACCATGGCCTCGTACCAGTCGTCCAGCCCCCCCTGAGGTTCGGGATGCCGTTCGGCCAGGGTGACGACGCCGACGGGCGCGGACATCCACCCGTCGAGCACGAAGTCCGCACGCCCTTTGCGACGCAGCCAGCTGAGCTCGGTCGAGCCGCCGCCGACGTCCACGACGAGAACGGCCTCGGCCGAATGGTCGAACAGGTTGAGGCAGCCTTCGACGGCCAGCCTGGCCTCCTCGACGGGGTCGATGATGCGCAGCTTCAGGCCGGTGCCGAGGCGGACACGCTCGATGAAAGCCTCGCCGTTGTCGGCCTGACGGCAGGCTTGGGTCGCGACGGCCATCAGGCGGGATGAGTCGACGCCCTTTTTCGCCACGCGCTCGCCGCACAGGACAAGAGCCTCAAAGGCGCGGTCCATGGCCGCGTCGTCCAGCCGTCCCGTGCGGGACAGGCCCTCGCCAAGCCGGACGATGCGGCTGAAGGAATCGACGACGCGAAAGCCGTCGCGCGCAGGCCGGGCAATCAGCAGCCTGCAATTATTGGTCCCCAGATCGAGCGCGCCATACAGGGGCGCCTCGCGACCTGACGCCCCGGCGCCGCCGACGGCGCCGCTGCGGGCGCGCTGTCGATCAGGCTTGCGGGGCTGGGACCGCTGGTCGCGCCGGGGCGCGCCGTCGGTCTCCGGCATGGGCCGAGCTTTCAAGGTGGGCGGTCCGAAACGGCGCCCGTCCCGGACACCTTAGGACCGGCGAACAGCAGTCGCCAAGCGGCTGACGCGAAAATGAACGGGCTTGTCGACCTGAGGCTCAGGTCGGATCCGGCATTCTTCGGTCATGACCCAGCAATCCGTTGCGAAATTCGGCCTCGGCGAAGTCGTTCGACACCAGGACGCCACCTTCCGGGGCGTGGTGATCGATATCGACGCCAGTTACGCCGGCGAGGCGGGCCCGGCCACCGGGGCGAAGCCTGACCAGCCCTGGTACAAGGTCCTGGCCATCGGTCTGGGCGGGAGTTTTATCGCCTATGTGGCCGAGAGCGATCTGGAACATGACCCCGAACTGTCAGCCTTGAGCCCTGAAGCCGAGCAACGCTGGTTCACGGTCGACGCGCAGGGCCGTCACGCGCCGCTGGCCCACGCCATTCACTGACGTCCGGCTGGCGTGGAGGACGCGCCGCGCCTAGATTGGCCTCCAAGGGCCGGTCAGAGCCCGCAGTTGCAGGAGACGGCCATGTCAGACTTCGAGCACGTGTTCGACAAGCCGCCCGAGGGCGCGGCCGCTGACTGGACCATTCCGCAGGACTGGGCGTCCTACACCGAGGTCGAGCACCAGACCTGGGACACATTGTATGCGCGGCAGATGAAGATCCTGCCGGGGCGGGCCGCCGATGTGTTCCTGAAGGGGCTGACGGCGCTGGACCTGAACACCGGCGGCATTCCCGATTTCGCGGTGATGAACCCCAAGCTTCAGGCGTTGACCGGCTGGACCGTGGTCTGCGTGCCCGGGCTGGTGCCGGACGAGGTCTTCTTCGACCATCTGGCCAACCGGCGCTTCCCGTCGGGCCAGTTCATCCGCAAGCCGGACCAGCTGGACTACCTGCAGGAGCCGGACATCTTCCACGATGTGTTCGGCCACGTGCCGATGCTCAGCGATCCCGATTTCGCGGACTACATGGAAGCCTATGGCAAGGGCGGGCAGCGGGCGGCGTCGCTGGGCATGCTGCAGAATCTGGCGCGGCTGTACTGGTACACGGTCGAGTTCGGCCTGATGCAGGACGCGGGCGGCTTGCGGATCTATGGCGCGGGCATCGTGTCGTCGGCGACCGAGAGCGTCTTCTCGCTTGAGGATCCCTCGCCGAACCGGCTGGGCTTCGATCTCGAGCGGGTGATGCGGACGCTGTACCGGATCGACGACTTCCAGCAGGTCTATTTCGTCATCGACTCGATCGAGCAGCTGAAGGCCGAGACGCTGAAGGATTTCGGCCCGATCTATAAGCGGCTGAAGGGAGCGGACGACATTCCCATCGAGACCGTCCTGCCGACCGACCGGGTCTTCACCCGCGGCACCCAGGCCTATGCGAACAAGGGCGGCCGGTTCGCGGCTTGATGTTGGCCGCGGTCGTCGGCCCGTCGGGACGGGTCCCGACCCGACGCGGCCTAGTCCTGATGCACGATCAGGCTGCGGTGTTTCGTGTCGCGCATGAACAGATAGACCAGCAGCGACACGCCGATCATGCCGGTGACGTACCAGAAGAAGGCGCTCTCGATCCCGTTCGTCTTGAACAACAGGGCGACGTATTCGGCCGTGCCGCCGAAGGCCGCGTTGGCGACGGCGTAGGGCAGGGCGACGCCGAGGGCGCGGATGTGGGCCGGGAACAGCTCGGCCTTCACCACGGCGTTGATCGCGGTGTAGCCGCTGACGATCACCAGCGAGGCCATGGCCAGCAGGAAGGCGATCAACGGGCTGTCGGCCGTGGCCAAGGCGGTCATGATCGGGACCGTCAGCAGCACCCCTGACACCCCGAAGGCGATCATCACCGGCTTGCGGCCGATGCGGTCGGACAGGGCGCCGACGGCGGGCTGGAGGCACATGAAGACGAACAGGGCGGCGGCGCTGATCTGGGTCGCCGTGTCCTTGGAGAAGCCCGTCGTGTTGACGAGGAATTTCTGCAGGTAGGTCGTGTAGGCGTAGAAGGCGAGCGTGCCGCCGGCGGTCAGGCCCAGCACCAGCAGGGCCTCGCGCGGGTGTTTCATGATCAGCAGCAGGGCGCTGGATTTCGGGGCGGTCGAGATGTCGCCCTCGAAGGCGCGGGTCTCGTCGAGGCGTCGGCGGAGCCAGAAGACCACCACGGCAAGCGCGGCACCCACGAAGAACGGGATGCGCCAGCCCCAAGCCTTGAGGTCGGCCTCGTCCATCGTGTGCTGGAGCAGGATGAGGAGCAGCAGGGCCAGAAGCTGGCCCGAGATCAGGGTCACGTACTGGAAGCTGGACCAGAAGCCGCGGTGTTTCGCCGTGGCCATTTCGGAGAGATAGGTGGCGGATGATCCGTACTCGCCGCCGACGCTGAGGCCCTGCAGCATACGGGCGAACAGAAGCAGGGCGGGGGCGGCGACGCCGATGGCCGCATAATCGGGCGTACAGGCGATGATCAGGCTGCCGGTGCACATCAGGGTCACGGACAGGGTCAGGCCGGCCTTGCGGCCCTTACGGTCGGAATAGACGCCCATGACCCATGCCCCGATGGGCCGCATGAAGAAGCCGACGGCGAAGATGGCCGCGGTGCTGAGCAGTTGGGCGGTGGAATCGCCCGTGGGGAAGAAGACCGGGGCGAAATAGAGGGTGAAGGCCGCGTAGGCGTACCAGTCGAACCATTCGACCAGATTGCCAGCCGAGCCGCCGATGATGTTTCGCAGGCGGCGGGCGGGGCTCATCGCTGCGTCTCTCATCGGCTTCCCCTCTTCGTCCCTCTGGAAGGGCTAGAGCGGTTTGCACATTCTGACCAGCGGCACGGGCGCGCCGCCGCGGTCGTCGTCGAAGCGTTCGATCTCGCGATAGCCATTGGCGAGGTAGAGGGGCTCGCCGCCCATGGTGGCGACCAGTTCGACGCGGTCGTAGCCCTCGGCGCGGGCGGCGTCCTCGCACACCTGAAGGATCAGCCGGCCGACGCCTCGACGGACGAACTCGGGCGCGGTGTACATGGCGCGGATGCGGGCGGCGTCCGCGCCGGGATGCAGAAGGGCTGGCTCACGGCCGGGCGTATGGTCGCCGCCGTAGGTGGTGATGCGCCGGCTCCAGCCGCCGCAGCCGGCGAGGGCGCCGTCGATCTCGACGATGAAATAGGTGCGATCGGCCAGCAACTGGCTGTCCAGACCCATCAGCTTGCGGCTGGCGGCGATCTGCTCAGGGGTCAGGAAGGCGGCGAGCGGACCGGAGATGGAGCGATCCATCAGGGCGACGAGCGCGGGGATGTCAGCCTCGGTCGCGATGCGGAGGGAGAGGGCCGACACCGGATCAGACCCGCTGGAAGGGATAGAAGCCGCCCCCAAGGCCGAGGATGTCCGTCAGGGCGTCGAGCGCGCCCCGGCTTTCGCCCAGCAAGGCCGGATCTGCGAGGTCCTGCGGCCGTAGCGTGTCGCGGTACCAGGCGGCGGCCCAGATCGCCAGGCGCGCGTGCAACTCGTCGGTCATCCGCATGGCGGGATTGGCGGCGTCCAGTTCGGCCTCGGTCAGGACCACGCGGAGGCGTAGACAGGCGGGGCCTCCGCCGTTGCGCATCGACTGGCGCACGTCGACGTACTCGACGCGGCCGATGGGGCCGTTGGACGAGGCGAGCCGTTCGGCGACGGCGTGGCTGCGCGGGTTGTCGCGGGTCTCGGTCGGGCAGACCAGGGTCAGGCGGTCCTCGCCCGGAATGCGCACTAGCATGGAGTTGAACAGATAGCTGGAGATGGCGTCCGCGAGGGGAAGGTCGGCGGTCGGAACCTCGACGAAGACTGGCTCGAACAGGCCGCCAGCAGCGGTGCGGATGGAAGCCTTCGTCGCTTCCGTGTCCTCGAAGGCCAGCTCGTGGAAGAACAGGGTTTCGAGCGCGCCGACGCAGACGACGTCGTTATGGAAGGTCCCGCCGGCGATGGCGGCCCGGGACTGGCGCGGGAAGACGGCGCGGGCGGCGGCGTGGCGGCGGGCGACGGCCTCGGAGGCCTCGCGCGTCTGGCGGGCCGGGAAGGCGCCGGACCATGGCTCGTACGCCTCACGGCCCCAGACGAGGATGTTGACGCCGGGCTCGCCGTGATCGGCGCACAGGCGGACGTGATTAGCGGCGCCCTCGTCGGCGAGATGGGCGACGGCGGGCAGGGCGTCGTGGACGGCGAACCGGGCCGGGTCGGGGAAGAGAGCGTCCAGCGCGCGCTTCGTTTGCTGATGTTCCAGCGACCGGTGCAGGTTGGTTACGAGGTTGGCGGGCGTGAAGTGGACGCGGCCGTCGGCGGCGTCGGCGGATGGCGTCACCGTCGCGGCGTTGGCGGCCCACATGGGCGAGGCCGAGCAGGCGGCGGCGGCGAACGACGGCGCGGTCTTCCAGGCGGCCTCCAGCACGGCGGCGTCGGAACCGGTGAAGCCGAGGGTGCGCAGGAAGGGGATGTCGGGCCGTTCGTGCGGCGGCAGGACGAACTGGGGGAGGCCGAGGTCGGCCAGCCGCTTCATCTTGTCGAGGCCCTGAAGGACGGCCGCCCGCGGGTTGGAGGCCTCGCCGGCATTCAGGCTGGAGGCCAGGTTGCCCGGGGACAGGCCGGCGTAGGAATGAGTGGGGCCGATCACGCCGTCAGCATTTGACTCGACCGCGGAGGTCACGGCCTTAACCCCTTGATCTCGCTTTCAATGTTCTTGACCGATTCAGCCTCGAAACTGGCCACCGGATAGGCGCAGTAGTCAGCGGCGTAGTAGGCGCTGGGGCGGTGATTGCCGCTGGCGCCGAGGCCTCCGAAAGGCATGTCGCCGGCCGCACCGGTCGTCGGGCGGTTGAAGTTGACGACGCCGGCGCGGATGCGGCGGATGAATCGCTCCCAGTTGGCGGGATCGTCGCTGACCAGACCGGCGGACAGGCCGTAGCGGGTGTTGTTAGCCTCGGCGACGGCGGCGTCGAAGCTGGCGACGCGGGTCACGGACAGGAAGGGGGCGAACATCTCCTCATCCGGAACGGCCACGCCGGTGACGTCGATGATGGCGGGCTTCACGAAGGCGCCGGGCAGGTTGTCGACGGGGCCCGAGGCGCGGATGACCTTCGCCCCCATGGCGATGCGGTCCTGCAGCGCCTGCAGGGCGGCCTCGGCGGCCTTCTGCGAGATCAGGGGGCCGGCGTAGGGCTCGGGCGTGGAGTTCCATGGGGCGAGGATCAGGCGGTCGACGAAGGCGGCGACGGCCTCGACGATGGCGTCGCCGTGCGGGCCTTCCGGCACGATCAGGCGGCGGGCGCAGGAGCAGCGCTGGCCGGTCGTGACGAAGGCGGACTGGACGACGATCCCGGCGACAGCCTCGGCGTCGGCGGTGTCCCAGACGACCAGCGGATTGTTGCCGCCCAGCTCGAGCGCGAGGATCACGTGCGGATCGTCGGCGAATTTGCGTCGGAAGTGGGCGCCGGCCGCGCCGGAGCCGGTGAACATCAGGGCGTCGATGCCCGCGTCCAGCAGGGCCGCGCCGGTGTCGCGTCCGCCCTGGACCACATTGACGACGCCCGTCGGCAGATCGGCGGCCTCAAAGGCTTCGGCCATCAGCTGGCCGATGAGAGGGGTCTCTTCCGACGGCTTGAAAACCACGGTGTCGCCGGCCAGCAGGGCGGGGACGATGTGGCCGTTGGGCAGGTGGCCGGGGAAGTTGAAGGGGCCCAGCACGGCCGCGACGCCATGCGGGCGGTGACGCAGCGTCGCGTGACCGAAGGCGGTGTCGGCGGTGCGTTCTCCGGTGCGTTCGTCATAGGCGCGAATGGAGATGTCGACCTTGCCGGCCATGGCGGCCAGTTCGGTCGTGGTCTCCCACAGGGCCTTGCCGGTCTCGCGGCTGATGGCCTCGGCCATCTGCGGCGCGCGCTCCTTCAGAACGGCCTGATAGCGTTTGACGGCGTCGACCCGGTTCTGACGCGGGCGATCGGCCCAGTCGGCGAAGGCGGCGCGGGCGCGGTCGGCCGCGGCCTGGACTTCGGCGGGCGAGGCGGCAGGGCCTTCCCAGACTGTATCGCCGGTGGCGGGATTGATGGATTTGAACGGGGTCATGGTCATCAGATGGGCGCTCAGGCCTTCAGCCGCACGGTGTCGCCCGGACGGACCCTGAGGGCGTCGGCGGTTTCGGCGGTCAGGGTGGCGACGTCGCCCTCGATATGGGCGCGCTGGCGGACGGCCCGGAAGGCGGTGACGCTGTCGGTCGAGATCAGGGCGGGCAGTTCGGCTTCGACCTCGTCGGCGACGGAGACGGTCAGGCGGCGGGCGTCCCGGACGGTGCGAATGTTGTCGCGGCCGCAGGCGACGGTGGGGCCGGCGTCGAAGATGTCGATCAAGCCGTTGGGCCGGAAGCCCTCGCTTTCCAGCAGGGCCATGGCCGGCACGCCCTGCGGATGGACCTTGCCGATCACGGCGCGGGCGGCTTCGGGCAGCAGGTCGATATAGATCGGGTGACGCGGCGCCAGGTCGACGATGAACTGTTTGTCGGTCGAGCCCGTCATGCGGTCGGCCTCGTCAAACTCCATGGGGAAGAATTTGTGCGCCACATGATCCCAGAAGGGGCAGGCGCCGTCAGGGGTGAAGACGCCGCGCAGCTCGGCCAGGACGTTCTCGTTGAACAGCTCGGGCTGGGCGCCGATCAGCATGTAGCGCGACTGGCTGAGCAGACGGCCGGCGCCGCCCTTGCGCCGGTCGGCCTTGAGGAAGAGGGAGCCGACCTCGGTCCAGCCGGTGCATTCATTGACCAGGACGAGGGTCTTTTGCTCGAGCTTGATGCCCAGCGAGGGCGAGGACTGCGTGTTGGTCACCACCCGGAACGAGAAGAAGGGGCGGTGCAGGCCGACCGCCGCCTTGACCGAGCCGATGCCGTCGACGTCGCCCGTCTCGGATTCCTCGAGCATCAGGGTGTACCAGCGCTCTTCCGGCGCCAGTTTGGCGGAGAAGCTGTCGCGGCTGAGGTCCAGTCGTTCGGCCAGCTGGTCCGGATCCTCTGGCAGGCTGGTGAAGCCCGGCCCGCTGAGGATGGCCAGTTCCAGCAGATGGTCGAGGTCGGCAGGCGCGGCGGGTCGGACGACGAGCATGGGGGTTACATCGTCTCCAGACGCAGGGACTTCAGTTTCAGGGCGTCGATTTCGCCGGAGGCGATCTTGCACAGGATCAGGGCGCTGAGCTGGGCGCGTTCGACGAAGCTGGCGGGCCAGGCGAACTCCTGGTCCGAATGGATGTCGCCGCCGAGGACGCCGAGGGTGTCGATGTTGGGCAGGCCGGCGGCGTGCAGGTTGTTGCCCTCGCAGACGCCGCCCGAGGGCTTCCATGCGATGGTCTGGCCCAGCAGGGCGCCCGTGTCGCGCACGGCCTCGAACAGGGCGGTCTGGGAGGCGTCCATGGGCTTGGGCGCGCGGGTCATGCCGCCCAGAAGATGCAGGACAAGGCCGGGGAAGGGGAGTTCGGCGGCGATCTCGTGGACCGCGGCCTCGATCCAGTCCGAGGCGGCCTGATCGGGGACGCGGACGTTGAAGCGGACCACGGCGTTGTCGGCGACCACGTTCAGGGGACCGCCGCCGCTGATCTTTGCGACATTGACGGTGACGCCCTCGCGCTGGCCGTTCAGCGCATGCAGCCGGGCGGCGAGGATGGCGGCTCCGGCGACGGCGTTGGCGCCCTCATGGAAGGCGCGGCCGGCGTGGGCGGCCTTGCCGCTGACGATCAGATGGTAGTTGCCGCTGCCCTTGCGCCCCCCGGCCAGCGTGCCGTCGGCGAGGGCGGGCTCATAGGTCATGCCGATGTGGCCGCGCGCGCCGAGCTCGGCCAACAGGGGGGCGGAGGCGGGAGAGCCGATCTCCTCGTCCGGAGACAGCAGTACGGTCCAGCCGACCTGTTCGCGGTCGGGGTGGGTCTCGAAGGCTTCCAGAGCCGCCAGCATGACGCTGATCCCGCCCTTCATGTCGGCGATGCCGGGACCGTTCAGGGCGCCGTCGGGGCGGGTCGCGACGTTCTGGAAGCTGCTCTCGACGGGGAAGACGGTGTCGTAATGGCCGGTCAGGACGATCTGGATCGGGGCTACGGGCCGGGCGGTGATTCGCAGGGCGTCGGCGTGAATTTCGTTCCGGACGGCGCCGTCGTCGCCGACGGACGTCGAGGGGCCCCTGGCGATCCGTTCGACGACGCCGGGAAGATACCGGGCCTCGGCCTCAAGCCGGTCAAGCATGAGGGCCAGGCCGTCGGCGTTGCGGCTGCCCGAGTTGATCCCGGCCCAGTCGACCGCGCGGTCGATGATGGCCGCTTCGCGCGCCGCCACATGGTCGAGCACGAGCTGGTCGGAGGACTGAATTCGCATGCCTGCGGACCCTAGCCGGGCCGACGGCAAAGGTGAAGGCGAGCGCTTGCCCGTTTCCACCGGGAGATGCGCGCGCTAGGCTGACCGATCACAAAGGGAGGGAACCCCACATGACTGACATCGCACGAGCGCTGAATCCGACTGCGCCGATCACCACTGAAGCCGAGGCGATCGCCGCCGCGCGGGCCAGCGCCATCGCCATCTTCCTGGGCGTCCTGTGGGGCGTGATCGGGGTGATCTATCTGATGACCGCCGGTCAGGCCGTGATGGACGCCGCCGTGGCCCAGGCCACCGCCCAGAACCCCGAGGCCGCAGGCATGGCGGGCATGATGGCGCAAACGGCGCTGTGGATGTCGGTCGGTCTGGTCGTCATCCAGGCGATTCTCGGCTTCGTCCAATGGAGCAAGCCCGGCATCGTCATCCCGATCATCTTCCTGATCCTGGTCGCCTTCGGCTTTGTTTCGGGCCTGCTGAGCATGGCCATGGCCGGCCAGACGGGCATGCCGGCGGCCGCGCAGACCCCGGTCTGGCAGCTCTGGGGCAGTTTCGTCGTCATGGCGATCGAGTTGCTGCTGCACATCACCGGCATCCGCGGCGCCAGCAAGCTGGACAAGCTGCGTATGGCGGCGGCCCAGAACTACTAGGGCTAACGGTTCGGGCGTCGGTCCTCGCGACCGGCGCCCGGCTGCCGCGACTGGCGGCGCCAGCGGATCGACAGGCTGGCCTCGCCCGTCCCGCTGATCTTCGAGCTGACGGTCAGATTCCGACGGACCTGCCACTCGACATTCACGGCCGCGCCGCTCTCGCCGCCGCCGATGATCTCCACATAGACGTCGTCGCTGATGTAGCGGCCGCCCGCGACGGTCAGACCGGACGCTTCGCCGCCGAACGACAGCCGGTCGAGGCCGGCCAGTTCGCGCAGATTGCCGATCACGTCGAACCCGCCGCCGCCCGCGAGGGCCGCGACGCCGGCCGCCAGCTGGGCGGCTTCGAACCCGGACAGTTGCGACGCGGATCGGCCGAACAGGACCTGCGACAGGATTTCGTCCTGCGGCAACGAGGGCGTGGAGGTCAGGGCGATCTCGGGCCGGGCTGCGGTGCCGGTCACCCTGATGGTGGCTGTGAGGGCGGGATCCTCTCGCGTCGCGCTGAGGTCGAGCCGGATCAGCTCGGGGTTGGTCGACAGGCTGACCGAGCCGCGCTGGTCGAAGACGAACCGTTTGCCGGCGAAGTCATAGTCGCCGCGCACGACCCGCGCCGTACCGCTGAGAATGGGTCGGCTGATGGTGCCGGTGACGCGGGCGTTGACGTTCATCTCCACGTTCAGGCCGCGACCGACCACGCGCACGTCGCCGCCCGGCGAACGCAGGCCGATGTTGAGGCCGAACTGGAGACCGCGCTGGCGGTTCTGGTCCTCTTCCGGGATGTCGCCGCCGGGCTTGTTGATCTCGACCACATCCATGCGGACGATGCCGTTCGAGCCGGGCGGATTGGCCTCGATCCGGGCCTCGTCGATGTCCATCTCGCCGCTGAGCGTGATGTTTCCATCCTCGCCGCGGGTGACGGTGAGCGGGCCCGAAGCCTTGGCCTCGGCGATATCGTTGTCGATAATCCGGAACCGGTTCAGCAGAAGCTGGAAGCTGGAGCCCGATCCCTGTCGCAGGCCGATGCGGCCGTTGCCGGTGACCGAGCCGCCTGCGCCATCCACGGCGCTGAAGGCCTCGATCAGGCCGGTCGTGTCGTCGAAGCGGCTGGCGAGAGTGACGTTCTGGAGTCGGACGCCGGTGGCGCTGTCGCGGAACGAGCCCTGCTGCAGGTCGAGGCGGCCGTTGATGCGCGGTTCGGCCAGTGAACCGGCCAGACTGGCGCGGGCGTTGACCTGACCCGTCAGGGAGCGCTCGCCGCCGGCCAGCAGGTCCCAGATGGGCTGGATTTGCCCCTGTATCGAAACGTCGCCCGACATCTCCCGCGTCCGCACGATCGCCAGCCGCAAGGGGGCGGCGGAGGCCTCGACCGGCAGGGTGAGGTCGGCGGTCGAGCGCACGGCGTCGCCGTCGCTGGCCTGCGCCTGGATCCGGAGGCTGTCGTTCATCAGCACCGCGTTCAGCGTTCCGTCTACGGCCAGACCGCGGGGCGCATCGACGCTTCGGATGTCCTCGGCCGTCAGATTGGCCGAGCCGGACAGGTCGTCGCCGGCGCCGCGCAGGGAAAGGCGGCCTGTTATCGATCCGCGCATATCGCGGACCACGGTGCCGAGATCGACGCTGGTCAGATTGGCGTCGATGACGGCCGCACGGGAATCCTGACGCAGCTCGCCCAGCAGGACGCCCCCGCCGACGCCGAGGTCGACCCGCGCCACACGTCCGTCTCCGGACAGGGCGAAGACGGCCGGGTTGCGGGTGGTGAAGGCGATCTCGCGGACCCGCCCCGATCCCTCCAGCACGACCGACTGGGAGCCGCCGTCGCGGGAATAGACGCCGGTTCCGTCGAAAGAGACCGGCGTCGCGCCGCCAATGTCGGTCTTCAGGGTGAAGGGCAGGCGCGACAGCGTCCCGCGGCCGTTGAGGTCGAGGGTGCGGATCACCCATGTCGATCCTGTCAGGCGGACGTTGCGGCCCGTCACGTCGAGAATCGCTGTTTCGGCTCCGTCGCCGTCGGTCAGGCGGACGCGGCCGTCGGCGGTCCCCGAGGCGAGGAAGGCGCCGGGCCGGGCGGTGAAGGTCAGGTCGGCGCTGGACGGGAAGCTGTTGGACAGGGCGATCGCGCCCTGCGCCGTGACGCCGCCGGCGTTCAGATCGACATCCGTCAGGCGGATGCGGTCGCCGCCAAGGAAGAAGTTGCCGCTGGCCTGCGCGGGTCCGTAGTTCGAGCCGGCGGTCAGGGCGATGCGGCCGTCAGAGGCGTCCGCGCCGCGCCGGAAGCTCAACACCATGTCGGCGTCGGTCAGGATCAGGGCGCCTGCGCTCAGCTTGCCGAATTTCGCCGTCAGATCGGCGCGGGGCCGGGCCAGGGTGCCGGTCAGGGCGCCGTTGCCCGTCATCGCCCCGTCGATGGCGACCGGGCCGACACCGAACGGGCCTTGGGCGTTCCAGTTCAGGGCGAGACGCAACCGTCCGTCGCCCTCGATCAGGCCCCGCGCGCCGGCCGTTCCCTTGGCGCCGGTCAGCGCGGCGCGTTCGATCTCGATCCTCCCGCCTCTGAGGGCGCCGGTCGCCTGAAGTCGTGGCGTGGGGCCGAGGAGCCGGTCCAGCTCGTCCATGCCCGTGGCCAACCTCCGCCCGCGGGCGTCGAAGGTGATCCGCCAGGGCTGCCCGGCCCGCGCCATCGAGGCGCTGATCGGGCCGCCGAATGAGCCGCGCGCGCCCTTGCGGAGGCGCGAGACATCGGTGACCTGGGCCTGACCGCGGAAGCCCAGCCCGCCGGTCAGGCTGCGTCCGCCAGACCCGGACAGCGTCAGGGCCTGACCGGTCGCCTGAACCCGCTCCAGCAGGATCGCGCCGTCGGCGAGGCGTGCCGCCTCGAAAGTGAGGCGCGGCTGGCCACCCAGAAGGGCGCCCACGATGCCGGCGCTGGAACCGCCTGCAGCGCGAATGTCGCCGTCCAGATCCAGCCGCCCCAGACGCATACGGGCGTTCAACGGGCCGCGAACGCGCTGGGCCCGGTAGCTCGAGACCTCGACACCCAGCAAATCCGCCGAGCCGGTCAGGGTCCAGGAGGCGGGATCGCCCTTGAAGATTCCCTTGTAGGCGGCCGGGCCCGCCGCGCGGTAGCCGACCAGCCGGGTCAGGGAGGGCGTCGAGACGTCAAGCGTGATCCCGTCCGGGCTGCTGCGGTCGCTGAGGCGGACGTCGCCGCTGGCGCTGGCGTTCAGATTGTCGGCGATCAACCGCCAGCCGACGCCGTGCAGCCCGTCCTTGTCGCTGTCGGCCGAGGTGGCGAAGCCGAACCGGGCCGTCCGGCCGATCCGCTGGGCGAACGGCGCCAGCAGGTCGGAACCCGAAAAGTCGGCGTAGCCGGCGATGCGAGTGCGGTTGTCGCCATATCGGCCCTTGATCACCAGCGGAACGAAGTCGCCGGTGCGCACCATGGCGTCGATGACCGAGCCGTTGACCACGGCGGTGGCGAAGAAGGGTTTGTCAGGCGAATAGCCGAGGGCGCCGGCGATGGGACCGCCCTGGGCCTCGTTGGCGCGCAGGTTCAGGCGCAGATCGGTGATTTTCGCCCCGAGAGTCGCATTCACCCGCAGGTAGTCGCCGGGCCGGCTGTTGCTGGCGGCGTTGAGGATCGCCTTCTTTGGACCCTTGCGCGGCGCGTCCGCCTCGCCAGTCAGACGCCAGCGGCCGTATTCCTGACTGAAGCCCTCAAGCAGTTCGACGTCGGTGGAGAAGCGGTCGATATCGACGGAGAGGGGCTGCGGTCCGGGCGGCGTGGTCGAGGGTTCGACCTCTGGGCGGCGGATCAGGCGGACGACCTGGGCCTCGACTTCTGTGGCGTGGAACTCGCGCGCCATCAGCGGCCACCAGTCCCAGTCGATGTGAACCTTGCGCGCTTCCAGCCAGACGCCCTTGGCGTCGGTGACGGTGACGCGGTCGATGGTGAAGTCGTCGAACAGGTCGCCGCGCACC
>Ga0164305_10000111_pt1 | contig 25916 bp, 30 predicted proteins | sample Whisoiple_237_MG_FD_110215 | JGI IMG/M metagenome (GOLD analysis project Ga0164305, IMG submission 110215) | Soil microbial communities amended with pyrogenic organic matter from upstate New York, USA - Whitman soil sample_237_MG | ecosystem: Environmental > Terrestrial > Soil > Agricultural...
GCCGCCTCGACCAGATCCTCGGTTCGGGCCAGCACGTCCTCGGCCCGGCGCACGGCCTCGGCCCCGACCGCCGTTAGCTGGACATTGCCGCGCGTGCGCTCGACCACCGGCGCGCCGAGAATCTTCTCCAGCTCCTGCACGCCTGCGGAAAGAGCGGGCTGGCTGACATGGGCCGCCTCGGCCGCCCGGCTGAACGAGGCGTGCTCGGCCAGGAGCTTGAGATACTGGAGCTGACGCAGGGTGGGGAGCATCCGCACGACATAGGCGCTCCCTATGGTGAGGGCAAAATCTATCGGCCGAACTTCCTTCGGCCCGTAGACAAAAGAGCCCGGCGGATCGCTCCGCCGGCCTCCTTCATATTCACCGTTCGGCCGGTTCCTAGGTGGTGGGGAAGCCCCTCACCTTCAGCAGGGCGCGAACGTCGGGGTCGCGGCCGCGGAACTGACGATAGGCTTCGCCGCGGTCCGTGGTGTTGCCCGGCGCCAGCATGATCGACTTGAAGCGGCCGGCGATGTCCGGATTGAAGACGTCGCCCGACTCCTCGAAATAGGCCCAGGTGTCGGCGTCCATGGTCTCGGACCAGAGGTACGAATAGTACCCGGCCGAATAGGCGTCCGAGGTGAACAGGTGATTGAACTGCGGCAGGCGGTGCCGCATCACGATCTCCTTGGGCATGCCGTAGCGCGCCAGCGAGGCCCGCTCGAAGGCGTCGATGTCGGTCGGCGGCGTGGCCTGGGTGTGCAGGTCCATGTCGACCAGGGCCGAGGACAGATAGCTGACCGTCGCATAGCCCTGGTTGAAGGTGGAGGCGGCCTCGATCTTGTCGACCAGGGCCTGCGGCATCGGCTGTCCGGTCTCCACATGCTTCATATAGCCGTTCAGGATCGGACGGCTCAGCACCCAGTGCTCGTGCACCTGCGAGGGGTACTCCACGAAGTCGCGGGGCGTGCCGCCGAGGGCCGGATAGGTCACCACCGACGAGAAGGCGTGCAGGGCGTGGCCGAACTCGTGGAACATGGTCTCGGCGTCGTCCAGCGAGATCAGGATCGGCTCGCCGCCCTCGGCCTTGATGAAGTTGTTATTGTTCGAACCGAGCGTGTTCTTGTCGCCGTCATAGGTCGAATGCGACCGGTAGGTCGTCATCCATGCGCCCGACCGCTTGCCCGACCGGGCGTAGTCGTCCGTGTAGTACAGGCCGACCGGACGCCCGGCGTCCTTTACTTCATAGACCGTCACATCCTCGTGGAAGACCGGCACGGTCCCGGGCGCCAGCTTCTCGAAGGTGAATCCGTACAGACGGCGCGCCATCTCGAACGAACCGGCCCGGACGTTGTTCAGCTCGAAATAGGGTTTCAGCTCGTTCTGATCGAGGTCGTACTTCGCCTTACGAACCTTCTCGGCATAGTACAGATAGTCCCACGGCTCGATGTCGTGCCCTGCGATCGCGCGCATGTCGGCGACCTCCTCGGCCACCCGCGCCTTGGCCGGCGCCCAGACGCGGTTCATCAGGTCAAACGCCGCGGCCGGAGTCTTGGCCATAGTGTCCTGCATGCGCAGTTCGGCATGGTTGCGGTAGCCCAGCAGCTTGGCGCGCTGGTCGCGCAGGCGGACGATCTCGGCGATGGTCGCATTGGTGTCGTTGGCGCCGCCGTTGTCGCCGCGGTTGACGAATTTGCGCCAGACGACCTCGCGCATGCCGCGGTCGTCAGCGAAGCTCAGATAGGGATCGACGCTCGAGCGGGTGTTGACGATCGCCCAGCCCTGGACGTTGCGGCTGCGCGCGGCGGCGGCGGCGGCGGCCTTGTTCGAGGCCGGCATCCCGGCCATGCCCGCCTCGGTCGGGATGACGGTCCAGGTCTTCTCGTCGTTGACGACCTTCTGGCCGAAGGTGGTGAAGGCGTTGGCCAGCGCGGTGTTGATCCGACCCAGTTCAGCCTTGCCGTTCGCGTCCAGCGCCGCGCCGTTGCGGATGAAGGCGTCGCGGCTGCGCACGGCGATCCGCTTCTGTTCCGCGGTCAGGCCCGCGGCGTCGGCGCCGTCGGCGACGGCCTTCACGCGCTGGAAGAGCTTCTGGTTGAAGTTGATCTCGTCGCCGGCGGCCGACAGCAGCGGCGACAACTCTGTGTCGACGGCGTTGTAGTCGTCCGAACCGATATTCGAGGTCATGACGCCATAGATGGAGCTGGCGCGGTCCAGCGGCTCGCCGGCCATCTGGAAGGCGACCATGGTGTTGGCGAAGGTGGGCGGCGCCGGGTTGTTGGCGATGGCGTCGATCTCGGCGCGTTGCAGCTCGATGCCTTCCAGCATGGCTGCGCGCAGCTTGGCGGCCGTCACCTTGTCCCAGGGCGGGACGCCGCCGAAGGGGCCCGTCCAGGGCTGCAGCAGTTCGGCGCGCGGCGTCTGCGCGGGCAGGACGGCGCGGGCGGCTGCGGCGTCGGCCGCCAGAGTCGAGCCGGAGGTTCCTCCACCCATGGGCATTCCGTTCGAGGCGCAGGCCGAGAGCGCAAACATGCTGCCCCCGGCGATGAGAAGGTGACGTCTGTGCATGAGAAACTCCCTGGGTGGCGTTCGTTCCCGCGACCCTAGGCGCTCGGGACTGTGACTGTCACATGACAGGGCCGTAATCTTCGCCCCCGACATCGGCGGATGGACGGCGACCGGCGGCAAGTCTAAAGCCCCGACCATGGCGATTGGCGTATTCGACTCCGGCGTGGGCGGGCTGACGGTCCACCGCGAACTGACGCGGCGGTTCCCCGACCGGGATTTCGTCTATCTGGCCGACCAGGCCAACGCCCCCTATGGCGGGCGCGGCGGCGAGGAGATCGTCGAACTGACCCGCGCAGGCTGCGAACGGCTGTTCGAGGCGGGGGCCAATGTCATCGTCCTGGCCTGCAACACCGCCAGCGCCATCGCCCTGCGCCGGCTGCAGCAGACCTGGGTGCCCGAGGCGCGGGCGCGCCACGGACGCCCCATCAATGTGCTGGGCATCATCGTCCCGACCATCGAGGCGGCCACGGGCCTGCCCTGGACCTATGAGCGCACGCCGGACGACGACAAGATCGAGGCCATCGACATCACCGGCGTCTTCTGCACGGCGGCCACGGCCATGAGCCGGGTCTATGAGATCGAGATCGACAAGCGCCGCGAGGATCTGGCCGTCTTCTCCGAGCCCTGCCCGGGTCTGGCCGGCCTGATCGAGCTGGGCGCCCCGACAGAAGAGCTGAAAGTCGTGGTCGAGGATCACGTCGACGCCCTGCGCCGTCGCATCGGCCGCCATCCGGACCAGGCCATACTGGGCTGCACCCATTATGAGATCGTCGCCGATCTGTTCGCCGCCGCCCTGCCGCCCGGCACGCCGGTGATCCACCAGCCGACGGCCGTGGCCGACGCCCTGTCGCGCTATTTCGAGCGACACCCGGAATACGATCTGGGCGGTTCGGGCCGCCGCGACTTCCTGACCAGCGGCAAGGCCGGTCCGCAGTCGGAACTGGTCGGCCAGTTCTGGGGCGAGCCCCTGACCTTCACCCCCGCCTGACCGTGACCGCGCCCGCCGACGCCGCCGATCAGCTTCGCGCCTTCGGCCTGACCTATCCCGAGGTCGCCCTGAAGAGCCCTTGGCCCGGCCACGCCGATCTGGCCGTGCGCGACAAGACCTTCGCCTATCTGAGCGTGGCGGGAGAACCCTTCAGCATCTCGTGCAAGCTGCCGTTCTCGGCCGAGGAGGCGCGCGAGATGCCGTTCGTGACGCCCACCGGCTACGGCCTGGGCAAGAGCGGCTGGGTCACGGCGTCCTGGCCCGACGACATCGCCGATCCGATGGCGCTGTTCCGCAGCTGGATCGACGAAAGCTATCGCGCCCAGGCGCCGAAGAAGCTGGCCGCCCTGGCTCCGGTCTTCCCCGCCTGACTTGACGGCGCGGGCGTTCCGTCGCCCCCTGTCGCCGGGAGGACATCCGATGCTCAGACCCCTCATCGCCGCCGCCGTTCTGGCCATGTCCGCCGCGCCCGCGACGGCCGAAGTCGTGGCGCGCGCCGCGGACAGCTTCACCCTGCGCTATGCCGTCGGCGCAGAGATCGCGCCCGAGGACATCGCGCCGGCGCTCGCTGCCCTGCCGAAGTGGTGGGACTCTGCCCACACGTACAGCGGCTCGGCGGCCAACCTCAGCCTCGACCTGACGCCCGGCGGCTGCTGGTGCGAGAAGCTGGCTGACGGGACCGACTTCGACCACGGTCGCACCGTCTCGGTCACGCCCGACAGCTTCGTCTTCAACGCCCCCTTCGGCCCCTTGCGCGGCAAGACGACAAAGGCCGAACTGACCGTCACCTGGCCGGGCGCGAACCGCGGCTGGACCCCGACCTGGACGATGATCGTCGAGGGCCCGGGGATCGGCGCCATGGCCGACGGCGTCGACGCCGTCATGGGCGCCGGCTACCAGCGCTGGCTCCACTATCTGGAATACGGCGAGAGTCCGGCGGCCTAGTTCGCCAGCGCGGCTTCCGAGGCGACGATCCGGCTGGCGGCGTGGACCACGGCGCCGATGCGCAGGGCGGCCTGCACCTGGGTCGCGGGTACGCCGTGCTTGCGCAGCTCGCTCTCGTGCGCGTCCATGCAGGCGCCGCAGCCGTTCATCGCCGACACAGCGGTGGACCACAGCTCGAAGTCCATCTTGTCGACGCCCGGGTTGGCGATGACGTTCATACGCAGGCGGGCGGGGATGGTCGTGTATTCCTGATTCTTCATCAGGTGCAGCGACCGGTAGTAGATGTTGTTCATGCCCATGATGGCGGCGGCGGATTTGGCCGCGCTCATGGCCTCGGGCGACAGCACGGTCGCGGCCTGGGCCTCGATCGCCTTCACCACAGGCGCGACGCCGATGGCGTGCGCCGAGGCGAGGAAGGTCCCCCATTTCTGCTGGTCGTTCAGCACCGTCTCCGAGGCCAACGAGCCCAGGTTCAGGGAGATGTCCTTGGCGTAGGCAGGGATGAGGTCGCGAAGGGCGTCGATCGACATGGGAAGCTCCAAAGATATGCGCTCAAACAGCGAGCCGCCGCGCGGCGAGCGTTAGCGCACCAGGCTGAAACGAAACAGGCGGCGGCTCGCGCCGCCGCCCGTCAGGAAGACGCTGACGTTACTTTACGCCGCCAGGGTCTCGCCGCCCACCGGGCGGTTGCAGGCGCACAGCTCGTCGGTCTGCAGGGCGTCGACGACACGCAGGGTGTCGGCGGGAGCGCGGCCCACGTTCAGGTTGGTGACGTAAACGTGCTGCACGACATTGTGCGGGTCGACCACGAAGGTGGCGCGCAGGGCGACGCCCTCGGCCTCGTCCAGCACGCCCAGCTCGCGGGCGAATTTGCCGCCGTTGTCGGCGAACTGCCAGATCGGCAGTTTCGACAGATCGGCGTGGTCGCGGCGCCAGGCCAGTTTTACGAACTCGTTGTCGGTCGAGCCGCCCAGAACCACGGTGTCGCGGTCGCTGAACTCACGGGCCAGCGAGGCGAACTCGGCGATCTCGGTCGGGCAGACGAAGGTGAAGTCCTTCGGATAGAAGAAGATGACCTTCCACTTGCCCTCGAAGCTGTCTTGGGTCACCGCCTCAAAGGCCGAGACGCCGTTCTCTTCGTGGCTGTTGAAGCCCGGCTTTACGCCGATGATCTTGAAGTCCGGCAGTTTTTGACCGACGCCCAGCATCGCTGTTCTCCTGAAATCTCTGAAGGAAGGAAGTTCCGGAGCGCCGGGGGGAGCGGCGCCGCAGCCGCGAAATGGCGGTTGCGGTGCACAAAGTCAATGTGTGGACTTAATATTGTTTGATAGATTTTGCCTATACATAGCATAGACTTGCGCGCCTCCCTCCTGCACAGGTTGACGGATCAGCGCGGTCGCGCGACCGAAGGTTATGATTACGCCTTTCAAAATTGATCCGACGTTCAACGCCGGCTCCGTCGCAGTCTGCGACTGGCCCCTGTGCTCGGTGCGCCTTCAGGACGACGCACGCTTTCCCTGGTTGATCCTGATCCCCCGCCGCATCGGCCTGCATGAACTCGAGGACCTGGCGGCGGAAGACCGCGCCGGCCTGATGGACGAGATCGTCAGCGCCGGTGATCTGGTGCGGATGCTGGGCAAGGCGGCGGGGCAGCCGGTCCAGAAGCTCAACGTCGCCGCCCTGGGCAATGTGACCGCGCAACTGCATGTGCATGTGATTGGCCGCCGGCACGACGACGGCCTGTGGCCCGATCCCGTCTGGGGCCGGGGCGCAGCCGTGCCCTATGGCGCCAACGGGCTCCAGACGGCCGTCTCGCGCGTGCGTCTGGAAGCCCGGCTCGCCCTGACAAAATGATGCGGCGCGGCAAACTCGCCCTCAAGCTTCGTTGACCCCCGCCGCCCCGCTGCTTAAAGCCAGAGCACCGATTTTGAGCGGCTGAATTCGCTCAGGTTTCTGAGAACCATTCGCAATATGTCGACCTCTCCCTTGCCGGGCGACGCCTCGAACGACCCGACCGACGACCAGACCGGCCGTTTCGTGGTTCAGCCCAATGGCCGCGTCCGCCCCCTGTCGCCCCATCTCCAGATCTGGCGCTGGCACGTGACCATGTTCGCCTCGATCCTGAACCGGATGACGGGCGGCGCCCTGTCGGTCGGATCGATACTGGTCGCCCTGTGGCTGCTGGCCCTGGCCTTCGGGCCTGACGCCTATGCGACCTTCACGGGCTGGATGGGATCGCCGCTGGGCCTGTTGGTCTGGTTCGGCCTGACGCTGGCCCTGTTCCTGCACCTGACGGGCGGCATCCGCCACCTGATCTGGGACGCCGTCATCGGCCTGGCCCCGAAGTCGGCCGACGCCCTGTCGTGGGCCTCCATCATCCTCGGCGTCGTCGGGGCCGTGGCCTTCTGGGTCTTCCTGTTCGCCTCGGGGAGGGTCGTGCTGTGAGCCGCGAAACCAAGGCCTTCATCAAGGGCGTCAAGGTCTCCGAGCGCCACGGCGCCGGCGAATGGACCGCCGAACGGCTGTCGTCCCTGATCCTCGTCCCCCTGACCCTCTGGGGTCTGTGGAGCGGCTTCGTCCTGTCGGGCGGCGGCTACGACGGCGCGCGCGAATGGTTCGCCTCGCCGGTCAACGCCGTGCTTCTGGCCGCGACCCTCCTGATCAGCCTCTGGCACATGAACATGGGCCTGAAGGTCATCGTCGACGACTACATCCACAAGCCCGGCTCGCGCACCGCGCTGCTGGGCCTGATCGGCCTGCTTTGCCTCGTGATCGCGGCGGCGGGCGTCTTCTTCATCGTACGGCTGGCGCTGGGCTCCGCGCCCCTGCCCGCCGGCTTCGGGATCTGACGGCTGATGGCTGCCTACGAATTCATCGATCACGCCTATGACGTCGTCGTCGTCGGCGCGGGCGGCTCGGGCCTTCGCGCCGCCCTCGGCGCCGCCCAGCAGGGACTGAAGGTCGCCTGCGTCACCAAGGTCTTCCCCACACGCTCGCACACGGTCGCGGCGCAGGGCGGCATCTCCGCCTCGCTCGGCAACATGGGCGAGGACAGCTGGCAGTGGCATATGTACGACACCGTCAAGGGGTCGGACTGGCTGGGCGATCAGGACGCGATCGAATACCTCGTCCGTAACGCGCCCAAGGCCGTCTACGAGCTGGAACACTGGGGCGTTCCCTTCAGCCGCACGGATGAAGGGAAGATATACCAGCGAGCCTTCGGCGGCATGACCCGCAACTTCGGCGAGGGCCCGGTGCAGCGCACCTGCGCCGCCGCCGACCGCACCGGCCACGCCATCCTGCACACCCTTTACGGCCAGTCGGTCCGCCGCGAGGTCGAGTTCTTCGTCGAATATTTCGCGCTGGACCTGATCATGCAGGACGGAGCCTGCACCGGCGTGACGGCGCTGAAGCTGGACGACGGCACGATGCACCGCTTCCGCGCCAAGATGGTCATCCTGGCCACCGGCGGTTACGGGCGCGCCTATTTCTCGGCCACCAGCGCCCATACCTGCACCGGCGACGGGAACGCCATGGTGCTGCGCGCCGGCCTGCCGCTGCAGGACATGGAGTTCGTGCAGTTCCACCCGACCGGCATCTACGGCGCCGGCTGCCTGATCACCGAGGGCGCCCGCGGCGAGGGCGGCTACCTGACCAACTCCGAGGGCGAGCGCTTCATGGAGCGCTATGCGCCGACCGTGAAGGACCTGGCCCCTCGCGACATGGTGAGCCGCTCCATGACCATCGAGATTCGCGAAGGCCGCGGCGTGGGCCCGAACAAGGACCACATCCACCTTCACCTCGACCACCTCGATCCGAAGATCCTGCACGAGCGCCTGCCGGGCATCTCCGAGAGCGCCAAGATCTTCGCCGGCGTCGACGTTACGAAGCAGCCGATCCCGGTCCTGCCGACCGTCCACTACAATATGGGCGGCATCCCCACGAACTATCACGGCGAGGTCCTGACCAAGGTCGGCGACAACGCCGACAGCGTCGTGCCCGGCCTGATGGCCGTGGGCGAGGCGGCCTGCGTCTCGGTGCACGGCGCCAACCGTCTGGGCTCCAACTCTCTGACCGATCTGGTCGTCTTCGGCCGGGCCGCCGGCCTGCGCTGCGGCGAGGTGGTGGACAAGGCCTCGAAGGTGCCTGAGGCGTCCGGCTCAACCACCGACGGCCACGTCGCCCGTCTGGACCGCTTCCGCCACGCTGACGGCTCGACCCCGACCGCGAAGCTGCGCATCGACATGCAGCGCGCCATGCAGTCCGACGCCGCCGTCTTCCGCACCGGCAAGACCCTGGAGGAAGGCGTGGCCAAGCTGCGCGCCATCCACGCCGCCGGCGACGATATCAAGACCACCGATCGCGGCCTGATCTGGAACACCGATCTGGTCGAGACTCTCGAATACGACAACCTGATCGATCAGGCGCTGGTCACCATCGAGGGCGCCCTGAACCGCACGGAGAGCCGCGGCGCTCACGCCCGCGAGGACTATCCGGACCGCGACGACGTGAACTGGATGAAGCACACCCTGGCTTGGAAGGTCCCGGGCGACGCGGTGAAGATCGATTACCGGCCGGTGCACAATTACACGATGTCCAGGGACATCGATTACATCGAGCCCAAGGCGCGGGTTTACTAATGGTCCAGCTGACTCTCCCCAAGGGTTCGAAGCCCACGCGCGGCAAGGTCTACAAGGCCCCGGCCGGCGCGAAGAATGTGAAGACCTACAAGGTCTATCGCTACGACCCCGAGGTCGACGCCGACCCGCGCTGGGACACGTTCGAGATCTCGGCCGACGACCACGGCCCGATGCTGCTGGACGCCCTGATCCACATCAAGAACGAGATCGACCCGACCCTGACCTTCCGGCGGTCATGCCGCGAGGGCATCTGCGGCTCGTGCTCGATGAACATCGACGGGCGCAACACCCTGGCCTGCACCAAGGGCTGGGAGGAATGCTCGTCCTCGACCATCTCGATCGCGCCGCTTCCGCACCAGTCGGTGGTCAAGGATCTGGTGACGGACCTGACCCTGTTCTACGCCCAGTACGACTCGATCCAGCCCTATCTCCAGTCCGACGAGCCGGACCCGGAGAAGGAGCGCATCCAGCTGCCCGAGGACCGCGCCAAGCTGGACGGTCTGTACGAATGCATCCTGTGCGCCTGCTGCTCGACCTCCTGCCCCAGCTACTGGTGGAACCAGACGGAATACCTGGGCCCCGCGGCCCTGCTGCAGTCCTACCGCTGGATCGCCGACAGCCGCGACGACGCCACGGACAAGCGCCTCGACGACCTCGAGGACCCGTTCAAGCTCTACCGCTGCCACACCATCATGAACTGCGCCCAGGTCTGTCCCAAGGGGCTGAACCCGGCCGAGGCCATCGCGAAAACCAAGAAGCTGATGGTCTCTCCGTCGCGCAAGAAGACGGAAGCGGCCGCTTAAATTGGCGAAGATCACCTACATCGAGCACGACGGCCGCGAGCATGTGGTCGAGGTGAAGAACGGCCTGTCCGTGATGGAAGGGGCGATCCGCAACAACGTCCCGGGCATCGACGCCGACTGCGGCGGGGCCTGCGCCTGCGCCACCTGCCACGTCTATGTCGACGAGGCCTTCGCCGCCGAAACCGGCCGGGCGTCCGCCATGGAGGAGTCGATGCTCGACTTCGCCGAAAACGTTCAGCCTAACAGCCGCCTCTCCTGCCAGATCCGGGTCTCCGACGATCTGGACGGGCTGATCGTGCGGCTGCCCGAGAACCAGCACTGACCGGATGGCGGGTCAGGCCGATCCTGCGATGATCGACCTGATCGGCCGCCTGATCGCGGCCGGGCCGAAAAGCGGCGTCGGCCCGCCGCTGATCGCCGTGGTCGGGGCGCAGGGCTCGGGCAAGACGACCCTCGCCCGGGCCGCCGCTGAAAGATTCGGCGGGGTCCAGATTTCGATCGACGACGTCTATCTGACCCGCGCGGCGCGTGAGGCGATGGCGGAGGAGGTCCACCCGTTGTTCCTGACGCGCGGACCGCCCGGGACCCACGACCTTCGGATGCTGAGCCGGCTGATCAAGGCCCTGAGCACGGCCCGGCCCGACGACAAGGTCCTGCTGCCCGAGTTCGACAAGCGCGGGGACGACCGCCGCCCCATCCGCGACTGGCGCATCTTCTCCGGGCGGCCGCGCGCCATCCTGATCGACGCCTGGTGTCTGGGCGCCCTCCCGGAAGACGAGGCCGCCCTCGCCGACCCGATCAATGCGCTCGAGCGCGACCGCGACCCCGACGGAATATGGCGCCGGACCGTCAACGGCTTCGTCGCGGGCTCCTATGCCGATTTCGCGGCCCGGTTCGACGCCGTGGTCTTTCTGGAGGCTCCGGCGTTCGAATTCGTACTGGACTGGCGCTGCCAGCAGGAGGCGGATCTGCTGGGCGTCACGCCGGGCCGCCTCCCCGCCGAGGAGCGACGCCGACTCGCGGTCTTCATCCAGTATTTCGAACGCATCACGCGGCGAATGCTGGACGGCGGCGTTGTGGCGGACAAGATCGTGCCGCTTGATCGCGACCGCCGCCCCGGTTCTATACCCCTATGACGCAACAGCCGCCGGATCGCCGTTTCGAGCCTCGCAACTCCGCCAACGCCCGCGGGGTCGTGGTCGCGCCCGGACTGGAGATGCCCTGTCTGATCGTGGATCAGTCCGCCAGCGGGATGCGCATCCGGCTGGACCGCGGCTTCGCCCTGACCGGAACCGTCATCGTCATCGACCTCGCCCGCGGCATGGCCATCGAGGCATCGGTCATGTGGAACAAGGGCCTTGAGGCCGGACTGAAACAGTCGGGCCAGACGTCCCTGCGGGGATTGGTGCCATCGCGCTTCGCCGCCGCGCGCGAAGCCCTGAAGCGAGCCGGCTGGGGCTAGGTCCGATCAGGCCTCGGCCGGAGCGCCCGACAGGGATTCTTCCATTTCGAGGAAGGACGGCTGGGCCGAGGACGGAATGTCGCCGCGGCCGATCTCGACCGAAATCTGCGCCGCATTGCCGTGCAGGTGGGCGACCAGAACCGACTGGATGATCTTGTAGAAGGCGGACTCCTCGTCGACGATCGCCTTCAGACGCGAGGCGATGGGTCCGACCAGCCCGTAAGCCAGGAACACGCCGAGGAAGGTGCCCACCAGCGCCCCGCCGATCATGCCGCCCAGAATTTCCGGCGGCTCGGTGATTGAGCCCATGGTCTTGATGACCCCCAGCACGGCCGCGACGATGCCCAGGGCGGGCAGGGCGTCGGCGAGGGCGGTCAGGGCGTGCGGCGCCTCAAGCGCCTCGTGGTGATGTTTCTCGAGCTGCTTTTCCATCGCGTCCTCGATCTGGTGAGGATCCTCGAGGTTCATGGTCATCATCCGCAGGGTGTCGCAGATGAAGTCCGTGGCGAAATGGTCCTTCAGCACCTTCGGATATTTCTGGAAGATGGTGCTCTCGGCGGGCTTTTCGATGTGGCTCTCAAGCGCGATGACGCCCTTGGACTTCATCGTCTTGGTCAGCTGGAACAGCAGGGACAGCAGGTCCTTGTAGTCCTGCTTCTTCCACTTCGGACCGGCGAAGGCCTTGCCGAGGCCGCCCAGGGTGGCCTTCATCGTGGTGGTGCTGTTGGAAATCAGGAAGGCGGCCAGGCCGGCGCCGCCGATGGCCATCATCTCGTGGGGCAGGGCGTGCATGATCACTTCCAGCTTGCCGCCGGAGATCAGGTAGCTGCCGAACACGAGGCCGAACAACAGCACGATGCCGATAATCTGGAACATGGAGAGCGATGTCGTCCTGCGCGCGAGAGAAGCAGAACATCGCCGTTAATGATTAAGAGGCGGTTGCAAACCGGTAACCCTAAAGTCGTGTCTCGCCGTTCAGGATCGCCGCCCGCGCCGTGTCGCTGAGCTTGGCGTAGCCGTTCTTGCCGCCGCGCACATACAGGGCGCCGTCCACCTTTTCCGGATCGAACCCGTCGGCCACCAGATCGGTCTTCTTGTATTTGAAGGTGCCGGTGGTGTCGGCCGACTTGATCAACCGAACGAAGGCCGGGCGGGCGTAGACGGGCAGCTCCTGATCGACCCAGTCGGCGAATTCGCGGGCGGCGAACCGTCCGTCGACGACCAGGGCGACCATGCCCGCCTTGCCCTCGTGGCCGGGGACCGGAACGCCATAGGCGATGACTTCCTTGACCCCCGGACCGTCGGCCAGCCGCTGTTCGACCTCCGCGGTCGAGACGTTCTCGCCCTTCCAGCGGTAGGTGTCGCCGATCCGGTCGATGAAATAGACATAGCCTTCGCCGTCCTGCTTCATCAGGTCCCCGGTGCGGAACCAGCGGTCGCCCCGCGTGAAGACGTCGCGCAGGATCTTCTTCTCGGAGGACGCCTTGTCGGCGTAGCCCGAGAAGGCGTGGCGGGTGTCGTCGCCGATCATGCCCAGGGCTTCGCCCACCTCGCCGGCCTTGGCCAGCTGACACAGGCCGTCCGCGCCGCGAACCGGCTCCTCCGTCTCCATGTCGAACCGCACCAGGCGGAAATTGATCTGCTTCTTGAGGAAGCCGGGCACGCGGCCGATGGCCCCCGGCTTGCCGTCGAAATTGAACACCGAGACATTGCCCTCGGTGGAGCCGTAGAATTCCAGGATGTCCGGAATGGCGAACCGCTCCTGGAAGTCGGTCCAGACGTCAGGCCGCAGTCCGTTTCCGAAGGCCAGCCGCAGCTTGTGCGACCGCTCGTCGGGGTTCTCGGGGCAATTGACCAGATAGCGGCACAGCTCGCCGATATAGACGAACAGGGTCGCGCCCGAAGCCTTCACGTCGGGCCAGAAACTGGTCGCCGAGAACCGCTTGCGCAGCACCAGCTTGCCGCCATTCAGCAGGGCGGGACCCACCCCGACCAGACCGCCGGTCGAGTGGTACAAGGGCAGGACGTTGAAGGTGACGTCCTTGTCGGTCGCCGCCGTGGCGCCGGCGAAAGCGCGCATATAGGTGCGGGCGCGGGCGTGGGTGATCCGCGCCGCCTTGGGCATGCCCGTGGTGCCGGAAGTGTAGATGTACATCGCCGTGTCGCGGTTGGTCAGGCCCGACCGCGCCGAACGCGCCGGCCGCACCGACGAGCCGCTGCGCACCGGCTTGTCCAGACCACGCCGCTCGTCGGCCTCGTCCTCGTCCTTCAGGCCCAGCACCCACAGCATCAGATTTCGCCCGGACAGGGCGCGCGCATCCTCGACCCGCTTCCAGCAGTCCTCGTCGGTGACGACCTGCGAGGCGTTGGAGATCGCCAGGCAGTGGGCCAGGGCGTGGCCGGTCAGATTGGTGTTGATCAGGGCGGTGGCCACGCCGACCTTGGCGAAGCCCAGCCAGGCGGCGATGTATTCGGCCCGGTTCAGCATCACCAGGGCGATGGTGTCGCTTCGCTTCAGCCGCCGGCTCTGGGCCCAGTGGCCGAACCGGTTAGCCATGGCGTCCAGCTCGCGATAGGTCAGGGCGCGGCGGTCGTCCTCGATCGCGATGTGTTCGGGAAATTTGTCGACGGCCTCTTCCCAGTCGTCGCAGACCAGATCGGCGCTATCGAGGGTGATCGGCTTGATGCGATTGAGCAGGCGCCGCAGCCCCTTGGCGAAACGCAGGTTGCGCTTGATGTTCGCCACCAGACCCATCGTCGTATCCACTCCGTCGTCCGTCGCCCCCCTTGGTGATGGACAAGCCGTCGGCTGCGGTCAACCGGCAGGGGAATTTGAGCGGCAAATGAGGGCCGAAGCACGCGGGTTTGCTGAAAGGCGTGGCGCCGATGCGGCGGTGACGCAGGGTCACCGTATCGATTCGGGACCGGCGCTTGATGATTGCAACAAGGCAAGGCTTAATCGAAAAACTGGGGTTTGCGGCGCGGGGCCGCGAGAGGCCCCGGGGGGACCTGAACCTATGCGACTTCTGATTGCCGCCACGGCCTGCGCCCTGGCTATCGCCGGCGGCGCCGCCGCCCAAGACTACAACGCCGATCCCAACTACGGCGACATCACCCTGTCGCCGGGCTTCACGCCCGATCCGCATCTGGTCAGCCTGCGGGCCGGCGGCGACATCAGCGCCACCGCCGCCGGCAGCGGCTGTTCTGGCTACATCACCAGCGCGCCCGACTTCCGCCTGGTCTGGGACGGCAAGGGCTCGCTGAACCTGAAGATCTCGGTCCTGTCCAAGGCAGACACCACCCTGGTGGTCAACGGCCCGAACGGCGAATGGTATTGCGACGACGACACGGGCGAGGACAACAACCCGCTGATCACCCTCAGTTCGATCGCGGGACGGTATGAAATCTGGGTCGGCACCTATTCGAGCGGCGACCCGGCGCCCGCCGTCCTGTCTATTTCAGAAATCGCCAGCTTCTGACACTGTAAAGCCAAGTAAAGCGTCGGCTTAAGAGCTTCGCCGTTGCCGCCACAATTGTGGCGACAACGGTGTTTCTTCGCGGCTTCACATGGATCGCGGAACCGCGGTCTCGCAAGACTGTTCCTTATCCACCTATTTGGAGGAACAGACATGACTGTGACTTACCCCGCCGACCCGTTGAAACCGTATGGCGACCGCGCCGAAGTGAATCCGCTCCTGGGCGACCGTATGGATCGAAACCCGCGCCTTGGCGCCGTCGAAGAGCCCTTCGTTCCCGTCTACGCCCGCCGCGGCAAGACTGCGCGCGGCAACAACGGGAAGATCAAGACCTGGATGATTCTGGCGCCGATCGGCGTGATCGCCCTGGGCGGCATCGTCGCCATGACCATGTTGGACAAGGGCGGTGAGACCACCACCCCGCTGGCTGAACCCGCTGCGACCGCACCGGTCCTGTCCGCCACCCCGATCGTCGAGCCCGCCGCGCCTGTGACCACCGCCTCGACGCCGGCTCCTGTCCGGGCCGCTCCGGCCGCGGCTCCCGTGCTGCGTGAGGCTGCGCCAGTCCGCCGCGCCGCCGCTCCGGCTCCGGTTCGCAGGGCTGTGACGCCGAGCGCGCCGCGCGCCGCCACGGCTGCGCCCCGGGCGGCGACCCCGGCCTCGCCCTCTACGTCGTCGCTGAACACCATCCCGACCCCGCCGCCGCCGGTGGTGGCGGTCACCCCGGCTGCGGAGCCTGCGCCTCCGGCGCCGGTGATCGTGGTCGAACCGCTCACCTGATCGGGCGCGCACAAAGGAAAGCCCCGGCGGATCGCTCCGCCGGGGCTTTTTGTCGTCAGGCGGCGGGCGACACCCGCCAGATGACATTGCCTACGTCGTCGGCGACCAGCAGTGCCCCCAGACGATCGAACTGAACCCCGACAGGCCGGCCCATCGCCTGATCCTCGTCGTTGATGAAGCCGGTCAGTATATCCTGCGGCGGCCCGCTTGGCGCGCCGTTGGCGAAGGGGACGAAGATCACGCGATAGCCGTTGCGCGGCTTGCGGTTCCACGACCCGTGCTGGCCCACGAAGGCCCCGCCCCGATATTGCGCGGGGAACAGCGCGCCCTCCCCGAACGTCAGCCCCAGCGAGGCGGTGTGGGCCCCCAACGCATAGTCCGGCCTCACCGCGCGGGCGACCATGGCCGGGTTGGCGGGCTCGACGCGCGTGTCGACGATCTGGCCGTAATAGCTCCACGGCCAGCCGTAGAAGGCCCCCGGGGTGACCGAGGTCATGTAGTCGGGCACCAGATCGTTGCCGAGCTCGTCCCGCTCATTGACCGAGACCCACAGCTTGCCGCTGTCCGGCTGCCAGGCCAGTCCGACCGGATTGCGCAGACCGGAAGCGTAGATGCGGTGCGCGCCGGTCGCCGGATCGATTTCCCAGATCGCGGCCCGGCCCTCCTCCTCGTTCAGCCCGTTCTCGCCGACGTTGGAGTTGGAGCCGACGCCGACATAGAGGTGCGACCCGTCCGCGCTGGCGACGAGGCTCTTGGTCCAGTGGTGGTTCCGCTGGCCGGGCAGGTCGACGACCTTGCGCGGAGCGGCGGTGATCTGCGTCTGGCCGGCCTGATAGGGGAAGGCCACCACCGCGTCGGCGTTGGCGACGTAGAGCGTGTCTCCCACCAGCGCCATGCCGAACGGCGACATCAGGTTCGAGAGGAAGGCCGTCTTCGTCTCGGCCACCCCGTCCCCGTCCGCGTCGCGCAGCAGGGTGATGCGGTTGGGGCTGGGGACCCGCGCCCCGGCCTTCTTCATGAACAGGCCCTGGGCCCAGCCGCGGATGCCGCCCTCGGCCTTCTTGTCGAGCCCCTCAGGCTTGGGCGGAGCGTTGGTCTCGGCCACCAGTATGTCGCCGTTGGGCAGGCGGTACAGCCAGCGCGGATGATCCAGACCGCTCGCGAAGGGCTGGACGCGGAAGCCCGGGGCGGCGACGGGCGTGCGGCCCGCGGGCCAGCCCACGGCGTCGGCGACGTTCACCGTCGGGAACAGCGCATGGTGCGGCGCGGGCAGCGTCGGATCGGGACCGAAACCGGCGGACGGATCGAGCGCCTCGCCCCCGCATGCGGCAAGGGTCAGAACAGCTGCGGAAACGGTCAGGAGGCGGGTGCGGGTCATGGGCGGCTTTCAGGAAAGGTCAGAAGGCGGGAAATTCCAGACGGCTGACGTCGTAACCGAGGGCGGCGGCCCGGGCGACCAGCGCCGCGCGTTCCGCCGCATCGGGAACCTCGCGGGTGTAGATCCATAGCTTGTCGAACGCAGGGTCCGCCGAGATGAACCAGCTGTAGTCCTCCGCATGGTCCAGCACCCAGTAGTCCCAGGTGACGAAGCCGCCGAAATATCGGACGCGCAGTTTGGCGTTTGTGCCCGGGTCCAGAATCTCGCCGCGCGCGCCAATCGCTTTTTCCCGACCTTGAGGCGTGTCGATCTGACAGGTGTCGCGCACGTCCACCCGCGCCCGACTCACCAGCACATAGTTGGTGGCGCCCGCGACGCAGCCGTCGGTCAACCGCATCGGCAGTCGCGCAATTTCCAGCCAGCGGCCTGAATAGAAACGTTCAGCATCGACGGCCCGGGCGGGTTGCGGCGCCCGCGCCTCCTCGGGCCCCGGCGCGGTGACGCAGGACGGCAGGCCTAGCAAAACGACGAGAGCGGCGGCGGCGATACGCATGGCGGGACAGGCTCCGGTAAGACAGGAATACCGCAGATACGGCGCAGGTTCCGACTGGACGCCGTAGCCGGTGGATTCAGGTCAGCGGATTCAGGTCGTGCGGCGGCTGGATGCGGCGGAACCGCGCCTCGATAAAGGAGAAGGCGCCGAAGGCCATGAGTCCAAGGGCGGTAAACGCCAGAATCCACGGCCCTCCGGGCTGCGCTTCAAGTCCGTCCAGTGCGGCGCCAAAGCTGCGGATCTCCGAGGCCCGCGAGTGCAGACCGCCGAGCACCACGAAGATCCCCAGCGGAATGAACGAAACGCCCCGCGCCACATTCCCCGCCTTGGCCAACGGCGCGACGCGGCGGCAGACCTTGGCCGAACAGGCCAGCTTTCTTGTGAAGTCCTCACGCAATCCGTTGACGATATTGCTGACGCCGACGGCGACGATGCCCAGTCCGATCGCGATCAGCAGCCAGTCGCCGAACGGCAGGCTCAACACCATGGCCGCCTTGTCCTGATTGGCCGCCGTCTCAACCGCATTGGGATCGACCGGCTGCTTCTTCAGGAGCCCAAAGACGGACACCGCAAGAATGCCGTGGAAGAGGCCGTTGCACGCCTGGCTGGCCCGCTTCATCAGTCCCTTCCACTTCGTGCCCACGTGGTCGGCGTCGAACACCGATTGCAGCACGCACCACTGCACGAAGGCCAGCAGGCCCAGCCCCAGCAGGACCAGCCACACCCTCCCGAAAGGTTGGTCCGCCAACCAGAAGGTCGCCTCCTTCGACCCGGCCGCGTCGCGGATGCGGTCCGTGGCGGCCAGCAGGGTCAGCACCCCCGCCGACAGATAGACGAAGCCGAGCGCGCCATAGCCGACCCGCGCGGCGCCCTCGATCAACTGGTCCAGAGCCGGCACGCGGCGCAGCATTGGAGAACGCCTGCGTCCGGCCTCGCCAAGGGCGGCCAGACGGCGGCGAATCTCGTGGCGGGCGTCGGCGAAGGCGGTCACGGGCGTCTGTGCTCAGGGGACAGGAAGGCATGAAAACACGCGGGCGTCGCAAAGGCTCCGCTTGTCCCGACCGACGTCCGGCTCACCATCACAGTCGTCAATGTCAGCCGCAACGGACATCGCAAATCGTGAGGCTGCGCCTTGAGCGTCGGGCAATCGGCGCCATATTCCCCCGGCGACCGGATGTCGCAGGAGACGCCATGCGCCCGGTCATCGAAATCACGGGTCTGACCAAGACCTACAAGTCCGGGCTGCAGGCCCTCAAACCCATCGACCTGACGATCAACAAGGGCGAGATCTTCGCCCTGCTGGGTCCCAACGGCGCCGGAAAGACCACCCTGATCTCGGTCGTCTGCGGCATCGTCACCCCGACCACCGGGACGGTCGTCGCCGACGGCCACGACATCCAGACCGAATACCGCGCCGCCCGCTCGAAGATCGGCCTGGTGCCGCAGGAACTGACCACCGACGCCTTCGAGACCGTGCTGGCGACCGTGACCTTCAGCCGGGGCCTGTTCGGCAAGGCTCCGAACCCGGCCTCCATCGAACGCGTCCTGCGCGACCTCAGCCTGTGGGACAAGAAGGACGCCAAGATCATGACCCTGTCCGGCGGCATGAAGCGCCGGGTCATGATCGCCAAGGCCCTGAGCCATGAGCCCGACATCCTGTTCCTCGACGAACCCACCGCGGGCGTGGACGTCGAACTGCGCCGCGACATGTGGAACCTGGTGCGGGCGCTGCGTGACAAGGGCGTCACCATCATCCTGACCACCCATTACATCGAGGAGGCCGAGGAGATGGCCGACCGGGTGGGCGTGATCCTCAAGGGCGAGCTGATCCTCGTCGAGGAGACCTCGGCCCTGATGAAGAAGCTGGGCAAGAAGACCCTGACCCTGAATCTGCAGGAGCCGCTGGCCGCCGTGCCGCCGGAACTGGCCGAATGGTCGCCGACGCTGAAGGCTGACGGGAACGAACTGGAATACGTCTTCGATTCCAACCTCGAGAAGACCGGCGTGCCGTCCCTGCTGCGCAAGCTGTCGGACCTCGGCATCGCCTTCAAGGACCTGCACACAAGCCAGAGCTCGCTGGAGGACATCTTCGTCAGCCTCGTGCATCGCGACAGGACGACGGGAGCCGCGGCATGAACACCCTGACCTTCAACGGCTACGGCGTCTGGGCCATCTACCGGTTCGAGATGGCGCGCGCCCTGCGCACCGTCTGGCAGTCGATCGTGACCCCGGTGATCACGACCGCCCTGTATTTCGTCGTCTTCGGCTCGGCCATCGGCAGCCGGATGACCGAGATCGACGGCGTGCCCTACGGCGCCTTCATCGTGCCCGGCCTGATCATGCTGAGCCTGTTCACCCAGTCGATCTTCAACGCCTCGTTCGGCATCTACTTCCCCAAATTCACCGGCACCATCTACGAACTTCTGTCCGCGCCCGTGTCGCCGCTCGAGATCGTCATCGCCTATGTCGGCGCCGCCGCGACCAAGTCTGCGGTTCTGGGCCTGATCATCCTGGCCACGGCGGCCTTCTTCGTGCCGCTGCAGATCCTGCATCCGCTCGAGATGCTGGCCTTCCTGATCCTGATCTCGACGACCTTCAGCCTGTTCGGCTTCATCATCGGCATCTGGGCCAACGGCTTCGAACAGCTGCAGATGATCCCGATGCTGGTGGTTACGCCCCTGACCTTCCTGGGCGGATCCTTCTACTCGATCGATATGCTGCCGCCCGCATGGCGGACGGTGACCCTGTTCAATCCGGTGGTCTATCTGATCTCGGGCTTCCGCTGGACCTTCTACGGCTCGGGGGACGTCGGCATCGGGGTCAGTCTGGCGGCGACGTTCGGCTTCCTGCTGATCTGCCTCGCCATTGTGGGCTGGATGTTCAAGACCGGCTATCGTCTCAAGAACTAGCCCGTCACGAAACGGGCCATTTCGGCGGACACCCTGACCGCTGCACGCGTTGATGAAGCGCGCCCGACGGGGCGCGGGAGCCTGAATGACCACCCAGTCCGACAAACCCCTTAATGGCACGCCCGAGCCCTTCCGCCGCCAGGTGGTCTGGGGGCGTCCGCCCGCGACCATCTTCCGCGCCGGTCCCCTGCCGAAGGGCGACAGTCTGCCGCCGCTTCCGGAGCCGCCGCGCGCGCCCCAGCCCCGTCCCGCGGCTCCGGGCATCTTCAGCGGATCGATGATCCCCCGCGCCGCGCCCGCCGCCGCGCCGGAGCCGGTCGCCCCTCAAGCCGTCCAGCCCGCAGCTGTCGACGCGGCCGTGGAGGAAGCGCCCGTCGTGATTTCGCCGGCGCCCGCCCCGGATCTGACCGTCCGTCCGCTGCCCGCGGCCGAGCCCGCCCTGGCCCCCCGCGCGCCTGAACCGCCTGTGATCGCGGCCCCCGTCGCAGCGCCCGCCGCGATCGTTGAACCGGCGGCGGCCGGCTCCACCCTGCAGGCGGCGAGCGCCCGGGGCAGGTCCTCAGGCCGCACCGCCCTCTATGGCGGCGTCGCCGTCGCTGCGATCGCCGTGATCGGCGTGGCCGCATGGCTTCTGACCCGTCCGTCGGCGACCGCGCCCGCCGCCGACGCCGTCGAGGTTTCCACCGTCCCGCCGCCAGAGGCCTCGGCCCCGGCTCCCGTCGTGGCGGCTCCGGCGTCCGAGCCGGTCGTCATCGCAGCCGCGCCGGAACCGACTGCGGCAGCCCCCGCCGCCCGGCCGGCCGCCCGGCCGGCAGCCGCCGCTCCGCGCCCCGCCGCCTCGACCCCATCCGTCTCGACTCCCACGCGCGTGACGCCGCCGGCCTCGACGACCGCCGCGCCTCCGCCCGCCATCACCACCGCGCCTTTGATCGAGATCGCTCCGGCCCAGCCGGCCGGACCGCCGCCGACAGCGGCCGAGCGCCCGCCCGCCGACCCCGACGCCCCGATCTCGACCCGGCCCCAGCCGGTCGGCTGACGTCCGGATACGACCGCTTTTGACGCAGGCGCATGGTTTCATCGCCGGGCCCGACGGGTCCGGTCTTTGAAAACTGAATGCGTGAACCACAGCCCCGTCCCGGGCGCACAAAGCGCACGATGTGAACGGTGTGAACGGTGTTTTCGCTCGCTAGCGGATGGCGATGTAGCCGCGCTCAACCATGCGGCGCAGGCCTTCATAGGCCTCGGCCAGCTCTTCATAGGCCATGCGCGCCGAGGTCAGACGGGCGATCTGATCCGGCGTCGAGGGCGCGCCCGATTCCGACTGACGCAGGCTTTCGGCCACCCATTTTCCGCGCGCCGTGGCCGTCAGTATCGCCAGCTTCTGGAAGGTCGGCGCATCGACCTTGGGCAGCATCTGGCCGATGATCTCGCGATTGGCGATGAAGGCCGAATAGTCGATCTTCTCCAGCAGGCCGCGCACCCGCCGCTGTTCCGCCGGATCCGCATCCTGGGGTTCGAAATGATCGCGCTGGCGGCGGTAGCTGCCGGTCTGCATGGTCGACATGACGCCCTCTGGAAAGGTCTGCAGTCCAGCCTGCCCCGCGTCGATTAACGCCCCGTTAGCCCTGTTCGCAGGCCGACGGTCGCCCGTCCCGCGGATTTGACACCTGCGCCCATGCTGGCGTCAGTTGCCCGCCTGTCCCGAGAGGAGCTTCCTGAATGACTGTTGCAACCGGCCCCGCGGGAGGCCGACCCCTGACCGGCAAGGTGCGCGTCGACGCCTTCAGCGTCTCGATCGACGGCTTCGCCGCCGGGCCCGATCAGAGCCTCCACAACCCTCTCGGCGTGGGCGGAGAAACGCTCCACCACTGGGTGTTCCCAACCGACTCCTTCCGGACCCGCTTCGGCCAGTCCGGCGGTGAAACCGGCATCGACAATGACTTCTCGAAGCGCAGCATGGAGGGTCTGGGCGCCTGGATCCTCGGCCGCAACATGTTCGCGCCGAGCCGGGGCGACTGGCCGGACGACGGCTGGAAAGGCTGGTGGGGCGACGAGCCGCCGTACCACGTGCCCGTTCTGGTCCTGACCCACCACGCCCGGGAGCCGCTCGAGATGGAAGGCGGCACCGTCTTCCACTTCGAGACCGGAGGTTTCGAGGCCGCGCTGGAGAAGGCCCGGGTCATGGCGGGCGGCAAGGACATCCGCATCGGCGGGGGGGCAGAGACGGTCCGGCAGTATCTGAGGGCCGGGCTGATCGACGAGATGCATATCGCCGTCTCGCCGGTGGTGCTGGGCCGCGGCGAACCCCTGTGGGAAGGGCTGGACCTGCCGGCCCTCGGCTATGCCGTGGTGGAGAGCACCTCGGGCGAACGGGCCACCCACCTGCGGATCGCCCGGTCAGGCGAGACCAACCTGCCGAAGGATCGCCGGTCATGACGCTGCAACTCTGGTCCCACCCCTACGCCGCCTATGGCCAGAAGGCCTCCGTGGCCCTGTACGAGCTGGGTCTGCCGTTCGAGCTTCGGCTGGTCGATGCGGGAAACGAGGCGGGCATGGCCGCCTTCCGGGCCGTGTCGCCCTTCGGCAAGATGCCTGTCCTCGTCGACGGCGGCCGCCGCCTCGTCGAGTCCAGCGTCGTCATCGAATATCTGGACCAGCTGGCCGGCGGCGGGCGCCTCATTCCCGCGGAGTCAGAGGCGGCGCTGGAGGCGCGGCTGATCGACCGGATCGTGGACACCTACGTCGGCGGCCCCATGAACCGCATCATCCCGCGCAAATTCCGGCCGGCGGGCAATGACGACCCCTATGGCGACGCCCAGGATGCGGCCATTCTGGAGAGCGCATGGGACTGGCTGGAGGATCGGCTGGGCGATGGCCGGACCTGGGGCGCGGGCGAGACCTTCACCATGGCGGACTGCTGCGCCGCGCCGATCCTGACCTACGCCCGCAGACTGGTCCCGTTCGGCGACCGGCCGCGGCTCAGGACATGGCATAAACGGCTGATGGCGCGGCCCTCGTTCGTCCGGGCGCTGGAGGATGCGGCCCCGTTCGGAGACCTGATGCCGGCGCCGCCGGCCGAGGACTGAAGGCTCAGTGCGCCTCGGGCGGCCGGGCGGCGGGGCTGAAGTATTCGTTCTCGGGCTCCGGATGGGCGCTCAGCACGAAACGGCGGTCGCAATAGGCGCATTCGACGAAATCGTCGCCGCCCATATCCATGTAGACGAGCGGATGGCCGAGGGCCCCGCCGCCGCCGTCGCAGGCCACGCGCTTGGTCGGGACGATGATGTCCTCGGGCGGCGGGATGATCGCTTCGGTGTGGCGCGGCGGCATTCGTTCAGCTCTGGTCTTGGCGGGGCGGACAGCGACGCATAGGTATGCGCCCGCGCTCCTTATCGTCAAACGGGGCCGTTCCGATACCCGAAAGCGCCCGAATGACCGAGCCCGCCGCCCTGCCCGTCAACGCCATTGAGGTCCGTGGTCTCGAAAAGACCTATGCCGGAACGAAGAAGGCCCCGCCCAAGACGGCCTTGCGGGGCGTCGATCTGGTCATTCCGCGCGGTTCGATGTTCGGTCTGCTGGGTCCTAACGGCGCCGGCAAGTCGACGCTGATCAACATTCTGGCCGGGGTCGTGAACAAGACCGGCGGCACGGCCTCCATCTGGGACCGCGACATCGACAAACAGCCGCGCGACGCCCGCGCCGCCCTCGGCGTCGTGCCGCAGGAGATCGTGGCCGACGTCTTCTTCACACCGCGCGAGGCGCTGGAGGTGCAGGCGGGCTTCTACGGCGTGCCGGCCAATGAACGCCGCTCGGACGAACTGCTGGCCGCGCTCGGCCTCTCGGACAAGGCCCACGCCTATGTCCGCGCCCTGTCCGGCGGGATGAAGCGCCGCCTGATGGTGGCCAAGGCCCTGGTCCACAATCCGCCGATCCTGATCCTCGATGAGCCGACGGCCGGCGTGGACGTCGAGCTGCGCCGCCAGCTGTGGGAATACGTCCGGCGCATCAACGCCGAGGGCGTGACGGTTCTGCTGACCACCCACTATCTCGAAGAAGCGCAGGAGCTCTGCGACACCATCGCCATCATGAACCGGGGCGAGGTCGTGGCCTGCGAGCCCACGCCGCAGCTGCTGCGCCGTCTGGACACCCGCAACGTGGTGGTGACGCCGGAGGGCGAGCTGAACGGCCTGCCGGCGCTCAAGGGCTTCGAAGCCGTGGCGCGGCCCAACGGTGCCTTCGTGGTCACCTACCGCAAGGGCCAGTCGTCAGTGGAGCAGGTGCTGGCCGCCGTACGCGCGGCGGGCGTGACCATCGCCGACATCACCACCGAGGACCCGGATCTCGAAGACGTCTTCCTGGCCCTGACCTATGGCGATGCCAGCCAGGTCAGTCCGACGAAGGACTAGACCACCATCACCGTGCCGATGAGCAGACGCGCGCCGGCCCGGCCCAGGGTCGTATTGGTGGCGAGCTGAAGCTGGGCGACCAGACGTTCGACATCGGGTGGAGCGCCGGGCAGCAGGGCGCTGGCGGCCTGTTGCACGACGACGGCGTAGGCGGCGCGCAGGCGGGGCGCGGACTGGACCACGCGGGTGCGCAGGGCGGCGTCGGCGGTGTCGACCCCGGTCTCGACCGTCATCACGCCGCGCCGGCCGCCGGGACGGATGACGTTGGCGGTGATGGTCGGCAGCCGCAGATAGCTGGGCTGGGGCGCGCTCGAGCCCTCACTGACCTTGAGCGTCTGTGACTTCAGTCCGAGGAGGGCGCGGCGATCCATGCGCCGACCCTGACACAGGCCGCTTAAGGCGTGGTTACGCCGCAGCCTCGATGGCCCGCGGCTCCATCGGCTTCAGGTCCAGCAGGGCGAACAGGGCCGCGTCCTCGTCCTGTTCCGGATTGGGCGTGGTCAACAGCTTGCCGCCGACGAAGATGGAATTGGCACCGGCGAGGAAGCACAGCGCCTGCATCTCGGCGCTCATCGTCTCGCGCCCCGCCGACAGACGCACCATCGCGCGCGGGCAGACCAGACGGGCGGCGGCGACGGTGCGGACGAACTCGATCGGATCGATCTGGCCCTCGGCCAGCATCCGCTCACCCAGCGGCGTGCCCGTGACCGGCACCAGCGCATTTACAGGGAGGCTGTCGGGATGCTCCGGCAGCGTCGCCAGGGCGTGCAGCAGACTGGCCCGGTCGCGCCTCGCCTCGCCCATGCCGACAATGCCGCCGCAGCACGTCGCCATGCCCGCGTCCCGCACATGCTGCAGGGTGTCCAGCCGGTCCTGATACGTCCGCGTCGTCACGACCTGGGCGTAGTATTCCGGACCCGTATCGAGGTTGTGGTTGTAGTAGTCCAGGCCGGCGTCCTTCAGCTGTCGCGCCTGATCGGCGGTCAGCATGCCCAGGGTCGCGCAGGTCTCGAGCCCCAGCGCCTTCAC
>Ga0164305_10000112_pt1 | contig 25850 bp, 19 predicted proteins | sample Whisoiple_237_MG_FD_110215 | JGI IMG/M metagenome (GOLD analysis project Ga0164305, IMG submission 110215) | Soil microbial communities amended with pyrogenic organic matter from upstate New York, USA - Whitman soil sample_237_MG | ecosystem: Environmental > Terrestrial > Soil > Agricultural...
AGCGCTGGCTCTACAACCCCTTTACGAGTAAAGAGGCGGTCTCCAACAACGGCCTGCTGCTGAAGCTCGCCGAAGAGAGCCCGCGCGTCTGCTGTATCCAGCGGCAGGTGGCCTGGCAGTCGAGCGCTGGCGCCAACAAGCCCTATCTCGCGGTCGAATGGATCAAACCCGCCTCCGACAGCAAGGTCACCTCACCCACCGACGGCACCAAAACCGCCAAGCGCTTCCTTCTCACCTCCTCCTGGGAACACCCCGGCGTCGACGGCGTCACCTTCCAGTACAAGACCGACCAGGGCTGGACCGACATCCCCGGCGCTCAGGTGATCGACGACAACAACCAGGCCGTGAGCTGGCCCTACTTTGTGAAATCCGGCGAACGCGAGAGCGAACCCCTCTACTGGAACGCAACCGCCGTGGCCGGCAATCTCGCCGCGAAGAAGTTGCAGATCCGCGTCGTCCTCTCCGGCGACCCCGAAGCTGGCGGCTACTCCAAGCCGGTGTCGGCCGAAATCCAGCGGCACACCGGCGGCCCCAAAGACGCGACTGCGGGCATCGGCCCCGGCTCAGTCGACCTGATGACCGGCAACTTCACGATCTCGCGGACCGACCTCTCGATCCCGGCCTTCAACTCGACGCTCGAATTCTCGCGCTCGTTCAGCTCCCGGGAAGCGGCCATCGAATCCGAAGGCGTTCTCGGCCCGGGTTGGAAACCGGCTTCGCCGCTGGAAGAAGCCGGCGGGGCGTCCTGGAGCAAGGTGATTCTCAAGGAAGAAACCGAAGACTTCGAAGGCGAATCGTTCACCTACAAGTGGGCTGAACTCGTCCACTCCGAAGGCTGGACGGTGCCCTTCGAACAAGAGGGCACCCAGTACCTCACGCCGCCTGAAATGAGCGGCAACATCCTCTCGAAGCCGAACGAAACCGAAATCACCTTCTCCGACCCCGACGGAAACGTCACCACCTTCTCCAACGGAGGCTCGGGCAACGAATTCCTGCCCAAGTCGATCGCGATGACCGGCGGCCCGGGCAACAAGTCGCGGATGATCTACGAAACCGTAAACGGCAAGCTCCGGCTGCAGAAGATCATCGCCCCGGCGGCGCCATTGGTCCTCTGTCCCGACAATGAATCGTCGTTGAAAGAAGGCTGCCGCCTGCTGACCTTCAACTACGGGCCGGCCTTCAGCGGGGGTCCGACCCGGCTTCTGTCGATCACCTACTACGCCAAAGGCCACGGCGGCCCCTGGGACGTGGCGAAATACGAATACGACTCTTCGGGCCGCCTGAAAGCGACCTGGGACCCGCGAATCTCACCCGCACTGAAAGAGACCTACACCTACAACGCCACCGGCCAGATCGCCACCCTGACGCCCCCCGGCCAGCAAGCCTGGACGATGTCCTACGGCACCCTCCCCGGAGGCACCGCGATCGGCAGGCTGACCTCGGTCAGTCGCCCCTCGCTGGTCGAAGGGAAAACCGCCCAGACGACGATCGCCTACGAAGTCCCACTCTCCGAAAAAGCCGGCGGCCCTTACGACATGGAACGAGCTCAAGTCTCCGAATGGGGACAGGAAGACCTGCCGACCGACGCGACGGCGATCTTCCCGCCCGACGAAGTGCCCGCGAGCCCGCCCTCGAGCTTCACCAGGGCGACCCTCTACTACATGGACGCCGAAGGGCAGACGGTCAACGTCGCCACCCCCTCAGGTGCGGGTACCTCGGAACCCTCGATCACGACGACGGAGACCGATCGCTTCGGGAACGTCGTGCGCGAACTGAGCGCCCAGAACCGGCTGCGGGCGCTGCAGAAAGGAACCAAAGAAGAACGTATAGCCCGCTCGCATGAGCTCGACACCCAGTTCCACTACTCCAAAGACGGCACCGAGCTGCAGGAAGAAATCGGTCCGATGCACCCGGTGCGGCGCGAAGGTACGGGAGTGGTCGAACAGGCCCGCATGTTGCGGACCATCCGCTATGTCAACCCGGCCCCTCCTTCGGGCGAGCCCGCCTACCACCTGCCGACGAGTGAAACGACCGGGGCGCTGCTCTCAAACGGGGAAGTGAAAGACAAACGCAGCACCAAGACCGTCTACAAATACGAATTGCGCAAGCCGATAGAAGTGATCTCCGACCCCGAAGGCCCAGAAGAAACGAAGTCGGTCACGGTCTATGACAAAGAATCCGGCCTGCCGACCGAGATGCGCCAGCCGTCGAACTCCGGCGGGGGTGGAGCGGGGACGACCAAAGTCGTCTACTACTCGAACTCGATAAGCGCGGGCGAATGCCTCAGCATTCTCTACGCCGGGCTCCCCTGCAGGGTGGAGCAGGCCGCCCAGCCCGGCACCGCGGGGCTGCCCCAGCTGCCGGTGAAGAAGTTCCTCGACTACAACCAGCTCGGCCAGGTCGAAGAAATGACCGAAAGCCCCGGCGGCGGCAGCGAAAACGTCCGCAGAACCGTCACGACCTACGACAAAGCCGGGCGCCAGGAAACCAGCCAGATCACCGGCGGCGGCGTCGCCGTCCCGAAAGTCGAAACCGTCTACAGCTCCACCCTCGGCGTGCCGACGATCCAGCGGTTCGTCTGCCCTGAATCCGAACCGGGCTGCGACACCCAGGCGACGACCACCACCTACGACACGCTCGGCCGACCCACGGCATATGAAGATGCCGACGGTGTGACCGCGACGACCAGCTACGACTTCCTCGGCAGGCCCGCGACCGTCAAAGACGGCCAAGGCACCCAGACGATGGGATATGACTCCGTCACCGGCCTTTTGGTCGAACTCCAAGACTCTGCCGCCGGCACCTTCAGGGCGAGCTATGACGCCGACGGGAACCTGGTGGAACGCACGTTGCCGAACCTGATTGCGGCCAAAACCACCTATGACGAGACCGGCGCCCCGGTCGGCCTCACCTACACCAAGGAAGCACCCCTCTGGTGCGGGGAAAGCTGCACCTGGCTCGACTTCGACGTCGAGCGCTCGATCCGGGGGCAGATCCTGCTCGAAGACGGAACCCTCGGCAAAGACCAGTACGAATACGACAAGCTCGGTCGCCTGACCGTGGCCCGCGAAACCCCGACCGGCGGCACCTGCACCACCCGCAGCTACGTCTACGACAAAGACTCCAACCGCAACGAAATGACCACCTCGCCAGGCCTGGGTAGCGCCTGCTCCGGCTCCGGCGGCACCACCCAGAAATACAAATACGACAGCGCCGATCGTCTTCTCGGCGAAGGCTTGACCTATGACAGCTTCGGTCGGATCACCAGCCTGCCGGCCGAACTCGCTGGCGGCAAAGCCCTGACGACGACGTACTTCAGCAACGACATGGTCGCCACCCAGACCCAGAACGGGGTGACGAACACCTTCCAACTCGACTCGACGCTCAGGCAGCGCCAGCGTCTGCAGGCCGGAGGCCTGGAAGGCACGGAAGTCTTCCACTACGCCGGGCCGGGAGATTCTCCGACCTGGACCCAACGCGGCTCGACCTGGACCCGCAGCATCGTCGGGATCGGCGGCGAACTGGCAGCGATCAAGGAGAGCGGGAAAGAAGTCGAGTTTCAGTTGACCAACCTGCACGGGGACGTGGTCGCCACTGCCTCGCCGAGCTTCCTCGCGACGAAACTCAAAGCGACGTTCAGCTCCGACGAGTTTGGGAATCCGACCGGAGGCATCGCAGGACGTTTCGGTTGGCTCGGAGGCAAGCAGCGGAGGACGGAACTTTCCTCCGGAGTGATCCAGATGGGGAAACGAAGCTATGTGCCGTCGCTTGGTCGCTTCCTCTCGCCCGACCCGGTATTTGGTGGCTCCGCTAATCCCTATGACTATGCGGATCAAGATCCGGTGAACGCGTTCGACCTAGGCGGGGAAAAACTGTGCCGCCATCTGTCAGAATTGAGCAACGTCGAAGTCTGTGCAAATACCGCAAAAGGACTAAAGAAGAGAGTCGACCATGTCGTCCGGGTCGCTAACCGCATCGAAAGGAAGTACCACAGTTGGCGACACGCTCATCCGCAGGCAGTAAAGCCCACTGAGAAGAATGGATGGACGCCCTGCAAAGTTGCTGGTGTCGGCCTGGCCACTGTCGGCACCATCTTGACCACGGTAGGGGTTGGCCTCGATGCGACGGGGATCGGCGCTCCGGTGGGCGGTCCAATGACCTTGGTTGGCGGCAGTTCAGACTTGGCCGGAGTCGGCGCAGACGAGGCTCACGAGGCGGGGTGGTGCTAGTGCTTTGCGAGAATCAACTGGATCAATGGCCAACTGGGGATAGACTCAAGGCAAATGGGTAGTTGCGCCGACAACGGCCGGAACCGGCGGCGAATGCGGTTAATTTCCATCTGTGCCGTCTGCCTTTCGACGGCCGCGCTCGGTCTAGCGCTGGCCGCCGACGACCCAGCAGTAACGGCCTGCGCGGTGGTGACTTGGATTCTCACGCTCTTAGCGCTGGGGCTCGGTGTTAGGAGGGATCACAAGAGCAATGGGTAGAGCGCAATGAAAAGCTACGTATTCATCGTGCCATTTGCTGTAGGCATCGGCTTTGCTCTAGTTGGACCGCTGCTCTGGCATCTCCGCGAGGAGTTGGCGTTAGGTTGGCGCGAGCAGTTTGGAAGCGGCGGTGACAACGAGGATAAGCTTGTGAAAGAACGCGCGGACATACTTCGGTCGATGGAGCCCTTAAATTGGAAAACTACTGTGTTGCTAACGGCAATTCTGCTCGTGATGTTCTTTGCTTTCGGGGTAGCCGTTGCGTATGGTGGCGTTGTTTTGTATATTGGCGGTGTAGTAGTGGTTGCTGCTCTCGTCGCATTATTTAACAAGGTACTGTTCGCCCAGTTTCCCCGTCTACCAGAGAGTAGAAGCAATGATGCTGGCAGGGCGGATAGCAATTACGAGCATGCCTGAGAAAACGATACGTTGTGGTCGGCACCCTGAGCACTGACGGTGTATCCCAGCGACCGGCATAACGGCGGTCTAGCGGCGAGCGACGCCGGACTCTACGCCACGCGGAGCACACGACCAAAAGCTTGGCGTCGCTGGTTGGCCTTCGCGCGCTAGCTAAGTTGGGCGACCTAACCCGAGGTAACCGGGGAAGTGTTCCCTCAGCAGATCGGAATAGGTCTGCCGCGGACTCTGCTAGCTATTTTAGTGCTCTGGTGGGCTAGCTACCGCCGAGGCGGGCAAAACGGAGACCTGCGAAGTGCTTCTCTAGTAGGTGGTGCATAAGAAGCTGAGTGAATCTGGCCCCGGCGGTAGCGCGGAACAGGCTCAGAGGCCGGTGTGCACTAAGCCATAGGGAAGGGCGAAAGAGTTCTGGAAGGAGCCAAACCCCCCGGTCGCCGGACCCCGGATTGTCGCACGCTTCGCGTGCGTGCCGGGGTCACCGGCTCCCGCAGCGGGCGGGGGCTCCTTATAGAGGAGTTCAGCAACATGACTACGGACCTTGCCACGCCGAAGGTCGCCATCGACCGCATTCACATCGTCGAGGAATTCAACGCTCGGAAGTCGTTCGACAGAGAAGAACTGAAGCAGATGGCCCGAACCATCGAAGACACCGGCATCGTTCAGCCGGTCAAGGTGAAAGAGAGAGACGACGGTGACTTCGACCTCGTCGCTGGCGAGCGTCGATTCCGTGCGGCGAAGATCGCCGGTCGCAAGGAAATCGAGATCACGCTCTCCACGGGTAACCCGGTCACCGAATCCCTCATCGAGAACATTCAGCGGTCCAACCTGAACCCGATCGAGACCGCGATCGGCCTGAAGGCTTACGCGGAAGAGCACAACCTGGAGACGAACAAGAAGATCGCCGCGAAAGTCGGGAAACGTCCCGAGTGGGTAGGCGCCCATCTCAATCTGCTGGACCTGCCGAAGGCCGTTCAGCGCTACATCGCCGCCGGCCACGTCCCGATGGACGCCGCTTCACTGCTGCGGCCGATCGCAGAGGTCTCACCTCGGATCGCGGCCCTGATCTGCGAGGCGGGGAAGCGCGAAGACCTTTCGGGCCGTCGCTTCATCGAGCGATTCGGCGAAATCTTCGAGGCACTCCCTCGCATCGAAGGGCTGAAGAACGTGCCGACGATGATCGGCGTCCCGGCGTTTCACCTCAGCGAAGTGATCGCCGATTTCAACCCGGCCGAGAACAAGGAGCACCAGGAGCTGATGCAGCAGGCCCTCGACGCCTTCTACAGCTACCAGCTCTACAACCCTACGGACGCCGAAGTGATCCTGGCCGAGCCCGAGATCGACGCCGCCCGGGCCGCGGGAGTGCTCCTCGAGCACCACGAAGAGGACTACACCCGGGCATTCATCCTCGACCGCGACTTCGCCGTCGACCTCATCGGCCGCGCGATCGAGCGGAGCACCACCGAACGAGAGGAGAAGGCCAAGCAGCGCGAAGAGGAACAGGAGAAGCTGAAGGAGCAGCGCAAAGCCGGTCGTCGGCAGGCCAATGAGGAGCGGAAAACCAACGGCGAGCCCTCACCCCAGGCCCAGGCGAAAGCCGACGCCGAGTACGCGGTTCGCTGCAACGACGCCGTCGGCCGCAGCCTGCTCGAGAGGCGGAGCGGCGGCAAGGACAAAAAGCATGCGCTCGCCCGGGCGAAGCTGGTCGCACACCTGTTCGTCGATCAGAACCCCGATCTCGCCGGTCGCGGGCTTCGCTTCACGGTCGAAAAGCTCCGCGAGGTCGAGCGCAAGGCTCTGAAAAAAGGTGGCTACAAAGAAAAGATCACCTACGCCACCGACGAGGAATGCACCGCCTACCTCCGCAAGAGGATCGACGGGGCCCGCAATGAGACCGAGGTCATGGAAGTGGTGACTGAGGCCATTGTCGCCGCCGAGCTCGCCGACAACAAAGCGGAGCCGGCTTCCCGCCGACCGCAATGGATCGGCAGCTACGAGAAGGGCAAGGACACGGAAAGGATCCTCAAGGCCGAGCTGAAGGAAGCCCGTCCGCGTAAGCCGCGCCGGGTGAAGCAGAAGGCCGCCAAGTAAGACCCACCAAGACCGGGGCCGTCCTCTTCGGAGGGCGGCCCTTTTTTTGTGCTGTGGGCGTACTGGGGGATTCGGCTACCCGTGATTGGTCATGGGCTGACGCCTAGCAGACCTCCCCCGTCCGGGCTCCGCCCGTCCTCCTCCGGCCTGCTCTGGCAGGCCCATGACCAATCACGCGCAGCACCTCAAAAAGCCTGCTTCCCCGGAGCAGCTGCAGCTTCTTCGCAGACTCGCCTCGCGGCGCGGCGTCTCATTCACCCCCCCGACCGACTCGGCACATGCGAGTCGGCAGATCGACGCTCTCCTTGCCCGCGACCTCCCGTCGGCAGACGAAAGCGACCGAGAGCATCGCGAGGTTCGCGAAGAGCTCTCAGTGGGATCCGGGGCCGTCGCCCTGGTCGATGACGACGAGCTTGGCGGCTGGGGATCCACCGCCCACTGGAGGTAGTGACGATGAACGTAGTCCTCTCCTACGGGCTCGGCGTCGACAGCACGGCGATGTTCCTGCGGTGGCTTAACGAGCCCGAGTCCCGCGATTTCGATCTTGACGACCTGGTTGTCGTGACCGCGATGACCGGCAACGAGTGGCCCGACACCGTCGAGCTGGTCGAGCGCCACATCCTGCCGAGGTTCCGCGATGCCGGCGTCACCTTCGCCCAGGTCGCCCGAGCCGGGGCAAGTCAGAAAGAAGGCATCGTCGTCCTCGACGAGTCAGACGAACCTCCCCGCCTCTACGCCGAGGGCGCCTACAAGCTCTCCGATGAGCTGACCCACGCCGGCACCATTCCCCAGGCGGCCGGCTCCCGCTACTGCTCGCAGAAGTTCAAGGGCTGGCCGATCGACACCTACCTGGCCGAAGGCTTCCCCGAGGCGAGGCGCCATGCCTTCGGCTACGAGGCCGGGGAGGTGGCCCGCGCCACTCGCTGTGCGGAGAGCATGCGTCTCGCCTTCGGGTTCGAGGTGGGTGAGGCCGCCCGGGCTCGGCGGGCGACCGAGTACGACACCCCCATGCGGGTCGCCGAGTTCCCGCTCATCGAGTGGGGATGGGATCGCGAGGACTGTCGGCGCTTCATCGAGCAAGCGACGGGCGTTGCCGACTGGCCGAAGTCGGCCTGCGTCTATTGCCCCTTCGCCCTGACCAACCGGGCCGGGCGGGAGCGCACCCTCAGGCGCTACGACTCCGACCGCGAGAGCGCGATCGAGACGCTGATGCTGGAGCGTCGCTCCCTGAGTCTGAATCCGCGCGGTGGGCTGATCGCCGGGGATCGCCTCTTCGATCTTCTCTGGAAGGAGATCCGGCCGATCGCCAAAGCCTTCGAGCGCCGCGCCGAGGACACCCCTCATTGCGTCTACAGCGTCCGCTGGATCTGGCGCTCCAGGCGTCAGGTCAACCGCGACCTTCGCGTCCTCCACACCGGCACCCGCGCCGAGTGCGAGGCCCGGGTGCGCCAGTACGGCACGGTCGACGCCTCCGACGGCTTCGAGCGCGTGTATCTGATGCGTAAGGGCGAGGAGCAGCTGCCGGCCCGAGAGCACTTCATCGTCGCCGGCCCTGCCGGGGCCAGGGACAAGGCCCTTCCCTCATTCCCTCAGTGGTGGGAGGAAGCCGATCACGAGCAGCTGAGTCTGTCCACCTCGGAGTTGGTGCCGGTCGCCTGAATCCCCGCCGCCTAACCCGATGCCGGCGAGGACGGTGCCTCCCGATTTTCGCACGGCTCCGCCGTGCATCGGGTCGGCGAACCGCCCTCCAAAGGGAGCGCGACCTGCGAAAGGAAAAGACAATGCTCGGTACCGCCCACTCCTTCATCCTCGACGGCATCTCGGCCCGCCCGGTCCGGGTCGAGGTCGACGTCCACCGGGGCTTGCCCGGCTTCACCGTCGTCGGCCTGCCCGAGTCCGCGGTCCGGGAGACGCGCGAGCGGGTCCGCGCGGCCCTGGTCAACTGCGGCTTCGAGTTCCCCCTCCGCAGGATCGTCGTCAACCTCGCACCCGCGAGCCTGCGGAAGGCCGGGCCGGGCTTGGACCTGCCGATCGTCGCTGCGCTCCTGCGGGCATCCGGTCAGATGGGATGGGAGGGCGCCAGGGATGTTGCCCTTGTGGGAGAGCTGGCGCTCGACGGCACCACCCGCCCAGTCCAGGGAGCTCTGGCGATGGCCGAGGCCGCGCGGGAGGCCGGCGCGACGGCGATCGTCGTGCCCGAGGAGAACGCCCCGGAGGCTGCCCTGGCGGAGGGGATCGAGGTGATCGCGCTCGATTCGCCCAAGCGCCTTCCCGCGCTGGCCGAAGGCGAATGGAACCCGCGGCGCCCGCAACCGCATCCGGTGCAGCTCGATCCCGCGCCTGGCGCGCCGGACCTCGCCGACCTCTACGTCCTCGACGACTCCGAGGCCACCCGTATCGACCGCGCCAAAGGGCTGAAGGTGGGCGAGAGGGTCGCGATCGGCCCCGCCGCGAAACCCAAGGTTCTCGTCAACGCCCACGGTACGGCGATCGCCATCGACGGCAAAAAGGTCGAGGTCGAAATCGACGCCGGGGACCGGGATCGCCTTGAGCGAGCAACCGGCGAGGCCGTGCGCGAGAGCGAGACCTTCCACATCGGCTTTCTGGAGAAGCTCGACTAGCCGACGCCGGTCTTCCGGCCCGCCCTCTTCTGCCAATCAGTCTCGCCTCTGCAGGACAGCACGGCAACCTCGCTCGCTTCGCGCGGGCAACCGCCGTGCCGCCCTGCGGAGGTTGAGCACTCCGACAAAGGAGCCCATCATGAATTCACCTTCCGCCTGCATCGAGTGCCTGCGCCGATCCTGGCTTCTCGAAATGCTCGCCCCCTATCTGGAGCGGATGACCGCGAAGGCGCCCGGCTCGCCGCCACGGCAACTGCTGGCCTGGCAAAACGAGGAGCTGACCAAGCTCGCTGCTCCGAAGGTTGCCGCTCAACTTCTGACCAGGCTCGCTTCTATCCGCGAGGGCCAGATGCGGGACCAGCTCGCCGACGCCGAGTGCTGGGCGTGCTGCAAGCACTCAGACCACTATCCGATCGGCCTCCGCGTCCTCGACGACGCACCCTGGGCGCTGATCGGTCGCGGCGATCCGGCCCTGCTTCCTCAGACCTATCCCGCCCGTAGCGTGGCGATCGTCGGCGCTCGCCGCGCGACCAGCTATGGACGCGAGGTCGCCCGCGAGCTCGGGCGCGACCTCGCCGCCAAGGACTTCATCGTCGTCAGCGGCCTCGCTTTCGGCATCGACGGCTGCGCCCACCGCGGCGCGATGGACGAGGGGCGCACCGTGGCCGTCCTCGGCTGCGGTCCCGACATCGCCTACCCCAACAGCCACCGCTCCCTATGGCGCAGAGTCCAAGAGGCGGGACTCGTCCTCTCCGAGCTGCCGCCTGGCGCTGCCCCCTGGAGGTGGACCCTCTCCGCCCGCAACCGCATCGTCGGCGGCCTGGCAGGGATGACCGTGGTCGTCGAGGCAAGCGAGCACTCGGGTTCGATGGTCACTGCCGGCGTTGCCGCCGAGATCGGCCGGGATGTCGGCGCCGTCCCCGGGCCCCTCACTTCCCGCGCCTCGACCGGGCCGAATGCCCTCCTCGCGGGCGGCGCCTGCGTTGTTCGTGACGCTCAGGACATCACTGACGCCCTGGCCCTCGCCGACCGGGGGCGCGGCGAGCCGGAGAGCCACACGAACGGCAACCGGGAGAGGCGATGACCACGAAGGTCTCCACCACCCCGGCCGTCTGGATCGGCTCGCTCCATGCCTACAACTGCGGACGGCTCATCGGCGAGTGGGCCGATGCCTCTGACCTCGATCAGCTCCGCGAGGTCGAGGCGCGGGTGCTCGCCGAGGGCGGCGGGGAGGAGATCGCCCTCATGGACTTTCAGGGCTTCGGCGAGATGATCGGCGAATACACCCCGCTCGATCGCGTCGCCGAGATCGCCGCCGCCATCGAGGAGCATGGGGAGGCCCTGATCCACTACGCCGGCTTCGCGGGCATCGGGGACGGAGCCGACGTAGCCGAGCTGGTCCAGGGCTTCGAAGATGCTCACGCCGGCAGCGGCTACGACTCCCTCAAGGACTACGCCGAGCAGAACTTCGGAGAGTTCTTCGACGTGCCCGACAAGCTCGCCCCCTACATCGACTACGAGGCGTTCGAGGCGAGCCTCGACTGCGACGGCTACCGCTGCATCGACGGGCACGTCTTCCGGCCCGCCTGAGTCGGGGCGGCGCCTCCCGATCTTCGCACGGCTTCGCCGTGCCCTCGGGTCGGCGCACCGCCCCTCCAAACAGGCGAGGGGCCACCTCTTCAAGGAGATCGACAGATGCACTCGCAAACGACCACCTACGTCCTCGATGGCCTTCGCCCGCGCAAGGTGATGATCGACGTCTACGCCAACACCGGCGGTTCGGCCTTCACGGTCTACGGCCTCAAACCGGGCGCAGGGCTGCCGCTCCAGGCGCTCGTCCGCGGCGCCATCAAAAGCAGCGGTTTCACCTTCCCCGGCGACCGACACGTCAGCGTGCGGGTCTCCGCTGCCGACGGCAGGCCGAACGGAGGAGAGGGGATGGCGCTACCGATCGCGCTCGGCATCCTCACCGCCACCGGCCAGCTTGGGCGGGACACCCTCGCCGGTCTTGCCCTCGCCGGCAACATGCTCGAGGACGGCACGATCGCAGCGGTGCGGGGGGCGCTTCAGATGGCGGAGGCGGTCGCCGAAGACCCGGATCTCCGCTCCTTCGCTGTCGCGAGCGAGTGCGCTTCTGAGGCCGCATGTGCCGGCGGCGTCGAGGTGCTGCAGCTCTACTCCCTCGCAGCTACCCGCTACATCTCCGGCGAGGAGCGCGACCGCCTGCATCCGCAGCGCCGCGCCCTCCCGTCCTGCCCCGACCTGGGCGGCCCCGATTTCGGGTACCTGCGTGGTCTGGGCCACGCCCGCCGTGCCGCAGAAATCGCCGCTGCCGGCGATCACAGCCTTCTCCTCTCGGCTCCTCGCGGCGCGGGTCAGGCCGCCGTTGCCCGCCGGGTTCCCAGCATCCTTCCTCCACTGAGTCGCTTCGAAGCTCTGGAGGTGCTGCGCATCGCGAGCTCCGAGGGGACCGGCTCAGCTGCATCCGGTCGGCCGTTCCGCTCTGTCGCGGCCACCACCAGCATCGCCCACATGCTCGGAAGCGGCTCGCCGCTGTCTCCCGGCGAGGTCACCCTCGCCCACAACGGCGTCCTCTATTTGGAGCAGCTGGAGAAGTTCGACATCGAGATCTTGCGAGCCCTCGCCGCCTCCCGCTCCGGTGGGCGGACGTTCGTCGGCTCGCCACCGCAGGCGCTGCCGTCTTCCTTTGTTCTCCTCGCATCCGCCCACCACTGCCCCTGCGGCAACCTCGGCTCCGGCGAGCTTTCCTGCTCATGCGCGGCGCCTGCGGTTGAGCGTCATCTCGCCCGACGTGACGCCGTCGCTGAGCAGATGGACCTCGTCTGCAACTTCGAGCCGCCTTCGCAGACCGAGCTGGCCGGCAGCGGCGGCGAGCCCTCTTGCGCCATGCGCTCCCGGGTCCTCGAAACCCGCGCAAGGCAGGCCGCCCGTCTCGGCGATGGCCGGACCAACCGAACGATGACCATCGTCGAGACGGAGAACTGCGGCCTCACCGCGGGGGCCGCGGATGCCCTCAACCGGGCGCTGCCGTATCCCGATCAAGTCGGGCGGCGCGTCCGCATCGCCCGGGTGGCCCGCACCATCGCCGACCTCGCCGGCGCTGACCAGGTCGACAGCTTCCATCTCGCAGAGGCAATCGAGCTCCAGCTCCAGCCGGTCGGCGGCGACCCGGCCAGCAGAGCTATGGACCCGGGCAACAGCCCCGGGGTCGGACCCACCTCGTGAGCACAACGACCCTCGGCGACGACGAGCGACACCGATGCCGTCCCCCTGCCCGCTCCGCCCACAAGACCCGCAACCCAGGAGGCACCATGAGCGACACCGACGACCACCTCTACGCCATCGACAGCTTCTCGGCTGATCGGAAGATCGTCTACGGACCGCGCGAACTCCGCGAGGAGGACGCCCTCGCCTACCTGGCCCAGCGCCTCGCCGATCAGCACCGCGGCGGCCTGAGCGCGACCTTCTGGAACACCAGGGCGCGCAGAATCCTCGAGGAAGCTTCGAGCAAAGCAGGAGCCGCCTGCATCGAGCGGGTAGCCCGCGGGCGAGGGGTGATCGTCACCGCCGAGCCTGTCACCAGCGCCGCGGTCTTCGAGGTGCGGGTCTTCCCTCTCTTCGAAGACGAAGACAGCACCGAAGAACTGATCGCGGCGTTCGAGCATCCCCGTCTCGCGGTCGCGATGCGCGAGGCCGGGGCGCGGGCCGATGCTTGGGCTCGGATCGGATGCGAGGAATTCCGAGTGGTGCAGGAACGGGCGCCGCTCGTCGGGTTCGAGGCCGAGATCACCGCTCGTCTTGCGACTCCCCTTCTGCCGGGTCGGGCACTCACCGAGGCACCCGAGCCCGACGGGGAGACTTCCCATGCACCGCCTGGATGCGGCGTCCAGCGAGACGCGACCACGATCTCACCGGCGGCGTAGTCGGGGACTCGATCCCGGCTCGCCCATCGTCAGCCTTCGCGGCCGACGGCGGCGTTGATCTGACTCGACCCCTGACCACCTGAGAGGCGTCCTCCGATCTCCTCACCCCAGGATGGCACGCGACGTTCGCGCTTCAACCCCCACAAGGGGGGGTTCCCCTCACCTTCGACATTCGTCTTCGGCTCGGTTCCGCGCGCCCGCCCGCATGCCCGACCTGGGCTCGTCAATTCGGAACACCTCTCAAAGGAGGCACAGATGTCAGTTGCAAACGTCAACGTCGTCGTCATCGACGGGAACCTGACCCAGGACCCGGAACTCCGGCACCTCGGCAGCGGCACCGCCGTCTGCACGTTGCGGGTCGCGGTCAACAGCCGCCGCAAGGTAGGCGAGGAATGGGTCGACAAGGCCAATTACTTCAACGTCACGGTCTGGGGCAAAAGGGCCGAAAACGCCGCCCAGTACCTCAGCAAGGGTCGCCCGGTGACCGTCGAAGGTCGCCTCGACTGGCGCGAGTGGGAGGCAAAGGACGGCAGCGGTAAACGCCAGGCCGTCGAGATCGTCGCCAACACGGTCCGGTACGGCCCCAAGCCGCAGGGCTCCGGGAACACCGGCAGCTCCGAAACCACCACGGACAACAGCCCCCAGGAGGAAATGGCGCCGGAGGTCGACGACTTCCAGCCGGCGGGCGCGGGGAGCGCTTCGGAGGAGGACATCCCCTTCTAGGCGCGGAACAGAGCTACACCGGGGCGTCGGCCGAGAGGCCGGCGCCCTTTTTTTGCTGCGGAGCGGTCTCGACGCTACCCATGTCGCCTCCGGCGCGGCGGGCGTCCCGGGCAGCACGCGGTGGACGGGTGCCGGGGGTTGTGGGGGTGCTCACTTGCTGATCAATTTTACCCCGGACGGCGAACCCCGCAAGGGCGCTGCGCGCCCTTCCCCTCGCTGCGCTCGGTGCGTGAACCGCCTTACCGGGGTGCGGAGAGGCCGCAAGTAACAGACGCCCTGGAGGGGCGCAACTGAGAGGAGCGGTGCGATGAACGAGGTGCAGACGAGGATCGAGTCGAAGGCGATCGCCACGGTGACCAAGAGGCCCGAGTTGGCGAGGACCGGCCCGGGCTTCCCGGTGTGCAGATTCACCGTAGCCACCGATGAGCCGTCGGCGAGGAACCCGGTGATCATGCCGGTCTACGTCTTCGGCGGGCCGGCGGACAACCAGCGCAAGCTGGCGCTTTGGTGCGAGACGCTGCGGGTGGGCGAGCTGGTCCAGGTGAGCGGGCTGCAGCGCCAGCGGGTGCGGCAGACGATGGGCAGGGCCGCGAAGCGCTGGCGCGAGGACGCGCTGCAGGCGATGGACGTCCAGCGGCTCGGCGCCGACGGGCGCCCGGTGCCGCGCAGTTCAGACGATCGGCTGCTGAAGGGCCTGGTGGTCCACTGCATGAAGTCGCCGTATGAGATCTACATCGGCCGCGGCAAAGATCCGGTGACCGAAGAGTGGGGCGAGTGGGACTGGGGCAATCGGTACACGCATAGGCCGAGCTCCTCGGAAAAGGTCATCTACGTGGACACGGCCGAGGAAGCGGTCCTTCGCTACAAGGCCGATCTCTGGGAGCAGATCAACGAAGGCAGGCTGTCGATGGAACGGCTCGCTGCGCTGGCAGGAAAGACGCTCGGGTGCTGGTGCGCGCCCGAGTGCTGCCACGGAGATGTGCTGGCGAGCGCTTCGGTCTGGGCCGTGGGGCAACTGGCCCGGGAGCGGGCGGCCTGCTGAGGGCAAGGGCCAGAGCGAGACCTGGGGGGCGGCCGAAAGGCCGTCCCTTTTTTTGCTCGCACCTGGGATGCCCCGGGGAGTCGCCACCCGGTCGGCATGAGTCCTGGGAGCGTCGCGGACCGTCGGGATCGCGCAAGCCCTCGCTGCGCTTCGGACTCGGCTTCCGCCGCCCTTCGGGTGCGCTCGCCCTGGTCGGCCCGCGTGCTTCCCAGTCCACTCATGCCAACGACCTTGAGGAGGACTCCATGACCGCTGCATTGAGAACCCAGCGAGGCAGCTACGCCGGGATCGGTTCCCGCGCGACGCCCCCGGACGTGCTGAAGCTGATGACGATGCTCGCTGTCGATTTGGCTGCGGAGGGTTGGACCTTGCGGACTGGCGGGGCCAAGGGGGCTGATCGAGCGTTCTTCGATGGCTCCACTGCCGCAGCAGGCCGTACCGAGACCTACCTCCCCTGGCCTGGCTTCGGGGGCATCCAGGACTCTCGACTCGATCGCCCCGGCAAGCGCGCGTTTGAGATCGCTCGGCGCCATCATCCGGCCTGGTCGGCGTGCAGCTCGGCCGCTCAGGCTCTCCATGCCCGGAATTCGCATCAGGTCCTCGGCGAGACGCTTGAGGATCCGTCCTCCTTTGTCGTCTGCTTCACCCCCGATGGCTCGCTGACGGGCGACAGCCGCGAGGCCGGGGGCACCGGGCAGGCGCTGCGAATCGCTTCGACGGCCGACATCCCGGTGTTCAACCTCCGGCGCCCTGAACACCGCGAGCGCATCGAAGCTTTCGTTACCGCCTAGCGAGGCTCGGTCCCCGCTGGCAGGGCTCGCCGTCGACGGCGCTCTCCAGGATCGCTCCGCTCCCTGGCCCTCGCTGCGCTCGGGTCGCTCCTCGCCGGCATCGCAGCGCACTGCGGCGGGGCTCGCCGCTCGGCCCTGCGCCCCGGTCGCTCCGCTCCCTGGCCCCTCGCTGCGCTCGGGCGGCGCGGGCCTTGCGGCATCGCCGTCGGAGCGGCGTCGGGTGACGCTGATCGCGCAGTAGCGCAAAGAGGCGAGTGCTCGATGCCTGGCGAGCCTAGCCCGGGCGGCGATCGGCGCAAGGTCGCTCCGCTCCCTTTCCCTCGCTCCGCTCCCTTTCCCTCGCTCCGCTCGGTGCGCCGTCCGCCTAGCCCGGTCCTCGCCAGGCGAAACAAGCACTCGCCCACCTTCGGGCGAGCGAAAGGAGCCGACGATGAAAAACACGACGATCCCGAAGCAGGGGCCTTGGAACCTTCCCGACGTCCCCTACCACTACTTCTACGGGGGCGATCTTTCCAGCTTCGCCGCGACCCCTGGCCTCCTGCTTCCAGAAGCCTGGTTCGGCCACCCGGAACCAGCTCCGCTGGTGGAGGTGCCGACGGTCGAGCATTGGTGGCAGGCGATCAAGAGCACATTTCCGCAGGACTTCTACTGGGTGCTCTCAGCGCCGACCGCTGCGGCCGCCAAGAGGCGCGGGGGGCCGCGAGGTGAAGGAGGGCGCCGAATCACCCTCCGCGAGGATTGGGAGGAGGTGAAAGTCGAGGCAATGCGCTTCGGCCACGCCAAAAAGCACGCGATGCCCCGCTACCGACACGTCCTCCCGGCCACCGGCGATCACATCCTCGTCGAGGACAGCCCGAGCGACTTCATCTGGGGAGGTCGAGGCCCCAACGGTCTCTACAACGGGCAGAACCTCCTCGGCATCGTCCTGATGGAAGTCCGGGCCGAGCAACAGAGCTGACGACGAGCCCAGGACTGACTCCACGAGCCCCGGCATACGCCGGGGCTTTTTCTTTGGGCTCGCCGGCTCGGCCTCGCGCCCACGGCCGCTGCGCGGCCTGACCCTCGCTGCGCTCGGGTGGCGCTCGCCTCGCCGGCATCGCGGCGTCCTGCGCGACCGGCTCGCCGCTCGGCCCTGCGCCCCGGTCGCTGCGCTCCCTCTGCCCTCGCTGCGCTCGGGCGGCGCGGGCCTTGCGGCATCGCCGTCGGAGCGGCGCCCCGGTGATGCCGGCGCTCCCGGCGGCGGGGCTCGCCGGCTCGGCCTCGCGCCCACGGCCGCTGCGCGGCCTGACCCTCGCTGCGCTCGGGTGGCGCTCGCCTCGCCGGCATCGCGGCGTTCTGCGCACGACGAACCGCATTGCCTTCCGGGAGAGGCGAGGCGGGAGCGGCGGGACAGCGGCGGCCCGGTGTTGGGGGACTGGCCGCCAGCTGCCCTCACGCTCGCTCCTTCACGCCATCAATCCCAGGCAGCTCCATTCTCCACGATTCGCCAGTAACCGAAGTAGGCCCATCTCCTCCACCAGGAGCGAGCTTTCGCCTGCTCTGCACCACCGCAAGTCGTTACGCCACCGCCCCCCTAACCCCCAACACCGAACCGCCGACACATTATGAACCCGAACAGGGGTTCGGAACTGCGGCGACCCCGGCGGCACTTGGGGCAGCGATGGTCGGCGTCACCAAGATCCAGCGCGGAAACGCCGGCTACTGGCTGGCGGCGGTAGCCGAAGGCGCTGACGACTACTACACGAAGCCCGGCGAGGCACCGGGCGAGTGGGTCGGGGAGCTGGCCGACGAGCTCGGCCGTGCCAGCCAGGTCGACGCCCACGGCTACGGGGCGATCCTCGAAGGTCGCGATCCCACCTCAGGCTCCCAGCTGCTCGAACGCCCCAAGACCCGATTCCGCCGCCAGCCGGACGGCAGCGAAAAGAGGGTCGAACCCGTCCTCGGCTATGACGTTCGTTTCAGCGCGCCGAAGTCGGTGTCGCTGCTCTACGCCCTCGGATCGGAGCTGACCAAGCAGCGGATCGTGGAGCTGATAAACGAGGCGGTGAGGCAGGGCATCGCCCACCTGGAGCGGGAAGCCTGCATGGTCGGGCGCGGCCAAGGAGGCAAGGAAATCGAGCCGGGCCGGGGCTTCGTCGGCATGGCCTTTCGCCATCGCATGAGTCGCGCCGGCGACCCTGCCCTGCACGTCCACGTCGTCATCTCCAACCTCACCCGCGCGCTATCGGATGGCAAATGGCTGAGCCTCGCCAGCCCCGAAGGCCGCTCGCCCCTGTTCCCGCATGGCAAGTCCGCCGGCGTCGTCTTCCAGTCCGCGCTTCGGGCCGGCTTTCTGCGGGAGTTCGGCTTGGAGTTCGATGAGGTTCGAAACGGCTACGCCGACCTCAAGGGGTTCGGGCGGGACCTGATCGAGGCGTTCAGCTCGCGTTCCCGCGAAATAGCCGAGTGGATGGACAAGCACGGCGTCGACTCGGTGAAGGCCGCGCAGACCGCCGCCTATCGAACCCGGGACGCGAAGGACTTCAGCGTCGACGCCGATGCCCGAATCGAGGAGTGGGAGGCCCAGGCCGAGCCGTTCGGCTTCAGCCGCTCCAGCGCGGAGGCGATGGTGGAGGGGGCCGAGCCCCGCGAGCCGGCGCAGATCACCGAGGAGATCCTGAATGCCGCCGTCGGCCAGCTCGAGGACACCTCCTCGCACTTCCACCGCCGCGCCCTGTTGTGGGCGGTCGCCGAACAGCTTCCCGAGGGAGCCGACCACGACGCGCTCACCGCCGCCGTCGATCAAGTCCTCGCCAGCGATCGCGTCGTTCGCATCTACGAATCCAGCAACCTTCTCGATCCCGACGTCTACACGACCCCCCGCATCGCCATGCTGGAGCGGAGCTTCATCGACGCCGCTCAGGAGGGCACCAATGCCGGCGTCGGGGTGGTCGATCACGCCGTCGTGGAGGCAGTTCTCGCCAGGCACGACTACCTCGGAGCCGATCAGCGCGAGATGGCGATCCGCCTCACCCGCGGGGGAGAGCGGGTCATCGCCGTCGCCGCTCTGCCGGGCACCGGGAAGACGACCGCGCTGGAGGCCACGGTCCAGGCTTGGAAGCAGGCCGGCTACCAGGTGATCGGCTGCGCGACGGCGAGGACCGCGACCGGCGAGCTGAAGGATGCCGGGGTGCGCCCCTCGTTCTCCATCGCCTCACTCCTGCACCAGGCGGAGCGGTGGAGGAGCGAAGGAAGGCGGTTGCCCGACGAAACGGTGATCGTGGTCGACGAGGCCAACGTCACCGACACCTTCGACTTCTCCGACCTGCTCGACCTGGTGAAGGAGTGCAACGGCAAGCTGGTGACGATCGGCGATCCCCGCCAGATCGGCGCGATTGGCCCAGGCGGTCTCTACGCCCACTGGACCCGCCTCGGCGAGACGGTGCGCCTGACCACCTTCCGCCGCCAGCGCCGTGAGGCGGATCAGCGAGTCATCCAGCTCGTCCACGAAGGGCAGGGATCGGAGGCTCTCGACCTCCTGCGCACCGACGGCAAGCTGATCGTCGGCGAAGACGCGGTCTCGACCCTGCAGGGTCTCCTGCTCGACTGGCACAGCGACTACGTGACCGGCGCCGACGCGGTGATGATCGCCCGCCGCAATCGCGACGTCGAGTATCTAAACGAGGAGGCGCGGGAGCTGCGCCGTCTCGAAGGCAGGCTCGGGGAGGCAGAGGTGATCGTCGGGGAAAGCCCGATCGCCGCCGGCGACCGTGTCGCGACTCGCATCAACAGCCGCGAGGTCGACAACCGCGAGCGATTCGACGTGGTCGCGGTCGACGCCGCCGCGCGCTCGGTGACTCTTCGCCGCATCGGCGGCGACGAGCGGGTTGTCACTCTGGGGCCGGGCTATCTCGACCTGACCACGAAGGACGGGGCGCCCGCGCTGCAGTACGCCTACGCGATCACCACCTTCGGCGCCGAGTCGAAGACCTTCGACCGCGCCTATCCGTTCCTCGATCACGTCATCAACCTGGAGGAAGCCGTGGTCGCCCTCAGCCGGGGTCGCGAGGTCGCGAACGTCTACACCGTCGCCTCTCCCGAGCTGCTCGATCCCGACCTCGGACCTGCTCGCCGCGAGATCGAGGACGTACTCCAAGATGTACGGGAAGCGATCGAGATCGAGGGCGCTGACTACACCGCCATCGAGGCCGCCTTGGGGGGGCGGGTCGGCGCAATGCCTTCGGGCGGTTTGGCACAGCGCCGCGCCGAGCTTGCCGAGGGCGCCCGCAAAGCCGACCCTCTCCTCTCCCGGCGCGACCGGCTCGACAAGGCCATCGCCCAGGACAAGGACGCGATCGCACGGCTGGCAGTCGAGCGAGAGGCGGTCGAACTTCTGCCCGATCCTTCTCCGCAGGAGCTTGCCCGTCTCGGCGCCGCCGAGGTCAGCGCCCGCGAGCGGCTGAGCGGGAACCTCGCGGCCCGCGAGGAGCTGCCCGTCCCCTCGGCTTCGCTCGACCCCAGACCCACGAGCCCCAAAGAGCGACTGGAGCTGGTGATCATCGACCAGCGGATATCCCGCGAAGCTTCAAAGGTGCTCACTGCTGCCCGGGCCAACCAAAACCAGGCGGTCTATCGAGCACTAGGCCCCTATCCCCCAGACCCCGCCAAAGCAGCGGAGTGGGATGGCGCGGCCCACGCCCTCATCACCTACCGGCTTCGCCACAACGTGCGCGATCCGGAGAGCGCGCTCGGGCGCGAGCCTCGCTCGGCCATCGCGCGAGCCGAACGCCTGCACGTCCAGCAGCGAATCGAGGCTGGGCGCCGGGCACTCCAGCAGACGCGGTCCCACGAGGCAGAGCGGGCGAGCGCGATGAGCATCGACCTGTAGGCGACAGCCTCGGAAGCGGTCGCCTCGCAAAGGCACTTCTGGGGCATGAACCAATCGCCGTGGGCCGACACCTCCTTCCGGAAGGGCCGCGAGTTGCCCTTCGGTCTTCCACTGCGGCGGCGGCGGTGCTTCGCCCGCTGCGGGAGCCGGGCCCTCGCCTCCATCGTGGCACGCCTTCGGCGTGCGGCTTCGGGTCCACGGCTCCCGCAGCGGGCGGGGGCAATCCCAAGGGAGTTGATCTAGATGCCGAAGTTGCTCGAGTCGAAGGTCCGCGAGCCAGAGGAAGCGGTCAAGGGTCTACCGGCGCTTGTCACCGAAACCGTCTCGGATGTCCCGGCGCTGCCGCGACCCGAGCCCGACGCGGCGAGCCCGATCGCCAGCGACCCAAGTCCACCGCTTCGCACCGAGGACCTGATCGAGGCCGCCCACACGGTCGCCAGGGAAATCTACGGCTGCTGGGAGTTCTCAGAACGCCTGGAGGTCTACAAGTCGGTCGGCGAGCAATTCAAGGCCGACGCCCGCCGCGTGCTCAACATCGCTGCCGAGAGATGGCCCAAGCTGATCTTCTGGGTCAACGACCTACCCGAGTGGAAGGCGCTGCTTTCCGCCGACGTCAGCTAGGCGGGGAGGAACAGACGATGAAACTCCCGACACTCGACAACGTTCCCGCAGAGGTGGATCGCTGGGATATGCACCGCCTCCTAGAAGCCGCCCTCGCTGGCCTTCGGTCCGCGCCGCCCGACTCGCTCAGGGTTGATTTCGAGGAGACCAGGACGGAGGTGATCCGGCTCCTGCACGAAATCGAGGATTCCCACCCGGAGTTGAAGCCCGCCGACTGGAGTCATCCGTGGGGTTCGGAGGCTTAGAGCGATGGCTATCCAATTCCTAGCTACCTACCCGGCCAAAGTCACCGAGCGCTGGTCGGTCGAGCCTCCGCCCAATTGGGATGCGATGACTGAGACCGAACGCCGCGCGTGGCTTGGCAAGAACCTCATCGTGGCCGAGCTCCGCTCTCAGGAGATAGAGGACGAAGGGGAGCGGATCATCCTCGACTCCTGGGGGCGGCCCCCAAGTACCAAGCTCTCCTCTGCCTGACTTCGCCCTCCTTTATTCGGTACGGTGGCGGTCTTGAAGCCCTGCCGAAGGCCCTCTCAGACCAACCGCATCGGGGGATTTGCCTCGGCCCTGCTCGGGCTGCTGTGCGCGAGCGCGGTTTTGCTGACGCCGGTAGCCGCGGCTGCCGGATCCATCTCGGGGACGGTGACCGACGCGGTGACGGAGGACCCGATAGGAGGGCTTGATGTCTGCTTCGGTACCTGGATTGGGGAATCGAACGTAGGCTGCGCGAAAACCGATCCGGGCGGCGAGTACACGATGAGTCTGCCGCCGGGCGAATACTTCCTTACCTTCTGGGGCCGACCGCTCAATTATGAAAATGACTGGGCCGTCGTGACGGTCGGCTCCGACCCTGTCACCGATGTAGATGCCGAGCTGGATCCATTCGGCTCGGTTGAAGGGACCGTAAGAGCGGAGGTCGGCGGCGAGGCGGTCGAGGACGCCAGGGTATGCGTCTTGGAGTTCGAACGTGAAAGATTCTTTCGATGCACCCGCACCGATGCGAGCGGGCACTACGTGATCGCAGACCTCCCGCCTGATGAGTATCGGATCAATTTCTGGGCGAACGGGCAAAACTTCCTCTGGCAGTACCACGACCATGTGTATGAAGCGGCAGACGCCGAACCGGTGTTTGTCGGCCTCAATCAGGTCGTTGACGGGATAGACGCCGACCTTCCTCCCGCAGCCGAAGTCGAAGGAATGGTCAGGCGCGCCGACAACGGAGCCCCGTTCCGCGAACTGTTCGTGAACTTCCGGCCACTTGACGAAGACGCGGTTTGGCCGGTTTGGCCGACCCGGGGCACCGACGATGGCAGTTTCTCGATGGTCGGATTGCCTCCAGGGGACTACAAGGTCGAATTCCTGCCCTACGACTCCGACTGGAGTCCGCAGTTCTGGGACCACAAGGCGAGCTTGGAGGAATCGGCGACGATTTCGCTCGTCGCGGGCACCGTCACGACCGGCATCGACGCGGACATAGAGCTGACGCCGACGCCGACCCCTCAACCGGCAGCCACCCCGCAACTACTCGCCCCGAGCGTGGTCAGTAGTCCTCTCGTCCAGGCTCAGCCCCCGCCGCCGAAACGCCGGGTGTGCCCGAAGGGCTTCCGGAAGAAGCGGGTTGCGGGCAAGGTGCGATGCGTTCGCAAGCACAAGCGCCACCATCAGCGCCACCGCTGATCCGCGTCGCCATGTTCGTCTAACGGCGTTTTCTACATCCCGAACTCGACTGCTGCCGGCGTTTCCGGCGCGGGAGCGGGGCTCGGTTCCGGCACCGGCGCCGGTTCGGCCACAGGTTCGGGCGCCGCTTCGTAGGTCGGCACCGCCTCGGGTTCGGCGGGCGCGGGCGCTGGGGCCGGTTTCGGCTTCTCCGGCCTTGGCGCTCGCCGCGCGAGCCCGATCGCGAGCGATCCCGACCGGCGCCGTACCGGCCGGTGGAAGCTCGGCACCGAAGGAATCGTCGTCCTCCTCTCGACCTGGGCGCTGCGCTCGGGCTCGGCTTTGATCGCCGCCTCGGGCCGCTCCCGGCTATCGCCACCTCCGCCGAGTAGGGCAAGGACGATCACCGCCGCCCCGGCGATGCCGATCGCCGCAGCTGCTCTCTGCCGCCCCGGTCGCCGACGGCGAGCCGGTGGTGCCGCCGTGGGCTCCGAAGGCGCCCGCCGATCTGCGCCTCCCAGCTCGACGGTGTCCTCCGCCCAGGAGCGCTCCTCGCTCATCGCCGTCCCTCCACCATCGCGCTCAGCTCGGGGTCTTTGAACCAGGGGCGCAGCTCGATCCACGCGGGAGGCCGGTGAGGGCAGATAAGTACAGCCGTTCCCGGCGCTCCCTCGCGAACCGCGTTCGCCGGAGCGAGCGAGCGAAAAATGCTTCCCTCCGTGGTCGACCCCTGCCCTCTCGCCGACGCCGTCTCGCTGTGCTGGCGAAAGGCGCCCTGCCCCAGGACTTCATCTACATAAGTGAGCGTGGAAGGGTCGCTTGCCCCGGCGCAGATCACCTTCGCATGGTGGTTGTTGATCGCCGTCCGAGCCTTTTTCCCCAGCCAGTCTTCGACCTGCGCGAGGTCTTGGAAGACGCTCAGGAGCAGCACTCCCTGACCCGCCCCGCTGGAGGCGATGCCGGCGAGGTTTGGAATCGGCGCGGAGTTGGCCGCCTCGTCGGCGACCACCAGCACGGCCGGCTCGATGGGCTTGCCGGTCTCGGCCGAGAACTCCGCCACCACGGCGACCAGCTCGGAGATCATCGCCGCGAAGAGGCTGGCGAGCCGCTCCTGCTCATGTTCTGGGCCGCAGAGGTAGAGGGTGTTCGCCCCACCGTCGAGGAAAGCTGCCGGGGTGTAGTCGGCCCGCGAGCAGGCATCGAGCACGAGGGGATCCGCGAAGGCTCGCAGGATCGTCTCCGCCGTCGTGTAGATCGAGCTGCGCTGGCGCTCCTCGCGGTTCCAGTTGGCCCGCCAGGCGCTCAGCGCTTCGGAGTCGCCCGCGGCCTCCAGCCGCTCGCGAACCTCGGGCTCGGCATCGGCGCCATCGTTCAGCCAGCGGATCACGTCGGCCATCTCGCCGCCGCTTGAGGCTGCCGCGAAGAGGATGGGAGCGAGGAGCTTCTCTGCGGCCGCGTGCCAGAACGCGGAGTCCTGCAACCCGTCGCCTCCCGACCGGGCCGAGGCCGAGAGCCGATGCGCCACGCGCAGCGACCCGCCCCAGCTCCCACACCCAGACAGCGGCGTCGCCTTCACGTTTCCCATGCCGCTCATCCCGGTCGGGTCGAACACCATCGCCCGGCCCATCTGCCGGCGCCGCGCGATCGTCGCCATCAACAGATCGCTCTTGGTGGAGGTAACGACCACCGGGCCGTCCCATTCCAAGACGGCCGGAATCGTGAACCCGGTCGTCTTGAAGCTGGTCCTGGTCGGGCCGATCACGACCACCGACGACTGCCCGATCGTGGCGAGCAGCCGGCCGCCGTGCCTGCCTAGAACCAGGCGCCCGGGTTCGTTCCCGTCTCCCCGCATGTCCCGCAGATCCCGGCGCCGCGCCCACCGCGCGGCCTGCACTCGTCGCTGCTTGCCTTCCGCCGCGTAGCGAAGATGGCGGTCCAGTAGATGCAGGAGACCGACCGCGAGCCCGAGCACGACGACGACGCCGAGCGCTCCACCGCTCAGCCCGATGTCGCTCATGCCGGCACCGCCGTCTCGCGGTGGCGGACCATCCGCGCGTCGGTGTCGACAAGCGCCTGCTCGATCGAGGAGAGCCGGTGCTGCACCAGGAAGGAGCGGCGGCCTACCTGCCAAAGCGCCTCGCCCCGGCGAAGGGTCGGCACAAGTTCTGCCTCCGTAGCGCTGAGGCCCAAGAGACTGCGAAGACCCTCGATCTGATCGGGCGGCTGGGCGAGGATCACCTTCGTATCCGCGTCGGCGATAAGTCCTTCGGCGATCCGCGCTTCCCGCGACCCGGCAGCGCCTGCCGCTCCCAGGTCCGAGAGCCGGTGCAGGGCGATGATGTTCTGCACGCCGTGGGCGCGGGAGAGCTTGAAGGATTGCTGCAGCCATTCGGCGACTCCCAGATCGGCGCTGATCCGCCATGCCTCGTCGACGGCGAGGATCACCTTCGGCGGATCGCCCTCCCTGGCCTCGGCGGCGCGCTTCCGCTCCAAGACGACGCCCTGCAGCCAGGCCGCCGCGCAGGTCATCAGGATCCCCAGCGCCGAGGAGTCCTGCATCGCCGAGAGGTCGAGGGCGACGAAGGAGGCGTCGAGG
>Ga0164305_10000113_pt1 | contig 25820 bp, 23 predicted proteins | sample Whisoiple_237_MG_FD_110215 | JGI IMG/M metagenome (GOLD analysis project Ga0164305, IMG submission 110215) | Soil microbial communities amended with pyrogenic organic matter from upstate New York, USA - Whitman soil sample_237_MG | ecosystem: Environmental > Terrestrial > Soil > Agricultural...
AGGACGAGCGCCGCAATGGACGTGGCATCGCCGCTCACAACGCGCTCCTGCGCGAGGAACAGTCCGATGCAGACCAAAGCACAAGGTGACGCCGCTCCGCCGAGCAGCGAAGCGAATCGCTCCAAAGGCGCGGGTAGTATAATGCCACTCAAACCGACGAGCAGACCGGCTATAGGTGCGATAAGAAGCGGATTGCGGACGAGCGAAAGGCATACCTTACCGACGGTCCTGACCAGCGAAGCGCCTTTATGCACATCAACTTCGATGAGCACGATAGCAAAGAGAAAGAGAATGCAGGCCGTGAACAGCGTTGCGATGATCGCCGCCGGCACACTTGCTTGCCCAAATACTAGGAGACAAAGCGGAATACCCATAAATCCGACATTGCTGTAGCCGGCGTCCAAGCCTTCGATGCTCGAATTAGCGACTGCCCGCCCACGCAAGCGGCTCAATCCGAAGCCAATAGCGAACGTAACTGCTATCCCGCCTGCAAATGTCAGAGCAAAGCCAAATTGCCTAATTTGGTCCGGAGTGATTTTCGACATCGCCAGGAACATCAACGCCGGCAGGGCGAGGTAGACCGCGAAGCGGTTGAGATTATCCGTCGCAGAACGGTCGAAGCCACCGAATCGCGCGCAAAGAAATCCCGTAAGGATCAGCGCAAAGATCGGCAGCGCGGCATTCAGGACGGCTTGCATACACTCGCCTCAGGTTGATACGCTCAAGGCGCAAACCTTTTTTTGAGCTCGCGATGCAATATCTTGCCCGTCGCGTTTCGCGGCATTTCATCCTCGGCGAGGAAGGAGTAGGAGCGCGGCCGCTTGTAGCCGGCCATGCGTTGTCTGGACCAATCCATCAGCTCCGATTCCTGCAGCTTCGCGCTATCGTGCAGCACGATCACGGCGTGCACGCGCTCGCCCCATTTCGCGTGGGGAAGACCGATAACGGCGACGTCTTTCACTAACGGGTGTGCGCCAACGAGCGCCTCCACCTCTGAGGGGTAGACGTTCTCGCCTCCGGAAATGATCATATTGCTCTTGCGGTCGACGAGATGGATGTAGCCGTCCGCGTCGCGCCGGGCCATGTCACCAACGGTGCAATAGTCGCCTCGGAAGGCTTCCTTGGTCTTTTCCGGTAGTTTCCAGTAGCCGTCGAATGTGTGCGGATTGCACGAATAGAGTTCGCCGGCATCGCCGTCCGGAACCTCGGCGCCGTTCTCATCCAGCAGCTTGATTGGCGCAGCGCCGACAAGTTCGCGTCCGACAGAACCGAGTTTGGTGAACTGCTCGTGCGGATGCAGCATCGTCACCCATCCGGTCTCGGTCGCGCCATAGAGTTCGAAAAGCCCGGAATTGCGGAACATTTCCATGACTGCGCGCTTGGTCTCCGGTCGTGCCGGCGCCGAGGAGATCATGAGTTTCGTCACGGAATCGACATTGTATTTGGCGCGAACCGTCTGCGGCAGGCTCAGCATCATGATGTAATGCGTGGGCACGAGCGACGTAAATGTGGTGCTGTCTTCGGCTAGCGTGCGAACGCAATGCTCGGGATCGAAGCTCTTGCGCGAATAGATGGTCGTTGTTCCACCGCAATAGGAAAATGCGCCAAAAAAGTAGAGCGAATTCGCATGGCACATCGGCATGACGAGCAAGGCGTCATCATGTCGATGCAATCCAAGTTCGATCTCGGTGACCAGCGACAGAAGAATTCCGCCGCGATGACTGCGGATGGCGCCTTTCGGATTGCCGGTCGTGCCCGACGTGTACATGAAAATCCACGGGTCGGACGTCGCGACGTGCTGCTCGGGCTCTTTGGCGCTAGCTGCTCCGATTATGTCTTCGTAGGCGCGGTAGCCGGCGGGGCACGCAGTAACTCCAAAGTGAATCAGACGGTCCGCGCCAACCGGCAGGTCCTTGCGGACCTCTTCTACAACGCTTAGCAACTCGTCCTGGACAATGAGTGCGGCGGCTTCCGAGTTCTCGGCAATATATTGCACTTCCTTGCTGAGGAGCCGAAAGTTTATCGGCACAGCGACCAGCCCGGCTTTTGCAGTGGCGGCGTAGATTTCAGCCCACTCCACGCAATTGTAAGCGAGCACCGCGATGCGGTCGCCCGTAGAGAGGCCAAGGCCGAGCAGCGCATTCGCCAGTCGGCATGCACGATCGTTCCATTGCCAAAAGCTCATGGAGCGCTCGAGGTCTCGCGCACCGATCCGGCCAGGTGAGAGACGGGCATGAACCGACAGCATCTGCCCGAGATTCAACAGGTCGTTCACGTTCCTCTCCTCAATGATCTTCCGGGGGACTAGCGACGCGTTGCTGCGCGTCGCAACCGCTTTGCTAATCAAGGAAGCCGATCGATATCCAAGGTACTGCGGCGATCAGGATCGTGCCGACAAGTAGGGCGAGGATGTAGCCGATCATCGGCTTGATGCCTTCGTCGGGGTGAATGCGGCTGATGGCACAGGCCGCGTAATATCCGACGCCGAAGGGTGGCGCGAACAACCCGATACCCATCGCGAGGATGACCACCATCGCATAATGGACTTCGTGCACGCCGACCTGCTTGGCGATCGGAAACAGAAGCGGTCCGAACAGCACGATCGCAGGAATTCCCTCAAGCACGCTACCGAGCACGACAAATGCAACGATCGTCACCCCCAGGAATACCGGCGCGCCACCGGGAAGTCCGGTCATAAACTTGGCTAACGAGTCGGAGAAGCCGGACTGGGTGAGGGCCCAGGCCATGCCGGTGGCGGCGCCAATGATGAGCAGAATCGCGCCAGACAAGGCTGCGGTCTCCGTCAGCATCGAGTAAAGCCGCCGCCATTCGAATTGCCGGTAGAGCAGCAGGCCTGCCAGGATCGAATAGACGATGCCGATGGTGGAGACTTCGGTGGCGGTGGCCACTCCGCCAACAACGGCCGCGCGGATTACGAATGGGAGAGCGATTGCGGGGATCGCTATCAGAAACGCGCGGCCAATTTCGGACGCGGCCGCACGCCTTACATGCGATAGGTCCTCATTGCGATAGCGCCGCCACACGACTGCGCACAACATGATCGCGAGCACCAATCCCGGAAGCAGTCCGCCGGTGAACAGGGCCGCGATCGAAACGCCCGTCACAGAGCCGATCGTGATCAGCACGAGGCTTGGCGGAATCGTCTCAGTCTGGGCGCCCGTCGCGGACAGGAGCGCGACGAGATCGCCCGGCTTCGCGCCGCGCTTCTGCATTTCCGGAAAGAGGACCGGAGCGACGGCTGCCATGTCCGCCGCTTTGGCCCCGGAAATCCCGGAGACGAGATACATCGCACCAATCAGCACATATTGCAGACCACCGCGGATATGACCGAGCAGGCTTGCAAGAAAGCCGACCATTGCGCGCGCCATGCCGGTCATCTCGATGAGCAGGCCGAGAAATACGAAGAGCGGCACCGAGAGCAGGATGAGATGGCTCATGCCTTCGTCCATGCGACCGACGACGACGGTGTCAGGGGTGGTGGTTGTCAGCGTAATGTAAGCAAAGGTTGCTAGCCCAAACGCGAAGGCGATCGGTACTGCCGCGAAGACCAGCACGCCGACGATGAGAACGAAAAAGATGAGAAGATTTATATTGCCAAGCGGCGCCAGCGTGGGGCCGAGCAGATAGAGAACGCCGCCCCCAACGCATACGAGCGCGACCGCGCTCAGCGTGAGGCGCCAATTGCCGGTCGCGACGAGCCGCAGCAATGCTATCAACAGCATCAGTGCGATGCCGACCGGAAGTGCCGCGGCGCGCCAGCCGTTCGATATATCGAGCGCTGGGGTGCTGACGAAAACTTCGTCGGATGCGAACTCATACGCCGGCTGCAAGACAAGAACCAGGAAGGCGAGCGGCGCCGCGATCGCCAGCACATCGAAGAACGCGCGCATCTTTGGCGTCAGCATGCCGACGATCGCCGTCATGCGCATATGTTCGCTGCGTTGGAAGGCGAGCACCGCGCCAAGCATTGCAAGCCACAGGAACAGGATGCCGGCGAGTTCGTCCGTCCAGATGATCGGCTTATGAAAAAGATAGCGCGACGAGACCCCAGTGAAGAGCACGAGGATCTCAGCGACGACCAGAAAGGCCGCCGCCGCACCGATGATGCCGCCGAGGATGCGTTCGACGGGCTGCAGGACCGCGCCGACGCGCGTGATTGGGGGCGCGTCGAGAACCGCGCCCGCGTCTTCCGCGAGATGCATGGCCGTCAGCCGATATTGCCGGCGTATTTCTGGAGAATGCCCCAGGCTTCTTCGCCGAACTTCGCCTTGGCGTCTTTGTAGAAAGATGTCTTGGCGAGGGCATGCTGAAAGGCGGTGGCGTCGGTCGTGTTGAACGTCAGCCCTTTGCTTTCGAGCGCCTTTTGCAACTCGGCGTTCGCCTTCTCGCTATCCTCACGTTGTTTCTTGGCGGCGGCATTCAGATGCTTTTCCAGGACCTGCTGCACGTCTTTTGGAACACCGCGCCAGACTTTGCCACTCGCTACAAGCCAGAAACCATCCCACGCGTGGTTCGTCAGTGAGCAGAATTTCTGCACCTCGTAGAATTTCGCGACGTCAATAAGAGTGAGCGGGTTTTCCTGACCATCGGCCACTTTGGTCTGCAAGGCCGAATAGGCTTCGTTGAGCGGTATGCTGACAGGTGCGGCACCCAGCGCCGAGAACATCTGCACCCAGAGCGGCACGACGGGAACGCGGATTTTAAAATTCGCGAGATCCTCGGGCGTCTTGATTGGTTTAGTGCTGCTCGTGATCTGCCGGAAACCGTTATCCCAGGCGGCTTCGAAAGGCGTAAGTCCGACCTTCTCGATGTTGCGGCGTACATAGCCGCCGAACTCGCCATCCATCGCGGTCCAGACCTTGTCGTAGCTCGTAAACGCGAAACCGACGCCGGTCAGCGACGCGGCAGGTGTCAAGGTGGAGAGAACCGTGCTCGGCATTGTCGCGAGCTCGAGCGCCCCCGAGCGCAGCTGAGAGATCATGTCGGTGTCGCTGCCGAGCTGATTGTTCGGGAACAGGCTGATCGCGACCCGGCCGTTGGTTTCCGCGGCAATCGCCTCGATCGCCTCGCGCAACCGCACGTTCACGGAGTGGGTGGCCGGCAGGTCATTGCCGAACTTAAGCTTCACCGGTGCGCCTTGGGCCAACGCCCGAGAGACAGCTGGGCCGCTCACAGCGCCAGCGAATCCTGCGGCCGCGGCCGCCCTTAAAAGCCTACGACGATCAATGGCTTGCATGTACCTACTCCCTGCAGCGGCGGCCTGTAGAGCCGTACTTTCCTTCCCCTCAGATACTCTTGCATTCTGAATTCTGAATACATATTCTGAATTCGAATTCGATGCAATAGCTTTTTTTGGCCACGATAAATAAAGTGTGTGGATTCGCGGCTGGAGACTTTATGCGCGCCCCCCTTTCTACACAGCCAAGCTTGGTCGATCGTGTTGTAGACGCGATCGTGTCGGAGATTATCGATGGCGAGCTTCCGTCCAGTACTCGCCTAATTCAAGACGAACTTGCACGTGCATATGGGGTTTCGCGCCAGCCGGTGCAGCAGGCTTTGCTTCTATTGAAGAACCAAGGATTGGTGCGCGATGCGCCGGGTCGCGGCTTGATCGTGTCGCCGCTCGACATCGAGTTCGTGCGCAATCTCTATGAGGTGCGCGCCGTTCTCGACGGGTTGGCGGCGCGATGCGCCGCCGAGCACGGCGCCGCACGCGCCAAGAAAGACGGCCCTGAATTTATCGCGCACGGTCGCGCCGCCGTCGAGAGCGGCTCACTAAGCGATCAGATAGCTGCGGATATGAATTTCCACGCCTTTGTCACTGATCTCTCCGGGAATCCACTGATCGGCGAAACCACGGCGCCACACTGGCCGTATTTGCGACGCGTCATGGGCGAGGTGCTGCGCGATGACGAAAAAATGCCTCAGAACATCTGGGACGAGCACGCCGGGATTCTCGAAGCGATTAGTGCCGGGGATCGCAATTCGGCAGAAAAGCTCAGCCGCCAACACATACTGCGTGCCGCAGACACCTTTGTCGCGCGTCTACGAGCCCAACAAGAAGCCTCGAGTGATGATGACACCCGTCACTCACGCTTAATCCGCCGTTAGTGCTTGAGTTCGAGAAATCGCAAGGCGGCATTAGAGAGGCGCGGCGCCCCCATGGGTTCGAAAGTGAAAACTTCGTCAGTGCACATTGAGACAAACACACTCAGGGCAAAACCTCAGGCGAGAGTAACCTAAATGCGGCCGCTTAGCACTCACTCGAGCAACCTGCTTTGCTGCCTGCAGCCCGAGGGAGTCGGCGGAGCGGGCACAATCGCGAGTCTCTTCGTCAGGAATTTACCTTGCGTAGCAAGCTGCCCTAAACCACCCGAGATCGGCGCAATCAGATCAAGCCCTCTCCAGGCTGCCCATTTGTCGCCTTTGTGTTGCAATTGCGTATAGCGCTGCAAGCTCTTCCAATCGCGGTGACCCGAGACTGCCCGCAACATGCGGAATGGTTTCGCCCATTTCAAACAGACGGCTTACGCCCTCATGGCGCAAATCATGAAAGTGCAAATCCTCGATTCCGAAAACCTTGCACGCCCGCGTAAACCGCGAGCTGATGCTGCGGTGATTGTATGGAAAGATGCGCTCATCAACGCGCGGCATTGCTTGGATCACGCGCATTGCTTCCTCGGGGAGATCGCACCGAACATTATTACCGATCTTCTGCCCCGGATGCTTCATGTCGCGCACAAGGATGCGCGTACGCGGGGCTTGCTCAAGGTCACACCAAAGAATGCTTGCAATCTCTTCCTGCCGCCGAGTGCTGAAGAGTGCAAAGACGGTGACCAACGCCATGTTGATTGAATCAGGACGGCCAGCAAACGACTCGAGGAAGTAGGCAATTAGCTTGACCATTTCTTCGACCGTAGGCCGACGATCGCGGGCAATGCTCTTGCCGGTTTGCTAAAGGTCCCGCGCGACCGTGCGGACATCCCTCAAAGCTTGAGCATCTAGCGGATATCCCCACTTTGGCCGTGCGACCCGGAAAATGGCGCTCAGGTGCATCAGATAGTTTTCGACGGTCTGCGGAGCTCGCCCGATTGAAAGCGCATCGATGAGGCTGCAAATGGCTTGGCTGTTGACTTGGGAGCACTTCAGCATGGCAAGAGGATAGGTCTGGATTGAGCGGAGCACCTGTTCCTGTGTGCGGCCAAGCCTTTTTCGCGTGGCGGTGAACTCATCGATGACGAACGACAGGGTAGGGTCCGTTGGATGGACGCGTTCCAGGAAACCAGGCTAAGCCATACGGATTTCGCGCTCGGCTAGCCAAAGCGTGGCGTCGCGCTTGCTCTCAAAGGTCTGGTTCTCGCGGTAGAGCCATTTGCCCTTTTCTTCACGCCGACTTGGGCGAGGAAACGCTTGCTTCCGTCAGCCAATTTCCGTTCTGTGATCGTTCCCATTGGCCCACTGCTCCGGTACAACTTGGGCAGTCCGAGTTCAACTTTGTTGTACTTCAACTTCCAAAAAGCCCTTAAATGCCCGGGAATGTCCCGGAAATGTCCCCGAATGTGCAAAGGCTATCTGGTTGAATAATCAAGAAAAATCGAACGAACTCAGAATGTTCCGGTTTTGTGTTGCACCGATGATGGAGTGGACAGACCGGCATTGCCGCGTCTTCCACCGTCTCCTGTCGCGCCGCGCGCGGCTTTATACCGAGATGGTGACGGCGAACGCGATCCTGCATGGGTCGCGCGAGCGGCTGATCGGCTTCGATCCGGCGGAGCAGCCGGTCGCCATCCAGCTCGGCGGCTCTGAGCCCGCGGCGCTCGCTGAGGCCGCGAAGATCGCCGAGGATTTCGGCTACCGCGAAGTCAATCTCAATGTCGGCTGTCCCTCAGATCGCGTAAAAAGCGGCGCCTTCGGCGCTTGTCTCATGCGCGAGCCTGACCTGGTCGCGGATTGTGTTGCGGCGATGAAGCGCGCGGTGGGCGTGCCGGTCACTGTCAAATGCCGTCTCGGCGTCGACGATCAGGACCCGTGGGAGGCTTTGTTCACGTTCGCCGAAAAGGTGATTGCGGCGGATGTCGATGCGCTTATCGTCCATGCGCGCATGGCGTGGCTCAAAGGACTTTCGCCGAAAGAGAATCGCGAGATTCCGCCGCTCGATTATCCGCTTGTGCACGCGTTGAAGCGCGAATATCCGCGAATTCCCATTATCATCAATGGCGGCATTGCGTCGCTCGACGATGCGCGCGTGCAGCTTGCTTATGTCGACGGCGTGATGATGGGCCGTGCCGCGTACCAGAATCCCGAGCTTTTGCTGGACCTCGATCCGCTTCTGTTTGGCGAGCCGGCGCCGTTCGGAGACTCGCGCGCGGCGCTGCAAGCGTATCTGCCGTATATTCGCATGCAGCTCGATCGTGGCGTGCCGCTCGCCGCGATGACGCGGCATCTGCTCGGTTTGTTTGCAGACAAACCAGGCGCGCGCGCTTACCGCCGTGTGCTCGCAACAGAGGCGGTGAAGCCTCACGCAGGTTTGGACGTGATCGCGCATGCACTCGGCGAAATCGATCGCGCCTGCGAGCGACAGGCGCTCGCGGCTTAAACTACTCCGCCCGCGGAGAAGACAAGCAGAACAGCGATTTCCGCCGCCTGCTGTGCCGCGCCGGCGACGTCGCCGGTTTGACCGCCGATCTGGCGGCGCGCCAATGCAGTAATGCCGTAGGCGGCGAGTGCTGCGAGAAGGCACGCCGCGATGACACGCGACAAACTCGCGCCCGCAAGCAGCGGCAGACATGCGCAGATGAAAGCGACGAGCGCCGCGATCCGCAGCGCCGCGGCGGTTGGTGCGCTCGCCGCGTAACCCGCTCCAGAAGCGCGCGCCGGCGGCAGCACGATGAGCGGCAAGAGACTGGCGGTGCGCGACACAGCGCCCGCCGCGACAACAATTGCGGCCGCGAGGCGCAGGTCGATCGCAATCAGCCCGGCAAGAGCGCCGATGCGCAGGAGCAGCGAGAGTACGAGTGCCGCCGTTCCGTACGTGCCGAGCCGGCTGTCCCGCATGATTTCGAGCTTGCGCTCGGGCGTCGCACCGCCGCCGAATCCGTCGCAGAGATCGGCGAGACCGTCCTCGTGCATCGCGCCGGTGATGAGAACGAGGAAGCCGATGGCAATTGTTGCGGCGAGCCATGGTGCGAGACCGAGGTGGACCGCGAGCGCCAGAACGACGGCTGCGAAGACACCGATCAGCGCACCGGTAATCGGCACCAGGTAAGCGGCGCGCGCAAAATCCGGTATGGCGTGCTGAGCGCCGTCGCTGCCAAAGGCTGGGAGCGGCACGCGCGTGTAAAAGCGCAGGCAGGCAGCCAAATCGGACAAAACGCGATGCATCCGCGTTGACATGCAGGAGGGCGTCGCTGCTGTCGAGGCGGCGCGCGTTTTGCTCGCGTCGCTGCAAGCCGATAGACGCAGTTTCATGCCCGCACCCTCGGCCTTCGATGACATCCGCGCGCTCTTCGCCCTCATGCCGGAGGCCTCGCAGCAGGCGATGGAGGCCGTCGCGCAGCGCCAGCGCCGGTTGACCAAGCCGGCAGGCTCGCTCGGGTGCCTCGAAGAGCTCGTCGCCTGGCTTGCCGGGTGGCAAAGCAGGGACATGCCGACAATCGACCGGCCGCTTGTCGCCATCTTTGCCGGCAATCACGGCGTCGTGGCGCAAGGCGTTTCCGCCTATCCCGCCGAGGTCACACGCCAGATGGTCATGAATTTTTCCGCCGGCGGTGCGGCGATCAACCAGATCTGCGCGACCTTCGGCCTCGGCCTCAAAGTTTACGAGCTCGCGCTCGACATGCCGACCCGCGACATCACCCAGGATGCGGCTATGGACGAGCGGGACGCCGCCGCAACCTTCGCCTTCGGCATGGAAGCGATCGCCGCTGGCCCCGATCTGCTGATCCCGGGCGACATGGGCATCGGCAACACGACCATCGCCGCGGCGATCTATCATGCCCTTTACGGTGGGAGCGCCGAGAATTGGGTCGGCCGCGGCGCTGGCATCGATGATGCCGGTTGGGATCGCAAGGTCGCCGCCGTTGAACGGGCGGTCGCCTTGCACGAGCGCCATCTCGACGATCCGCTGGAGGTCCTGCGCCGGCTTGGTGGCCGTGAGGTCGCGGCCATCGCCGGCGCGATTCTCGCGGCGCGATTGCAGCGCATTCCGGTGGTTCTCGACGGCTATACCGTCTGCGCCGCCGCGGCGATTCTGCAGGCCTGCGACCCGCACGCACTCGACCATTGCGTGGCCGGTCACGTGTCGGCGGAGGGCGCGCATCGGGAGGTGCTGCGCCGGCTCGGCAAGGCGCCGCTCCTCGATCTCGGCATGCGGCTCGGCGAAGCCTCGGGCGCGGCGCTCGCGGCAGGCATTCTGAAGGCGGCGCTCGCCTGTCATAGCGGCATGTCCACCTTTGCGGAGGCCGGTGTCGCCCACAAGGCGTGAGCCCGCCGGTTGAAGACGCCGTGGGCCTTGCCGCCCGTCAACTTGTCGCCTCAGTCCTGGCAGAAACAGCCGAGCGTCAGCCGGTGCGCCCGCGGCACGTTTCGTTGCGCCGCGAGCTGCCGCCCCCTCTCGACGCGAGATTGGTCCGAGGGTTCGACCACTCGAAAGGAAGTTCAATGTCGTTTCACCCGACGCGCCTTTTGGCCGCCGTCCTCACCGGGTCCCTGATTTTTGCCGGCGCCCAGGCATTCGCGCAGCAGGATAACGAGCCCGCCGCCGAGCCGGCGAAGCCCGCCGCCAGGCATCCGGCTCCGAAGCCCGCCGCCAAGCCCGCCGCGCCCAAGCCCGCCCAGGCGCAGGCCCCGGCCCCAACCCCCGCTCCGACGCCCGAACAGGCGCAGGCCCAGCCCGCCCAAGGCCAGCCGCAGGGTCCGATGAAGGTCGACCTGATCGCCAGCCAGCCTGACTGGACCAAAGTCTGCGGCAGGGACCAGAGCGCCAATAAAGAGATTTGCTACACGACCCGCGATTTCGGCACGCAGGCCGATCAGCCGCCGGTCCTCGCGCTCGCCGTCTACGATATCAAAGGCGACGACACCAAGATCATCCGCATGCTCGTGCCGGTCGGCTTGATGCTGCGGCCGGGCTTCCGCTTCTCGATCGACAAGGGGCCGCTGATGGAAGGCGGCTATGAAATCTGCTTCCCGAACGGCTGTTTCGGCGAGGCGAAGGTCAAGGCGTCGGTGATTGACGGCATGAAGAAGGCAACGGCGCTCAGCGTGACGGTGAAGAACCAGGTCAATGCCGAGGTGAACTTCAACATTCCGCTCGCCAATTTCGGCAAGGCCTATGACGGGCCGGCGATCGATCCGAAGGTGCTCGAAGAGCAGCAGAAGAAGCTGCAGGAGGAGCTGCAGAAGCGCGCCGACGAAGAGCGGAAGAAACTCGAAGCCTCGGGCGGCACGGCGGCGGCGGGCGGCGCTGCAGCGCCGGCCACTACTCCGGCGCCCGCCAGCAAGTAATCAGCCGCGCGATTTTCCCTTCCAATGCCCGGCCTTGCGCCGGGCATTTTGCTTGGCGGCGTCAGGCGCGAGAGGACGCCCGCTCGCGGCTTGTCGAGGGGAAGAAGGCCGTAACAAGCGGCCCGGGCCGAAACGGCTTCCACTCGCCGATCTTCTGCGCAAGCCGGTCGGCAATGACCCACAAAGCCGGCGCGTGGAAGCCGAGACCCAAATGGGTCGTGCGCACCTCGATATTCTCGCTTGTCGGGCTTTCCTCTTCGAGACAGGCCTCCCAGGCGACGACGCCGTCCGAGCGGGTGTAGATCGCCGTCGCCGGCACCGGGATCGGCCGCCCATAATGCGCAAAGCGCGTCGGATCGATCGCAACCTGCCCCTTCTCCCCAGTGATCGCCTGCCAGAACGCACCGACATTGCTTGCATGTGGTGCGTTGAATGGGCTGCCGAGCGTGATGACGAGCCGCACCACGTGCGGAATCTCGCGGGCGATTTCGCGCGCCATGATGCCGCCGCGGCTCCAACCGATCAGGCTCACCGGCAGCTTCGATCTGACATGCAGATCCTCGATTTGCCTGCCGAGGTGGGGAAGATCGAGTCTGGCGGCGCGAACGTTGCGGCCGCGGCCCCAGCCATGCACCTCATAACCGAGCATCGAGGTGAAGCGCCGGATCGCGATGGTCGAGCGGTCGTCGGCGCCGAGCCCTGGCAGCACCATGACCGGATGTGGTGTGCCACGCGGCGCCGTCGCCAAGAACGGAGCGGCGGCAAAAAGGCCGGCAATGTCGAGAAGGCCCCGCCCTTCCATTGCCAGGAGCGTGCGCGACGGCGGTTTCAGATCGTAACGCGGCGGCATCGGAGCTCCGGCGGTGGCATGCCAACAAATTCTCGCGGAATGCAGTCCCTCGGAAAACTAGGCCTTCCCTGCACCCCCGCAAACACCATAACTTGAGAAAAAGCCGGGAGGAACAGATGGAACACCTCAGTAGTTTGGACGCCTCCTTCGTGCATCTCGAGACGCCCGAGACGCCGATGCATGTGGCGAGCCTCCTGCTCCTCGAACTTCCGGACGGCTACAAAGGCAACTTTTACGAGGAGGTAAAGAAGCTCATTGCCAACCGCCTCCACCTCGCCCGGGTGATGCACCGGAAGCTTGCGCCGATGCCGTTCGAGCTCGGCGATCCCGTCTGGATCGAAGACGACGACATCGACATCGATTACCACGTCCGCCATGTGCTCCTGCCGCAACCCGGCACGATGGAGCAACTCGACACGTTAGTTGCGCGATTGCATTCGAGCGCACTCGATCGCAGCCGCCCGCTTTGGGAAATTTATGTCATCGAGGGGCTGCAGAACGGACAGATCGGCTACTACAACAAAATCCATCACAGCGGCATCGACGGCAAAGCCGGGACCGAGCTCGCCAACGTTCTCTACGACACGACTCCCGAGCCGCGCGTGTTCGAACCGCCGGCGCGCCGGCAGACCGGAAGCTACCAGCTCGGCATCACCGAAATGTTCGAAGCGGGCCTGCGTAATGCCGCCACGCAATATGCGAAGCTCGCGCAGATGTGGCCGAAGGCGGCGGAAGTGATGAACGATCTCGCCGGCGCGGCGACGCGTCTTGCCGATCGCGCGCAAGGCGGCGCGCAGAATGTCCGGCCGGCGCCGCGAACCCTGTTCAATGTCGGGATTACCAATCAGCGCTCTTTTGCCGGGATGCAGATTCCGCTTGCCGACATGAAGGCGCTCGCCAAGTGCCACGGCGCGACACTGAACGACATCGTCATGGCGGTTTGCGCCGGCGGCGTGCGCAAGTTCCTCGAAGTGCGCACCGCGCTTCCCGACGAGCCGCTGCAGGCGGGCGTGCCCGCAAGCCTGCGCGAGCCGGGCGACAAGTCGATGAACAATCAGGTCACGATGGTTCGCATCAGCCTCGCCACCGACATCGCCGACCCGGCAAAGCGCCTCGAGGCGATTCGCAACTCGGCCCTGGAATCGAAGGAGACGCTCGGCCGTGTCAAAGGCATTATCGCCACTGACTTCCCGATGATCGGCTCCCCGTGGATCATGAGCGGTTTTGCCATGCTTTACGGCAGATCCAATCTCGCCGATCGCATGCCGCCATTCTCTAACGTGGTAATCTCCAACGTTCCTGGCCCGCAGAAAACGCTCTATGTCGCCGGCGCGAAAATGGTGAGCTATTTCCCGGTTTCGATTCCCTATCACGGCAACGCGTTGAATATCACCGTGCAGAGCTATGCCGGATCGATGGATTTCGGCCTGACGGCGTGCCGTCGTGCCATGCCGCAATCGGAGCTCTATGCGCTCATCAAAGACATGAAGGCGGCCTATGCCGAGCTCGAGGCGTTGCCGCCGAGCGAACTTGGCGCACCCGCCGCGACGCCGACGATGCGCGCGTCGAGCGACAGCGCCGCGGCGGCGCGACCGCACTAACGAGTCGGGGGGAGGATCGCAGGATGGCCGAGCAGCAATCGACGCCCGATCCCGTCGCGGCATTCCGCGAACTCGTCACGCAATGGGAAAAGGGCCTCAACGAATTCGCCAGCAAGGCGATGAACTCGGACGAGTTCGCGCGGGTCATGAACAAGGCGACGACGACGACGACCACGATGCAACAGCAGCTCGGCGAGTTGATCGGGCGTTATTTGTCGAGTCTCAACCTGCCGACGCGCACCGAAATGGTGAATATCGGCGAACGGCTGCAGGCGATCGAAACGAGTCTTCACCGCATGACTGCGCAATTGGACAAGTTGGGGGCGTCGACATCGGGCGGGGCGCCGGCCGGTCCGCCGCGCACAAAGCGGCCGCCCTCGGCTGAGCAGGGCGGGAGCGGCTGATGAATGCGGCATCCGCCACCGCGACGAAAGAAGGCGCAGGCGCCGACCCGAATCTAGGCGCACGAATTCAGGCGCTCGTCGAACGCACTATTCAGCGCAACATCAAGGGTCTTGAATATATCGCCACACCGGCGCCCGTTATGGGAACCACGCCGAAAGATCTCATTTATTCGCGCGGCACGCTCAATCTGTATCATTATCGCCCGCTGGCCGACGAAATCTATCGCGTGCCGCTGCTTCTCGTTATGGCGACGACCAACAAGGGCTACATTTTCGATCTTGCACCGGGGCAAAGCCTCGTCGAGTATCTCTTGAAGCAAGGCTATGACGTTTACGTCATCGACTGGAATCCGCCGCGCGCGGACGAAAAGAACCTTACGCTCGAAACTTACGTCCTCGACTTCATCCCGGAATGCGTGCGCCGCGTGCAGGAAGATTCCGGCGAGGAGGACGTAACCGTCGTCGGCTATTGCATGGGCGGCGTGCTGTCGGTCATGTATGCGGCTCTGCATAACGACGGCCCGATCAAGAATCTCGCCTGTTTCACGACGCCAATCGATTACCGGCACATGACCATGTTTCAGCGCTGGTCAGACCGCCGCTATTTCGAGGTCGACAGGCTCGTCGATACGCTCGGTAACATTCCGCCGGAGCTGATTTTCACGTCCTTCGAAATGCTGCGGCCGGCAACCCGCATTGCCGGGCAGGTGCAGCTCTGGGAAAACATGTGGAATGACGATTTCGTGAAATCCTTCCGCATGTTCGATCGCTGGTCGACTGACACGCTGCCGCTCGCCGGCGAGTATTTCCGCCAGACGACCAAAGAGCTTATGTGGGAGAACAGCCTCTACCACGGCACATTGGCGCTGAACGGCAGGCGCGTCGACATGGGAAATATCAAGGTACCCCTGTTCCACGCGGTCGCGCAGCACGATCACATCGTGCCCTATGATGCGGCAAAGCCGTTGGTCGCCTCGGTCGGTTCCGAGGATAAGAAAGAAATCGTGCTGAAAGGCGGTCATGTCAGCGTCGTCGCCGGGCCGAACGCCGTCAAACGTTTATGGCCCGCACTCGATCAGTGGCTGGGGGAGAGATCGGTTTGAACGACATCAATCGCAAATATCCGCGCGCTGTCAGGTTTGAAGGAGGCACCGCGGATATCCGTCTCATGACGCCCGCGGATGGGCCGGCGGTGCTTGCTTTCGCGCGCGAGCTTCCGGCCCACGATCTGCTCTTCCTGCCGCGCGACATCAGCGAGGAGAAGGTTCTGAACGCGTGGCTCGGCGAAATCGAGCGCGGCACGTTCGTGAGCCTCGTCGCGACCATCGGCGGCAAAGTGGTCGGATGCGCCGCAATCGTGCGCGATCCATTGTCCTGGGCGCGTCACGTCGGCGAATTACGCATTGTGACGAGTGCCGCCGTCCGCGGCAAAGGCGTCGGGCGGGCACTTATCGAAGAATCCTTCGCCATCGCGCTAAACCTTGGTCTCGAAAAACTCTGCGCGCACATGACCGTCGACCAACGCGGCGCGATCGAGATTTTCGAAGGGCTCGGCTTCCGCGGAGAGGCGTTGCTGCGCGACCAAGTCAAGGATCCGGACGGAAACAAGCACGATATCGTCATCCTGAGCCATGACGTCGCGCGGGTTCAGGCGCAGATGGAAGCCTACGGGGTGACGAGCGCGTTTTAGGTGAGCCGCGGTGCTTGAACGCAGCGGCAGGAAGCTTACCCTCCTCTAGGAGAGGCGAGGGCGAAGAAGAGCGGCTCAGGTGATCAGCCTGTGCCTAGCATGGGAGAGATAAGATGGCTGAACAGAACAAGGACGGCGGAAGCGGCGGCAGCCCGGGCGGCCAGATGCCTGCTTTCGACTTCACAAAAATGCTGCAGCAGTTCCAAATTCCCGGCGTCGACGTCGCCTCGATCATCGAGCGCGAGCGTAAGAACATCGAAGCGCTCGCGGAAGCAAACCGCATCGCTTTCGAAGGCTGGCAGAATCTGGTGCGGCGCCAGAGCGAAATCCTGCAGGATTCGATGAAGCGCGCCGTCGAGGACGCGAAGAATCAAACCGCATTGAAGAACGGCGCGGAACTGGCGCGCAGCGCCTTCGAGACGGCGTTGGCGAATATGCGCGAGCTCGCCGAGATGGCGGCGAAATCGCAGCGCGATGCATTTGAGGTCATCCGCAAGCGCGTCGAGGAGAACATGAACGCGTTGCGTGGAAAGAAGCCGGACGAGGGACAGAAGCAGTAACCCTCACCCTGAGGAGCACTCCGCAAGGAGGCGTCTCGAAGGGCTGCAAAGGGCAAAAACATCTGCCATGTCCTTCGAGCGCCTGCGGCGCTCCTCAGGATGAGGGTGAGCTTTAAGCCGCAGCCTGCTTGCGCGCCTCCTCCTCGTAAAGCTCCTTCTTCGACAGTTTGCCGACGGCAGTCTTCGGCAAGTCGGGGCGTATTTCCATGGCGCCGAGCTGCTCGTGCTTGCCGAGCTTGTCCTTCAAGAAGTTTTTCATCTCTTCGAACGTGATCGGCGGCGCGCCGGCTTTGAGCTTGATGAAGGCTTTCGGCGACTGACCGCGATATTCGTCGCGTATGCCGATGACGGAGACTTCCTCGATGGAAGGATGCTTGTAGATCGCCTCCTCGATAATGCGCGGATAGACGTTGAAGCCGCCGCACAGCAGCATGTCTTTGGTGCGGTCGACAATGTAGATATAGCCGTCCTCGTCCATATAGGCGACGTCGCCGGTGCGCATGAAGCCATCGGGCGTCATAACGTCCGCCGTCGCATCCGGCTTTTTCCAATAGCCCTTCATCACATTGGGACCGCCGATGGCGATCTCGCCCTTTTCGCCGTAGGGCACATATTTCGACGGATCTTCGACGTTGGCGAACTTGATCGTGATGCCGGGAATGGGAATGCCGCAGGAGCCGGGCTTCACCGGACCGTTCGGCGGCGTGAATGTGCCGGTCGGCGACGTCTCGGTCATGCCCCAGCCTTCGGCCAACCGGCAGCCGGTGATCTCCTGGAAGCGCTGCTGCACTTCGAGCGGCAGCGGCGCGCCGCCCGACGCGCACCACTTCAAGGAGGAGACGTCGACCTTCTCGATGTCGGGATAGTTGATGATTGCGACATACATCGTCGGCACGCCCGGGAAGGACGTGATCTTCTTGTTGGCGATGTCTTTGACAACCGCATCGACATCGAAGCGCGTATGCAGCACCAGCTCGGCGCCGATGCGCAAGCCGAGAAGCATGTTGACGGTCAGCGCATAAATGTGGAAGGGCGGCAGCACCGCCAGCACGCGCTCCTTGCCTTCTTCCAGCACCGGCGGTTCGGTTCGCGTCGATTCCACATATTGGCTCGTCGCCGCGGACAAATTGGCGTGCGTCAGCATCGCGCCTTTCGGCAGCCCGGTCGTGCCGCCGGTATATTGCAGGACTGCAATGGTCTCGTTGAGGTCGTGGATGCGGTAGGCTTGATAGCGGCCGTCATTGTCGAGCAATTGCTGGAAGGTGATGTGCCGATCATCGCTCGGCACCTGCGCGAGCTGATCGGTCTTGGTCATCTGGCCTCGCACCATGTCCGGTGCGCCGGACATTTCGGCGATCTCGCCGACGATGAGCTTCTTCAGCCGCGTCTTGCCGAGAAGCCGTCCCATCTGCGGATAGAGTGCCTTCAGGTCGAGCGTGAAGAGGAAGTCGGTCTGGCTGTCCTCGACCTTATGTTCGAGCACCCGCTCGGCATCGAGCGGCGAGTAGTTCACGGCGGTACCGCCAGCCTTCATGATGCCGAAGAACGCGATGACGTAATGCGGCGTGTTGGGAAGGTAGAGGCCGACGTGAATCCCCGGCTTCACACCGAGGGTCTGCAATCCCTTGGCGGCGCGATTGGCGAGGTCGTTCAGCTCGCGATAGCTGATCCGCCGGCCCATGAACTCGAGCGCCGGCTTGTCGGCCCATTTTTTCGCCGAGTCCTCCAGAATTTGCTGGAGCGGCATGGTCGGAAGCTCGGCGTTCCAGCGCACGCCCTTCGGATAGGATTTGATCCAGGGTAGTTCAGTCATCGCGTCTCTCCCCAAAGGGCTTCGCGCCGGTTGAGCCCGGCTGTCGCTCCGTCGTTCGGGACAGTAGCTTTCCTGGCGCCGCTGTCCAGGTTTGCGCTGCTTCGCGCTGTCATTCGAAACGATCCTGCGTGCCCGCCGTTCCGGCTTTGCGCCGCACAATCGGGGCGAGCGCGCCGTGCTCCGGTGGAAAAGGCGAGTCGCCGCGCTACCCTTTCTGACGCAGCTGGAAAGTCCTGGCATGCAAGGAGATCGGTGCATCAAGCCGATCCGGGCAGGGAGGCGCAAATGACGGTGCATTCGACGATCAGCCGGACACGCATTCCGCGCGACAAAGAGAACGATTACACGCCCGAAGCCGCCGCCAAGCGCCGCGCCTTCGTCGCGGAGCAGACCGGCGTCAAGCTCGAACATGTCGGTCAATATTCGTTCTCGCCGTCGATGCTGCCCGGCAATGTCGAGAATTTCATCGGCGTCGCGCAAGTGCCGATCGGGCTTGCCGGGCCGCTGCGCATCAACGGCGAACATGCCAAGGGCGATTTCTACGCGCCGCTCGCCACCTCGGAAGGAACGCTGGTCGCAAGCTACAGCCGCGGCATGCGGCTTCTCTCCGAATGCGGAGGGGTGAAGACAACCGTCGTCGAACAGTACATGCAGCGCTCGCCGGTTTTCATCTGGGATGATGCGCTACAGGCGCGCGAGTTCGGCAAATGGGTCGAAGAGAATTTCGAGCCGATCAAAGCCGCGGCGGAGACGACCACGCGTTCCGGCAAGCTGCAGAACATCTACCAATATTCGATCGGGCCGCTGCGCCACCTGCGCTTCAATTACACGACCGGCGATGCCGCGGGGCAGAACATGACGGGTAAGGCGACGTTCGCCGCCTGCGAATGGATCAAGAAGAATTATCCTGGCGGCGCGCGTTACATCCTCTCCGGCAACATGGATACGGACAAGAAGCATTCGCGTATCAATATGCTGGTCACACGTGGTAAGCGCGTCGTCGCCGAGGCCATCATCAAGAAGGATATTCTGAAAAACCTGATGCGTGTCGACACGAAGGATCTCTTCTATTCGCGCCAGATTTCGCAGGCCGGCGCGTTCTTGGCCGGCTCGGCCAATAACGGTGCACACGCGGCAAATGGACTGACGGCGATGTTCATCGCCACCGGACAGGATGTCGCCAACGTGTCGGAATCGCACGCCGGCGTCGTCTACAATCAGCTCCTCGACAACGGCGACTTTTACTGGTCGATTACGCTGACGTCGCTCATCGTCGCCACGTATGGCGGCGGTACGGGTCTTGCCACGCAGAGAGAATGCCTGGAGATGCTCGGCTGCTACGGCAAGGGCAAGGCGAACAAATTCGCCGAAATCTGCGCCGGCGTCGTGCTCGCGGGAGAGACGTCGCTGTCGAGCGCCATTCTTGCCGGCGACTGGGTTTCGAGCCATGACGAGCTCGGCCGCAACCGGCCGTAATCGCGAGCCGCTGAAGGAGGGACATGGCAAGCTGGCAAGCGCACGCGATCGACGCGGCGCTGCGGCTGTTCGTCAAACGACGGCTGCCGCAGGATATCGACATCCCGAAGCTCCGCGCGCGCATCGAGAAGATGGCGGGGCGCCCGCCCAAAGGCGTGCGCATCAGCCAGGCGCGGGTCGGCTGCCTCGGCGAGTGGGTGGAGGTGCCGGGGGTCGCGGCCGACGCGCCGGTGATGCTGTACCTGCATGGCGGCGGTTACGTCGTGTGCTCGCCGCGCACGCATCGGCCGATCACCGGGTTTTTTGCGCATGCGGGCTTTCGCGTCTTCTGTCCCGATTATCGCATGGCGCCGGAACATCCGTTTCCGGCGGCGGTCGATGACGCGCTCTCCTCGTATGAAGGGCTGTTGTCGCGCGGCGTGCGTCCCGGAATGATTGTTGTTGCCGGCGATTCCGCCGGCGGTGGCCTGACGCTGGCGCTACTCGTCGCGTTGCGGGATCGCAATCGGCCGCTGCCCGCCGCGGCGGCGCTGCTGTCGCCGTGGACCGATCTCGCGATAACAGGAGAAAGCGTCCACAAGAATGCGGGCCGCGATGCCTATCTCAATCCGCAGGGGGCAATAAGGACCGTGGAACTTTATCTACGCGGCGCCGATCCACGGACGCCCTTGGCGTCACCTCTCTATGCGGACTTGCACGGCATGCCACCGATGATCATCCATGTTGGCAAACGCGAAATCCTTCTCGATGATTCGACCCGACTGGCCGAGCGCATCCGCGCGGCCGGCCCCGAGGTTGTATTATCGATCTGGCCGGTGGTTCCGCATGTCTGGCAGATTTTCCAGCGCATTCTTCCGGAGGGACGCGCGTCGCTTGCGCAAATGGCGGATTTTTTGCTGAAGCGGGTTCGTCGGGCGGAACATTAGCCCTATGCCACGCAAGATTTAGATCGATGCTGAAGCTGGAGCGCCTTTCGCACGCAGGCGAGGTTGAGGCCAATCTTTCGGCCGATAAACTCCCGCCGAACGTCGGATGGATCGATCTGTTCAACCCGACAGCGGAGGAGATCGCTTATATCGAGCGCGCGGCGGGTCTGAGGGTTCCCGGGCGCGACAAGCTCGTGGAAATCGAGAATTCGAGCCGGTTGCATATCGAAGACGGCGCTCTCTATTTGAGCATGCCGACGATTTTTCGACACGACGACATGCTCGGGCGCACCCCGCTTGGCTTTCTGCTCACGTCGAAAATTCTGGTCACGGTGCGTTTCGAAGAACTGAAGGCGTTCGCCGACGTGAGGCAGCGCCTCGCTGCCAAGGATCAGGATTGTAGAGGTGTGGTCGGCATTTTCGTCAGCATTCTTGAAGCCATTGTCGATCGCACGGCGGATGTGCTGGAGCATGTCGAAGCGAGACTCGACGCAATCTCCGATATGATCTTTCGCGAAGAAGCCGCGGCCAAGAAAGCACAACAGCCGGGCCGCGAAACCGAGCGCCTACGAGGGATTTTGCGGCAGGTCGGACGCTCGGGCGACATGACATCGAATATCCGCGACTGCCTGCTGGGGATCGGCCGCATCGTGCCTTATGTCGAAAATCACGGCGGCGACTGGATTTCGTCTGACAACAAGCAGCGGCTGGGCGTCGTCAAGCAGGATGTGGCCTCGCTTGACGATTACAAGACGCATCTCACCGACAAGATCCAATTCCTGCTCGATGCCACGCTCGGGCTGACCAATATCGACCAGAACAACATTTTTCGCATTCTGACGGTCGTCTCGATCGTCGGCATCCCGCCGACCCTCATTGCCGGCATCTACGGCATGAATTTCAGGAACATGCCCGAGCTCAATTGGGAATGGGGCTACTGGATCGGTCTCGCCGTGATTGCGCTCAGCGGCATCGTCCCGATCATCTGGTTCAAGGTGAAGGGCTGGTTCTAGCGCTCGCCCGCGGGCGGCGCGACGCTCGCCGATTGCCCGCTTTCCGCCAGGGCCTGAGCGACAAAACCCGACTGCTTCATCTCCTCGATGAAATTGCGCAGATAGCGGGCGCCGGTTTCGCGGCCGGTCGGCGAGCACATGGCCTGCTGGATGCTCATGAAGCGACCCTCCATCACCCGCGTTCCCGGATGGGCCTTGGCGTAAGTATCGAGCGGCTGCCGCACGCCGGCGAGGACATCGGTCTTGCCCTGCTCAAACTCCGCCACGGCCGCGGCGGTGTTCACGCCGCGGACGAGCTTCGCATGTTTGAGACTGCGCGTGAGATAGAGGTCGTATGCACTGTTCTCGGCAACGGCGATGCGAATGCCGTCCTTGTCGACATCCTCCACCTTCTGCAGCGGCGAGTTTGCGGGCGTAAGGTATGTGCCTTCGATAAGCACGTAGGGCGGCGTGAAGTCGATGGTCGCGGCGCGCGTGGGATCGATCGCAAGGAAAGCGATGTCCCATTTGTTCTGGCTTGCGGCTTCGGCGACCTTGCCGGCCTCTTCGAAGGTGACGAAATCGATCGGCAGGTTAAGCCGCTTGGCGAGTTCGCGGGCAAGCGCCGCCGAGACGCCGCGGGGCTCGCCATTCGGCCCACGCTGCGCCAGGACGGGATTGCCGAAATTGATGGCCACTCGTAGCTTGCCGCTCGGTGCGAGGTCCTTGGCGGCAGGCATCGATTCCTGCGCGGCGGCCGCTAGAACAAAGGACGCAAGAGAGAGCAGCGAGAGAGAGGCGCGAAGCACTGGGACACCTGCCGAACGGAGAGCCGCCACTTTAGGACCGCCGGGTCGGTTCGCCAATGTGCCCACCGCAATAAAAATAAGGGAGTAGCGTTCATGCCTGCCGATGTCGATGTCACTAGACTCATCGATGAGCAAAAGATCAGCCGCTTCCAGATCCTCGTCGCGGTGCTCTGTGCGGCGGTCGTGTTCATGGACGGCTTCGATGCGCAGGCGATCGGCTATGTCGCGCCGAGCCTGAGTGCCGCCTGGAAGCTGCAAAAGGGCGCGCTCGGCCCGGTCTTCGGCGCCGGTCTGTTCGGCTTGATGCTCGGCGCGTTGATCCTCGGCCCCGTCGCCGATAACGTCGGCCGCAAGCCGGTGATTGTCGCGAGCGTGCTATGGTTCGGCATCTGCACGTTGCTGACGGTGACCGCCACCTCGCTCGACAGCCTGTTCTGGTGGCGTCTGTTGACCGGACTCGGTCTCGGAGGCGCCATGCCGAATTCGATCGCGCTCACCTCCGAGTATAGCCCGCAACGCAGCCGTGCGACGATGGTCATGCTGATGTTCATCGGCTTCTCGCTGGGCTCGGCGCTCGGCGGGCTCATCGCGGCGCAATTCATCTCGAAATACGGTTGGACCTCGGTGTTCTGGCTCGGCGGCATCGTGCCGATCGTGCTCGCGCCGGTTCTGTATTTTGTCCTGCCGGAGTCGATCCGGCTGCTTGCGCTGCGCGGCAATGAAGACCAGCGCATCCGCGGACTGATGGCGCTGATCAATCCCGATCTTCAGCTCGCGCAAGCGCATTTCGTCATCAGCGAAGAGCACCCGCGCGGCTTCACCGTGAAGCACCTGTTCGGCGAAGGACGCACCGTTGCGACGTTGCTGTTCTGGGTCATGTTCTTCATGAACCTTTTGGACCTGTACTTCCTCGCCAATTGGCTGCCGACCGTCATCAACAATGCCGGTCTTTCCGTCGAACTCGCGGTGATCACGACGAGTCTCTTGCAGGTCGGCGGCGTCGTCGGCGTGCTGGTCATGGCGCGTTTGATGGACCGCGGCAATCCGTACTTCGTCCTCGGCTGCGCGTTCTTTTTTGCGGCGGTGCTGATCGCCAGCATCGGCTCTGCGGGGAATACGATCGCGCTGCTCATCCCGGCGGTTTTTGCCACCGGGTTCTGCGTCGTCGGCGCGCAGATCGGATCGAACGCGCTGGCGGCCACCTTCTATCCGACGGCCATCCGCTCGACGGGGGTCGGCTGGGCGCTTGGGATCGGCCGCATCGGCTCGATCGTCGGGCCGGTGCTCGGCGGCTTCATGCTGTCGGCCGGCTGGCATACGCCGACGATCTTTCTCATCGGCGCGCTGCCGGTGCTCATCGCGAGCCTCGCGGTGCTGGCGATGAGTCAGCTGCCATCGTCGAAGCGCTATCTCGAGCAGCGCGCGATCGGCGTCGCGGCTGCGGGCCATTGAGGCGGTCCGATGGACGAGGTCCTCATCGTCGGCGCCGGCATTTGCGGGCTTACGCTGGCGCTAAACCTGCATAAACGCGGCATGTCCTGCCGCGTCTTCGAGCGCGCGCCGGAGATGAAAGAGCTCGGCGTCGGCATCACGCTCTTGCCGCATGGCATGCGCGAATTCACCGCGCTCGGCCTGCAGGAAAAACTGCTTGCAGCTGGCATCGAGAACAGCGAAAGCCGCTTCTACAATCGCTTCGGTCAGCTGATTTATCGCGAGCCGCGCGGCAAAGCCGCCGGTTACGAATTTCCAGAAGTCGGCATCCATCGCGGCCGGCTGCAAATGATCCTCTACGAGAGCGCCTGCGCGCGCCTCGGCGCCGAGCGGATCGAGCTTAATCGCACTTGCGTCGAAATCGAGCAGGACGAGCAAAGCGCACGCGTGCTGTTGCAGGAGACGCTAAATGGTCAGATGCGGGCGTCGGCAGAGGGACTAATCGCGATCGCTTGCGATGGCGTGAATTCCATCATCCGCAAGAAATTCTATCCCGGCGACGACGTTGTTTTCACCGGCATCAACACCTGGCGCGGCGTGACGCGGCGCAAGCCCATACTCGACGGCCGCACCTATTTTCGCATCGGCTCCATTCTCACCGGCAAGATCGTCATCTATCCGATCGTCGATGACATCGACGGCGGTGGGAATCAGCTCATCAACTGGACGACCGAGATAAAGCGCGACGCGCCGCGCAAGAACGATTGGAACAGGCCCGGCGAGCTCGCCGATTTTTATCCGGTTTACGAAAGATGGACCTTCGATTGGCTCGATGTAGCGCAATTGATCCGGGAGTCGGAGATCATTCTCGAATATCCGATGGTCGACAAAGACCCGATCGCGCGCTGGACGTTCGGTCGCGTCACCTTCGCTGGCGATGCGGCGCATCCGATGTATCCGCGCGGCTCCAACGGCTCGGCGCAGGCGGTGATCGACGCGCGCGTGCTCGCCGATGCATTGCAGCAAGCGGCCGATCCGCGCGACGCGCTCCAAGCTTATGAGGCAGAGCGCCTGCCGGCGACCGCCCGCGTCGTGCGCACCAACCGCGAATTCCCGCCGGATTTCATCAATATCAAGGTCGAGGAGCTCGTCGGCGACAGGCCGTTCGATAATCTCGATGATTACATCACCCAGGACGAGTTGCGGGCGCTCTCAGACGAGTACAAGAAGACGGCCGGGTTTGCACTCGCCGGCGCGCGCTGATGTCTCATGCTGGGAAAAAGTGAGGCTCACATGTACATCGCGATGAACCGTTTCAAAGTGATCAAAGGCGAGGAGCAGGCTTTCGAACAAGTCTGGCTCTCGCGTGAGACGCATCTCGAAAGCATACCGGGCTTCATCGAATTTCATCTGCTGCGCGGGCCCGAATACGAGGACCACAGGCTCTATTCCTCGCATTCGGTCTGGGCGAGCGAGGCGGCTTTCACCGCCTGGACCAAGTCGGAGGCTTTCCGTGCGGCGCATCGCAGCGCCGGGGACAACAAGCCGCCTTATCTCGGCCATCCGCAATTCGAAGGTTTTGAGGTGCTGCAGACCGTTGACGCCGCACCGCGTGGCGCCCGCCCGGCGGCGGAGTAGGGCGTCTTTGGCTGTGATGCCGCTAGAAGAGCGTCCGTTCAAAATCATTGTCATCGCCGGTTCGGCGCGGCGCATCGACGGCTGCCCCGGTCTCGATTCAAAAG
>Ga0164305_10000114_pt1 | contig 25613 bp, 17 predicted proteins | sample Whisoiple_237_MG_FD_110215 | JGI IMG/M metagenome (GOLD analysis project Ga0164305, IMG submission 110215) | Soil microbial communities amended with pyrogenic organic matter from upstate New York, USA - Whitman soil sample_237_MG | ecosystem: Environmental > Terrestrial > Soil > Agricultural...
TAGTCATTAGTCATTAGTCATTAGTCATTAGTCATTAGTCATCAGCTAATAACTAATGATTAAGACTTGTAGTAATATCAAATAAATCGCTTCTGAGAGCGCGGAGGCACACGGGAAGCTCCCACTGCACTCGGAAAATTATGATTCCGATGTCAGCGGAAACGATATTACGACTAGCAGCCTTTCCTTTTGTATGGGCGGTCGCTTAGCCCCCAGGGTGTATTTTCTTCTTAAGCTGTTTCTGATATTTTTTGTCCGTGCAAGGGCAAAATATAACCAAGCGCTTTCACAAACTCTACTCCCAAACTGCGATGCCTAAAAAAAATCTTATCCCGCTGTTGCTGCTGTTTGCAGCCCTATTTACCCTTTACGGTGACACTTTAACTTTTCTCCCCAAACCTGTAAGAGATACTAGCGTGGCCAGTCGAAAGTTCTTCGTCGGGTTGTGGCCAGATTGGTTGAGGCCGAGAGATTTCAACGAGAAAAGGCAAGAGGATATTGAGAAATTGCAACAAAGTCCTAGTCCCAGTCGCTAGTTTTGATTTAGTAACGAGAAACCCGGTTTCTTTAACAATACCTAGCCATTTTATTGTAGGTTGGGTTAAGCGAAGCCAAACCAAACATCAGGATTTGAGATTGTAGATTTTAGATTTTTCCTCCAATCTCAAATCGATTAAACTTGAGATTTTAGATGTTTCTCAAACCAGTAAGGTGTGCAATGCACACCCTACAGATAGAGGTTCTGCCTCCAGGACTGTTTTAGATTGGTCTTCCCATCTAAAATCTAAAATCTAAAATCTAAAATTGATTAAGCCTGCTTTTTCAACCAGCTAAACATAGCTCGCAAATCTTTACCAACTTCTTCAATAGGATGTTCTGCTTCCTGACGGCGCATGGAGGTAAAGCCCGGTTTGCCGGCTTGGTTTTCCAGAACGAATTCGCGGGCAAATTGGCCGGATTGAATTTCGCTGAGAATTTTACGCATTTCGGCGCGGGTTTGCTCCGTGACGATGCGGGGGCCGCGAGTTAAATCGCCGTATTCTGCGGTATTGGAGATGCTGTCGCGCATTTTGGCGAGGCCTCCTTCTACGATTAAGTCAACGATAAGTTTAACTTCGTGCAAACATTCAAAATAAGCTAATTCCGGTTGGTATCCGGCGTCAACTAAAGTTTCAAATCCAGCTTTAATTAAGGCGCTCAAACCGCCGCACAAAACTACTTGTTCGCCAAAAAGATCCGTTTCTGTTTCTTCGCGGAAAGTGGTTTCCAGGATGCCGGCTCTGGTGCCGCCGATACCTTTAGCATAGGCCATTGCCCGATCGCGCGCTTGACCGGAAGCATCTTGATATACTGCAAACAAACTCGGAACACCTTCCCCTTGTTCGTAAGTCCGTCGCACCAAGTGTCCGGGGCCTTTGGGGGCAACCATTACTACGTCTACATTGGCAGGGGGAACAACTTGGCCGAAGTGAATGTTAAAACCGTGAGCAAATGCTAAAACATTTCCTTCAGAAAGGTTCGGTTCGATTTGTTCTTTGTAAATAGTTTTTTGAACTTCATCGGGCAATAAAATCATGATGAAGTCAGCAGCGGCGGCTGCTTTGTCTACCGGGTGAACTGTTAAACCCGCGTCGGTTGCTTTGGCTGCAGATTTGCTACCGGGATACAAACCGACAACGACATTCATGCCACTGTCTTTGAGGTTAAGGGCGTGGGCGTGTCCTTGGGAACCGTAGCCGATGATAGCAATCGTTTTGTTGGCTAAGAGGTCTAGGTTCGCGTCGGTGTCGTAATACATACGGGCCATAGTGCTTGTCTCCTGAGATGCAAATTGGGGGATTGACTGCAAAACTCTCATTTTATCAAAGTAGGGTACTTTTTTTACAGAAATTTTGAGATTAAGATTTGGGCGGGGGAAAATAAAGGGCGATTCCCTTCGGGATAGCTCCGCTTCACGCGCTGAATTTAGCAGGGTTTGTCGCAGAGTCTGCGATCGTCAAATATAATTGTCAATAGCGTGCTGTGCATTTGAAAAAACCTCCCATCTTGCACGATTCTCAAGAACAGGCAAGATGCCTGTGAAGCGAGAAAATTCACTCTTTGTGGAATAGGCCGGAAAGCCTGTTCCTAAAAAGCTTATTGAGAATTGTGGAACATCTCAGAAAAACTCAACTAACTAACTTTTTTCAGATGAAAATAAAAGCAATACATCATGTGGCGATTATTTGCTCAGATTACGAAGCATCGAAAAATTTTTATGTAGAAGTATTGGGATGTTCCATTATCAAAGAAACTTTCCGAACCGAGAGGAATTCTTACAAACTAGATTTGCGAGTCGGCAACGGTGACACCATCGAGCTTTTCTCATTTCCCCATCCTCCTGAAAGAATTAACAATCCTGAAGCTTGCGGTTTGCGACATTTAGCTTTTGCCGTAGAGGACATAGAAGCATCAGTTTCTTACTTAAAATCCCAACAAGTAGAAGTAGAAGAAATTCGCCTTGACGAGATTACAGAAAAACGGTTTACATTTTTCCGAGATCCCGACAACTTACCGTTAGAAATTTATGAAATTTAAGGAGTATCCCGATTTTGTCAAGTCGCTGTTAAGTCAATAGGTGCGGTGTGCATTGCCATAAAAACTGCATGATTCATTCCAAATCTAAAATCTAAAATCTAAAATCTAAAATTGTATAATGGACTATATCATCAGAAACATAATCACCCTCGGATTGCCGACTTTAATGCTATTAATAGCCATAGTAGCTACAGGGAAAACAGGTGACGCAGCCGTTTGGTCGGGTTTGGTCAAAGTCGGCGGTTCCTTTGGTATGCCGGTCGGTTTAGGTGTGTTGGTATTTGCAGGATTTGTTGCCAATTATTTTAGTTATTTTGTGGTAGATAGCTTGCTGGTGAGATTTTATCAAAAGCGGCGAGAGTTGGAACCGCCAGAACAACTGGTAATAGAAATTGATAAATTGCCGATTACCAACGACCTCAAAATTAAGCTCAAATGGGCGGTGATGCACAGCACCCCCAACAAAAACCTTAGCTTGAAACACGTAATTTTAAAATGGTTTATTATCGCAGCCACTGTAAATGCCGTATTTTCAATAGTCGGTTATTGGGGAGAATTAAACATTTTTTTTGAATTGAGTTCTCATTTTAAACTACAATATCTGCTGGTTGGTTTCTATACTTTTATATTCTTCGCTCTCGTGCGAGCAAAAAAAATATGGTTGCTGGTGAGCGCATTTTGCATTATCGTTAATTTGGCGGAAATTGTTCCTTGGTATTTCCCAGCGCCAGCTTTTGCAGGAGCAACTCCCGGACAACATCTGCGGATTTTGCATTCAAATGTTTTAACAAGTAACCGACGATATTCTGAGGTGATATCGCTGGTAAAAGCAGAACAACCCGATATCGCGGTTTTTGTCGAAGTCAGCACAGTTTGGGCGAAGGAATTAGCCGTTTTAAGCGAAATGTTTCCTTACTCTTACCACTACCAAGAATCTGAGAGATTTGGCAGTGCCATCTACAGCAAGCTGCCTTTGAAGAATCCCTCTGTTAAAGCCTTTTCAAAGAGAAGAAAGAGCTTGTTTGCGGAGGTTGAATTTCAAGGTAAAATCATTTCTCTGATTCTTGCCCATCCCACTGTGCCGATCAAACAGCAGAGTTTTATCGAGCGCAATCGACAGCTAGCAGGCATCGGCGAGTATGCGGCCCAAGTCAAAAATCCGCTGATTGTGGTTGGGGATTTCAATACTACAATGTGGTCGCCGTTCTACAAAAATATGGTAAAAACTGGAAATTTGCGAAATGCGCGATCGGGCTTTGGCATTTTACCGACTTGGCCGACTTTTATGCCGCTGGCTTATATTCCGATCGATCATTTTCTAGTCAGCCAAGAAATTGGTGTTTTGAAGATTCGTACTGGCCGCAAGGTCGGTTCGGATCATTTGCCGTTAATTACAGATTTAGTGCTTTGAAGCCAGGATTCAATATTTTCTAACAAATTATTGATTTACTTAGGACTAAGGCCAACTAACACCCTACAAGTCGATTAGAATGTGCCAGTTGGCCTTAGTCCTAAATTAGTAAGGTGCTCTACTATCGGGAAGCCTTGATAATCCGTTCACAATCAAAGTCCGACGCACCCTACAAGTTGATGAGAGTGTGCCAGTTGGTATTAGTCCTAAAAGTAACAATTTGTTCGGCCTCAAGTCTAGATGTGCTGATGAATACAAAAGCACTTATCCTAGCCACGATGGGTTCATTGCGGTACTGTCAAATTGGTTGCTAGTTTTATACAGTTCGTATTGCCCTTTTGCGGCCGCTGCGCGTGTGCGATTCATCATCGCGGCAACTTGTGCTCGATCCATCGGTTTAAACGTGCGAGCGGCCTCAAACGCTTGATCTAGGAGTTGCATGGTATCAATGCCAGTAATCACAACTGAAGTAGGCAGATTCATCGCATAGTGGAGACATTCGATCGGGGTGACAGTATTGCTTCTAAGCACGTAGGAGTCGCCCATCGATTTCATCCCCAATACACCGATTTGGTTCTTCACCAGCACCGGCAGAACTTGTTGCTCAAAACTTCTAAAATGAGCATCCATTACGTTCAGCGGCATCTGTACCGCGTCGAAACGGAAATTGTTTTGAGCGGCAATTTCCAGGACTCGCAGGTGAACCAAAGGGTCTTTGTGTCCTGTAAACCCGATGTAGCGAATCTTGCCCGCTTTCTGCGCTTCCAGCACAGCCTCCATAGCCCCGCCAGGGGCAAAGATGCGATCGGGGTCTTCCATCCGAATAATTTCGTGATGCTGCATCAGGTCGATGCGATCGGTCTGCAACGCCTTCAGCGATTCGTCAATCTGCATCGCGGCCGCGCCCTTGGTGCGGCCGTCAATCTTGGTCATCAGAAACACCTTTTGCCGGTAGCCATCCTTGAGCGCTGCACCCATCCAGCGGTGGCTGCGCCCGTTGTGATAATCCCAGGAGTTGTCCATAAAATTGATGCCGCGGTCGATCGCACTGCGGATCAGCTTAATACTTTCTTGCTCCTCTCGAATGCGTCCGATATGGTGTCCCCCTAAGCCGATCGCAGACACTCGCTCTCCCGTGCGTCCCAGCGTCCTGTAACTCATCTCGCCGCTTTGAGTTTGACCTTGGGCCACTGCACTTTCAGCGTATACTTGGGTCGGTTCATCTTCAGCTAACAAAGGTTTGAAAAACCCTTCGGAAGCAGCCAGCCCTGCTGCAACCAAACCCGAAGCAGAAGTTACTTTTAACAAATCGCGTCTGCTGATACCCATAAATGTCTCCTTTAAGAAATAACTAGGACTTACTCACAGTATTAGAGGAACAGATGCAAAAAACCTCTATCAAAGTAGGTCACAGAAATAATCCTAAAGAGGTAGAAGCAATCTTTTCTCTAGCCTAGGTCGGAGGTGCTTGAGTTATGGAACTGTCTCAAGGAATAACTCACTGCTAAGTCTCTATGTGTGCGTGAATACAAAAGCCCTAATGCAAAGTGTTTAAAACAAATTTTGCCGACGTTTATGCCGCTGGTTTATATTCCCCTCGCGCACCTTCTACTCAGCAAATAAATGGGTGTTTTAAAAATTAATACTGGCCGCAAGGTCGGTTCGGATCATTTGCCGTTAATTACAGATTTGGTCATTTGAACGCTGGATTCGATATTTTCTAACAAATTATTGATTAACTGTATCTGGTATTGCTGAATATTTGTCTGTAGCGGCTCTTTGCTGTCTTGAAAACAGATAACTTTTCCGGCGATTTCCTTGTAGTGTTGCAGCATGGAAAAAGTATCGGTACTGAAGCGAGCGAGATAGTTTTTAGCAGCCTCGCTGCAAATTTCCGTTACTTGATTTAGATAAGCTTCTGAGGATTCAGGCGGCTTTTCATTCCCAGTTCTTTTATTCAAAATATAGCTAGCACCGCCGACTACTGCGGCTCCCACAGGCCCGCCCAATAGCCAACCTAAGCCGGTGGCGATCGCCACTGGAGCCACTTCGCTGTCGATCGACTTTTGAGCTGGAGGTGGTGGCGGCTCCGGTAAGGTGACTTGCGGGGATGGAGGAAACGAAATCAAAAGTGCGATCGGCTGTTCTTTATCAAAGAATTCGCAAGCTTTATTTACCCATTCTGCGATGGTTTGCTGCTGATGTAAGACCTCTCGCTGAAATTTTAGCTTCCACGCATCAAAACTCCCTTCCTGAAGCGACAGCGCCATTTCCGATTGATACCGCTGCAAAAGTGTGGGCTGGTAAAGCCAAATCTCGAAATCGGAAACGCTGGCTTGAAAGCCTTTTGATATCAGTTTTTCAGCTTTTTGTTTGATTTCAATTTTGTCTTTGTGCTTCTTTTGAGCTGCGGCTATTTCTGCGGTGACAGTTTCAGCTTTGGCTCGAAGAGATTGGCAAATTTTAGTAGCTATAGCTTCAATTCTGGGCAACTTAACTGCTAGTTGTTCCTGTTGAGCTGCCACAATACTTTGCAAAGCCGATTCAAAGCTGGCAATTCCTGTAGTTTGGGCGGCCGCCACATCTCCTTTCAGCCTCGCCCTCAAAGCCGGCAAAGCATCGACTCGGTAGATATTGCTGATATTGTTCGGCAAGTTCGAGCGAAAACTTTCGGCAACAAACAACAAGCGATTGTATACTTGTTTTTGGTCGTCTGGTTCGAGTAGATTGAGAAAATTGGCAACAAAGACTACAGTGTTGATGTGGCGATCGCTCAACCAATCTCTCAAGTTCTCCCGTTCGCCTAAAGTCATCAATTTGCGAGCATCTAAAACCTGCACAACCAAATCAGCCGTTAGCAATTTATCCCGAACCAAATTATCCTGTTCTTCGCGATCGTTGGTGCCCGGCAAATCCAGCAATTCCACACCCGTTTGCAGGAATGGATGGGGACAGTAAACATTCACGGCCGCCACATCATCCCGCATTTGTCTCGCGTCGTCAAGGATGGCGTAGCGTTTCAAAACATCAGTCCCCGGTTCGCTAACTTCCGTGCCGTCTTTCAGGGTAATTTTTGCTCGCAATTCCTCGCCGTAGTTGACATAAATGGCAGCACCTGTAGTGGGCACAAGGTCGATCGGCAAAGCACGATTTCCCAGCATTGCATTGAGCAAAGTTGACTTGCCGTAATTAAACGGGCCAAAGACAGCAATTTGAAAAGTTGGTTTGGCGAGATAGTCGCAGATTGAGGTTGTATCTCGATAAAGTTGGGAGTTTTTGTCGAGTTCGAGAATACCAAGTGCTGATTTCAGATAGTCGGTCAGGTCTTGATAAATTTCGGGTCGTTGCATATTGTTGTTTTATTTCATGTAGCGGATGCTAGGAAACATTGATATAGCGATTCAATACTCTGCGACTCGGCAGAAACATCAGCCTCCAATTTTTTCAACCGCTGCGATTCAGCCTGACAATTAATCTCGCGAGATTCCTTTTGTTCCAGCAAATTATCTAACTCAGATTTCCGAGAATTAATATCAGCATTCATGCGATCGCCCACTTCTCGCCCGTAAACATCAAAACACTCTTTCACAGCATCGTGAATCGGCTGCCACTGCTCTTGAGCCACCTGCGGCAGATATTTCACCAGCTCCTTTTTCGCAGCTTTAACCAACTGTTTGTGAGATCCGTCTGCTTGCAAAACCCCAACACCCATCCCCAACAAAGCCAAGTACAGCGGCCCCAAAACAATCCCCGTCAAACTAGCAAGAATCGTACTAACGCTTAACACAGTAATTAAGTTGAGCAGGATATTTTTCCAATCAAAACCCGCTCCTGCCATTGCTACGCCTGCCAGATTTCCGGTCGTTAACGAGAACAATCCCATAGCCCATTTTGCCCAAGCTGGCGAGTTATCTTCGTTTGAGTTGCTGACGGCTGCTGGTATTTTTTGCCCCGTCAGTTTTTCTGTGATTTTTTCAGTCACTTTCGTGTAAGATGCTCCGTAATTTGCCGCACTTTGTGAGAGTTGCGAAAATGCTGAATTCATCTCTTGTTCAGCAGTTAGAGTCCAAGCTGCCAGTTTGTCGTTGATGTACTGCTCGAATGCTCGTTTGAGCGATGCTTCAAAAGCTTCTCGCTTGCCTTGGCTGAAGAAATCTAGAAATCTCAGCTCTGGTTGATACCGTAAGAAATCTGTTTCAAAGGTATTTTCTAAGTTGAGAACGTAGGCGCGGAAAGAATCTGCGATCGCCCGCGATTTACTATCTCTAACTTCGATAATTTCTTGTTGAAACTCATCGCGAATGTGAGTCAGCTTCTTAAACTCCGGCTCAACTGAATTAATCTTTTCCTTCAATTCATTGACATCGCGATCGAGTAATGGTAGTCGGCGGCCAACAGCTTCGCGGACACGAGCAGAAATTTGACGCGCCAAAGTTCTCGCCGGACGCAATTCCGAAATCGCCCTTTCTTGGGTCAAAAACGTATTCAGTGCCGCCATAAACTCGGGAAAACCAGTTCCTGTCAAATCCGCATCCGGGTTTTTCATCCGCAACCTGAGCGCCTTAATTGAGGTAATTGCAAACACTCGCTCGTCGTAAATATCGTGTCCTTCTGTTAAACAATATTCAGCCAAATTAGCTTGAAAAACCCGCCGCAGTTTCCCTTCTGCTTCTGCTAATTCTTCAGGATCGTCAGGGTCAATCAAACTTTCTCGCACCTGATCCCAAGCATTAATCAGAAAGAAAATGCTCAAACCGCGATTTTTGATGTAATTTTCTAGATAGCGTCTTTCACCCATTGTGCAAGGCTGAGTTGCCCTGAGTACAAACAAAATAGCGTGGCAGTTGTTGATGTAACCGAGAGATAATTCATTGCGCGCTTCTGTATCGTTCAGTCCGGGACTGTCTACTATTTCTATGCCTTTTTCCAGCAAAGGTAAGGGATATTCTACTATGGCGCAATCGATATCTGGAAATGCTGGTTTCTTTTCTTCTTCTAAACGTTTTGCCTCGGCGGGGTCAATTGTGTAGTTTTCTTTAAAACTTTTAAAGTCTAGCTGTTTTGGGCTTTTGCCGTCATTGAAATAAACTGTTACTTTTTTTTCTGAACCGTAGCGCAAAATCGTCAGCAAAGCTGTACAAGGATTTACATCGCTGGGCAGTAAGTTTTCGCCGATTAACGCATTGAGAAAAGTGCTTTTGCCGCGTTTCATGTCGCCTAGCACTAGCAGCCGAAAGACTCCTTGGCGCAAGTTTTTACTGGCGACATCAATGTCGGTGTTGTCTGTTTCTAAACCGAGTTTTCCCGATGCTTCTCCTCCTGCTAATTCTGATTGGTTGATGGCTGTCGCGATGTTGCTGAGGCGAGTGGCAATTTCTCGGCGGACGGCGGCTACTCGCTCTAAATCGTTGAGAAAGTTGCTAGTTTCTACTTTAAGGTTCATGGGTATTTCCTGATAGTTTGCTGCTTGAAATTCTCAACTTTGGTCTTCTTCAATAAACATTTTGTAAGCGATCCAAGCAATGCCTCCCACTATCAGGGCGGCTGCCAGCCAAGATGCGATGCGAACTGCAACGATAACAGCAATGACAATGCCTGTAAATTGAGTGGCTGCTATAATTTTTCGGCGCCACTGTTTGAGTTTGCCATTAACTTGACTGTCTGCTTCTTGGTACTTGCTCGTTAGATGTTCGGGCACTGATCGGTCAATTTCTGCTTCTAGTTCGCGGAGCCGAAGTTCTTGTTCTCGCTTCCGCAGTTGTTGTTCTTTGTGCCGGAGTTCTCTGGCTTTTTTGTCGGGAGAATTCATGAATTTTAGCCTGTTTTCCGCTGGAAAAATGTGTTATTTATTGTCAATGTTACGGAGCGATAAGTTCTCTACGACTTTAACTCACATTTTCTCCCGTGTCGAGAAATGTGAAGAAATTTTAAAAATGGCGATTCGCTACGGGATAGCTACGCTTCACGACCAATTAAGCCGATCGCCCTACGCCCGCAGCGCTGCAAATCATCAATAGCCTTCGGGGCCGATGGTAGTGCGATCGCACTCGGCATCCGACAAATCAACCAAGCGCGATCGAAATAAGTTGCATCCCGCTAATTGAGCTTTGCTTAACTTTGCTTTCTCCAAATTAGCTCTGCTCAAATCCGCATATCTCAAATCGGCATTCGTCAAATCTGCATTGTACAAATCCGCACCTTGCAAATTAGCTTTCTGCAAATTAGCACCTTGCAAATTGGCGTGACGCAAATTTGCTCTTGATAAGTTGGCTCTTGATAAAGTTGCTTCCGACAAGTTAGCTTGATAAAGTTGAATGTCGCCCAATTCAGCATCTTGGAAATCAGTTTTATAAAGATTGGCTTGAGTCAAATTTCCGTAGGGCAAATAAGCTCCCCTCAGAACGCTACCAGAAAGATTTATTTCTGTCAAATCTGCTTGAAACAAGTTATGTTCACTTAAGTCAACGGCGTTAAAGTTTCGCTGGCCCTCAGCATACTGAGCAAGCAATTCCTCAGCGCTTAGCTTTTGCATTTTCATTCCTCATGACGACAGCTACTGCAGCCAATCCATAACAGTAATTAATGGTTATTATTCTGCGTATTTATACTTATGTATCTTATTATGTTAAGCTTGTGTAACAACAGTCGCATTTTTTCTAAGATTTTTTTTATATTTGTAAATTTCTGCCTTGCTCGACCAGTAAGCGGTTAGTAATGTCAAGATCGATCGAGAAACCAAAGCGAATCCTCTACTGAAATATGCCAGAACTTCCTCTCTCCATTGCTCAGCACTACCACGAACGGACCAAATACGACCCTGAAACCATTGCTGCTAAAAGTAAACAGCTAGATTGGACAGAGCAACCTGTGCCTTTCAAAGAATATAAAATTGGAGCGTATTTTGACCTCAAGCCTTATCTAAAAGACCCCTCGGAGGATCCCGATGCCGATCCCGATGCCGCTTGGTGGCATCGGTTATCTAGCTTGTTGCTGTGCAGCTACGGGTTGACGGCGAAAGTGCAGACGGTAGACGACAGCTACCTGTATTTGCGATCTGCACCGTCGGCGGGTGGACTCTACCCAGCAGAGGTTTATTTAATCTCCCGTGGCACAGCCCAGTTGCCGGCCGGACTTTACAACTATCAGTGCAGAACTCATTCACTTGTTCATTTTTGGGACAGTCAAGTGTGGCCGGCATTGCAAGCAGCTTGTTTCCAGTCGCCAGCGCTAGAAAATACCCAATTGGCGATCGCCATTACCACTGTTTTTTTCCGTTCTTCTTGGCGTTACGAAGACCGAGCTTATCGGCGAATTTTTCTAGATACCGGCCATTTATTGAGCAATATCGAGTTAGCTTGCGCCGTCAACGATTACCGACCTCACCTGATTGGAGGATTTGCCGACGAAGCTGTCAATGAATTACTGTACATCGACTCGGAGCAAGAAGGAGCGATTTGTGTAGTTGCTTTAGCCGACTTGCTAGATCTTGACCAAAACTTGCCTAAATTTAAAACAGCTTTGCCCGGAAAAACCACGACAGATTACCCGAAAATTTCCGAAGGTCAACTGTTAAAATACCTCCACAAAGCCACGCATTTAGAATCAGACCCTACCGGAGCTGACGGCTGGAAACTTGATGAAAGTGAAGGGGTACTAGAGGATAAATACAACTTTCCCTTTTGTACTAAAGTTTCGACGGTCACTCCTTCGATTCCTTGGGGAGTGAACCTGGAAACTTTAGAAAATACTATGCTCAAAAGGCGATCGACCCGTGCTTATACAGGTGCTTCTTTGAGCTTGGGCGAACTGCTAGCTATGCTGGATTTTACTTACCAGCCCCAGCACTATATCGACCAAGGATTAGACGGTTATCCAGACTATTTCGATCTAAGTTTGATCGAGACTTTTATTGCTGTTTCGGGGGTGCATGGGTTAGAAGAAGGCTGTTACTATTACGCTCCGAAAGCTCAAGAATTGCGGCAAATTCGGTTTAAAAATTTCCGCAGGGAATTGCATTTTTTGTGTTTGGGGCAAGACTTGGGCAGAGATGCGGGGGCGCTGTTGTTTCATACGGCGGATTTGAACAGGGCTGTAGCAAAATATGGCGATCGAGTTTACCGCTACTTGCACATGGACGCGGGTCATTTGGGCCAGCGCTTGAATTTAGCAGCTATGCAACTGCGTTTGGGTGTCAGCGGTATCGGGGGCTTTTTTGACGATCGCGTCAATGACGTTCTCGGTATTCCTGCGGGTGAGGCTGTGCTTTATATTACAAGCCTGGGAAGACCTCGATCGTGAAAATAAGTCAATCGATTTTAGATTTTAGATTTTAGATTTTAGATTGAAGAATTGGCGTTGCTGATTTACCCTATGAACCACTCAATCTGCAAAAAATCAAACAAGCGAGTCAGTCAATCTCCTGCATTTTCAAGTTGTAGCGCTAAAGTCAACATTGTCAACCTGCAATATAGAGGTTTTACGTAAGTTTTCCTATTACTATTTGCCAATGCAAAACCTGCTAAATATTCGGTCGAGCACTGATTCTGTCACTTCTTCGCCCGTAACTTCCCCCAATGCTTGAATTGCACCGCGCAAATCTATTGTCCAGAAATCTAAAGGCAATTTATTGCTCATAGTATCCGTGCATTGTTCCAGAGAAATTTTAGCTTTAGTTAACGCCGCTGCTTGTCGCTGGTTAATGGCTAAGTCTGAGTTTGCTGCTTGCAAATTTCCCCCGGTGACGGCATCTAAAATTGCTGTTTCTAAGTCTTGTATGCCTCGATCGAGCGCGGCTGCTGCGGCAACTATTGGGTGAATTTCCGAGGAAAAAGGTAGTTCGGGGATCGTGTTTACTAGGTCGATTTTGTTGATAATTATAATTAGCTGGCGGTGCTTTACTTGTTCGTAAATTTCCGAATCGCCTTCCGTCCAACCAGATTCCGCGTCAATTGTCAACAGCACTAAATCGGCTTGTTTTGCTGCGGCGCGCGATCGCTCAACGCCAATTTTTTCTACCTTGTCTTCGGTTTCTCGAATGCCCGCAGTATCGAGCACCTGCACCGGAATTCCGCCCACAACTAGCTGCGATTCTACCACGTCCCGCGTCGTACCGGGCAAATCCGTGACGATCGCCCGATCGCTCCTACTCCACGCATTCAACAAACTCGATTTTCCCACATTCGGCCGCCCAACAATCGCTACTTTCAAACCAGTTCTCAACAATTCTCCGCGATCTGCCGTTGCCAAAATTGTTGACAATTCCTCCAAAACATGATTGATTTCCAAAGAAGTTTTAGCTTCATCTAAAGGCGGCAAATCTTCCTCAAAATCAATTCTCGCCTCAATTTCTGCCAGCACGTCCAAACAAATTGTTCTCAATTTGCGAATGGGCTGCGCTAATTTTCCTTGCAAACCAGCCAAAGCACTTTGTGCAGCAGCGGGCGATTTTGCTCCCACCAAATCTGAGATACTTTCAGCTTGAGTTAAATCGAGCCTCCCGTTCAAAAAAGCCCGCAGCGAAAACTCTCCTGGCGCGGCCAATCTCGCCCCATTTTCCAAACACAACTGCAAGACTTGCTGCACGGCCATAATGCCGCCGTGACAGTGAAATTCCACCACATCTTCGCGAGTAAAAGAACGCGGTGCTTTCATGATTAGCAGCAAAGCTTCATCGACTAATTCTTGAGTTTGGGGGTGGCGGATGTGGCCGTAAAGAATGCGGTGAGACTCCCATATTTGCCGTCCTGGGGCGCAAAACAGAGTTTCGGCAATTTTTAAGGCTGCGGAACCGGAAACTCGCACAATGCCGACGCTGCCTTGTTGGGGAACTATGGCAGTGGCGATCGCTGCGATCGTTCCTCCTTTTGTTAATGATTCAGACATTTTTAATGACTCTAAGTAGAAGGAAGAAGGAACAAGGAAGAATATTTATATAGCAATAATTTGAAATTGTTAGTTTCAGTCAGAATGATTTAATTCCATTCCAATGCCTAACTTTTACTTTTTTTTAGTATCACGCAAGAGGTTCTCCATCTTCTATCATGTAAATGTCAGGTTCGTCATCCAAAAGTCAAAACAGTCACCGCTTCGATCGAGCTGCATAAGTTCCTGAGTCGAAGGGTACGGAATGTTTTCTAGTAATTTGTCCGTAATCGCTAATTGCTCGTCTGCGGAGAGAGATAAGATCACTTGAATTAGGGAGTCAACCAGTTAGTTGTACGTTCATTTTAAGTCATCTGTTGCTCGGTTACTAAATTATACTATAAGTTCAGGGTTTGCATCTACAGTCAACCGATACGGGCAGCAGACTGGGACTAATCTTAATGCTATAGTCCTCGACGCACAAATTGGTTTTTTTACGGAAATACTGCATCCCGGCTTTTAACACTGCGTCCAGGACTGCTCAAATTCAGACAAGGCTCAAAGTTTGGGCGATAGCCTTTAAATTGCCAGCACCTGTAGTCCTACTACTGGCGATTTCTTCGGCTGCTTGGCACACCGGAATCAATAGCTAAAAGTTTGACACCACAGTGAGCTATCCTGATTTCATGCAATAATGGAACATTGACAGGGTAGAGGGCAAAGCATGATTGGTCAACTTCTAGACAGACGTTACCGCATCATTAAAGTCACAGACTCAAGTGAGGTGGGAAAAACTTATCTAGCAGCAGATACTCACCGTCCCGGGTATCCGCAATGCACGGTTAGAGAAATGCGACTCCCCGGCACAAGTTCGCAAACTCCAGAATTAGTCAAAGTTTTATTTCAAAGAAACGCAGAAATAATTGAAAAATTGGGAAAACACGACAAAATTCCCGAATTATTAGCGTATTTTGAGGAAAATCAAAGTTTATACTTAATTGAAGAATTTATTGCCGGTTCACCTTTAAGTCGAGAACTAATACCGGGTCAACCTTGGGATGAAGACCAAGTAATTAATCTGCTATCAGAAATATTAGAAATTTTGGTGTTCATACACGAGAAGGGTTTTATTCACCGCAGAATTCAACCAGACAGAGCGATCCGGCGCGAGTCAGACGGCAAATTTGTATTGGTAGACTTTAGCTTAGACAAAGAAATTAACCCGGAACTTGCTAACTGTCATTTGTTGGCGCAAACTTCCCCGAACTCTGTTAAACGGCATGAGGCAAAAAAACAGGATTTGGCGGCCCAGGAGTTATACGTGCCGATCGAGCAATTGAACGGCAACCCCCGTTACAATAGCGACATCTACGCTCTAGGTACGATCGCCCAGCTTGCCGTCACGGGACTCTCACCCAACGAACTGAGTGCCTTAAAAAACAACAAAAACGAAATTCCCTGGCGAAACCGCGCAACTTGTTCGGCAGCCCTAGCAGATATTATCGATCGAATGGTGTGCCCTGACTGCGAGGAACGCTATCAGGAGGCAGCCGAAGTTTTAGCAGACCTCAAACAAATCGCCGTAAAATTGGAGGTTGAGCCGCCGCCAGCCACAATCATCACGGACGCTATGAGTCAACCGCGAAGACAAAGCCAAACCAAACTGCTGCTGTTGGCTGCAACAGCGGCAGCTTTAATCTTGACTGCTGTCATAATTTCCTTTTGGCATAGTCAAAGTCCGGCGAGGTCAAAAGAATTGTTAGCCCGCGGCGTTACCAAGGCGCAGCAAGGTGACACAACAGGCGCGATCGCCGATTATACTCAAGCGATCGCCCTGAATGCCAGCGATGCGGAAACTTACTACAAGCGGGCAAACGCTCGCTACGACATGGGCGCAACCGAGCAAGCAATACAGGATTACACGCAAGCAATTAAAGTCAATCCTAGCCACACCAAAGCTCTCTACAATCGAGGTATGGCCCGCCTCGACATCGGCGACAAGCGGGGGGCCGTGGAAGATTTCACCCAAGTAGTGCGACTCAATCCCAGCGACGGTGAGGCATACTCTCAGCGGGGTTTAGCCTACTACGATTTGGGCGACTACCGCACGGCAATTGAAGACTACACTCAAGCAATTCGGCTCAGTCCCAACGATGCTAAAGCTTACAGCAATCGGGGTTTAGCTCGATCGGCTGCGGGCGACAAAACAGGAGCAATGGCAGATTTTACTCAAGCCCTTCAAATTAGCCCCAAACAAGCTGGCGTTTACTACAGTCGAGGTCGAGCGAGATTTAATCTTGCAGATTATCAAGGAGCGATGGAAGATTATACTAAGGCGATCGAATTGCAACCAGATCTCGCTGATGCTTATACCAATCGGTGCAGCGCTTACTTGAATTTGGCCACCTACGACAAAGCGATTGCAGATTGCACCGAAGGAATTCGCCTCGATCCAAAAGATGAAGCAGCTTACAACAACCGCTGCGTTGCTTATCTGAATTTAAAACAATTTCAAAAGGCCAGCGAAGATTGCAGTTTGACGATCGGACTCAACGGCAACAATCCCAAAGCCTACAGCAATCGAGGATTAGCTCGATCGGCTTCGGGAGACAAGCAGGGAGCTTTAGAAGATTTTACTCAAGCAATTCGACTCAATCCCAGCGATGCAGTAGCTTACAGCAATCGCGGTACTATTTACTCAGAACTAAAAAATTACCCTTTAGCGGTTGAGGATTTCGCTCACTCGCTGCGGCTCAACCCCAACAATGCTAGCGCTTTTTACAGCCGAGGCCTCGTCCGCCGCCAACTCAAAGACCGTACCGGGGCGATCGAGGATTTTCAGAAAGCTGCAACCCTCTTTCTAGAACAAGGAAGAGCCGATGGTTTCCAAAACGCACAAGCACAAATCAACGACCCTAAATAAACTATTAATCATCAGTCAGATGTTAAAAAAAGAAGAAAAAAGGCACAAGGAAGAAGGAAGAAAGAAGAAAGAAGAAGACCCAATTACCAATTCCAAATTACCAACTTCCCGTTACCAACTCCCCGTTACCAATTCCCCCTTACCACCTCCCCGTTACCAATTCGCAATACCCGATATGAACATGGTTGGTCAACTTTTAGACAGGCGTTATCGCGTAGTGCAAATTCTCAGTTCAGGAGCTTTTGGACAAACTTATTTAGCTGTCGATACTCGCCGGCCGGGCCACCCTCAATGTGTAGTCAAACAACTGCGCCCTCCCAGCAACACTTCCACAGTTCTCAAAACCGCTTACCGCTTATTTAAACAAGAAGCAGAAATATTAGAAAAGCTGGGAAAACACGATCAAATTCCATTTTTACTAGCTTATTTTGAAGAAGCCAATCAATTCTACCTCGTCGAAGAGTTTGTGCCCGGACACGCCCTAAATAGGGAAATTGTGGCCGGTCAACCTTGGCGGGAAGAACGAGTGCTGGATCTGTTGCAAGAAGTGCTACAAGTTCTCGCCTTCGTACACTCTCAGGGAGTGATTCACCGCGATGTTAATCCCTCCAACTTAATCCGCCGCAAACCAGACGGCAAATTAGTTTTAATTGACTTTGGTTCGGTTAAAGAAGTTGCGAGTCACGTCAGCGAGCACGATACAGAATTTCCGCGCACCATTGCTACTGGAACTCCGGCTTATATGCCGATCGAACAATTTCAAGGCAACCCGCAATTTAGCAGCGACCTCTATGCAGTCGGGATGATGGCAGTCCAAGCGATCACTGGTTTACCCGGTACGGATTTGCCCAAATTGCAAGATCCGAGTCCTTCTCATACGGGGGAAATTGTTTGGCGAAACCGATCTCAATGTTCTGTGGGATTAGCCAATATAATTGACAAAATGGTCTGTCACCAATTTGCCAAGCGCTATCAATCTGCGGAGGAAGTTTTGGTAGCTCTCAGCAAGTTGAGACACCGCCAAGAGCCTGTGAATACGGCCCACAAGAAAAGTATTGCTCCCAGCTTAGTGTCTTCTGATAGTTTTTATTCACGTTTGGGAAGTCGATTTTGGTTGCTGATTTTGGCGGGCGTCGGGGCGGCGATAGTTCTGATATTTTTGTTTAGTTATTGGAGCCGCCCGAATCCGATTAAAGCTAAGGAATATTACGAAAAGGGAGTGGAAAAGTCTCGCAATCAAGATGCGGCTGCAGCTTTGCAGGCTTTTAATAAGTCAATTCAATTAAATCCTAAAAATGCTGAGAGTTTTTATGGGCGCGGTAATGCTAATTATGATTTAAAACAGTATCAAGAAGCAATTGCGGATTATTCTCAGGCGATCGCTCTCAATCCTAAATATGTTCAGGCTTATTTTAACCGCGGCCTAGCCCGTCACGATTTTAACGACAAGCGCGGGGCGATTGAGGATTACACTCAAGCTTTGAATCTCCAGCCCAATGATGCTGATACATATTATGAAAGAGGAGTTACTTATTTAGAACTGCAAGATTACAAGACGGCTATTCAGGATTTTAACGCAGTAATTCGGTTGCAGCCGAACCTTGTTAAAGCTTATCATTCGCGGGGGTTGGCTCGCGCTGGTAGCGGCGATTTGCAGGGGGGAATTGGAGATTATACTGAGGCAATTAAACTCGATGCTAAGAATGTTGATGCTTTTTACAGTCGGGGGAGAGCTCGCTTTCACCTAGGAGATTATCAGGGAGCTTTGGCGGATTATTCTCAGGTAATTGCGATCGATCCCAAGAGTGCAGATGCTTACGCTAATCGTTGCAGCACGCAGTTGAATTTGGGAGCGCATCAAGCGGCAATTGACGATTGCACTCAGGCAATTTCGCTGAGCGATGAGGATGGGGTTCCTTACAACAATCGCTGCATTGCTTATTTAAATTTAAAGGATTATCCGAAAGCAATTGCCGATTGCACTCAAGCGCTGAAAGTGAATCCGAATGATTATAATGCTTATAACAATCGTGGTTTAGCTCGCAGCGCAGGGGGTGACGCGCAGGGGGCGATCGCAGATTTTACAGCAGCAATCGGGTTCAATCCCAACAATGCTGAAGCTTACGCCAATCGGGCTAAGATTTATCAGGAGTTAAAGAATTACAATAGTGCGATCGCCGATTACGTGCAAGCTATTCGGATCAGTCCGAATTATGCTGCTGCTTACTACGGTAGAGGCATGGTTCGCCGCTCCTTGGGAGACAAAGCAGGAGCAATTAGCGATTTAGAAAAAGCCGGCAAAATGTATCTAGATCAAGGACTTACCGGCGGCTACAAAGATGCACAATTTGAGATTGAAAAGCTCAAGTAGTCAGTTGTCAGTTGTCAGTTGTTAGTTGTTAGTTGTTAGTTGTTAGTCAACAGTTAACTGTTAACAGTCAACAGTCAACAGTCAACAGTCAACAATGCCCCATGCCCAATTCCCTTTAAGAATTTTGAAGTCTCTTCACCAACTCATAAAACGGTTCCCAATTATCCTCAATAGCTATGGGTTCCCAAACAGCCTCAATAGTCGGTCTCAACAGCGATTGTTCGGGATTGTGCCTCCGCAACCTGTCCGCCATTTTCTCCATATCATCCGCAGACAAACTTTGCAAAACGTGACAATAAAAGTGCCGCCAAGGTGCTATCAAGTCCGCCGGTTCCGCTTCAGCAAAAATTTGACTGGCATCATCTCGCCAAGTACGATCGAACTGTCTTCGCAGTTCAAAAAAGAAATCGTGATAGCCTACTTGAGACTCCGCCAGCATTTTAATTGTCACCTTCAACAACTCATCTCCCTCCGCCTCTGGCAAATCCTCAAATCCCAATCTATTGAGCATCAACTGCCGGTAAGCTGCATTATAATAATCGCCAAACTTTGCCAAACCCGCATCCATATCAGCTTGAGGAATTGCCCCTGCTAGCGGTTGCTGAAGTTTCTCTAAATTGCCCTTGCAAATAAACGGTTGATTCCCGTAACAATACAGACCGTAATGGTCGAAATAAGCTGCTGTAAATTCCGGCTTGTAAGTTGGGATAAAAGCGAAAGGCCCGTAATCGAAACTTTCTCCAGTAATCGACATATTATCAGTATTCAGCACGGCGTGGCAAAATCCTGCTGCCATCCACTGAGCGACTAATTCAGCTACTCGCTTGACTAAATCTGCATAAAATAGCGCATATTTTTCGGCAGGCGAAATACCCGCATTACTTGCTTCTAAATGCAGTTCTGGATAGTAATATTCAATAACAAAATCTAAAAGTTTTTTAGTTAAATCCGGCCTGCGGATATAGTGCAATCTTTCAAAAGTTCCAAACCGGATGTGAGAATGACTGAAACGCACCATTACGGACGATCGCGTGGGTGATGGTTCATCGCCCCGCCACAAAGCCTCGCCAGTTTCAACTAAACTAAAACAGCGAGATGTCCGCACTCCCAACCGGTGCAAAGCTTCGCCGGCTAAAACTTCGCGAACTCCCCCTTTGAGAGTGAGTCTACCATCAGCGTGCCGCGAGTAGGGCGTACGGCCGGAACCTTTAGTGCCGAAGTCGTAAAGTCTGCCGTCAGTCCCGCGAACTTGGCCGTACAAAAAGCCTCTACCATCGCCTAAATTCGGGTTGTATTCGTTGAATTGATAACCGTGGTAACGGAGTGCTAGAAAGGGACGGACACAATGAAATTTGCCGAAAGCTTCGATGAGATGTTGGTCGGTTACTTGTGCGGGGTCTAAACCCAATGTCGGCAATAATTTGTCATTGCGGAAGCGGAGAATATGCTGCGGAAAATCGGCGGCAGGGACTTCATCAAAATAGTCGCCACCGAGAGATTCGATGGCGGGTTCGTAGTTGAGGGAAAGTAAGGGATTTGACATTTTTCTATTTTATCTTGAAATTGTCGATCGCTCCAAATTATATACGGGTAAGGTGCGGACTGCATTGGTGTCAACAATCGCCTCAGACCCTTTGTATCCCTCGTGTATAGCCGAGTTCGATCCCCCTCCCATCCCAGCAGGGCTGTTTCATTTTAAAATTTTAGCATAGCTAAAGTTTGAGCGTGAAACATTAGTGTCTTCCTCGAATAAAAAAAATACGGTCAATTTTTGTGATAGTTAAACTAACCATTTTCCTTGCTAAACATGGGGTTGAAGGATTAATTTTTTTAAATTTTAGTAGGATTGACCAGCTAATATAGCAATCCTCGCATCATTTGCAAGGATTGCTATATACCTTTTCCCCTATTTAAAATTGGTCAACACCCCGTAAATCGCCCAAATAGCCATCGCCCGCAAATAGTGACTCGCCCGAAAAGTCCCCCCCGCCGTAATCGCTTCCGGCGTGCGAAACTGCAACCCATTCTCATAAATCTGCTTCACCACAGCATCCGTCAATTTAAACGCTTTCTCCTCCATCCCCATCTGTACCAAAAAAGCAGCTAACCCAAAATTAATCCCCGTCCAAACTTCCAAAGGATGAGTCGCATTCGGATTTTCCGGCGAACCATTCAGCATCACCCCATTTGCCGCACCGAACTCGCCATCGTTGAACTTCAAAAAGCAAGATTCGTACACAGTTTCTAAAGCGCTGGCTGCACATTCCGGCGGCACAATATCCGGTAATCCTAACAGTTTCGCGTAAAATTGACCGCACAATTGGTCGGCCATCACCACTTCGGAATTACTCTCGCTGTCCAAACGGTAATATTGACCGTTCCACAGTTTTTCTTGATAGCTCGGTCTTGCTTGTAGCAGCCAACTGTGATATAATGCTATCTTTGCTTGAGGGTTAGGAATTATCTGCGGTGCTGCATCTTCCAAGATTTCGCCGATCGCGATCGCAGCCTCCAGCGCCGCCAACCACAAACCCCCGCAATACGCACTTATCCCCCGCATTTGCCAGTCATCAAACGTCTGATCCGGTGCGCCCGAATTCTCAGGAATTCCGTCCCCATCCTCATCAAAAGTTTTCAGATAAGCCAAAGCCTCAACAATTGCCGGCCAACACTCTTGCAGAAACTCGCAATCTGTGCCGCCAGTTAACAAAAAGTCACGATAAACCTGCAACACAAAATCGCAAGGCAAATCCTTCCACAAATTGCAATCTTGATAGCTAGTATAATTGGTTTTCTCCCAAGGATGTTCGTTAGGAGCACCCAAATCGTGCGGCGTCGCCCCGACAGCTTTTCTAATAGCAGAAGCTTGATTCCAGCCAATAATTCTCGGCGTATCGTCTCCGGCAGAAATTGCCCTAGCGAACGCTAAAACCACCGACTTTTCCAAATCAGGCCACAGCATCAACAAAGCAAAAGAACCGTAAAGCCGCACGTCCAAACTTTCGTACCAGCGGTAATCAATGCACTCCAAAACCGCAAATTGACCCTTCGGATCGCGTTCGTCAGCCGCACTCCAAAGAGTACCGCCGTCAGTCAGGGCGTATAACTCGTTAAACAGCGCCATTTTAAAACTGTCTGACAAATCTTTCCGTTCTAAAATCGGTTTTTGCCAAGCTTCAATATTTTCGCGCCAAGTATCGGAATGCTTCATTGCAGTGCGAATAATCGGCCAAGCATTTTTGCCGTTGCGGCCGAAGAAATCCGTATAGCGGCGGTAGTACCAAACTCCCGATGCAAACTCAGTAACGGGCAAGTCCCAAGCTATAATAAAGGGAATTTTGCGAGTTTTTCCCGGTCGGATAGTAAAGCGAACTGCGATCGCACAAGCCAACTGTTCTCCGGCTGCTGCGGCTGTCTCATCTTTGTCATCCAACAAGAAACCTTCAGCAGAAAAGTTGCGCCAAATATCGTCGCCATTCCCCGCCGGGTTCCAGCGAGTTTGATAGAATACTTCTACCGCCGGATTAGTAATAGTTGCGATCGCCCATTGTCCCTCCCCCTCTTTCGGTTCGTCCTCAGCAGTCAACCGCGTCATCACGCAACCTATCCGGTGGAAATCTTCCACTAACAAATTCAAATTTCCGGCACTTTCTCCCCACCGGGGTTGATAGTCATAAAATGGACTGCCATCATCTCGCACCATCACTTTCGGCGACTTATTGGCATTAGTAAACCAACCGACAATATTCTCCCAAGTCAGCATGATGCTGAGAGTGATCGGCGCATCTGTAGGATTGTGCGCCACCCATTCAAACATGGCAACTGGGTAACTGCTTTCCTGATAATTGTTCGGCAAAATTGGCGAAAATTGCTCGCAGCTTAATTTAGCCTGAAACACATTTTCGTAAACAAACCAACTGCGCGGATACAAAGCATGATAAGTCCCGGAAGATTGAAATTTTTCCTTCTCTTCCCTTCTTCCGTCTGCCTTCAGAATTCCATCCGTTGCATCCGTTACATAATCCGTTGCCGAACTTCCTTCTTTTGGATACCATTTCCAACTAGATAAACTACCATCGGTAGGCGGTTCAGTGGACAGTGCAAAAGCTTGTTTCTTACCTTGAGTTTCTTCAAAAACGCTGAACTGACAAGCAGGTAAATTGCGAAAAATGTGCTCGCCGCCGTCAATGTGCCAGAGGTTGAAGTCGCCGCGGGACGATCGCCCGATGCAGCCGGCACCGAACCCGCCCAGAGGCATTCCGTGCCAGGGGCCGTCGTCGAGATTGCTTGCGTAGCGGACTGTATAGGGATTCTCCCAACCGAGGCCGATGGGACGTTTCCAGGTGTGCGGAGGGATGTTTGGATTGGATGTGCGATCGTTATTCATGTCATCAATTTTAGCGCTCGATCTAGCTTGACAATTTTTTATTTAAGTTTAAACTTTTATAGCGAAAATAAATTACGAATTTTTCGACGATTGTTGATTGTTGGCCTAAAGCAATTGGTTTCCGAGTTCCCGGCTTCATCAATTCTCCAATTCTCCAATCTAAAATCTCAAATCGCTTGGGCGATTCCCCTAACGGGGCAGAATATCATCTAACCGAAGTTGCAAGTTCTTTAGCAGAGGAGAAATAATCGGTTGACCGAGGCGAAATAGTTGCTGGATGTAATCTTGGTCAATCAGTTGGCAAACAGTAACAGTAGGTTGTTTCGGTTTACCGATAAAAGCCACGCCTCCCAATCCGCGATAATCAACTATCCAATATTCTGGAATTCCTAAAAGAGCATATTCTTCAACTTTTCGGGCATAATCTGTTTCCCAGTTAGTGCTGACGACTTCTACCACCAATTTAATCGATCGCCCCAGCGTAATCACAGGTTCTCTTTCCCAAAGAGGTTCGCTGACAATAGCAGTTTCATCTAATACGACAATATCGGGACGGCGGGCAGTAGCTGCATCCGAGAATGGACGGATCAAACAAGTGCGGGGAATGAACCAAGGTAGTTTTTCGGCTGCGATGGCGATGCCGATTTGAGTTGCTAGTTTACCGCTGACGGTTTCGTGTGGGCCTGTGGGTTCCATGTCAATTAATTCTCCGTCAGCGAGTTCGTAGCGGAAGTTGTCACAATATCGATCGAGGAATGTTTCAAAAGTTAGGATTTTTTGCGCGGTGTAAGCCATTGGAAACTAATAGTTTTTTGCTGAAAATCTTATTCTATCAACTAATCAAATCCCAAATCAGAACCTTTCCCCGCGTGAACCAAAGCCAACTTTTCGTAACGCTTAGCGTGCTCCACCAACTCCGCAGCTTCTTCCTCAGAGACATCCCGCAGGCGTTTGGCAGGCACTCCCGCAACTAGCGTATGAGGGGGAACGTCCTTGGTGACAACCGCCCCTGCACCGACGATCGAGCCTGTTCCCACCCTCACTCCATCGAGGACGATCGCCCCAATCCCGATCAGGCAGCCCCGTTCAATGTAAGCTGAGTGAATCACCGCTCGGTGTCCCACTGTCACGAAATCTTCCAAAACCGTCGGTTTCCCCGGATCGCCGTGCAGAATTGCTCCATCTTGGATATTGGTACTTGAGCCGATCGCAATTCGCTCTACATCCGCCCGCACCACCGCCCCGTACCAGATACTAGCGCCGGCTGCCACCTCTACCCTGCCGATGACAACAGCGCCTTCAGCGACAAAAGCCGCTTGGGATAGATCGGGCCTGGGCCAATAGCAAGGAAATGCAGGCAGAGGTTCGTTGAGATTGCTCATTTGTTGGTCGATCGTTATACTTCTAGCAGATTAGCTGGTTGTTGATACGGGATATAATAAGAGTATTTGGCACTTTTGCAGAGAAAATATGCTGGGACGCAAATAAATGATTGAAGTTGCCTTGCAATACCCGATGTTTGGCCCGGAAATTCAGTGTCCCCACTGTCGCCAAACAATTCCGGCTCTAACGCTCACGGATACCTATTTGTGTCCGCGTCACGGGGCATTTGAGGCAGATCCAAAAACGGGGGAACTGGTTCACCTTCAGTCTGGGCGGCACTGGCGTCGCTGGGAGAATGAATGGTATCGCCAGCACACGCACCCGGACGGGATTCGGTTTGAAATTCACGAGGCGCTCGATCGACTTTATACTCAAGGCTACCGAGCAACTCGCGTGATCGTTGCCCAACGCTATCGGGACTTAATCAGCGCTTATTTGGAACGCAGCACGCCTTGGCGCGGCCAGTCGGAATCGCCGCGGCCGAGGTTGTACGGTTTGCCTGTGGATTTTAGCCCCGATCCCCAAGAAGACCCTTGCTGGGAAGTGATTAATTTTGATTTGGAAAAAGAGCCGGGAGTTCCGATTAGATATCCCTATTTTCGGTTGTTTGAATAGTTATTAGTCATTAGTCATTAGTCATTGGTCATTAGGCAGTGGTTATTGGTTATTAGTTATTAGTTTATTAGTAAGTATTAGGTAA
>Ga0164305_10000115_pt1 | contig 25579 bp, 28 predicted proteins | sample Whisoiple_237_MG_FD_110215 | JGI IMG/M metagenome (GOLD analysis project Ga0164305, IMG submission 110215) | Soil microbial communities amended with pyrogenic organic matter from upstate New York, USA - Whitman soil sample_237_MG | ecosystem: Environmental > Terrestrial > Soil > Agricultural...
GCATGTCAACCCCAAGGTTTCGGAAGTCAAAGTGGAGAGTGTGATCGATAGCTCTTTTATGAACAAGCTCGAAAGCTCGGGCTTTATTCAGAGCGTGTATAAGAAAAACTGATTCGACCATGAAGACGAGCGCTAAAATCCGAAATTCGAAAACCGAAGCTCGAAACAAATCCGAATGGGTAATTGGAGAAAAAATCTCAAACGCCCCGTTGCGAATTTGCATTTTGCTCTCATAAATTTAGGTTTGTTTCGCATTTCGAGGTTCGGATTTCGGATTTTTATTGTTAGGTAAGCAGGAACCATGAGAGCTGAAAACGTCGCAGTGGTCGTCGTCGGTGGTGGCAGCGCGGCTTTTGAAGCCGCAGTGGCGGCAAAACAAGCCGGCGCGCCGAAGGTGGTCATGTTCGAAAAGGCTCCGGAGCCGGAATTCGGTGGCAATGCGCGGTTCTCCCATACTGGTTTTCGCTGGGTATTTTCCGGCGCCGACGAGATTCGCCAGTTTCTGCCCGACATCGATGACGCGACTTTCGCGAAGCTCCATCTGCCCGCTTACACCGCGGAGCAATTCCATGCCGACTTGCAACGAGTTACGCGCGGTCGGATCAGCAAAGAGTTGTCCGAAGTCCTAGTGTCGCAATCGAACCCGGCGATTCACTGGATGCGCGAAGTCGGCATCAAGTGGGACATTGACAGCCATGTGATCATCGACGGTCGCTACTATTTCGAGCCGGGTTTGGTGATTCATCCGGTAGGTGGTGTGAGCGGTGGGCTCGGACAGCTCATGCAATGGCGTGAGATCGCGATCCGAATGGGAATCGAGCTCCGCTACGAATCTCGCGTAACCGCACTGCTTGGCAATGACCGCAGTATTCACGGCGTGCGCGTCTCCGATCCCCACGAGGAATATGAAATTCGCACGAATTCACTAATTCTCTGTGCCGGGGGTTTTCAGGCGAGCGCGGAAAAACGCGCGCGCTATCTCGGTCCTAATGCCGATTTGATGAAGGTGCGCGGCAGCAAGCACGATACCGGCGAGGTGCTCATGATGGCGATCGAGCTGGGTGCAAAGACAGCCGGCCATTGGCAGGGCGCCCATGCGACGCCCATCGATGCCACATTTCCGGATGTGGAGATCAGCAACAAAGCGAATCGCTACGGCTACACTTACGGGATCACCGTCAATTCCCTGGGCCAGCGTTTTTTCGATGAAGGAGAAGCGCGCCATTCCTATACCTATGCCAAAACCGGTTGGGCAGTGCTCGGTCAACCGGGCGCAATTGCGTATCAAATCTATGATTAGAAGGCGGCGAGATTGTTGAACCAACGTTATTACGAATTTTCTCACCCCATCGAAGCCGATAGCATCGACGAGCTGGCGAAAAAGATCGGCATCGAGCCCGCCGTGCTGAATCATACTGTGGCTGAATTCAACAGTGCGGTGCGCAAAGATATTCCGTTCGATGCCACAAAGTTGGACGGGCGCTCAACCGAAGGCATTACACCGAAGAAATCCAACTGGGCCGACAGCATTGATAAGCCGCCGTATTGGGCATACGCAGTTACGGGTGGTATCACGTTTACCTTCGGCGGGTTACAGATCAATACCCAAGCCCAGGTATTGAACACGTCGAACAATCCGATCCGCGGCTTGTTCGCCTCCGGCGATATCGTCGGGCTGTTCTTCCACAATTACCCTTCCTGCACCGGCCAAACGCGCAATGTGGTTTTTTCCCGCTTGGCGGGGAGAAACGCAGCCGCGCTAGGACTATAGAGCATCCCACGGCGAAGTTATCATTCCCATACTGCGCGAGCGGTCTTCACGACCAGTTCCAGTTTTCTCCATTGGTCGTCAAAAGAAATTCGGTTGCCGATAATAGATGATGCGAAGCCGCACTGCGTGCTCAGTCCCAAGCGTTCCATGGAGGCGTATCGGCTGGCATCGATAACGCGCTCCCTCAAAAATTCCATAGATTCAAGCTCGGACCGCTTGGTTGTTATCAATCCTAGCACGATAAATTTATCCTCCGGAACATGTCGGAGCGGCTCAAAAGAGCCCGAGCGGGCATCGTCATATTCAAGGAGCAATCGTTGCGCCTTGAGATTTCGAAATAACCGGTGGCTGATCGACTGATAGTCTCCTTGGGAAAGCCACCGGCTTTCTTGATTGCCGCGTCAGATATGAAAGCCGAAAGTCACATCGGAAAAACCCTGCATCACTGCGTTGTCGAGTTCGACGCCGAGAGAGAGCCAGCGATCGAAATTCCAGCCGAGCATCTCGTAAAAAGCGCGCGTTTTCGGATCGAGGAGTAAACCGTAATGCGGTGCGTCGATTTGAATGTAGGAAGCTCCGAGGCGAGCGAGTTCCGCAATTTCCTCGCGCAGAATCGAAGTGATATCGGCCAGAAAGATCTCGAGCGTCGGATAGGCAGCGCCGGAATATTTCGGCGACCAGAAATTTGCCCACAAGCCGGGACTCGGAAGCGTTATCTTGGGAATCTGTTTGGTTTTGCTTTTCAGGTAGGAAAACTCGTGCGCCGAGAGATAACGAAGCCGTTTTAGTCGTGCGACCGCGCCTAGTCGGCGTGGACGCCGTTTTCTCTGAACGCCTTGCTCATCGTGCCACTCGCCCCAAAGAAACGCGTCGAGATCAAATTCGCCAAAGCCGCTGACGGCCGCGGTCATCTGGCTCTGAAAAGACAGCCGGCGCATCTCGCCGTCAGTCACCACTTCAAACCCGATCTTCTCTTGAAGCGCGATGGCGTTGTCGACGGCGCGATCTTCGATCTCTTTGAACTGAGCGCCGTCGATCTCGCCGGCGGCGAATCGCTTTTGCGCCGCAAGGAGTTCCGGCGGCCGAAGCAGGCTTCCAACCGCATCCGCGTGAATCGTGACCATGCTCATTGGACGCTATCACCTGTTCATTCTGTTTGGTATTAGATCGGACCAACTGACCGCAAGCTCGTCTAGCTCCTTAATCTTTAAATGGCGGGACGATTTTTAGTGCCAATCTGTTGATCAGAGGCGCCGGCTCAAGTGAGGAAATAAACAGCGACGATTTTTTGCTACAGCTCGATGATTCCCACCCCATCGCGCTTGACGACTTTCGTGCCGTAGCGCTTTGACAGTCGCGCGACACGTTCGAGCACGCGCTCGGCGACCTCGCCTTGCGCGAGAACCGGTCGGCCTCGTTGGGGCCGGGGGCGGCCGAAGCCTTGGTCAACGGGATGAATTCTGATCTCCTTGAGCTTGCGTTGGCTGAACTCGCAAACTGCGAACATGTTTTCCCAGTAAGCGGGATCGCTGGGATGACCTTTTTTACCGCCATTGGTGCGGGCGTCGAGAAAGTCCGACGGCGTTGCTCGCAAATCCAAGTCGAAACGTTCGTAGGCGTCTGCGGGGAAGAAGCCAACCGTTTCGTTTTGAAAGATCAGGTTACCGACGCTGTAGAAGATCGGTCGCTCTTTGTAGATTTCGATGCCCAACGGAAAATGCGGTCCATGACCCACGACAATATCGGCGCCGCGCTCGATCGCCTGGTGCGCGAAGGCGACGATAAAGTCGGCGGGTTCTTCAAGCGCAGCGCGGCTGGTGGCAGTCAGCAGGCTTGCGCCGCCAAACTCATGACAGTGCACGCTGACCACAACCCAGTCGGCTTGACGGCGCGCTTCGTGAATCCATCTGAGATTGTCCTCGACATCCCGGGAATTTCCTTCGGTCTCTATGCAAAACCTCCGATCTTGGACAAAGCGATGGCCGAGCAAATCGACTTCGGATTCCTTGTCGTCGGCGATCTCCTTATCACTATAAAAATGCTTGCGTGCGCGCTCTTTCCCCATTTCAAAGCCCAGCTCGCGACTGATTCGCTGCAGTTGCTCCAATGCCGCCGCATCGACGCGATAAGTGGTTTTGAACCCGAGCGGATTGATGCCCGGCCGTCCGCGTAAATCGGGTCGTTGTTCACCCGCCTGGTTCCATGACCTGAACGTCGCAGTGGTCGAAACCAGCGCCACCCGTCCGTTCGGCGTATCGAGATACCCTGGCGCTCTTGCCTCAGCGAGATTTTTGCCCGTTCCCGCGTGCACAATGCCGGCATGGTCGAGATGCCGGATATTCGCCAACACGCCAGCCTCGCCGTAATCGAAGGCGTGATTGTTGGCGCAGGAAACCATGTTGACCCCGAGCCATTGCAAATCTTCAAGTAACTTCGGGTCGGTGGTCATGAAAGTACCCTGGGTAATCCCGGGTGTGCCTTCGTCCCAGAGATGGACGGTGCCTTCTAGGTTGACAAAGGTGGCATCGGCGCTCCGAAAAATATCGCGTAAGCCCAGAAACCCTTCTTCGTTGAAGGGGGCGAGCTTACGCGTAAGCATGGTGTCGCCCGCGAGCACGATCGTGAAATTTCCCGTTTCAGCTTGGTAAATCGTCACGGTTTTAACTCCCGTCGCGGTTAAACTGATGACGCTTTTTGTTGTTCGCGATCATCACGCAGTGCGGATGATCCAGAGAGGGCGCATGCCATGCAATCCTACAAAATATCTTGATTTCGAGTCGCGCTTTTTTTTCGTGGAACAAAATCTGCGAATCAAGGAAGTCCCATGATCTTCCGGTACATTTGAAAATAGTCGTTGTAACGGGCGGCCAATGTCATCGGCAGCGGCACGATTTTCGTTTTCGGAGGCGCTTCGCTGAGAATCGGCGAAATGACATCGCTGCGCGGAGCGAAGTAGCCAGCCGCGCCGAGTATTTCCTGACCCTCGTGCGATAACAGAAAATCGACAAACAAACGGGCCGCACTTGGATGGGGCGCTCCCTTGACGACTGCGAGCCCGAAGGTAAGACCGATGACCGGCTCGGGGGCGATCCAGTCGATCGGCGCCCCGTCTTTTTTCAGTCGATCCACGCCGTTGGCGAACGCCACCACGGCCACGGGCCGCTCGCCGGCGGCGACCATCGTCTGGATCAGCGAGTGACCGGTTCGGAACTGAATATCCTGGGTGGCGAGCTTGCGTAAAAGTTCCAGCGTTTTTGCCTCACCCGAGTAGGTCATCATGCCGGCCATCCATTTGCTCTCGTTTTCGTCCATGATCAGTTGACTTTTCCAATTCGGCGCCGTCAAATCCCAAAACCCCTTCGGCACGGGCAAGCCGGGAAATCGGCGCGTATTGTAAGCGATTACGTTGAGGGTCGCGGAGTGCAACGTCCAAAGACCGTTGTCGTCTCTGTAGTCAGCCGGAAAAGCGCGGCGCTCGGGAGAAGGATAGCTGTCGAAAATTCCTTTCTGTAACACGCCAAAAAAGTCGAACGCCGATTGGTGCACGACATCGACTGACATCCTGCGCGCTTGCGCTTCGGCAATCAGTCGCGTCGTCATCTTCTCCGAGCCAATGCGCACAGTCTCGACTTTAATGGGTGGATATTTTTTTTCGAACGCTGCGCTGAGCTGTTGCGCGGACTGAGCTTCCATCGAGGCGTAAAAGACGACCCGTCCTTCTTTCCTCGCTAGGTCAAGCGGCTGCTGTGCCGCCGCCGAGGTGAAACCAGTGAGAAAAAAAGCGCTGATTAGATTGCCTACCGAAAGTGAACGGAATCCCATGGCCCGCTCCTTGGTCCGGTTGTGGCTCATTCGAAAGACCTTCGACCGATTAGCACCAACGCTCGTTAATCGTCAATCGAAGCTTTCAATTTGGAAGAGCAGAAGGGCTGTCGAATGGCGCGGTTACCTTGACTTCACTCTGGTTTTTTCATAGAAAAAAGTAGCAATCTTGGTGATTTGCTAGACCCTGTTCCAAACCTCTCCCAGGGTTGGCTTTTAAACAATAGGAAATGAACAATCCTTATTTTCCGCTGGTAGTGATGTTCACGCTGGCGGCGGTGGTCGTGTTGGCGCTGCTGCTCATCGCTTGGAAAGTGGGACCTCATTCCACCAATCCGGCGAAGATAGAGCCGTTCGAGTCGGGCAACGCGCCGCGCGGCGACGCGCGCATTCGTTTTTCAGTGAAATTTTACCTAATCGCGATGCTGTTTCTGATCTTCGATCTTGAAGTCGTATTTCTCTACCCTTGGGCGATCTACTTTCGCCAGCTGGGAATCTTTGGCTTGGTACAGATGGGAATTTTTCTCGGTATTCTGACCATCGGCTACATCTACGTGTGGAAGAAGGGTGCCCTCGATTGGGATTGACGAAATGGCGGAAACCGATTCTCGGCTAGAAACGATTCGGCAAAAATTGGGGGCCAAGATCATCGAAATCCTGCGGCCGCAGGGAGACGACGTGCTGCTCCTTGACCGGGCCGGGCTGAGAGAGAGCTTGCGAATTTTGAAGGAGACGCCGGAACTCGACTTCGATTTTCTCTCCGACATCACTGCGGTGGATTATTGGCAAAGAAAGGAACCGCGCTTCGAAGTTGTCTATCAGATCTTATCGCGCGCCCGGCGCGCCCGGCTACGAATCCGGGTTCCGGTGCCGGAGAGCGATCCATCCATCGAGTCGCTGACGCCGATCTGGCGCGGCGCGAACTTCATGGAGCGCGAAGTCTGGGATCTTTTCGGCATTCGCTTCATCGAGCATCCGGATTTGCGGCGAGTTCTTTTGTACGAAGAATTTCGCGGTCATCCGCTCCGGAAAGACTATCCGGTCAATCTCGTTCAGCCCCGAGTTCCTGAACGCAAAATTGAAGGCACGTTCGTCGACGAGCGGTCGCACAACAAGCTGATGCGCTTGAAAAAAACTTTGGGTAGTAAACACTGATATTATGAAAGCAGAAGTGAAAGAGCTTCCGACTGAAACGATGGAGTTGCAGATGGGGCCGTCCCATCCGGCGACCCATGGAACCATTAAATTCAATCTCAAGCTCGAAGGTGAAAAAGTTCTCGACTGCGACGTCGAAGTCGGCTACTTGCATCGAGGTTTTGACAAGAGCTGCGAGCAATCGACCTGGACGCAAGTGATCCCGTATACGGACCGGCTGAATTATGCTTCGCCGCTTATCAATAACGTCGGATACGCCATGACCGTGGAAAAACTAATCGGCGCCGAAACACCGCCGCGCTGCCAGTACATTCGTGTGATCATCAGCGAGCTGGCGCGAATCTACGATCACCTCACCTGTTGCGGCATGGCGTCGTCCGAACTCGGCGCGATCACCGCAGGTTTTTATATGATCGAGGGGCGCGAGCTGATCACGCGAATCGTCGAGCAATTGACCGGCGCACGGCTCACAGTCACGTACGTCCGCATTGGTGGGGTCAAGCACGATCTGCCGGACGGCTTTGCCGGAAGCGTCACCCGGACGTTCAAGACCATACGGAAGCTGCTCGACGATTGTGATCGTTTGCTGTCGCGGAACCGGATTTTTCTCGATCGTCTCTCGAATGTTGGAGTGATCTCTCAAGAGACGGCGCTCAATTACTGTCTCACCGGGCCGATTTTGCGCGCAACGGGCATTGGCTACGATGTGCGCAAGGCTTTTCCTTATTTAGTGTACGACCAGCTCGATTTCGAGGTGCCGGTGGGCACGCGGGGAGACAACTACGATCGCTTTATCTGCCGTATCCGCGAGATCGAGCAGAGTATGAAGATCGTTGAGCAAGCCCTCGCGCAGCTCCCGGTAGGGCCGGTGTGGATCGAGGATCCGCGCTTCGTCCTGCCGGAAAAGGAGAAAGTTTACAACAGCATCGAAGGTCTGATGCATCATTTCAAAATTATCATGGAGGGAATCCACGTCCCGGCAGGGGAAACCTACTTTGCCGTTGAGGGCGGGAATGGCGAGTTGGGTTTCTACATCGTGAGCGATGGCGGCGGCAGGCCCTATCGCATTCGAGTGCGGCCGCCTTGCTTTATCGCCATGGGTGCGTTTCACCAGATGATCACCGGTTACATGGTCGCCGATATCGTGCCGACCTTCGGTATGATCAATATGATCGGCGGTGAGTGCGATCGGTGAAAAGAAGTCCTGAGGGATGAGTGCTGAGTCCTGAGTTTTATGATCGATTTGTTTCTTGCTCAACACTCGGGACTCAACACTCAGCACTAATGTTATGGCTCTAGAGTTCTCGCCCGAGACGCTCAAAAAATTCGAAGAAACGGTGGCGCGCTATCCGAAAAAGGAAGCGGCAATGCTGCCGGTGCTGTATTTGGCACAACAGGAGTTTGGCTGCTTAAGCCCGGAGGCGATCGAATACGTAGCGACGTTGATGGAGCAGGCGCCGGCCCGGGTACAGGGCGTTGTGAGTTTTTACACGATGTTCAACACCAAACCCATCGGCCGCCATCATATTCAGGTCTGCCGGACGCTCTCATGCGCGCTCGGCGGAGCCGAACGGATCATGGCTTTGATCAAGCGGAAATTGGGCATCGACCTCGGGCAAACCACTACCGATGGCCGCTTTACTTTGAGCGAAGTCGAATGTCTCGCCTCCTGCGGCACGGCGCCGATGATGCAGATCAATGATGCGTATTACGAAAATCTGAATGAAGAGAAGACCGAGAAAATTCTTGATTCGTTGAAGTGAGTTTTGGGATCGCGAGGTGGCGAACCGCCTTCTTCGCTTCGATCCGCCCCAACAAAATGGAAAAAATTCTCCTCCGCAATATCGATGTTCCCGACTTTCACCGCCTGGCGACCTATGAGTCTGCCGGGGGTTACCGATCGTGGCACTGGGTCGTCGAGAATATGAAGCCGGCGGAGCTGATCGACGAAGTCAAAGCTTCCGGACTGCGCGGGCGCGGCGGCGCGGGCTTTCCCACCGGAATGAAGTGGAGCTTTGTGCCGAAGGACAGCCCGAAGCCGAAATACCTTGTCTGCAATGCCGACGAGAGCGAGCCGGGGACCTTCAAGGACCGGTTGCTGATGGAACGCGACCCTCATGCGGTTCTGGAGGGGACGTTAATCGCGGCATATGCGATCCAATCGCACACGGCATTTATTTACGTTCGCGGCGAGCTCGCATTTGGCACGACCCGGCTGGAGCAGGCGGTCGCCGAAACGTATCAAGCCGGCTTGATCGGAAAAAATATTTTTGGCTCGGGTTACGATCTCGATGTCATTGTGCACCGCGGCGCCGGTGCTTACATCTGCGGCGAGGAGACAGCCTTGCTCTCATCACTTGAAGGAAGCCGCGGCTGGCCCAAGGTGAAGCCGCCGTTTCCGGCGACTCACGGCTTGTTCGGCTGTCCAACGGTGGTGAACAATGTCGAGACGCTCGCGGCCCTACCCTGGATTCTCGAGCGCGGCGCGCCAGCTTATGCCGCCCTGGGCACGGAGAAAAGCAAGGGGACAAAACTTTTCAGCGTCAGCGGCCACATCGCCAAGCCGGGGGTGTATGAGCTCGAGATGGGTTATCCGTTCAAAAAATTTCTCGAAGAGGACTGCGGCGGGGTGCCCAATGGCAAGAAGCTCAAGGGCGTTATTCCCGGTGGCGGCTCGATGCCGGTTCTTCGCCCCGAAGAAATCGAAAAGGTGAACTTGGACTATGAATCGGTGCAAGCGGCGGGCAGTCTGCTCGGCTCGGGCGGCGTCATCGTCATGGACGAGACGACCTGTATGGTGCGGGCAGCGTGGAACATCGCTCGCTTTTACGCCCATGAGTCGTGTGGCCAATGCAGTCCATGCCGCGAAGGTTGTCACTGGATGGAGAAAATTTTTCACCGCATTGAACATGGTGCAGGGGACCCGGCGGATTTGGATTTGATTCTCAACATCAGCGGCAACATTATGGGAAATACCATCTGCCCCTTTGGTGATGCGGCGGCAATGCCGGCGGCGGCGTTTGTCAAAAAATTCCGTGATGAATTCGACGCGCATATCGCGGAGAAGCGATGCACGCTAAGAGTGGAGTGATGGAGTGATGGAATAATCAAGTGATGCGGAGGGAGCAATCCTCCAAGACTCCATCACTCCGATTTTCGCTTATGGATCCGGTAAAAATCACGATCGACGGCAAGGAAGTCATCACCACCAAGGGCAAGACGGTGATTCAGGTGGCCGACGAACTCGGGGTCCCGATCCCGCGCTATTGCTATCATCCCAAGCTCTCCATCGCTGGCAATTGCCGGATGTGCCTGGTCGAGATCGAGAAGATGCCCAAGCTCCAGATCGCCTGCAATACTCAGGTGGCGGACGGCATGAACGTTTTGACGCAAAGCCCCAAAGTCTTGGCGGTGCGTAAGGCGGTGCTGGAGTTTTTGCTGATCAATCATCCGGTGGATTGTCCGATCTGCGATCAAGCGGGCGAGTGTTGGCTGCAAGACTACTACATGCAGCACGATCTCCAGGCGAGCCGGTTCGAAGTCGGGAAAGTTCACGATCGCAAGAAGACTATCTTCGGACCGAACATTGTTTTCGATGGTGAGCGCTGCATCAAGTGCACGCGCTGCGTGCGCTTCTGCCAGGAGATCACCAAGACAAACGAGCTGACCGTCGTCAACCGAAGCGATCATTCGACCATCGCGCTTTTCGACGACAGCGTGCTCGATAATCCGCTTTCCGCGAATGTCGTGGATATCTGTCCGGTGGGCGCCCTCACGGATCGGGATTTCCGCTTCAAAGTGCGCGTCTGGTACCTGCAAAAAACGCCGTCCATTTGTCCCGGCTGCAGCACCGGGTGCAACATCAGCGTGGAAACGTACCAGAACCACATCGCCCGTTTTAAACCGCGCGTCAATGAAGCGGTCAACAGCCATTGGCTCTGCGACGAAGGACGTTATAGCTTTCACGATCTCGCCGGCGGCGAGCGCCTGACTACGCCGCTGATTCGTCAGGAGGGTGGCTTGGTGGCCGCGACATGGGAGCAGGCCTTTCAAGCGGTCTATTCAGGGCTCAAAGGATCTTCTTCGCTTGCGGCGATTCTTTCCGGGCGAAACACCAATGAGGAAGCCTATCTTTTCGCCAAGCTGATGAAGAAGCTCCGCGCCGATGCAATGCTCGAGGTTTTCTATCAGGAGCGCGAACTGAACGAGGTAGAAAAGATTCTCGTCAGTCCCGATCGTTCGCCGAATTTCCGCGGTGCGAGAGATATGGGAGTGGGCTCCAGCGATGGGTTTGACGGGTTGCTGCGCCGACTTTTGTCCGGTGATTTTGCCGCCGCGTTCATTGTCGGCGAAGATCTGACAAAAGCTGCGGAGTCGGAAACGGTTCGCGCCGCCTTGCAAAAGCTCTCGTTTCTGGTGGTTCAGGATACGCGCGTAACGGAAACCAGCAAGCTCGCGCACGTGGTTCTGCCGGCAATGCACTTCGGCGAAAAGGAAGGGACTTACACCAACCGCAAAGGGCGGCTGCAAAAACTCAATGCTGCGCTGATCGCGCCTGAAGGAGCGCTCCCAGACAGCGAAATCTTTGCGCAGTTGTTGGAACTTGCTGGCGAACAAAACGGCTACGGGACACCGGAACAGATCTTCGCAGCATTGGCTCGGGAAATTCCCGCTTATAACAAATTAACCTACGATTCGATCGGCGCTCAGGGGATTGAGTTGGACAGCGGTGGTGGCGGAGCATCATGATCGTCGATCTCGCGATTATTTCCGTCAAAGCATTTCTCGTTCTCTTCATGGTTCTTAACCTGGCTGGCATTTTGGGTTGGGTGGAACGGAAAGGCAGCGCGCTGATCCAGGATCGGATCGGCGCCAACCGGGCCTCTATTTTCGGCTTTGCAGGAATGGGCTTGGTAAACACGCTGATCGCCGATCCGCTTAAATTCCTCACCAAGGAAGATTTCATCCCGCCTGCCGGCGATAAGCTACTGCACACTTTGGCGCCCTGCATGGCGTTATTTCCCGCCCTCGTCACTTTTGCCGTCATTCCCTTCGGCGACGTATTGATTCTCGGCGATCGAGTGATCAATTTGCAGGTAGCCAATCTCAACGTCGGTATTCTTTACGTATTCGCCATGGGATCTCTTGGCGTCTATGGCATCGTGATCGGCGCCTGGGCGTCGAACAACAAATTTTCCCTGCTTGGCGGAGTACGCGGCTCGGCGCAAATGATTTCTTACGAAGTTGCCATGGGACTCTCCGTGATGGGAGTCCTCATGGTTTATTCCACCCTGGATCTGCAGGAGATTGCGCGCGACCAAGGGATGCTCATCCGCGAGTTGCTGCCCGCAGGCGCGGCTTTTCTGCAGCCCGTGATCGGTTGGCTTCCCGCCTGGGGCGTGTTTCTGCAGCCCCTCGCTTTCCTGCTTTTTTTTACTGCAGCAGTGGCGGAAACCAAGCGCATCCCGTTCGACTTGCCAGAGGGCGAATCGGAGCTGGTGGCCGGCTATCACGTGGAGTACTCCGGCGGTAAATTTTTAATGTTTTTCGCCGGTGAGTTTGCCGAAGTGGTGACCGCGGCGGCTCTCGTGACCACACTTTTTTTCGGCGGTTGGCAGGTCCCGTACCTGATGCGCGACGGCTTTCATTTTCCGTGGGGTAGCATTTGGCTACTGCCCCATCTGGCGGTGGTGATTCTCCAGGTGGCGGCTTTTACATTGAAGGTTCTTTTTTTCTGCTGGCTACAGATTCTTCTGCGCTGGAGCGTGCCGCGCTTTCGCTACGATCAAGTGATGCGCCTCGGATGGAAGATGATGCTGCCGTTGGCTCTGCTCAATGTCGCCGTGACCGCACTGATCATCGTCGCAGCGCAATAGTTCCTATGAACGCTGCGACTGTCATTTTTTTGATTCTCGCGACCCTCCTGGTGATCTCCTCGTTGATGGTTGTTTTTCTGCGCCGCGTGGTGCACTGCGCGATGGCGCTGGTGACAGCGCTTTTGCTGATAGCCATTTTATTTATCAGCTTACAGGCGCCCATGGTCGGCGTTCTTCAGGTCATGGTGTACGCCGGCGCGATTATGGTGTTGTTTCTTTTCGTGATTATGTTTTTGAATCCCGGCGTGTTGGAACAACCCAGTGTCGCGTGGTGGGGTTTGGCGGTGGTTTTATCCGTGCTGCTTGGCGCTTTTTTGGTGCCCTTATTTTCCCAATACGAACCGGGCGACAATCCGGTGACCTCGACTGAATTGTTCGGTAGTCCCGACGTGTTGGCGAAAAGTCTGTTTGGTGAATTTGTTCTGCCCTTTGAAATCGCTTCAGTTCTGTTGCTGGTGGCGATAATCGGCGCGGTGGTGCTGGCGAAAAGGGAGCATGGGTCAGATGGTGCCGCTTAATTACTATCTCATTCTCAGCGCCATCGTTTTCTCCATCGGTGTGGTCGGCGTTCTCATTCGGCGCAATTTGATCGTTGTCTTGATGTCAATCGAATTGATGCTCAACGCCGTCAATCTGACCTTTATCGCCTTTGCCCGGCATCTTGGCTCCATGGCCGGACAAGTGGCGGTCTTTTTTGTCATGGCGGTTGCCGCTGCGGAGGCCGTGATTGGGCTGGCCATCATTATCTCGGTGTTTCGTCAAACCCGAACCCTCGACCCGCAAAACATGCAGCTACTGAAATGGTAAGCGCAGAGTTCTCCACCGTTGCCTCCGATCTGTTGCGCTGGATTCCCTTGATCCCGCTCTGCGCCACTGTATTGAATCTTTTCTGGGGCCGGGCTTGGGGCAACAGGACCGCCGGGGGGTTGGCATGCGCCGCGGTTGGCGCTTCGTTCGCAATTGCGCTCTATCTCTTTTGGCAGCTTCCTGCCAATGGCGTGCTGCGCGATCCAGTGTACACGTGGATCGAGTCGGGACTCTTCAAAGTGAACGTCGCGTTCCAAGTGGACGCCTTGACGGCGGCAATGCTCCTGATCGTCACTGGCATCGGTTTTTTGATTCACATCTACTCCCTCGGCTACATGGCGCACGATGAAGGGTTCGTGCGCTTCTTCATCTATCTCAACCTGTTTATTTTTTTCATGCTGCTCCTGGTTATGGCCGACAATCTGCTGTTACTCTTCGTGGGCTGGGAAGGCGTTGGTCTCTGTTCCTACCTCCTGATCGGGTTTTGGTATCGCGATATCAACAATACGATCGCCGGCAACAAAGCTTTTATCGTGAACCGCATCGGCGACTTCGGTTTCATTTTGGGGATCTTTCTGCTGGTCACGGGGCTGGGCCGCCAGGGTGTCTGGACGCTCGATTTTCTCGAATTGCAAAAACATACCGAGCTCCTCAGTCCGGCTATGATCGGCGCGATCACCTTGCTGCTTTTCATCGGCGCCACCGGCAAATCCGCGCAGATCCCGCTCTTTGTCTGGCTTCCGGATGCCATGGCCGGGCCGACGCCGGTGAGCGCATTGATTCACGCTGCCACCATGGTGACCGCGGGAGTTTACATGACGGCGCGATTGCATTTTTTGTTTGTCTTGGCGCCGGCGACGTTATCGCTGATCGCCTGGATCGGCGCGGCCACGGCATTTTTCGCCGCAACCATCGCCTTGACTCAAAACGACATCAAAAAGGTCCTCGCTTATTCCACCATCAGCCAGTTGGGCTACATGTTCCTCGCTGTCGGCATGGCGGCATTCAGTGCGGCGATCTTTCATGTCTTCACTCACGCTTTCTTCAAAGCTTGTCTGTTTCTCGGTTCTGGCAGCGTTATTCATGCTCTGGATGGCGAACAGGACATGCGCAAGATGGGCGGGCTCAACAGCCGAATGCCGACTACTTACTGGACGTACCTGATCGCGACGCTGGCCATCGCCGGCGCGCCGTTCAGCGCCGGATTTTTCTCCAAGGATTTGATCCTGTGGGAGGCCTTCAGCCGCGGCGCGATGATCCTTTGGGGGATCGGATTGATCACCGCGGGATTGACGGCTTTTTACATGTTCCGTCAACTCTTCATGGTTTTCCATGGGGAATTCCGCGGCGACGATCATGCCAAGGCGCACCTCCATGAGTCGCCAGCGGTCATGACATTTCCACTGGTGATTCTGGCGATCGGCTCGATTTTCGCCGGATGGGTCGGCGCCCCCGAATATTTATGGGGAAGCCGTTGGGAGCACTGGCTTCAACCGATGTTCGGCGCTGTCGCAGCGCAGGAAAGCTCGGTGTCGACAGAGGTTCTCGTGACTGTGCTGACGCTTGCAGTCGTCGCGGTGGGATTCTATTGGGCTTACGCGAAATACGGCCGCGCGCCTGCCAAGGGAGCGCCAAGTGCCGCTGAGCAGGGTTTTTTGTATCGGCTCTCGCTCAACAAATATTACATCGATGAAATTTACGATTACTTGATCGTTCGACCATTCACCGGCTGCTCGCGATTCTTTGCCGAGTTTGTCGATCCCCGGGTGATTGATGGTGCAGTAAACGGCGTCGCTGCGATTGCCCGCGGTCTGAGCTGGGTATGGTGCGGGCTGCAGACCGGCAACGTGCAACACTACGCGACCGGGTTGCTGGTGGGTACGCTCGCGTTGCTGGCTTATTTTCTCGGTCAGTCTTGATTATGTTCGGCTTGCCGATCGGCCATATTTCGGTTTTGCTGCTGATTCCGGTGCTTGGGGCGGCGCTGCTGATTCTCGTGCCGCGCCGGCAAACCCAGACGCTCTTCAGCCTGGCGGCACTCGCCAGCGGACTGGATTTTTTGTGGTCGGTCAAAATCTTTGCGCTCTTCGACGCCGCCACCGGCGAGATGCAGCTTGTTGAACGCGCGCCATGGATGCCGTCCTTCGGCATTCAATATCTGGTCGGCATCGACGGGATTAGCTTGTTCCTGGTCTTGCTCACGACCTTGCTGATGCCGGTTGCCATCCTCGCGTCCTGGTCGGTGAAAGAGCGGGTCAAAGAATATTTGATCTTCATGCTGCTCCTTGAAACCGGAATGCTCGGCGCATTCGTCGCGCTGGATCTATTTCTCTTCTATGTCTTCTGGGAAGTCATGCTCGTGCCGATGTACTTTCTGATCGGCGTTTGGGGCGGGACACGGCGAATTTATGCAGCGCTGAAATTTGTCGTCTATACGATGACCGGCAGTTTGCTCATGCTGGTTGCGATTATTTATCTGGCGACCCGCCACGCGCAGGTGGAGCAGGCACTGACCTTCGATGTCTTGAAACTTTACGACCTGCGCCTGCCGTTCGATCAGCAGCTCTGGCTATTTCTCGCCTTCGCGCTGTCCTTCGCGATCAAGGTGCCTTTGTTTCCCTTCCATACCTGGTTGCCGGACGCCCACGTCGAAGCGCCGACCGCAGGCTCGGTCATCTTAGCGGGTGTTTTGCTGAAGCTGGGCACTTACGGCTTCCTGCGCTTCGCCATACCCCTTTTCCCCGACGCAGCGATGGCCGCGGCGCCGATCATCGTTGCACTCGCGGTGATCGGCATAATTTATGGCGCTCTCGTGGCGATGATGCAGAGCGACATTAAGAAATTGGTCGCCTATTCCTCAGTCAGCCATCTCGGTTTTGTGATGCTCGGCTTGTTTGCGCTGAACATCCAGGGAATCCAAGGCAGCGTTTATCAAATGCTAAATCACGGACTTTCCACGGGCGCGCTATTTCTTTTGGTCGGCATGATCTATGACCGGCGCCATACCCGTTTGATCAGTGAATTCGGCGGCCTGTGGAAACAGCTGCCGATTTTTTCCGCCATGCTGATGGTCATTACCTTGTCTTCGATCGGCTTGCCGGGCTTGAACGGCTTTATCGGCGAATTTTTAATCTTACTCGGATCTTTCAGTGCGCGGCCGCTTTGGACGGCTGCCGCTACGACCGGTGTGATTCTCGGCGCCATTTATATGCTCTGGATGTATCGGCGGGTTATCTTCGGGCCTCTGGTCAACGCCGCAAATGAGAAATTAAGCGACTTGGATCTTCGGGAGACCGGTCTCCTCGTGCCGATTGTGTTTTTCGTCGTGCTGATGGGTCTTTACCCGACGCCATTTTTGCACCGCATGGCACCAGCGGTGGAATTGACTTTAAAAAGAATCCAGAGTGCGGTCGCTGCGCCGGTCGCTTTAAATCATCGGACCGGCATGATTCCTACAAATCATGAACGTTAATTTCCTGCCGCTTTTGCCGGCGGTTCAAGTGCTGCTGACCGCGCTCATCGTCCTCATTCGCGATTTGTTTATCAGCGAGCGTGAGTCCAGGGGTTATCTGGCATTCATTAGTTTGCTCGGCATCGGTCTAGCGGTCGCCGAGTCGCTGGCGCTCTGGGGCGGGCAACAGGGCGCCTTCGACGATACCCTGATGTTGGACAATTTCGCGCTCTATTTTTCGCTGATTTTTTTGATCGCGGCGGCACTGACAATCCTTTCATCAATTCAGTATCTCCGACTTACGGCGATCCATGAGGGGGAATTCTACGCGCTCGTCCTGTTTGCCACGGTGGGTATGATGATCATGGCAGCAGCTAATGACCTGCTGGTATTTTTTCTTGGCTTGGAAACCATGTCCATCGCCGTCTACGTGTTGACGGGCATGTGGCGCGCAAGCGATCGCGCCACCGAAGCCGCCATGAAATATTTTTTCATAGGCGCCTTTGCCACGGGCTTCCTACTTTACGGTATCGCGCTGATTTATGGCGCCACCGGCTCAACTCATCTCAACGTCATCGCCGATGCGCTTGTGGAGCAACCGAGCCAATGGCCGGCGTATCTGATCGGCGGCGGGTTCCTTTTGCTGGTCGGATTTGCCTTTAAAGTCGGCGCCGTCCCGTTTCATTTCTGGGTGCCCGATGTCTACGAGGGGGCAGCGACGCCGGTCACCGGTTTCATGGCCGTTGCCGTCAAAGCCGCTGCATTTGCGGCCTGGGCGCGGGTGCTGTTGCATAAGCTTTCGGCGCTCGATAGCGATTGGGTCTTCCCTCTATGGCTGATTGCCATCGGCACCATGACACTCGGTAATCTGCTGGCGCTGACTCAATCGAGCGTGAAGCGGATGCTTGCCTATTCGAGCATCGCCCATGCTGGATATTTGTTGATTGCGATCGTTGTCGGCGAAGAATGGGGCGGCTTGCCGCTGCTTTTTTATGTTGCCAGTTATGCTCTGATGACCGTCGGCGCGTTTGCCGTGTTGACCTCTGTCGCTGATGGCGACGGTCCCAATGAAAATTATGCTAGCTTTGCCGGCTTGGGATTCAAACGGCCATTTCTTGGGCTGGCGATGTCGATTTTTATGTTGTCCCTCGCCGGGTTTCCGCCGCTCGCCGGCTTTGTCGGGAAGTTCTACGTGTTTCGGGGCGCCGTGTTGTCCGGCTATATCGGGCTGGCAATCGTGGGAGTGCTCAACAGTTTGCTTTCGGTGGTCTACTACCTCCGCGTGATCGTGGCGATGTACATGGAAGAAGGCGGAGTCGACGGCAAGAGCTTTCGCCAGGCGCCATATGTCTATGTGGCTATCGCACTCGCGCTCGTTGGCACCATCTATCTCGGAGTGCTACCGGCTTCGGCCCTCGACTGGAGCCGGATCGCCTTCGCCTCGCTGGAGTGAATCAATGAGAACTTCTGCTCACCGCGAAGGCGCTGAGGGCGCGAAGACAAGGAATTCACACTGTGCGAACTCCATGCCTCCGCGGTAAAATTTTCTGAACGTGATTACTTGGGTTTGCTGAAAAAACCGATTGCCACCGGAACTTCCGATGTGCCGGGCAACCATTCCTCGAATTTTCCCGACTTCAGGTAGAGTTGAGCTGAGCCGCCGCCGTCGAGATTGAGCAATTCTACGGTATCAATATGCCACCGGCTGTCGACGAATATTTTTTGTAACTCGCCAAGGCCTAGCCCGCCAAGCACCGCATCGGCGACAGCGACGATCACCGCGCCGTTCTTATCCATGCCGATAACGGCCCGGCGCGCATAGCGGCCGAGATCGGCGCTAACGGTAAGGGGTAGACCACGATGCAACAATAGCGGGCCCGACTGCAAGGCTTCCTGGGCTTGCGCCGGCGCAAATTCATCGCGATGGGTGACAAACGCGCCTGACTCACCGATCCCGAAGATCCCGGTATAGAGCGCGTGTTTCGAAAGAATGCGGTTGACTTCTTTGACCCGGGTCTTGAGGTAAGCCAGCGGCCGGCCTCGTTCGTCGAAGTAGTTGGCATTGATTGCGGCGATGGCCTGGCTCTTTTCGGCGAAGGTTTTGGCGCTGGCGCTGCGCAACTGAAATTCCCCGGAGTCGAGCACGCGCGCTGTGATCAGCTCGCTGTTAAAGCGCACGAGCTTCAGCTCGACGGTGTAATTGGGCTGGGAGCGTTCCAGCGTAACCGTGCGGCTCGCGACACCTTTTTGGAGGTCGCGCCAGAGTCCGAGATCGGTTACGGCAAGGCCGGTTTCGACTTGGCTTTTTGCCGATCCCTGGGATTCAACTGCTGGATCCGACAGGATGATGAAAAACAAACCTAAGACGGCGGAAATAAATACTCGAGACATTATCGCCAAGGATAACAGACGAGAACGCGAATAAAAATATTTAAACGCCGAGCCGGTTGGCGGTTCGCCGCAATAGCTGTTACTACAGGGGCAGTTGGCTCTACGGAGGTCGTGATCATGAAGCTCATCAGTCCGGTCGTAATGATTGCGCTGCTCGCGATGATTTCGGCGTGCGGCGACAAAAAGGACAGCGCGGCGCGGGACCAAGAAGTGCAAAAAGTGCTTCAAGAAGGCATGCAAAAGGAAAAAGCTATGATGGAAGGCATGCAAAAAGGTGTCGAGGATATCGAAAAGAAATTGACCGATCAGAAGGACGCCAGCAAGAAGTAAGATGGGTCATTGGACGATCGCTGGCTAATCGCGCGGCTTGATTTCGAAGACTATCCGGTCCAGATCACTTAACGAATCTCGAGCGGCAAGAATTTCTCTGCGCAGTTTGTCATCGTTGACCTGACGAGCGAGACCGGCGACTTTTTGTTTTTTTATGGTGATCACCACGGCGGGATTTTCGAGCAGGTTTTCGCACCAATGCTTGCCTTTGACTCGGCTCGATGACGCGTAAAAGCTTCCCTGATGATAAATAAAGCGCAGCTCAACGGTGCGCGGTAAACCGCTTTTCCGTCCAATAGTCGTCAAATCTGCGACGATGCTCGCGCCGTCTTTCAAGTCCATGGCGCAAATATAAAGACATGATCGAGTCTGGGCAACCAGCTCTGGTTTGCTTGCGAGTCGCGGGCCGGATGGATAAACTTGCCGGGACAACAGCGATTTTGTTTCGCGTGGGGGTTGAATGGCGCTAATGAAATCGACGGGATTTGTGCCGAGGATGATTCGATACGGCGGCGGCATCAGTGCAGTGCGGACGTTGCCGAAAGCGAAAGGCAAGCGGCCCGCTGTCATTATTCTTCACGAGCGCTACGGAATCGATCAGCATACCAAAGATCTGACCATAAAATTGGCTCAAGCAGGTTTCGTCGGCTTGGCCCCCGATCTGTTTCATCGTTTCACGGGTGATCGTCAAGCCGTGCTGCGGGGCGAGCAGCGAGTGGATCTCACCGACGATGGCGCTTTGGAAGACCTTGATGCCGCCGTTGAGTATCTCAAGAAAATCAAAGAAGTCGATGGCGAGCGTATCGGCATCATCGGAGTCTGTCAGACCGGCCGTCAACCCGTGCTGCTCGCCGCCAGGCGAAACGATATCGCCGGCGCGGTGGTGCTCTATGGCGCGATCGGCGGAAGAGAATGGCAAGGGAACGAGATTCGCCCGACGCCCATCGAGGATTTGATCGCGCAGGTCAACTGTCCGGTGCTGGGCATTTTCGGAGAGGCTGATCACATCATTTCGATCGACGATGTGGTGCGCTTTCGTAACTGTCTGGAGAAAGCCAAAAAGAATTGTCACATTCGTATCTATGCTGGCGCGCCACACGGTTGGCTGAACGACACCATGCCCGGCCGTTATCGAAAGGAAGCCGCCAAAGACGCATGGAATTTGATCATCTCGTTTCTCAGGAAATGCTTTACCGCCGGCTGGGACAAAGACCGCATTACCTGCACGTATCAGAGCGATTACTCGGCGCAGTATGACTTCAGCAAAAATGTTCGAATGGAATAGAACGCGAGGTAGCCAATGACTTCGGCAGCAGTGCCATTCCGCTTGTGCGCGCTCACGACTTTAATCCTGCTGTTTCTTTTGCTCGTGGGCGATGCGCCGGCGGCCGAACGGGTCACGATTGCGACGCCGAGCCGCGGACTTTTCGAATTTCCCGTTGTCGTGGCGATGCGCAAGGGATTTTACAAGGACGAAGGCATTGACGTCGATAAGGTGCAGATGCAGCCCGCTCTCGGCGTGAAGGCATTGATCTCCGGCGACGTCGATTATTTGCTTGCTTGGGGCTCGGCGCTGCGCGCCGCTGTGACAGGTGTTCCGGTGAAGGCGGTGGTCGGCATCGCGGGACGGCCGCTGCATGTTCTGATCGCCCGGCCGGAAATTAAAACGCCAAAGGATCTCAAGGGAAGAGTGATCGGTGTGGATTCGATCGCTGGCACCGTGGATTATTTAGCTCGTGTAGCGGTTCGGCATTTCGGTTTAGAGCCGGAGAGGGACGTCCAAATCATCGTCACCGGCGAAAGTCCGACTCGTTTGGCGGCACTGCACAGCGGCGCGATCGATGCCACGCCGATCGACGTAGCGTTCGCGGTGAAGGCGGAAGACGAAGGCTTTCGCCGGCTGGTTTATCTGGGCGATCTGATCGAGCTGCCGCTGTCGGGCATCGCGGTTACTGATCAGAAGCTTCAGACCCATCGCGAGCAAGTACGAAAAGTCGTTCGTGCGACGGTGCGCGGGACGCGCTATTTCAAACAGAATCGAAACGACACCGTGCAAATGCTCGCTGACTATCTGCGCATCACGCCAATGCAGGCGGCCAAGGCGTACGATACTTCCATCAACTCATTCAGCAATGATGGGATGATTTCTGATAAGGGCGTGCAGTTGGACGTGCAACTCACAAAAGAGCGGTTAAAATTGACCAAGGATATTCCCTTGAGTCAATTGGTGGACTGGAGTCTGGTGAGGGAGATTCGATAGGAGAACGCTATGCTCAAAGGCTCATGTTTATGCGGCGGCGTGAAATACGAAATTGACGGCGAGCTAGGCGCCGTGACTAACTGTCATTGCAGCCTCTGCCGCAAGATGTCGGGCTCGGCATTTTCCAGTGGCTCGACGATTCCCACCGCGTCGTTTCGCTTGGTCTCGGGCGAAGACCTCCTGAAGGAATGGGAATCGTCGCCGGGATATCATCGGGTATTTTGCGGGCGCTGTGGCTCGCCCATCATCAAGCGTAAGGACACAGATCTCGAGCATCTTCGTTTTCGTCCGGGAACTCTCGATAGCGATCCAGGGGTGAAAGCATCGAAGCACATTCACGTCGGCTCGAAGGCGCCCTGGGTGGAGATCAATGACGGTTTGCCGCAGTCAGGATGAAAAACCGCCGTCAGGTTAAAGTCTTCAGTGGTTAGAGCTCCCGTCCCGATCGGCCGACCTAAATCCTCTTCCAGCGCCGGTGTGAAGCTACCACGTGCGTTCTACGAGCAACCGACCGTTGACGTCGCGAAGCAGCTACTCGGCAAATATTTAGTGCGCCAACATCCCGAAGGGGTGACCGTTGGGCGTATCATTGAAACCGAAGCTTATGTCGGACCGCAAGATCTCGCCTGTCACGCATCGAAAGGCCGGACGGCCCGGACGGAAGTGATGTTTGGGCGCGCAGGTCACGCTTACGTTTATTTTATTTACGGGTTTTATCACATGCTGAACTTAGTGACGGAGCGGCAGAACCATCCTGCCGCAGTGTTGATCAGAGCCGTGGAGCCGGTGACTGGACTTAATCTCATGAAAACCCGGCGCCAACTCGACAAACTGCGCAATCTCACTAGCGGTCCGGGAAAACTTTGCCAGGCGTTCGCCATTGACCGCTCTTTGAACGGTGCAGATCTGTGCGATGTTATTCTGTACGTCGAGGACCGCGGTGAGCCCCAGCCGAGATTGCAAGCAACGCCGCGAATCGGCGTGGATTATGCGGGAAAATGGAAAGACAAAAGGTACCGGTTTTTCGTGCGTGGCAGCGATTTCGTTTCAAGAAGTTGAGCGAGCACTGCGAATGTAACGCTCCGAGCAAGCGGCTAACACAAACAGAATTTCACCAAGAACCAATTCGTGGGCTCACGCTTGCCCACAGGGAATGAAAAACGTCGGGGAAAAGACTCCTCAGCTATTTCGATACTGGTAGCAACTCAATGGCAGATTCGCAGGACAAGGATCTCGAGCATATCGTCGCCGAGCGCTTGCGCGAAGCGGGGCTTAAATTCGCGACGGAGCGGGCCGTCGGTGGGCTTGCTCCCGATTTTGTCGTGTACGCGCCGGACGGACGCCAGTTCATCGTTGAGACGAAGAACTGGGACTTTCCTGGATTGACCGCGGAAGCAAGCCGGCAGGCGCAGCACTATCAGGACGCTGCGAAAGCTGATGGAGCCTTCATCGTAATTCCCGGGCTGAAAAGAAACCTGGTTTCAAAGGGCGTCGTGACGGTCGATGGTCTGATCCCGGCGCTTCAGGCGGAGTTCCAGAGCGGAAAAACTCGAACCAATTCCGCGGAAGTCACTAAAATTGAGAAGCTCGTGTTCGCGGCGATGCCGTTCGCGCCGCAATATGAAGATGTGTTTTTCGTAGCCATGAGCTACGCCGCCGAGCAAGTCGGCGCAGTTTGTGACCGAGTGGACCGGCGTGAGTTTCAAGGCAACGTCGTCGATGAAGTGCATCGTATGATTCGTCGTTCCAGCGCGGTCATTATCGATTTGTCGGAGTCGAAGCCGAATGTGCTTTATGAGGCCGGCTTCGCTCATGCTCTCAAAAAACCATCCGTCCATATTTGCTCGACGCCGCTGGAAAAGCTTCCTTTCGATGTCGCGCAGTGGAAAACCACCCGCTATGAGCCCGGCCAAACTCACAAGTTGCGCCGCGATCTCACCCAGCGACTGAAAGCGATTTTCGAGAGTTAAGCGTGCAAAACGAGCTATCAAGAATTGTCTATGTCGACCTTGACGATGTACTTTGCGAAGCGGCGCGCCATTTCCTGCTCGTCGTCGAACGTGAATTCGGCAAATGCATCGAGTATGAGCAACTGACCACGTTCGATGTTGGTCATGCCTGCCAGCTCAGCCCAGAAGAACGGCAAGAGCTTTATCGGATTGTGCACCGGCCGGAAGAGTTGTTACAGATGGCGCCCATTCCGGAAGCGGTTGAAGTGCTTCGAAGATGGGAAAAAGCAGGCTTCGAGATCGGCATCGTAACCGGCCGGCCGCCCGAAAGCTATGACGCATCTCTCGAATGGCTCTCGAAACAGAAAATTTCGTATCGCTCATTCATGATGGTCGACAAATATTCGCGCTTTGCGACGGAAAATACGATTGCGATCAGCCTTGCCGAATTGGCCGCGCAGCATTTTTGCTGGGCCGTCGAGGATTCGCTGCCGATGGCGCAATACTTGGCGACCGCGATGGAGGTACCGGTGGCTTTGCTCGATGCGCCGTGGAATCGTACAGAGTCGCAACAACCCGGCGTCAATCGATATCGCGATTGGCGGGCGATTGCAGATGCTGCGCCCCTTCTTATCGAGCGTGTGAAAGGCGGCAATCGACTATGAAGCGTATTGCGGTACTGGCGGTGCTCATTTTTTTTGGCGGCAGGATCGGTGCACAGGCGGGCGAGGCGGACCTGCGCTCGACTGCGCTCGTGGAAGGCGCCAAGAAGGAAGGCAAGGTGGTGCTCTATACATCGGTTGAAACCGAATTCGCCCGCGCTCTGACCAGCGCTTTCGAAGCCAAATACCCGAAGATCCAAACCGATATTTTTCGCTCGACCCACGAGAAAATTTTTAGCCGGATGAATGTCGAGCGGCAAACTGGAACTTATACGGCTGACGTGATCAGCGTCGGCGAGTTCGAAACTTTTCATCTACAACGCCGAGGCTTCATTGCGGCGTACAAGTCACCCTTCGCTGCGACATACCCGGACGGATTTAAAGATCCCAACGGTTATTGGACCGATCTTTACGATAACTTGATCGTGACGGCGTACAACACCTCACGAGTCAAACGCGATGAGATTCCACGGCGTTACGACGACCTGCTACAGCCACGCTGGAAAGGGCGTATGGTGCTCGATCAGAACGAGGATCGCTGGTTCGCCAACATGCTTTACCTGATGGGCGAGAAGAAAGGCCTCGAGTTCATGCGGGCGCTGGCCAAGCAGGACGTTGCGATTCGGGGCGGGCGCTCCATGGTAACGCAGCTCTTAGGGGCGGGCGAATACGATTTGCAGATCGTTGCCTACTGGTACCGCCCGTATTTGATGAAAAAACAAGGAGCGCCGGTCGATTGGGTCGGATTGGAGCCTGCAATCGTAGCGCTGCATCCGATCAGCATGGTCCAAAAAGCGCCGCATCCAAATGCGGCCAAGCTCTTCATCGATTTTGCGCTGTCCGACGAAGGTCAGCGAATCTTTGTGCAACGCGGCCGCGAACCAGCGAAACCAGGACTGAAGCCCGAAGGATACCGGTGAATCTCAGCATCGCGCCCAGCCGTGTCCAGCTTGCGGAGAAATTGGCGGACTATACGCGTCAATACGAAGCGCTGTTCGTACGCGGTCGTTAGTTCGAGACCCCGTCGCACTTCTCGTTTCGAGGCAAGTCGTTCGCGGCCTTGTAAAACTCTTAACACTCCGTCTGCAATGCTTACTCTCTATCA
>Ga0164305_10000116_pt1 | contig 25447 bp, 19 predicted proteins | sample Whisoiple_237_MG_FD_110215 | JGI IMG/M metagenome (GOLD analysis project Ga0164305, IMG submission 110215) | Soil microbial communities amended with pyrogenic organic matter from upstate New York, USA - Whitman soil sample_237_MG | ecosystem: Environmental > Terrestrial > Soil > Agricultural...
CAATTGGCATTCCTGATGTAAACGTAATTCAGCCAAGAACTACAACCGAATTAATAACATCAAACGTAGCCGTTGCAGCGCCACCTACACAACCCTTGACAGTAAATATTCCCATGCCATACCAGGTTCGGGAAGGATATTTAGAAATTAGAGAAAGAGGAAACCAAGAATTAATCACCCTGATTGAAATTCTATCGCCTAGCAATAAGCGCACAGGAAAAGGACGACAAATGTATGAAGAAAAGCGAGAAGAAATTTTAGGTAGCCGCACTCATTTAATTGAAATAGATTTATTGCGGCGCGGTCAAAAAATGCCAGTTATTGGCAATGACATTGAAAGCCACTATAGCGTTTTGGTGTGTCGGGGAAATCGCCGTCCCAGAGCAGATTTGTACGCTTTTAACGTGCAGAACCCGCTGCCGGCCTTTCCTTTGCCACTGCGATCGGGCGATACCGAACCTATAATCAATTTGCAGGAATTATTCACTCAAATTTACGACATAGCCAGTTACGACCTGAAGATAGATTATCGCAACTGGGAAGTCATACCACCGCTGTCAGAAGCCGATACAATTTGGGCAGATGCTTGGTTGCGCGATCGAGGATTGCGAGATTGATTTGGCGTGCAGCCATTCTCTTAGTCTGCGGAGGCAGACTTCGTTTTTGTAGAAGCGATTTCCCTCGCAGAATGACTTAATTCTCAAATTGCTTGAGGGCTAAACATCTTGACTTTGCATCAACCGCTGCTTCAAACGCGCCGGATCTCCCCGATCGACCACTTGGCCCTTTTCCAACAAAAAAGCCCCATCACAATAATTCAACTCATCCAAACGGTGAGTCACCCACAAAGCCGTAATCCCGCGATTTTTCACCAACCGCTGCACCGCCGCCACCAAATCCAACTGAGAATCAGGATCTAACAAAGCCGTCGGTTCGTCCAACAGCAGAATTTCGCAGTGACGGGCGATCGCCCCAGCAAGGGCAATTCGCTGCTTTTGACCCCCACTCAAAGCATAAATCGGCCGCCGCTGCAAATCCAGCAAATTCACAGCCTCCAAAGCCTCCGCCACCCTCGCCCGCACCTGAATGTTAGAAAGCTTTTCCTCCACCAGACCAAAAGCCACATCCGCACCCACCGTCGGCATCACCAATTGGTGGTCGGGATTTTGGAACACAAAACCCACCCGCCCACTCAGGTCAATTTCCCCCGACTGGGGGTGCAGCAGCCCAGCCATCAGCCTCAGCAGCGTAGATTTGCCGCTGCCGTTAGTGCCCAAAAGCATCCAAAATTCACCCTTGGGTACATCCAGAGAGCAACCTTGCAACACTCGATCGCCCGACGGCCAGCAAAAACCCAAATCCCGCACAGCAACGGCTGACTGGCTCATATCGGCACCAACACCCCCAGCCCTCATTCTGCTGTCATCGAGACAAAGCCAGGGGATCTGCCTGTAGATGACGCCCCCGATTTCTGAGAAACCACCACCCCAGAAATCTCGCTGCTGAGTACAGCCACCTTTTTCTCAGGATTTTTCTCGCAGGTGAGTTCCAAAATTTGCGGTTGGGAGTTGCCAATCGCCGCCAGTACCTGCTGGTAAACAGTCTTAGCGTCCTCCTCCAACTTCCGCTGCACCGACAGCGAGACGGGCGTATTCTTCACAATGATGTCAATGCTGAACATATAGTCTTAAAAACCTAAGTTTGGAGCTCTATCCTCAGTATATATATAGGACTTACCCACGGAAACCCAGTTTCTTAGAAAAATAAGAGGTTGAGGGCGATATATCTACCAAGCCATAGGGCTTCTGAGGCCAAGCCCAGAGAGTCTCGTATAGTAGAAATTCCCAAATGCAGGGCAAGGACTTCGGGGGCTGCGAGGGCTTTGGGGACTTCGGGGACTTCGGACAAGTCAATAGCCGGAAGTTTTTCAAGAAAAACTTGCTCTTGTAAAGAATTACCTCTATAATCGTCAATACGGTAAAGAAAAGTAAACTCTCTTCATAATCCCACTCGTTTTCTGCTAAGCAGAGGCAACGGTTGGAGATAAATGATTTAGAGACCGATCCGCTGTAATTATATCTATTTGGAGATTTGCGTAAATGACAATCGCAGTCGGACGCGCCCAGACCGAAAGAGGCATCTTTGATGTCCTCGACGACTGGCTCAAACGCGATCGCTTCGTCTTCGTAGGCTGGTCTGGCATCCTGCTATTCCCCTGCGCCTACCTAGCCATCGGTGGCTGGTTAACAGGCACCACCTTCGTCACATCCTGGTACACCCACGGTTTGGCAAGCTCCTACCTCGAAGGAGCCAACTTCCTCACCGTAGCCGTCTCCACCCCAGCCAACAGCCTCGGACACTCCCTGCTGTTCCTGTGGGGCCCCGAAGCACAGTGGGACTTCACCCGCTGGTTCCAACTCGGTGGGCTGTGGACCTTCGTTGCCCTCCACGGCGCCTTCGCACTGATCGGCTTTTGCCTGCGTCAGATTGAAATCGCCCGTTTAGTCGGCATCCGTCCCTACAACGCCCTAGCATTCACCGGCCCCATCGCCGTGTTTGTTTCGGTGTTCCTGCTTTACCCCTTGGGTCAATCAGGCTGGTTCTTCGCCCCCAGCTTCGGCGTCGCAGCAATTTTCCGCTTTTTGTTATTCCTGCAAGGCTTCCACAACTGGACCCTCAACCCGTTCCACATGATGGGCGTTGCAGGCATCTTGGGCGGCGCGCTGCTGTGCGCCATCCACGGTGCAACCGTAGAAAACACCTTGTTTGAAGACGGCGACGGTGCTAACACCTTCCGCGCCTTCAACCCAACTCAGTCAGAAGAAACCTACTCGATGGTGACAGCCAACCGCTTTTGGTCGCAAATCTTCGGAATTGCCTTCTCCAACAAACGCTGGTTGCACTTCTTCATGCTGTTCGTACCTGTCACAGGCTTGTGGATGAGCTCCATTGGCATCGTCGGTTTAGCATTAAACCTGCGCGCCTATGACTTCGTATCACAAGAATTGCGCGCTGCTGAAGATCCTGAGTTTGAAACGTTCTACACTAAGAACATTCTGCTTAACGAAGGCATTCGTGCTTGGATGGCTCCGACTGACCAACCCCACGAAAACTTCATCTTCCCTGAAGAAGTTCTGCCTCGCGGTAACGCACTTTAAAAAAATCAGGATTTGGATTTCAGATTAATTTAAAAAAACTAAATGAATCTGAAATCCAAATCCCTATTCCCCGGCGCAGGCGCGGTGATACCGTGCCCTACTAGGGAACAAAAAAACCCAAAATCCAAAATCTAAAATCGTTGGAGGTTCTACCGGGTGGTAACGCTCTCTAATTCCTACGCAAGCGGTCGCGACCAAGAATCCTCCGGGTTCGCTTGGTGGTCTGGCAACGCTCGTTTGATCAATCTCTCCGGCAAACTGCTGGGCGCCCACGTCGCTCACGCTGGCTTGATCGTGTTCTGGGCCGGTGCAATGACTTTGTTTGAAGTCGCTCACTTTATCCCAGAAAAGCCCATGTACGAACAGGGCTTAATCTTGATGCCCCACATCGCTACTTTGGGTTGGGGCGTCGGTCCCGGCGGTGAAGTTACGGATATCTTCCCCTTCTTCGTAGTCGGCGTTCTTCACTTGATTTCATCTGCTGTTCTCGGTTTGGGCGGCATTTATCACGCCGTTCGCGGCCCGGAAGTTCTCGAAGAATACTCTTCTTTCTTCGGCTACGACTGGAAAGACAAGAACCAGATGACCAACATCATCGGCTATCACCTAATTTTGTTGGGTGGCGGCTGCTTGCTGCTGGTGGCTAAGGCCATGTTCTTCGGCGGTGTCTATGACACTTGGGCTCCGGGCGGCGGCGACGTGCGTATTATCACGAACCCCACTCTGAATCCGGCTGTGATTTTTGGCTACTTGGTTCGCTCTCCTTTTGGTGGCGAAGGCTGGATTGTCAGCGTCAACAACATGGAAGACATCATCGGCGGTCACATCTGGCTCGGTCTGATTTGTATCGCTGGCGGTGTTTGGCACATTTTGACCAAGCCTTTCGGCTGGGCTCGCCGCGCCTTAATCTGGTCTGGCGAAGCTTACTTGTCTTACAGCTTGGGCGCTTTGTCCCTGATGGGCTTCATCGCTTGCTGCTTTGTCTGGTTCAACAACACTGCTTACCCCAGCGAATTCTACGGCCCGACGGGCCCGGAAGCTTCTCAAGCGCAAGCTTTGACCTTCCTGATCCGCGACCAACGCTTGGGTGCTAACGTCGGTTCTGCACAAGGCCCCACCGGTCTGGGTAAATACCTGATGCGCTCTCCTACTGGCGAAATCATTTTCGGCGGTGAAACGATGCGTTTCTGGGATTTCCAAGGCCCTTGGTTGGAACCCTTGCGCGGTACTAACGGTTTGGACTTGAACAAAATCAAGAATGACATTCAGCCTTGGCAAGCTCGCCGCGCGGCTGAGTACATGACTCACGCTCCTTTGGGTTCTTTGAACTCTGTGGGCGGTGTGGCGACTGAAGTTAACTCGTTTAACTTCACTTCTCCTCGTTCTTGGCTGGCCTGTTTCCACTTTGTGATGGGTTTCTTCTTCTTGGTCGGCCACTTGTGGCACGCTGGTCGCGCTCGCGCGGCTGTCGCTGGCTTTGAGAAGGGTATCGATCGCGAAAATGAACCAGTGCTGGGTATGCCTAATTTGGACTAATCGATCGAATTTATTTCTGATTTGATTGTCTAATCGAAAAAAGCTCCTGCCGTTAAGCAGGAGCTTTTTTTGCTCCCATATCTGCTGGAAAAAGCTGCAGATTGTCGATCGACTCTTCTCCGATCCGGCTAGCTGCAAATCCAATCCTAGACCATTGGTAATAAGTTAAGCTAAGAAAGCATTTGTCAATCAGCAATTATGCTCAACATTTACTCGGATTTGGGCATAAAACTGAGATTTGGGCGGTTGAGGAATCATGCCGAGGGTGATATTTATATCTACTTTCTCTCAAATCGTGAATTTTCCACTCCTAAAAAAGCAGTTTTTTGAGTAATATTACTGATTGACAAATGGGATTAAGTCTTAACTTGTCACCAATGATCCTAGACGTAGAAACCCGGTTTCTGAGTTAACCTTTTGAATTCAATGCTGTTTTTTCCCCTAAGCTCGTTCCTCAGCGAGCTTTTGCATCCAGGACTGAGATATTTGGGTGCGACATTCATCGGTGCCGGTGAATGACTCTGCAAGTCTTGAAACTTGACAAGTTTAATCCGTTGGGGTATTGAGCTTGCAAGGCAGGCTCTACAAAGTTTATATTTAAAGTACAAAACTTTTAATCCCACACAATTGAAAGTTGCAATGAAAAGTTGCAATTTTAAGGCAGATCGCTACAGGTGCAAAACTAATCGACGCTCGGCATCAGGATATTTATATTTTATTAAATGGCTGTCCTTGTCGAATTTTTTAACAGGCATAAAACTTTTTGGCCGCTTACTGTTATTGCTAGGAAAGCAAAAGATTAATAATGGACTCATTAAAGATCGAAAATGTCAAGGTGAGGTTCGATCGAGCAAATTTGCTCGAACGCATCGCCAACCGCATTCGCCGCTCTCTAGAACTACCCGAAATTCTGAGCGCAACAGCAGCAGAACTTCAATCCTTCTTGGGAACAGACAGAGTAAAAATCTACAAATTTCATAGCGACGGTAGCGGTGAAGTGATTGCCGAATCAATTAACGGCAACCGCTTGCCATCCCTATTGGGTCTGCATTTTCCAGCAGACGATATTCCCCCTCACGCCCGCGAACTGTTCGCGCAAGCACAGGTGCGATCGATCGTCGATATAGATTCCGGGCAGCTAGGCCAAAGTTCTCGCCGCGAGGCGGTTTCCGGCCAACTGCTGCCCGACGAAATGCGATTTCGCGCGGTTGACCCCTGCCACGCTGAATACTTGACTGCACTGGGCGTCAAGGCTTGCTTGGTAGTACCAATTTTTCACGGCGAAGAATTCTGGGGGTTGTTGGTATCTCACCACTCCGAGTCTCGGAGTGTGACAGAAAACGAACTCCAAGGCGTTCAGATGGTGGCAGATCAGCTCGGCGTCGCCATAGCCCAATCAACCCTCCTCGCCCGATCCCAGGCGAAAGCCCAGCGGGAAACTGCCGTCAACCGCGTCGCCACAGCCCTTAACTCCCAGCCGGCGATTGAACTCCAAACAGCTTTGGCAGAATCGGTAGCAGCACTAGATGCAGCCGGCGGCAGGCTGTGCATTTTCGCCACGCCATTCATTTCCGACAGCAGCAAAGTTAGGAATCTAGTTCGCTATTCGGATAACTCCACTCGCGAACTCACAGTCTACACTTGCGGCTCGGGGCCGAAGATGCCAATTTCGGCAAAATACCCGCAGGTTGAGCAATACAGCGTCTGGCACGAATATTTTAAATCCGGCGAGCAACAGGTTTGGGCAATTCCCGACTTGTACCAAATTAGCAGTTTGAGAAGCCTGCAACCTGCATTTCGATCGACCAAAATTCGCAGCATTTTAATCGTACCGCTCAGAACCCGCCAGCAAATATTCGGTTACTTGACCATTTTTCGAGAAGAATTTGACACCGAAACTCTCTGGGCTAGACAGTTTGATAGCGACCCGCGGCTCGCCCAATCTCGGATATCTTTTGAAGCGTGGAAAGAGTCAAAAACTGCCCAAATTCGCGAATGGAAGGCTGAAGAAATTGAATTGCTCCAAATTTTTGGCAGCAAATTTTCTAATGCTATTAACCACTACCAACTCGATCAACAAATAGAAGAACTTAACACGAATTTAGAAAATCAAGTTCAAAAGCGCACTGCTCAACTACAGCAGTTGACCCAACAGCAGCGAGTGCTGTTTGAAGTAGTGGCAAAAATGCGGAAATCCCTCGATTTGAACAAGATTTTTAGCACGATGTCCCAGGAAGTGCGGCGGGCTTTAAATGCAGATAGAGTTGGGGTGTACCGCTTCGATCCCGCATCGGAATTTAACGAGGGCGAATTAGTTGCCGAAGATGTTTTGCCAGATTTTCTGTCAGCAATGGCAGTCAAAGTGCACGATCGCTGCTTTGGAGAAAAGTACGCCAATCTCTATTCTCAGGGACGAGTTCACACAATGTCGGACATTAGACAGGCCGGGCTGCAAGATTGCTATGAGCAACTATTGGAGCAATTTCAGGTCAAAGCTAGTTTAGTTGCACCGGTGATGAAAGGCAAAGACCTTTGGGGGTTGCTGTGCGTGCACCAGTGTTCGGCTCCGCGCAATTGGGAATCTTCCGAAATTAAGTTTGCTACCCAAATTTCCGCTCAGCTAAGCATCGCTTTAGAACAAGCAGATTTGCTCGCTCAGACTCAGCAGCAAGCAGTTGAGTTGCAGCGGGCAGCAGAGCAGGAGCGAATACTGTTTGAGGTAGTTGCTAAGATTCGACAATCTCTCGATTTAGATACAATTTTTAGCACGACAACTACAGAATTGCGGCGGATATTAAAGGCCGATAGAGTTGGCATTTATCGCTTCGATCCTAGTTTAAACTGTAATGAAGGCGAATTTATAACCGAAGATGTTTTGCCAGGTTTTTCTTCGGCAATGGATGTAAAAGTTCGCGATAATTTATTTAGCGAAAACTATGCCCAAAAATATAGTCAGGGACAGATTCAAGTGCTACAAGATGTCGAAAATGCTGGACTTTCCGACTGCCATGCTGCTCTTTTAGATCAATTTCAAATTAGAGCTCAGGTGATTATGCCGTTGATGAATGGCAGCGAACTTTGGGGTTTGCTGTGCGTGCACCAGTGCGGCAGTTCCCGCAATTGGAACAGTTCGGAAATCCAGTTTGCTACGCAAGTAGCAACTCAGTTGAGCGTAGCATTAGAACAAGCAGATTTGCTTGCTAAAACGAGGCAGCAAACTATCGATTTGCAGTGGGCCGCCGAGCAACAGCGGATACTGTTTGAAGTGGTGGCCAAGATTCGAGAATCTCTCGATATCAACGCGATTTTTAAGACGGCAACCCAAGAAGTTTGTCAGTGTATGCAAGTTGATAGAATTGCTGTCTATCAATTTAATCCTGATTGGAGCGGCCATTATGTGGCCGAGTTTGTGAAAGATGGCTGGATAAAATTGGTAGGGGAAGGTATCAGTACAGTTTGGCAAGATACTTATTTGCAGGAAAACCGAGGCGGCAGATATGCCAATAATGAAACTCTAGCCGTTGACGATATCTATCAAGTTTGCCACTCGGAGTGTGTTGTCGGTATTTTAGAGCAATTTCAGGTGAAGGCTTATGCGATCGCGCCGATTTTTGTAGGACAAGAACTTTGGGGTTTGCTTACAGCGTATCAACATTCTGGACCCCGCTGTTGGGAAAGTTCAGAAGTTAACTTTTTAGCTCAGATTGCCAATCAATTAGGCGTTGCTATCCAACAAGCTGATTTGCTGGCTCAAACCAGACGCCAAGCAGAACAAATCGCTCAAAGTTTAAAAGATTTGCAGCACACTCAAGCTCAATTGATTCAAACTGAAAAAATGTCTGGTTTGGGGCAACTGGTAGCCGGCATTGCTCACGAAATTAACAACCCGGTTAATTTTATTTACGGCAATCTCAATCACGCGAGTGAATATACTGCTAGCTTACTGATTTTACTGAAACTTTACCAGCAGCAATATCCCGATTATAGTCCTGAAATAGAGAAATTAAGTGAAGATATTGACTTGGAATTCCTGCTAGAAGATTTGCCCAAATTGCTATGGTCAATGAAGGTGGGAGCCGATCGCATCCGTCAAATAGTTCTGTCTTTAAGGAATTTCTCTCGTCTTGACGAAAGTCAAATGAAAGCAGTTGATATTCACGATGGCATTGACAGCACGCTGTTAATTTTACAGCACAGGCTGAAATCTAATGCGGACAGTGCAAACATTGTGCTAGTGAAAGAATACGGCATTTTGCCTCTAGTTGAGTGTTATGCTGGACAGTTGAATCAGGTGTTTATGAATGTAATTGGGAATGCGATCGATGCTTTGGAATCGCACAAGTTGCTCCCTAGTCAATCTGTGGCTCCTCAAATTAAAATCTCTACTGCTGTCGGTCAACTTAATGGTACTATTCCTAGCGCGGTGATTCGGATTTCTGATAACGGTACGGGAATTTCGGAATCTATGAGACAACGCATATTTGACCCTTTTTTCACGACTAAGCCAGTGGGGAAAGGTACTGGATTGGGACTGTCAATTAGTTACCAAATTGTGGTAGAGAAACACGGCGGCGGTTTAAAATGTAATTCGGAATTGGGGAAAGGTACTGAGTTTGCGATCGAGATTCCGCTGCGACAGCAGTCATTAGTCATTAGTCATTAGTCATTAGTCATTATGGTAAAATCCAGCCAACAGTCAACAGTCAATAATCACGGACGCTGCAACGGGACTCGATCTAATTAATCTGCGTTAATCTGTGTCGATCTGCCTGTATCTGCGGTGAAAAAAAGAGAATGTATTAACCGCCCCGGACAAGGGATGCACGCTAATTCACGCAGATGCAGATGCGATCGCATAGCCGCCTTGCGGCATCGCGGGTAACAGTTGCCTAAGTCCTGATGCAAAAAGATGCCTATTTAATTGACTTTCACAAATTAGTTTCGCTCTTTTGTAGTTCTTGTTGGAGAGTATTCTTGACACGATCGTACTCACCCTCGATTTGAGCTAATAGGGTTGAGGCTCGATCTAGTTCACCCGAGGTACTCATCGCTTCTAACCTGCCACAAAGCTGGGCGAGAGGAGCCGCGCTTAGATTCGCACTGCTGCCTTTGAGGGTATGAGCCACTCGCTTTAGGGTTTGAGTATCCGCCTGGGCGATCGCTAATTTCATAGCTTCTAGCAACTTTAGAGATTCCTCAAAGTAGCAGTTCGCCAGCAAGCTCAAAATCTGGGTTGAATCTCGATCGATGCTGCTACAGAAGGCTTGCAGTTCTTTCAGGTTAACCGCTGGCCGATCAGTTTCTGGCTTGTTGCTATCTGATTCCTCTTTTTGGGCCTGCTGCGGTTCCGGGTTGGGCGGACACTGACTCAGCGCTTGGGTGAGAGCCTCTACTCGAATCGGTTTACTGATATAGTCATTCATGCCAGCATCAAGACAAACCTGGCGATCGCCCTGCATAGCATTTGCCGTCATGGCAATAATCCTGGGACGAGTATGAGCCGGCCACTCCTGGCAAATACGACGGCTGGCTTCTAGTCCATCCATCTCTGGCATTTGTACATCCATCAGCACTACATCATAAGGCTGGCGATTCAGGGCTTCCAAAACTTCCAATCCATTGGCAGCAATATCGGCCCGGTATCCCAAACGCTCCAACAGCAGCAGTGCCACCCTTTGATTCACCAGATGATCTTCTGCTAAAAGAATTCGCAGTGGGAGTCTCTGCGCCAGTTTCATATCATCCTGAACAGATCTAGGGATCTGTTGTTGAACTTTTTTCGGTTGAGCTTGTAGCACATGGATCAGTATTTGATAGAGCTGGGATTGTTTGATGGGTTTGCTTAAAAAAGCCGCAAAGTGGGTCGAGAGCGCTGAAGAACTCCCTTCTGGGTAGCCCATTGAAGTCAGCAACACGAGGGGTAAACGGTGGCACTTAGGATGCTCGTGGATGGCTGAGGCGAGTGTGAGGCCGTCCATTTGTGGCATTTGCATATCTAAAATAGCGACATCAAAGATTTCTCCACTCTCAAGCCAGTTGAGCGCTTCCACAGCCGATGGGGCAGCCAGACTCTGCATCCCCCAAGTCTCTGCTTGCAACGTCAGAATTTGTCGGTTAGTGGGCTGGTCATCCACGATTAATAAACGCTTGCCAGATAGTTCTGGTAGCATTTCCATCGCTTCCGCTAACTCAGTAGCAACAGAGGATGCCACAATCGTGAAATAGAAGGTAGAACCCATTGTGACTCGATCGAGCTTAGCGGCTTGCCATTTTGGTGAAGGGGTTCCTCCGACGTGGCCTCGGCTTTCAACCCAGATCGTGCCGTTCATCGTTTCACTAAGTCGCTTACTAATCGCCAAACCTAAACCAGTCCCTCCATACTGCCTAGTCGTCGAAGCATCTACTTGACTAAATGACTTGAACAGTCGATCGAGCCGGTTGGGTGGAATGCCAATACCTGTGTCTTGAATGGCAAACTGGATTTCATACAAGCTTTCTGACTCAGAAACCGCTTCGTCAGAATCAACTAGAGAGGCTTGCACCCAAATGGTAACTTCCCCAGTTTCGGTAAACTTAATCGCATTGTTGAGCAAGTTAACTAGAATCTGACGGAGACGGGTGACATCACCCAAAATGAAATTAGGAGTCTGAGGGTGGATCAGGTAGCCCAACTCAATCCCCTTCTCATCTGCTTTAACTGCAAGTTGGTCGATCGCATTTTCTATGCAATCTCTCAAGCTCAAGGGATGCCTTTCTAGCTCCAGCTTGCCCGACTCAATTTTGGAGAAGTCCAGGATGTCGTTGATGATACTCAGGAGGGTATCCCCACTATTGCGAATCGTCTCGATAAAGTCTCGCTGTTGAGCCTTGAGTTCTGTATCCAGCAGTAGTCCCGTCATACCAATAACCGCATTCATCGGAGTGCGAATTTCATGGCTCATCATCGCCAGAAATTCACTTTTGGCTCGGTTCGCAGCTTCTGCTTCTCGTCTAGTTTGCTCCAGGGCACAGTTTTTCAGAGTTAATTCTTCTCGTTGTCGAGTTTCTTGCTCTAGTAATTTGGCTTGAGCGAGGGCAATTCCTACTTGAGCCGCGACGGATTCTACCAACTCGACTTGATCGGTAGTCCAATGACGGTAACGATCGCACTGGTGCAAACAAATGGCACCATTCGGTTCTCCTTGGTAAGAGGTTCGCACTGCTAATTGCGATCTCAATTTGAGACTGGTACAAATTGACTGAGCACAGGTGAGCAATGATTCGCAATAGACATCCGGGGAGGCGATCGCTTCATCTTGAGCCATCAACTGTTGTGTATAAGCAGGACTCGCGGCCAGAATGTCATGCTCCCCGCTGGGGACAGATCCGGGTGCTAGATACTCTGCAACCACAGGAAACTGAGGCTGCGGATTGTCGATGTATGTGCGAATTAAGCAGCGACTGACGCTAAAAGCTTCCCCAATTTGAACAGCCGCCGTTTCAAATATCTGCTGAACATTGAGGCTTTGACGAATTTCTTGGGTAATTTGCTTCAGCAGTAGGGCTTTTTGCAACTGTCGTTGTAGTGCTTCTTCTGCCTGCTTGCGATCGGTAATATCCTTCATAAAGCAGTGATGCCCCACAAAGACATTTTGCTCGTCATAAGCAGAAACCATCACCAATTGTTTATAGAAGCTGGAGCCATCTTTTCGCATCCCCCTAGCCTCCACTTCGACTCTGCCGTCTCTCAACATTTGCTGATAAGCAGCCGCCATCTTCTCAACATCTTCAGGATGAACGGTTCTTTGCCATTCCATCCCTAGCATTTCCTCCGGCTGATATCCGGTGATGGCAGCATAAGTCACATTGACAGAGATATAGCGTCCTTGAGAGTCCAGCCGAGAAATGCCTGCCACGGCATTTTCTAAGGCCGCACTCATTTGTTGCAGTTCCGCTTCGGCTCGTTTGCGATCGCTAATTTCAATTAGAATGCAACCCACTGCTACAGGCTGCTCTGCATCCTTGAAAATGGGGAAATGAGAAGTTAGCCAGTAGCGTTTGGCACCATTTTTACTGGTTAATTCTGTGCTCATTTCCAAGCTGATGGAAGGTTTTCCTGTCGTTAAAACCTGTTGTAACACTGCATTTACACTAGGAGCAAATTCCCCCAAAATATCATCCGTTGTCTTACCTAAGTGAGCCTCCACAGATTGGCCATTAACTTCAGCTAGTGCGTCATTGATTTGTAAAAATCTCAACTGCCGATCGTGGATACACAGCCCCACCCCTGCTAGGGAAGCTCCTTTAAAGAAAGCATTCAATAATTGCTCTCTGGCTTTAATTTCCTGCTCTAAGTTTTTGCGGTTGGTAATATCGCTGTGAGAACCAGTCATACGGATAACTCTGCCCGCTTCATCCCAAAGCGCCTGTCCCCGATCCAGAATCCATTTGTAGCTCCCATCCTTACAAAGAACTCGATGTTCCGTAATATAAAAGGGAGTTTTGCGCTCAAAGTGATCTTGAATTGCTTGCGTCACCCAACTGAAATCGTCGGGATGCACCCGCTTGGTCCATTCGTCCAGGTGGTTGGCGATTTCATGCTCTTCGTAGCCAAACATTTGTTTCCAGCGAGCCGAGAAAAATACTTCATTGGTTTTGGCATTCCAATCCCATACCCCATCGTTACTGCCGCGCAGGGCGAGTTGCCACCGTTGTTCGCTAGCTTGCAAGGCTGTTTCTGCCTCATGCCGTTCCATTTCACTACCAATCCACTGAGCCATCAGCTTCAGTAATTCCACATGGGCAGATTTAAACCTCTGTGCACGGGGAGATTTACTAGAAAAGCTGAGGGTACTGTAGACTTTGCCTGCAACTAACACTCGTGTTCCAATATAAGCTTCCATGCCAAGGGCAAGATAGGCAGGATGGTAACGCCATTTTGAGGTGCCTATATGTTCGATGGTTAGGGGTTCATTTGTGTCTAAAGCTTCACAGCACAAAGTTTGCTTAATATCAAAGACATCACCTGGTTTCAGGACTCGATCGGGCGATCGCGCCACCATCACCTCATAACGATTATCTTGCACGCGAGCCAAGATGCCACATTCAAGCCCAAACGTCTGACATCCCATGTCAATCAACGCTTGGATGCGCTGCTCAAAATTGAGATTTTGGGTAGCAGTGACTTCATATAAAGCTCGTATTGCCGCCTCTCTTGTTCGTAGTTCAGTTTCGGCTTGTTTACGTCTCTTAATTTCTGCTTTCAGAGATCGATTGATTATGGATAATTTTTGCGTTCGTTCTTCAACCCGCTGTTCTAATGTAGCGTTAGCGTGTTTAATCTCCCTAAATTTTTGATTGAGCGCGATCGCCATCAATTGAAAATTGCGAGCAAGCTCATTGATTTCAGTAACAGAGCTATGTTTCCATGCAAATGTTTCTTCTGAAAGCTTATTGGGTAAGTCAGTAGTCGCACGAGCTAAATAGGATAATGGCTTGACCAATCGTTCGCTAACCAGCGTTGCAAACAAAAATGCCAACATTGTGATGACGAGTAGAATACTAAAGTCAGCCTTGTAGCGATTTTGTAAATTTTCTACATAGGGAACTGCTGGAAGTTGTAAGCGTAATTTCCAGTCCAGATCGGAGCTAATCATAAATTCCTGTATATACAGAGAATTTTTCCAACGGATCATCGGATTGTTGCCCTTGCTAGGAACCCACTGCTGCAAGGTTCCCTCTAAGGTGCTAGTGCTGCCGTCCTTTGACTCCTGAACACTGGTCAAAAGCTTTTGGTCTGATTGATTGCTGGCAATGACTCGGTTGTTTTCATCGAGCAATGTAATGCCTAGTTGCTGATTGTTTTCCTGGAAAATGTAGAGAGCTTTGATCTTGCTTAATGCTAATGAACCGTGGAGCAGCCCAAGAAAATTACCTTGAAGTTGCAGGGGTACATTCAATCCTACATGAGGTTCGTCTACTAATATATCTTGGTGGATAGGATTCATCCACGGTCTCAACCGCTCTTGAGCCAGGGTAATTAGAGATTTATGTTCCGTACTTTGTTCCATCAACCGCCGACTGGTTTGATTGAAAGGAGAAGAAGTAGCTAAAATTGTTCCCGATGAATCTGCCACATAAATTGTGTCGAAATCGGGAAACAAATGCTCGATCAGGCTAATGTTTTGTTGTAGCTGCTCGGATGATTTAATCGCTTGATTGGCCGCAGTGGCTTCTTCAGATATGAGCGATATTTCAGCTAATTGTTTCAAAGCTGTGAGGTATCGCTGATGCCATCGAGATATGGCGCTAGCGATATTTTTTGCGTTTGTTTGTAACTCCGTTTGCACCGTCGCTTGGATTTGACCAACAAAGTATCTACCATCAAAAACTAATAGGATCAGTCCTGGAATAAAGACAAAAGCAACCAACAGATGAAAAATAGTTTGTTTTAAAGAAAAGGCAAGATGCTTTGAAGGACTAATCCACCGATTAATCGGCGCATACGAAATGATTAAGCTGGCAACTAAGGCATTAAAAATGCCGTTGACTGCTTGTTTGCACATAACGAGGATGGTCTGATTCGCCTCCATGTGCATGATTTGACCGTAGAAAATCCAAACGAGCGGCATTCCAATTAATAACCAGTAAATCCCATCGAATAAAAGGATATTTGGCTGTTTGCGCTTGCAAAGAAACCCTACAAACAGAGCCTCAATTACCAAAATAATCGTGGCGTATGGATGATGCCAAAGGATATAAGTATAGCTGCCTGCAATTAGACCAGCCAAGCCTCCCCAGCCCCAGCCGAAGTAGTAAGTAATAATCAGTATGGGAATACTACCAAAGAGGAAATCAACCCCAAAGAAAAGAGATAAATTTAAATAGTTGCCCAGAACACCCGCACCAGTGAGAAGGGCGATCGCACCTAACCATCTTTTATTACGCACTGAGCTAGACCCTCCCATAAACTTCTATAATTGCTACTTGCTGAATATGAACTGATTCCGATAAAAAAGCGTCGTAGAGGTACTCTCGTTCTCTCCCTGACAGTTTCCCTGAAGGTCGCAGAACCGATTATTTAGGTTTTAAGACTCAAATCAAGGCTTACTCGTGCAGGACTTGAGTTCTCGCTCGACTTTTTTAATATGGTTCACGAACCAATCTAGCAATTGTTCATTAACCTTAATGGCTAACGAAAGACTCGATCCTTTGGTTTGTAGCTCCTGTCTAACTTCACTCAGTGTTTTAATAAATTTGGTAGGCGCCGCTGCATTGTTAGATGCGACGGGGCATTTGTCTCTTTGCCTAAAATTTTCTTCAAAGCAGAAGTTGTGTGCTATATACAAGTCTAAAAAATATACAATACCTTTTATTTCTTCCTTTCCACGGTTGGCGAACATGGCATCCACTAAGGTATTGAGTTGATAGATCAATTGTTTATACTGGCGGTAAATTTCTGGAAGACCAATACTTAAGGAATCATTCCCAATGACGAGAGGCATAATGTTTACCCTTATGATTTAACGGGTGGATTCATTAACTCTATGAATCTTGGTACAAAAAGTATTACGACCTTGGGATTTGGCTTGATAAAGTGCTGCATCGGCAGCAGTAATTAAAGTTTCTGGCAAGATCTCTTGGGTAGGAATTAAACTGGTAATACCGAAGCTGAGCGTAATGCAATTATGCGGAGAACTCTTATGGACTATTGCTAAAGCTTGGATGCGAGCCTGCATTTGCTTAACGATTTGGACTGCTCCCTCAAGCTCTGTGTCCGGTAAAATAACTACAAATTCTTCACCTCCATAACGTGCTACTAAATCTCCAGCTCGATTAATACTGCGATTGAGATCTGCCGCAACTTTCTTTAAACATAGATCCCCTGCTTGGTGTCCATAAGTATCGTTGTACTGCTTGAACAAATCGATATCACACAAAATCAGTGACAAAGGAGTTTGCTCTCTAGTCATGCGTCGCCACTCTTCCTCTAGCTGTTGGTCAAACTGACGGCGATTGGCAATCTGAGTCAAACCGTCAATTGACGCGAGGTATTTTAATTGTCGATTGGCGGCTTCTAGCTGCTGGTAAAGTAGGGTTTGTTGCTGTTGCAAGTGGAATTGCTGAATCAACCGTCGCACTCTCTGTCCCAGAACAGCCCAGTGAATCGGCTTAGTGATATAGTCAGCCGCTCCCGCTGCAAACGCTCGATCGACAGATTCTTTGTCTTCTAAGCTAGTAATCATCAAAATAGGTGGGCGATCGCTCTCAGGCACTTCAGATAATTTTTGACAACAAGCAAAGCCATCCATAGTAGGCATCACTGCATCTAGCAGGATCAGGTCTGGATGTACTTCCTCATAAGCTGCTAGCCCTGTCAACCCATCATTAGCTTCCGCCACTCGGTATTTTTCCTTCTGTAAATACAGTCGAAGTTGCAAACGCATCAAGGCATCGTCATCCACAATCAGAATTAGAGAGGACGGTTCCGTAGATGGGTTAGTCGAAATGGCTGAGTCTTCTAATGATTGATACATACGTCATGGTGTATCTCAAGCTTTGGAAACATTCTAGCCTAGCATATTTTGAGCTTGGGATGGAAAGTGAAAAATTGACCAATATGTCATAAATTATACACCAGCTAAGCTGTCGCAACAAAATCCTAGGCAGCGTCAGGTTTGTTAAACCAACAGCCCCAGTCTACTTAGAATTTATCGCTTTTTTTCGGAGATATAAAGTCTGCTAAATCAAGCTACAGAAAAGGCTATGGCTTCATTAGAAGATAGTATTAACAAGGCGGGAAATATGAGCGGTGCCGCTTCAGATGCCCTCCAAAGTGCTATCAATGCTACCGTAAAAGATTGGATTGATTCTAATCCTGTATTTTTTTGGTTTGTGAATCACCCGCTGATATTTTTAGCAATTTTGCTGCTATTTATATTGAGTATATTAGGTTTTTTTCAGGCTTGAGGTAGCTTGTTTGCAGAAGGATGGTTATTTATTCTGCAAAGCCCTGTAAAATTTATGCAAAGAGTTTTGAGTGTCGGCTCTAAATCTGTAAGTAATTTCGGTGGAGTGGCTGAAAACTCATTGGTTTCAAAAAATCCCGAATACAAAAATAATTCAGCTTTACAATTGAGGGGAGTTGAATCAAACAGTTTGGAGTCTCAAGAACGACTTGCTAATATTTTGACAAGGTTGGAGGCAATTCGACAAGAGCAGAATCAGCTTTTACAAGAAGCATCGGCTATTTTAGGCAAGAAATTTAAGGCAGAGTGAGAAGGTGTGGGGCTATCGCAACTCGTGGTAAATTTAAGACATCCAGGCTTTCCATCAAAGCCAGATCCATGAAGGCTTGTAGTCGATCGCTCAATATGCCATGCCCGATTCCGAATTTTCCGATGATTTAAAATGGACGCCAGAAGCCAAGGCGAAGCTGAAAAATATTCCCTACTTTGTCCGGGGACAAGCTCGCGTCCGCATCGAGCAGTTGGCCCGCGAAGCCGAAACCGAAGTCGTCACCGTTGACTTAGTTGAGCAAGCTCGCATCGAGTTTGGGCAATGAAGGATCGAAAGGTACGCTAAAGCTTTAAACTATAAGTTGCCTGATTTTGATGTTCACAGAGCTACTGAGTCACCCGTGCGGAAAATAGTTATTGCTGGCAACTGGAAAATGTACAAAACTAGGACTGAATCCCTAGAGTTTCTTCAAGGATTCATGTCCTGCCTGACGGAAACCCCAGAGGAACGGGAAGTCGTGCTTTGCGTTCCCTTCACTTCCTTGGCTGTCCTCTCGAAAAATTTGCACGGCAGCCGGATCAGACTCGGTGCTCAGAACGTCCACTGGCAAGAGTCGGGAGCTTTTACTGGGGAAATTTCCGGGCCAATGCTGAGTGAACTTGGTGTCCGTTATGTCATCATCGGCCACAGCGAGCGGCGCCAATATTTTGGGGAAACTGACGAAACGGTGAATTTTCGGCTGAAAGCTGCTCAGAAATACGATTTAATTCCGATTCTGTGCGTTGGGGAAACCAAGCAGCAGCGAGATGCAGGCGAAACTGAAGCTCACATTTTTTCTCAATTGGCAAAAGATTTAGTTGATGTTGACCAAAATAAGTTAATCATTGCTTACGAGCCTATTTGGGCGATCGGCACTGGCGATACTTGCGAAGCTAAAGAAGCTAACCGAGTTATTGGTTTGATTCGCAGTAAATTGACTAATCCTGACGTGCCAATTCAGTACGGCGGCTCTGTTAAACCGGAGAATATTGATGAAGTTATGGCGATGCCTGAGATTGACGGGGTTCTGGTAGGCGGTGCGAGTTTGGAAGCTGCGAGTTTTGCTCGAATTGTCAATTATCAGTAATAGATAATTGCTAATTGGTAATTGCTAATTGGTAAGTGAACAAGGGCAGCGGGAATTAAACAGCGATCGCCTACAATTGTGATGTGCCGTTCAGTGTTTCTCGGATCGGGAGAATTAACCTATGACTGCGATCGTTAAACCCAAACCAGCCTTAGACGAGTTCCTCAAACTTCCTGAAACTGAACCGGCCTCAGAATTTCTTGAGGGAGAAATCATTCAGAAGCCCATGCCTCAAGGTGAACACAGCGTACTTCAAGGTGAGCTCTGCAAGACTATCAATCAAGTAGCGAAAACTCGGAAAATTGCCAATGCTTTTCCCGAGTTGCGCTGCACTTTTGGCGGCGCATCAATCGTGCCAGATGTAGCAGTATTCCGATGGGAAAGAATTCCTTTTTTGCCGTCGGGTAGAATTGCTAACCGCTTTGACATTAATCCCGACTGGTCGATAGAAATTCTCTCTCCAAACCAAAGCCAAACCAAAGTGCTGAGTAACTTACTCCACTGTTCGCGAAACGGCACTGAGTTGGGGTGGTTATTAGACCCAGAAGAAGAGAGTATTTTGGCAGTATTTCCCGGACAAAAAGTAGAACTGTATAAAGGTGCAGATCTGTTGCCAATAATTGATAAAATTGAATTAGAATTGACAGTGGACACTGTTTTTAGCTGGTTAAGTTTTGGTTGAACAGTCCTGGACATATTAAGACTCAAAGAAACCGGGTTTTTTACAGAATCTGTGGGTGGCAACGAAATATTGTCGTGAAAAAACCCGGTTTCTGGCTACCCGTGCGTTCAGTCAGATATCAAATCCCACGATCGCCATGACAAATAACCCAGAAAAAATTACAATTAGAAATAAAGTTTTCGAGTGGGGAAAACGCACTTATTTAATGGGCGTTTTGAACGTAACCCCTGACAGTTTTAGCGACGGCGGAGATTTCTATACCATAGAAGCTGCTTTTGCGCAAGCGGAAAACATGGTAAAATCCGGGGTAGATATTATCGATATTGGCGGTCAATCTACTCGGCCTGGTGCAGTGGAAATATCCTCTTCAGAAGAGATCGATCGCGTTATACCTCTCGTACAAATACTGCGACAAAAAGCCGATATTTTTGGCTCAGTGCCTATTTCGGTCGATACTACCAGAGCGCAGGTTGCGAAAGCTGCGGTTGAGGTGGGCGCTGATATCATTAACGATATTTCGGGAGCTACTTTTGACTCGGAAATGCTGTCAACGGTTGCTCATTTAAAAGTGCCAATAATTTTGATGCACATTCGGGGAACTCCCCAGACGATGCAACAACTGACTGATTATCGGGATTTAATGGGGGAAATTGGGGAATTTTTCGAGAGTCGAATTGCTGCAGCAGTTGCTGCGGGGATTGACAAATCTCAAATAATTCTCGACCCTGGTATTGGCTTTGCCAAGACTTACAGTCAAAACTTAGAAATTCTGCGAGATTTGCGAAAATTCCGTGTTTTAAACTGTCCGATTTTAGTCGGAGTATCGCGCAAAAGCTTCATCGGTCACATTTTGAATCAGCCAGAAGCGAAACAAAGAGTTTGGGGGACAGCGGCGGCTTGTACAGGTGCGATCGCAAATTTGGCAGATATCTTGCGAGTTCACGATGTCAGAGAAATGCACGATGTTTGTCTGGTTGCCGACGCCATCTTCAGAAATCAGTCTTGAGAAGTGTGAGTATCTATAACTTTCATTTCCCCGCCCTCAGAATGATGATGTATCACATCGGGCATAGAACCCATCAGCTCGCCCAAAGCTTCCGTCATGCTTCTCGGATCCATAAACAGAATTTTGGCATTGTCGCTTTCGCCCAATTTTTGTTGAGCGTCTAAGTATTTTTCCGTTACTAAGTAATTCAAAACTTGCTTGCTATTCGGATGGGAGTCTAAAGCTTCAACTAAGAGCCTCATGTACTCCTTAGTCCCGATCGCCTTATTGACCATTGCTTGCCACTCGCTCTTGGTGGCGCGCTCCAATTCCATAGCTTCTTGGACTCTTTTAGGAGGTGTAATGCTTTGAATTTCCACCCGAATTACTTTGACACCCCAAGTTTCGGTAGCTTCGTCCAACTTTTTGAGTAACTTTTTATTCATGTCATCTCGGGAACCCAAGATGTCTTGCATGGGCAATCGACCAATTTCAGCGCGAAACGTCGTTAAAACTAAGTTGGCGATCGCATTTTCAATTTGATCGATTCCATAATAAGCTTTCTGTAAATTCACAACCCGCCAATACACAACGGCATCGACTTCGAGAGCCACATTATCTCCCGTGATTGCTGACTGAGGTTTAATGTCTAAAACTCTTTCACGGCTTGTGTCCACACAGACGACTTTTTCGACCAGGGGACTGATAAAGTGGAATCCGGGCTTGAGGGTGCGCTTGTATTGACCCAAACGTTCCACTAAAGCTTCGTCGCCACCGCTGACTATTTTGACGCTTGAGTTAACAGCGTAGCCGAGGATGAGCGCAAAGAGCATGGTAAGAATAGACTGCCCCATTTCTATTTTCCTGCTAAGGTTTACTGAGAATCGATCGAAATTCTACTCTAATTTAACTCAAAATCTGCCTCACAGTGCTAAGATATCACGACTGTTAATAAGTCCTAACAGTTCTCGTATTCCCTCGGACTCTTGCCTTGGAGTCTTGACTCGGACTTAATGTGCCCGATTTGACGGCAGGATATCAACAACACATTTCCACAAAAATGAAAAACGATCGAAAGTTTCGCTTGTTCAAACCTTTGAGGTGGATCGCCCCAAGCATTTTGGTGGGTGCAGGAATCTGCAATGCCGCAGCGGCCCAACCGGCACAAGCTGAGACAATCGCCCTGCAACTCTCGCAAAACTTGCAGTCGCAGAACTTGCAGCCCCCGCGCCGGGGGCCTGCTGTTCGGGAAGTTATATCCTACGAGATGAAGGGAGACGAACTCAGGATTTGCAAGCAGGAAGGCAACTCCGAGAAAAAGTGCCAAGTTGTAGGTAAAGGCTACACGGTGGGTTTGAGAACTGCCAACGACCTTTACGGTCAAGGAAATGCTGTCAATGCCGAAGCTTTGTACCGGCAACTAATTGCTCGCTATCCCAAACAAGCGGATGCTTATTACAAGTTGGCAACTATGCTGTCGGGGCAAGGTAAAATGAGCGATGCGATCGTTCTATTCCAAAAAGCAATTGAAGTCAACCCGCAGCACGCCAAAGCTCACAACGATTTAGGCGTGGCGATGGCAAGTCAAGGGCAGTTGCCCGAGGCAATTGTTCAGTGGAGACAAGCCGTTAAAATTAACGATCGATATCCCGATGCTTTAAACAATTTAGGAGTCGGTTTGTACCAGCAAGGAGCCAAGGAAAACCAAGCAGAGGCAGTAGCCAGCCTCACAAAAGCTAAAGAGTTATTTATCAAGCAAGGCAGAACTCAAGCGGCTAACAGAGTAGATAAAATTTTGGAAGAAATTAATTCCCAGTCGAGCGGTTCCTAAACTCAACCGCCGATCGCAAATTGAAAGAAAAAACATCTTTGGCGATCGGCGTCAATCAGGGTTCAGCGGCGGTTAAACAACCCTAAAAACGAGTATTTAAAGCATTTCCTTCAAAACTTGTAAAATCAAATCTCCATCCACCCGATCGCTCACAGCAGCCTCACCCAAGCGCACCGGCAGCACAAACCGCACCTTGCCATCCTGCACCTTCTTATCGAGTTGCAAAGTATGCAAAATTTCCTCAACATCCACACCCGCCGGCAATTTGGCAGGTAAACCCGCTTTTTCAATCAAAGCAGACTGGCGGCGATCGCACTCAGCATCCCACATTCCCAACTCCACAGCCAATCGGCTTGACGCAGCCATGCCGATAGCCACTCCTTCCCCGTGATTGATCGCCTTGTAATTGGTCAAACTTTCCACAGCATGACCAATGGTGTGCCCGTAATTCAAAATCGCCCGCAAACCCGATTCCTTCTCGTCTTTGCTGACCACCTCAGCCTTAGCTTGGCAAGACCTACTCAAAATTTCTGCCAACAAATCCCCCTTCACATAGCGCATTTGATCCAAACGCTTGCAATTCTCCAACTTATCGAAAAGTTCGGCATCCCAAATCACCCCGTACTTGATGACTTCCGCCATCGCCGAACGAAACTCCCTCGCAGGCAGAGTTTTGAGTACATCCGGGTCAATCAAAACCAAGCGCGGCTGGTGAAAAGCGCCGATTAAATTCTTCCCTAAAGGATGATTGACCCCCGTTTTGCCGCCAATAGAAGCATCAACCATCGCCAGCAGCGAAGTCGGAACTTGCACGACATTAATTCCCCGCAGCCAAGTCGCCGCAGCAAAACCCGTCATATCGCCCACCACCCCGCCGCCCAAAGCCACCATTGTCGAGGAACGTTCTAAACGGTTTGCCAAAGCCGCACCGTAAATCTTCTGCACCGAATTTAAAGTTTTGTACTGTTCTCCCGGTGGTAAAATGCAGCTACTGACTTCCAGACCGGCCGATTCGAGGGCTGCTGTTGCTCTTTCGCCGTACTGCCGAAAAATCGACTGATTCGACACCAGCAGCACTTTTTTGCCCAAACTGAGCTCGCCCATCAGACTGCCGAGTTCGTCTAAACCGCCCGATCGCACGCAAATATTGTAAGATTGTGGGCCCAAGTCAACTTTAATTATGGATTGCATATTTATCTAATTTAGATATTAGATTTTAGATTATAGTTCTTATAGGTCTTTTTATTGATTGTTTTGGAGAAATTGCAATGACTCTTAGCGGAGCAATAACTTATTTTGGGATTTTTGGCGGCATGATCGGCTTGGCGACAGTGCTGATGTTTGGTCTGCGGGCTGTCAAACTCATCTAATTCGCCTGCTTTGTGACTTGGAACTCAGAGATTGAAACCTCTGGTCAAAGTATTAATCGTGCGAAGTCTTTGCGCCCAAAAAATATCTGATTAAACTTAGAGATTTTGCGCGCAAATGCTTCGGTCGATAGAACCTGAGAGAAAAATTAGGAATGAGAATTAAATAACTTATACCAATTTAATATGAATCTGCATAGAATAGGGCTTCAAGAATAAACTTGTAAGATGACAACGAACTAATTTGCGAGCGGAGTGATTTTTTCAAGAACTTGTTTCAATCGCTCTCGTAATTGCTCAAGTGTTGTAAAAACCTCTCCAACAAGTTCCTTTTTGATATATTCCCAGACCCTTTCAATTGGATTAAGTTCTGGACTATGTGAAGGTTGACAGACAGGAATTAAATTTTCTGGCACTGAGAGAGTTCATTAGTGGTATGAGCACCCGCTCTCTCCATGTGAATGATGGCTATATCTTCACCCCATTGTAGAGAAAGAGCGTCAATAAATTTCTGAAAATCTTCTCCGTTAAGCGAGCGCGTATTCTTGGCAAAAATGCCAGCCACTCAATGCTTCGACTACCCCATACAACCAAAAATTTTCACGTTTCCATAGTAGGGGAGCAACTGGTTTTACACCCCTGGCTGTAATTAATTTTCCTGTCAATGTTTTTAATCCCAACCGGGTTTCATCTTCCGACAAATATCGTAGCCTTTTACCCTTGCCAAAATATTTTTGAAACGTCAATACTGCTGGAATGATGTTTTTTTAAAAAGCTCCACTGCTTGTAAGTCCTGTAAAGCACTTTGCGGACGTGGCACTTTCAGTGAGAGCTTGGAGACGATAATGTACCCAGGCATAGACTGTTGCATAAGTCAGTTCTAAATTATACTCTGTTTTTAACCATTCCACAATTTCCCCGTAGCTTTTGAAAGGCGTTCCTGTTGCCAAGCGTTCTTTAAGTCCTGCTAATGCCTCAACAGTCAAGTGTGGTACTTGTCCGGGGGCTTTTTTTACCAACAATAATTCTGATATTCCACAAGTCGCTACTTTTGTAACCACCGGCTTATCGTAGATTTGTCTCTACCCAAACGATGCGCTAATTCTTGCGGCTCCTGTACTTGCCCTGTTTTTAACCACCATAATACTTGTATTCGTTCTTTCTGACTCGCTGTACGAGTATTTTTTAGTTGTTTTTCTAAATATTCTGCACTTTCTTCAATGGTGATTTTTAAACTACGAGCCATAAAACTCACCATAAACGCCATCTCTCTATTATATGCAACTTCACATAAACTTGGTATTACAATGCGTGATGGTTCTTGTGGGATGGGCTCTTATAGCCCGTCCAGAAAGGGCGGGCTATAAGAGCCCAACCCACAAACTCGTGTAAATTATTTAATTCGCGATCCTTAGCTTAATGGCGTTGCTGAATCAAGGTATGATAAACTTATAGTGCGAGCCCAGACAAGCGAAAATGATTTCTTTGATTTTGATACGGAACTGGAACATCTGCAAATTTTAGATAGTGAATTAGTAACTGAA
>Ga0164305_10000117_pt1 | contig 25420 bp, 43 predicted proteins | sample Whisoiple_237_MG_FD_110215 | JGI IMG/M metagenome (GOLD analysis project Ga0164305, IMG submission 110215) | Soil microbial communities amended with pyrogenic organic matter from upstate New York, USA - Whitman soil sample_237_MG | ecosystem: Environmental > Terrestrial > Soil > Agricultural...
ATCGCTATCCGTTGCAAATAGCGGTAAATGTAGCGTTTTGGTGAGATGTTTTAACAGATCAGTCGAGCGCACTACTGCTTCTCTAAATCTAAAGCCCTACTCAAGAGCAAGCGGAAATAGAAGGATAAACTGAGTCAGGTTATAGCTGCTCTCAACCCAGATTGAGCCACTCATGTGATCAACTAGCTTTTTCACCAGTGCTAGACCTAAACCCGTACCACCATGTTTCCAGGGGTCATTGTTAGGGATGCGATAGAACTTATCGAAAATGCGATCGTGTTCTATTTGAGGAATTTCAACCCCTGAATTGCTCACTTCAATTCGCACAAGGGGAACATTGCTATGGTTACGATCTACTGTTAAACAGGCTGAAACGCTAATTTTTTCTCCAGGTGGAGTATATTTGAGTGCATTTTGGAGTAACTCTGTAAGCACTCGTCCTAAATAAGTCACATCCGTCATCAACGGGGGCAAGTCTTCTTGAACCGAAATCTCCAGGTATTGCTCTTGACGAGAGGTACGCTGAATAAAAGGTTCTACGACATGAGGGAGCCAAAAATGGAGATGAATTGGAGACAGATTTAAGGCGGCTGTACTGGCATCAGTGTGAGCTAGCTCCAACAGAGTATCAATCAACTCCAGTTCTTGTTGGCTTTCGGTTTGGAGGATTTGAAAGTAGTGATTAATAGGGTTGGTTTCTTGATCAAACACTCCTAAAGGAAGCAAACAAATTTCTAACATCTGAAGTGCCATCTTCATGCTAGAGATTGGTGTCCGGAGTTCGTGGGAAATTGTATTTAGGAAATCGTTCTTGAGTTGATTTAGACGTTTTAGTTCTTGGACTTGAAGTTGAGCAGCCTGATAAAGACGAGATTGGCGCAGAGCGATCGCGCAATGATTAGCAACTTGTTGTACCAACCGAATTTCTAAATTGCTAAAAGCTTCTTCCTTTTGCCTGAACAACCATAGATTGCCTAAAACCCCCCGATCGTCATAAATAGGGCAAGCAAGAATTGCTAATTGCTTGGGATTATGCAGCAACCCATCCGAGATCATTGAACACAATTGCAGAACTTCCCCCTGCATGGGAACGGAGGCAATGACAGGAATAACAGAAGTAATTTTCAGAGCTTGTCCAGGCGCTAAAGATAGGCTTTGGTTGTATTCATAGGCAACGCTCGGTTGCGTCTGGTCTGAATTATATATTTCCACATCACAATATTCGATCGCCAACTCAACCCCTAACTCTTGCACTGCGGCTTGCAGGATCTGTTCCTCATCCAGGCTGTCACGAACTTTGTCTGCAATCCGGTGTAGTAAGGATTCAAAATTAAGCGCTTGTTGTAGTTGGGCTGTTCGCTGCTGAACTTGGTCTTCGAGCTTCGCATTCAGTTCCAATAATTCTGCCTGCTTGGACTCCAATGCTATCTGAGCTTGCTGCAATGCAGCGTTAGCTTGGTTCTGGGCTAAAATGGCGACTTGTGCATCCTTCTTTGCCTGAAGAATCTCATCTTCATACCGAACTCGCTGGCGCACGAGTACAAAGATACAGTCATTAATAAAAACGCCTAAACGTTCCTGGCGCACTGCATTCACCAGTACGGGTAGGGTATTTCCCTGTTTAGGTCTGAGTGAGATGTAGATTTCTTCTACCTTGCCATGTAGCTTAAGCAATGGAAAGAAATGAGTTTGATAGAAGATGCGACTAGCCATCGGCAAAATCGAGTCAATACGTTGTCCCCGCAGTTCGTCTAGTTCATACCCAAGTAATTGCAGCAACGTAGCATTGACAACGATAATTTCGCCATTGTCTGTAAACGTGAGAAAGCCGCAAGGTGCAGTGTTTAGTAGTTCATCCAGGTGATAAATGTCTCCCGATTTAAAGCACTCAGTTTGCATGGGCAGCTGTCAAATATTCTTCGATGCAATCGATACTTTCCTCAGGATGGCTCATGTGCGGGCAATGCCCGGTAGCCTTGATGATTTGTAGCGTGCTTTCAGGCAAATGGTGGTGCAGATAATGCCCGACCTCGATAGGGGCGATCGCATCTTCTGAGCATTGCAAGATCAGAGAGGGAACGGTCACTTTCGGTAAGTCGCAACGGTTATCGGAAAAGAAAGTCACTTCACCAAAGCGACGAGCAATTACTGGATCGGTCGAGCAAAAGCTAGTCTCAAGCTCATTTATAAGCTCAGGGCGCTCCTCATTCTTCATAATGACCGGGGCAAAAAAACTTGCCCACCCAATGTAATTTTTTTCCATAATATCTAGCAACTCTTCAATATCTTCGCGCTCAAACCCTCCCAGATAATTGGGTAAGTCATTGATATAGCAAGGGGAAGGAGCAATAAGAATCAGGCGCTCGAAGCGATGGGGAGCCTGAATGGATGCCAAAATGCCAATCATGCTACTAACCGAATGACCAACGAAAATGACATTCGTCAAATCCAAGGTCTCACAAATGTCAAGGACATCTTTAACATAGCCATTGAGTTCGCTGTACCGCTCAACGCTGTAAGCATTCAGGTCTGATTTTCCAGACCCGACATAATCAAATAAGACTATTTTGTAATCATTCTCAAAGGCTGGCGTTAAAAAACGCCACATATTCTGGTCACAGCCAAACCCATGAGCAAACAGCATCGGCTGTGTGCCACGTCCAAATAGGGTGACGTTATTTCGTGAAATAATATTGGAAACCATCATAACTAATGCAAAGACGCTAAATATAGAGCAGGAGCCATAAGATCTCTTGCAAATTAGTTTCCTTAGATAGGTTGCTAAAACTGCAAAAACGGGAAAAATCCGGACATCGTCATTGCATCAAGGATGCTAATGAATTAAACGATAGCGCAGACTCTTCAGGCGCGTTTTGTGGCAGATCTCTTTTGCTGGTGGTGAAGTGCGTTACTCCTTTAGTTTTCCCTGCTTACCTACGCGATCGCACACTACAAAAGGATTAACACTAAAAATTAACTTTGTCTTCAAGAATTTCAGTCTCCTTTTGGGTGAGTACTGGATAATCTTGCTAAAAATCGTCTCGGTTGTTTGACTCATAAAGACTTTGGTAATTCTGCTAGCTGCATTCAAGCTGGACGTTTAGGAATCAATAAATTTACTGAGTTTTTGAGACGCGATCGCAGGCACAATAACAGGCAAGCCAAGTCAGAGAACTTACCATGCTTGCTAGGGTTTGGAGTGCGTCTATTGTTGGGATTGATGCCGTTAAGGTAGGAGTTGAGGTGGATGTATCGGGAGGGTTGCCAGGAATTGTTGTCGTTGGGCTTCCCGATACTGCTGTACAGGAATCGCGAGAACGGGTGAAAGCAGCCTTGAAGAATGCTGGATATGCCTTCCCGATGCGGAAAATTGTGATTAACTTAACGCCTGCTGATTTACGCAAGGAAGGCCCTAGTTTTGATTTACCCATTAGTGTGGGAATTCTAGCGGCATCAGAGCAAGTCAGCGCTCAGTTATTAGGAGATTACTTATTTTTAGGCGAAGTGTCTCTAGATGGTAGCCTGCGTCCAGTTGCAGGGGTGCTACCCATTGCGGCGGCGGCTCAACGGTTGGGAATTGCAGGGATGGTGGTTCCGGCTGACAATGCACGGGAAGCAGCCGTGGTCAAGGATTTGGCAGTTTATGGGTTTAACCATTTGTCAGAAGTTGCTAAGTTCTTAAATGCTCCCGAACGCTATCAACCAGTGCAGCTAGATGGCTTGCAGGAGTTGGAACACTCGACTTTTACGGGTGCTGACTTAAAGGATGTGAAAGGGCAAGCACACGCCCGTCGTGCCTTAGAAATTGCGGCGGCTGGAGGACATAATTTAGTTTTCGTAGGTCCTCCTGGAAGCGGAAAAACGATGCTAGCAAGGCGTTTACCAGGCATCTTACCCGCACTGACTTTTGAAGAGGCTTTAGAAGTGACTCAAATTCACTCGGTTGCAGGGTTACTCAAGCATCGAGGCTCTTTGGTAAGCGATCGCCCTTTCCGAAGTCCGCACCACTCGGCTTCTGGTCCTTCTTTGGTGGGTGGGGGTAGTTTTCCTCGACCAGGAGAAATTTCTTTGGCTCATCATGGCATACTTTTTCTCGATTGCGCGACATTAGGTATTATAGAAATACATAATACCTAAACCCTTATGCTGTCAGCACTTGAAGAAGATACCTTGACACTGCTAGAGAACCGCAGCGCTTACGGACTGGAAATCATCCAAGTGATCGCTGAATTGAGACAGGAAGCGATCGCCCAAGGAACCCTCTACCCGATACTGAAAAAACTAGAGGATAAGGATCTTGTTGCAACAAAGTGGGGGAACTCGACTGTTGGCGCAAGAAGGAAATATTACAAAATCACCTCATCTGGGAAGAAAGCGCTGTCCGAACAGCGCAACTATCGCCAGAGACTATCAGAGTGGTCGAGCAATGCGGCGGTTAGCGTATGCGGGTAGTGGGATATACACGAGTTAGCAGTGTCGAGCAAGCAGAGAACACCAACGCACTAGAGCAGCATTGTGAGCGACTCAAAGCTGCTGGAGCAGAAGAAGTTTTTGTTGATGTAGAGTCGGGGTGGAAGGCGAAGAAAACTCGACCGCAACTAGAGCAACTGATGGAGATGGTGCGCTCTCGTCAGGTGGATATGGTGCTGGTTACTCGGCTAGATCGACTGAGCCGCAAGGGACTTGTCAGCTTTCAGATATTTGAAGACTTCCTCAATGCTGGGGTAATTCTCAAGGCGCTGGACGAGCCATTTGATTTGACCACGGCAGCAGGCAGGGCAATGGCAGGGCAGTTGGTGGTGTTTGCTCAACTCCACTCTGACCAGAAATCCGAGTCTGTTCGTCACGGGTGGAAACACCTGCGTGATCGCAAAGTAGCAATGAACCCGCCGTTTGGGTACCGAAAGATTGATAATCAGTTCCGACTAGATGATGAAGAGGGGTTTCTGTGCCTACTTGACGATAAACAGGAGAAGACCAAAGCAGTTCTAGCTCGTGAGATTGTGGATATCTTCCTGGAGAAGCGATCGCTCCGATTGTGCCTGCAAGTTATCAATAAGCGCTACGGCATCCAAATCACTGCCCACAATAATGAAACCGGATCTGAGGCAAAGGGCGGACGGGTCGCACAGAAAATGTTCCGCTTTAGTCCGGGGGGATTGTCGAGTTGGCTGAGGAATCCTGTACTGCAAGGACATCTTGCTTACCTGCAAAGGGACAAGAAGCGATCGCAGATCACCTACAACACCCACTCCGACCAGCGGTTAATTTCTGAGGAGGAAGCGCGGGAGATTGAAGCGATACTGGAACACAATCGCCGTGTCCGGGGGTGGGGGACACCTGAGTTAAAGTATCCCTTGTCAGGGTTGGTGTTTTGTGGCGGCTGTCGGAGTGCCTGCTATTCCTGCTCAGGGACCCGGGGGAAAACACCTGGACGCAATCATTATTTTCAGTGCAAAAACTGGCGGATACATGGTTGTGGTCAGAAGAAGATGACGCGCATGGAACGGGTGGAAGAAGCGGTTGTGGCGGCGCTGGTCATGCGATCGCGTGAGTTAGCAGAAGCGGCGGCTGTACCGGATGAGGTAGAAGAACCCTTGGAGATTAAGCAGTTGCGGAATCAGATCGAGTATTTCCTGAATGCGCCAGGAGACAAGAGCTTGGTAGAGCCGCTAATTAATCAGATGCGGTCGGAGATTGCTCGACTGCAAGTGCAGGGACAACAACAAGCGAAGGGGAATGAGGAACTGAAAAGCCAGCTTCAGGCTTCCATGAGTGAGCCTGAATACTGGCTAGGGGCGAGTGACGAGGAGAAGAAACTTCTTTATCACGCGCTGGTGGATAGGGTGGTAATCAAAGACTCTGAGGTGGCTGAGGTGCGGTTGAAGGTTTAGGCTCCTCAACAAAAACCTCATAAACTTCAATTCGCAAGTCATCGTTGGTTTCGCCCATGAAAAACCTATTTAGGTTTAGTGAATGCGCTACACTCCCTGTGCTTACATCAATAGAGACTGTTTTACCGAGGATAATGTCACTGCTATACTTCTTTTTCCCTTTGTAGTTGTTCCAGTGCTTCCCTTCTCGGTACTGATTAACAATTAAACTCGTTCCGTCAGGGAGCAAGAAAAGTTCTTCAAATGTTAGTTTTCTCATTTTTTTGTTTCACTTGCAATTACATCAAATCTTCTGGACTCAGCCCACACTCGCCACAGCCACTAACCCAGTTCCACCCAACAGCTTGCTCCATTCCCCGAAGTATTAAATGTTCTCAATCAACCACCAACAGCCTCGTTCTCACCCGCCTCAAGCGCCTCCTCAGGGGAGGAGTAGCACCCGCTAAGGTATGGGTCAGAGGCAAACTCGTTGAATCGGACTGGCAATGATCCGCCAACGCTATAGGAAAAGGAATAGCAGTTAGTATTGACAGGGTGAAGCCATACCGAAACGTAGTATCTGCCACCTAACTTTGAGCTATACCTTGAAACCTTGAGGAGTGGTTGCTGTGTTTGACGAGCCTGGAATGAGTGTTGGCAGCGATCGCAATGAACAGTCAGGCTCAACGGATTTTTCCTGTATAGCTCTTGAGAGCCGCACTTAGGGCAATTCATACTTCCCTACCTCTCCACGCCTCAGCGATATAACGAGCATCCAGTCGATTTACCCCTAGTTGCCTGGCAAACTGACCTTCGGTAATTAGACCCTGATCAAGTGAGACAACCATTTGCTGCACCGATCCGAAAGCTGGGGTAGGACAGATTAGATCGCTAATGGATTGCTTGTAGGCACGGGCAAGTTTAATTAGCTCCCCAGCCTTGATGTGGTGGTCGCCTCGCTCTATGGCGGCGACCGTAGCTTCAGTAACATTAATTGTATTGGCAGCATTTTCAAGCGTCATCCCTTGTCGCTCTCTCCCCTGCCTTAGGAGCTTACCGAGACTCCTGAGATCCATATTTTCTAGTACGTTATTCGCCATTTACAGCCACCAGTCCTTTGCCCACAAGAAGGGTACGTCTGCATTTTTCGCTGCCTGCTCGTCCTCAGGGCGATCGCCTACAAAGAGGATGTCTCCATATCTGCTGTAGGGCGCATAAGCCAACCGTAACCATTCAATCATGCCGTGCCCAGGCTTGCGAAAAGATGGGTAATTCTTGAGTTGCAACAGCCTCTGTCCGCCTTGAGAGACAACCCCTAGCTTTAGCCCCTCGTAATCAGGACAGAAGGCGATCGCCTCCATCTCTGGCACTAGCGATAGGGTGAACTTCTGCTCTTTGAAGCAATCCTCTGGGGACTTCTTCTTTGAGGCGACACCACCCTGGTTTGACGCTCCGACGATTACCCATCCTTCAGCGTGGTAGTGGGCGATCGCCTTTCTCGCTCCGGGGATGATTTCTTGGTCTTCTGGGAACTGGATAAAACTGGACTCACCAACAGTTACACCCTTTTTGATGCGGACGGTGCCATCCATGTCCAGAATTAAAATCTTTACCTTGCTCATGTTTTACTTCCTGCTTTTTGTATTCCGACTGGGGTTGAGCAAGGGAACCCCTACGCTCAACCCACAAAACAACCTATCTACCGCTTGCCAACCTCACCACCTTTTCGGGTAGCGGTTCAACTTCGATTTTTGATAGGGGCTTAAAGGTGATCAGCCGCTCATACAGGTTCTCACCGCATCCACTAGCCCTTTGAGGAGTTGACCTTAAATGGTCTTCTACTTGGCTTGATAGGTTTTGGCTAGCTCTGCGTCTTCCGCGATCGCATACAATTCATCAATCCTTGAAGAAGGAACCAGTCCCGGTCTTTCAACTCCAAACTGCTTCTTAACCTCCTGAGCAATGTTCACGCCCCAACCATTCTTAGCCAGCAATACTTTAAAGTCGTGTCTGTCCTGCTCTGACATCACTTGCTCGACCGTTTCTTCCTCCACTGCTGGGGGCAACACGGGAACAGCATTGACAACCCTAGCCGATACATCAATAATGCCTTCTAGTAAATGCTGAGCAGGGGCGTATCCCATCGCTCTTACTTGAGTTGCCAAATTCCAATTATTGAATTCCTGCGTCCATTCAGGGCAAAGATCGAGGGAGAGCGCCCAAGTCGTTCCGTCCGTCTTTTTACCTGTCCGACAGGGTTTAGTTTGGTTTGTACCGGGGATTGTATACGTTTTACTCTTGTCGGTCATCGGCCGCTTGATATCAACCTGCGATCGCGACAAAGTAAACACAATTTGATTCCTAAACGTAGGGCACATCGCTGTCTTAATAGACCCATATCGCTCCATTACTAGCTCTAGTTGAGCCGGAATCGACTGGATATCTTTCCATGAGTGAGTGTCGAGGTAGCATGGTTTTTCTATCCCCTCCAGGAATAAATCATAGATGTAGAACATCAACCTGCCAGAGTGAGTGCAGCCCAGGCTACATTCAACACCAAGAGGATCATCTCGCATGGGACAAGCTTCACCGCATGGCTTCATGTGGTTACGAATGTTGCCATATCTATCTAACATCTGCTCAGACTTTTCTAGGATGGTGTGGCGATCGCATTTAATTTCCAGCCCGGTTGCCGAAAACTTTTGCATCCAGGAATCAAAGGCTGGCGTTGCCATGAATATCCTGAGTTCAGATAGCAAGATATCCCCGTTATTGTCTACCTGGGCATCAGGGTATGAATGTTTAATGATCTTTCGGACGCGATCGCTCATTGGTTCGACCCGAAGCAGTTGATTTAGATCTGTACCAAACTGATTTGATCTCTTGCGACTACCTTTGAAAACCTGCGCTGACCACAGATTTTGTTGTTGCTGATTTTGCTGTTGATTTGGGTTATGAATTGGCATAGCTTTAAGAAATTAAGTTGGCTAGTAGGGAGTTCCTAGAATTCGGTACAGTCAGACAGTCGCAAAAAATCCACCATGGTGAATCCCTTGAGCCAATCGGTAGCGCTCAGCAGCGGGGCGATCGCTTCTTTCCCGGGCTGGCTTACTAAGACATCCACCGTTTTAACTTCCAGGGGGATACCCTCCTCGTCAACCGCATCAGATACCATCTCCACAAGGTAGCGGTGTCTGACTAGGGAAAGCTGAGCGGCGGGTTCGGTTATGACGAACACCTGACCCCTCAGCGAGGGTGCAAACTCCTTGACTTCCCTGATGTGGTGACAGGGCTTCCTGAATCGTCCTGCTTTGCAAGTGCAGGAAGTGCAGCGATTTCCCTTGACTCGGACGGTGTAGTAACGGGAGTGATCGCTTGAAAGCACGTCGAATGACCCATCTCTATTTTCGATGATTGGCTGTGGAACCAGACCGGGGCTGGCTTCTGCCTGCTTGGACGCGATTTGATACATTAGGGATACCCTCTTTTGGTGAGAACGACTTGCTGTAGTTTTCCAGACGCGCAGCAAGTCGCTTTTTATTAGTGGGAGAGACTACGATTTCATCGCAGGTTTCTGCGCTGGCGGATTGCTTAGGCAGTCGATGTCCTACCCGTAAAGGGTTCAGCGACGACGAATTATTTCATCGGCAATTGCTAAGGCGCGGGGGCGTTCACGGCGCAAATAATTAAAAAGCCTTGGATCTAGGGCAAAACCTTTGACGCATCCTATTCGAGGATCTTGATGAGCGATCGCCCAACCAAGCTCGTCATCGTCCATGTCTGCCATCAATTCGGAACCAGCCATGTCGGGCGATCGCTCTTTGGTTAGCAAAGATTGGATCTTGTGGGCAATCGACTGTTTTTCCAGGGAGACATCGACTGACACGGTTCTTAAAAGCTCCAGTATATTTAGAAGCTTTCTTGCGTCTGTATTTTTAAGCGTCATGGCACACCTTAGCTATTGATGTAGTTGAGGGTTGATACGAAGCTACGATTTGCTCGTAGCTTTTACTGTTGAACTACGCGACTGACTTGAGAGAAAGCGCGGCAATCATCTGTTTCTTGCTCAGGTGCTTGTGCGCTCCACGGGCATTACGCCACTTAATCCCTGCCGCTTCACACATCACCCGCAGATCGCTGACACTCTTCTTGATGGCTGGGGCTACAACTGAAGCTTGAGCGGGAATCGCAGGGACTTGAGGCGCTACTACCTCTTCTTTCGCAGGTGCTAACAGCGCGAGGGGAGACGGCGCTGGGGGTAGCATCTTCTGAGCCAAGCCCATCGGCTTGAGGGGTGCTTCCAGATACAAGGGGATCTCGTGGTCTTGACGCTCCAACCATTCCCGCAACCCTAATGTGATAGTGAGCAGCAGTTGGGTGACAGTCACCATGTCAGCGATTGCGTCAGAGGTCTTAACCGTAGCGGTGTGGTAGGTACGAAGGTAGGTGCGATAGGTGCGTTGATAAAAGGCGATCGCGTTTTTGTCAGTGAGGTGCTGCCAAACGCAGTAGGCAATCTCTTCTGTGGTATTAGCAGCAACGATCGCAGCGAACTTGATTTCTTGGGATAACATCTTCTTTTCCTCGTGTAGCGGTGAGTTGAAAGGGTTTGGACAGAAGCCCCAGGAGCGCTGGGGCGGGATTGATTTAACGAGCTAGCTGATAACTGCCATAACCCGTGAGGGTGTTGATTGCCCTGCCGTACTGATACTCACGGGCTGCACGATTGAGATACCGAGCGCCGCGAATCCAGTCCTCGGTCGTTATGGTCCGGGTGACTTCCACTTTCTTGGGTGCTTTTTCAACCAATCGGACATGGCTGGGATTAACCATGTGGGCGTATCCCCCGCCAATGGGCATCAGATTAAGATCGTCAGGGAAGACATCAGCAACCCTGGCTTGCATACCGAGGAGGCGATCGCCGTAAGCACTAGAAGTAATCTCTACGATGTCCCACTGCTCAATTACCTGCGCTTCGAGGTAGGACTCGACTTCTTGGGATTGCAGCATGGTGGTGAACTGGGCAACCTCGCTGGTGTGGCGGCAAGGCTTTTGGTATTGTCCAGCGCGGCAACTGCAACGCTCAGCCCGTACCGTGTAGTAGCGGGAGCGATCGCTTGACAACACATCAAACGATCCGTCCATGTTGTCGATGATGGGTTCAGGGACGATGTTGATAGCGGCGAAGGAGAGGTCAATATCCGAGCTTTCCAGCGTGGCGACGGGTGCGATTTCCTCTTCCTCTTTGACTGGGCAGGCAGAGGTTGCAGCGTGGTGTTCCCGTGCTATGCGATCGAAGCAGTGACACCACCCGCGACCGTTGGTTTCACCTTCGTAGCGGGTGAAGTGAGGGCAGTTGGCGCAGGTGGCCTTCCGTGCGTCGGCTGCGGCGGCAATTACTTCTTTCTGCCAGTCGGGGATTTCATCATAGATGGGGGCGAGGGTTTCTTGGGCGATCACGGTAGCTTCGGAGTCGGTCAGGGCGATTTCTTCGACCTGATTATCGAAGTTTTGAGCGGATTGGAAATCCAGGATCTGCTGGATACAAGCGGCTTTGCGGAAGGCGGGAGTGAGGTTGAGTGAGGAGGCGATCGCTTTGACTTCTTTGACCGAGCGAGATTCGAGTTGAGCGGCGGTGTGTGACATAATTTTGAAAGACCTCGTAACGGGGGTGAACTGAGAGGGCGGTCGCAGAGAGCCTGAGAAACTTAAGCGATCGCCCTCTCTCATGCTTCAATATTACCTAGAAGCCCTAGGTAATGTCAAGAGATTCTATGTAAAGAAATTGTAAGCATAGGGTATCTTTACCAAGACTTTCTAAGTAGAATAGATACAAGAGTTCTAAGGTATGGCAGTGAAACTTATGCTTGCTCAGGTCAGAACTCATCGAGGGATGACCCAAGAAGAATTAGCCCAAGCAATGGATATGTCCTTGGGCGGCATTCAATATTTGGAGTACAGCGCTAAGACGATAAAACTTGATCTTCTAGATCAGCTTTGCGGGGTCTTGGTGTGCGAACCAGGCGATCTACTTAAACGGATTGAGGATGAAACCGAAGATGAGGCGCGATCAGACAAAGAAAGGCAGCGGAGGGAGAAGTCAGAGCGAATGAAGCGGTATTGGGCTGAGAAGAAACAACGCGATTCTCAAGCGCAAATAAAGGAAGTCGCATAAGGATGAATACTGTAAAAACGATCGCCCCATGTCTGGAAAACTCAGGCGATCGCCTATCCACCACTGAGATGAACATGAATACTTTAGCAATCTTTGAGTTTGAAGGATCAGAAGTCAGATTCGTTGGAACCCCCGATCAACCTGAATGGGTAGCGCAGGACGTGTGCAACGTCCTGGATCTGGGAGCGGCATCTAACTCCTTAAGGAATTTCAGTCCAGACGAAAAGGATGTGTGTAATCTACATACCCCCGGAGGAGAGCAGCAAGCCTTGACTGTTACCGAACCCGGACTATACCGCCTCATATTCAAGTCACGCAAGCCAGTAGCCAAACGGTTCCGTCGTTGGGTGCTTCATGAAGTCCTACCCAGTATCCGCAAAACTGGCAGGTACGAAGCGACCTCAATCCAGGACACACTAGCGCTACTTAACGGACTACTCGACCCGCTCACAACCAAAGGTGTAGATGTTGCGCTGATTCAATCCGCAAAGATTAGTGCGATCGCCATCCAGCACCCCGAATACAAACCTATGTTGAGCGCTGCCAAAGAATCACTGATGCTGATGACCCCGGACGAGGATCGGCGGTGCAGTCCGACAAAACTGGGCGTACTATATGCAGAGCAGCGAGGCTTATCTATGCCAGTGCAACCGCGACGCATCAATCAGGCACTGCAAGAAGCAGGGCTACAGCTAGCAGAATATCGCACCAACTCCAAAGGTAAGCGTGTGATGGAGTGGCGACTGACAGAGCAGGGCAAGCGCTACGGGCAAGTATTTCTAGAGGCAGCGCAGGGCAGCAACAAAACCCTATCAGTTGTGCGCTGGCTGCCGTCTGTATTAAATGCAATCCAATTATCTTGAGGAGCGGATAGATGACAACCCTGCCAAACGAGAACCTTGTTGTTTCCCGAATAAAAGCTTTTGGGGAGGAGATGGTTTTAGCCTGCGATGGTAAATGCCAAAAAGCTTGGGGCATAAACAATCGACCTAGTATCTCCTTTGATGAAAACGATCCAGATGATTCAGCTTATCTTGCGGACGACGAACTAGGTGATGCTCCCGTCGATCCAGGAACTTATGAAGGCGGTCATGGTAAGCCAACTAATCCAGTTCACAATAAATGGTGTTTTCGCGAATGTGAGCGATCTAGTGCTTGTGAGGTCGAAAACTTCCCGTCAATGGTTTTAAGCGACTTTTCAAAGCGGCGCTACAACCAACCGTGGAAGCATGAAGCGTCAACACACTAGACACTCAGGAAACAGCATGACACCAACCAGCGCACCATTTTTCAACGGTCAAGGATGGGTTTATAGTTACCCAGCCAAACCCAATCGTTTTGTTTATCCTATTTACCCTAGTGCCAAAATTGTGAGAAACAAATCGTTGTTTCAGTGCGAGGCAGAGCATCTTGAAAGCTTAGGCTACACGCTGGAAAACTGCCCACTTCTGGACGAAAAGTATTTAAGCGAAACCATTGAATGGTGGTTTACACATCGTCATGGAGAAAGCGCAGAAAACCAGGAGACAGCATGACACCAGCTAACGCACCCTACAAAAGCTTTGGCTCAGTGGAAGGAGTGCTTAAGTTTGAATCCATCCAAGACGAGCCAGCACTCGTCATTCAGGACTTACTGACCAATAAAACCGTAAAATGCCGCTTCCTTCCACACCACTTCACAAAAACAGTAGACGGGCTGTGGGAGAGGGTGCTGGTTTATGGGCTGATTCACTCCACAGAAACTGGAGAGAAAATCAGCATAGACGTTGAAGAGGTGGAAGTTTTCCTTAAAGAAGGAGATCTCCCAACAACCGAAGAAATGATCGGAATACTCACCAACCATGACCACTGAAAATCAAGAGCGATCGCAGTTACCGCAGACTGGTTTTACAAAGGGCACAAAGACCGCCACGATAGTGGATTTTTTACCAAAAGAGAGCAACACAATACTTGTATTAATTTGTCGCCAAGAGGGAACCTACGACCCAAAACAGTACAACTCCTACCTAGCCGAGTACCAATTCAGCGCCAAGTCAGACGATCCCAATGAATGGGTACTGGAGGGAATCAGAGGAGCGATCGCCACCTTAGCCAACCGTGGTCATCAATACCATGAGCCAGTTGTCGCGGATTGTGCCGACCATGGCGGCTTAGACAAAATTCCGTTTTAGGGCATGAACAATGAGCAACACAACTCTATCTGAGAAAACTGTAGTCACTCGCAAGCCTCACGACTGCTGGGGCTGCGGTGAGTCATTCCCTCCAGGGAGCAAGCTAAGGTACATCTTTTCAATTTGGCAGGATGAACCCTGCTCAATTTATTACTGCGATCTGTGCGATCACTTGACAGATATTGATGACTGCGACGAGGGCTATTTTGAGGGCGATCTAGCTTGGACTTTTGCAGAATACTTTGGATTTGATTCAGTTGAGGAAATGCGATCAGCTTTTGATAGTGGGAGAAGGTTTGAGTGCCCATAAATCCGCTTTAACCATAGAGGCGATCGCCCCTACAGACAACCTATCAACATTGCAACAAAAGCGCCATGATTAACAACCAAACACAGTACGAAGTATCAAAGCTTCAGGCGGCAAGACTTACTCAAGCGCTGGCTCACGCTGCTAATGATCTAGGGTCAGGAACGCCGAAGGAAAATATTTTGAAGAAGGCGCAGTACGAAGGGATAAAAAGCCTTCTTGATGGAGTGAATGAGGAGATCCAGGAGTACGAGAGCGGACAAAAGTGAATCAGCGATCGCCTATTAACTTAGCAGCAGCGACACAAAAAACTAGCAGATCCTTAGGAGAAAATATGAGCGAAGACACAAGAGCCAATCATGTGGCGTGGGCGAAAGAAAGAGCGCTGGAGTTCGTAGATCAAGGCAACTTGATAGACGCGATGAATTCGATTACATCCGACTTGAGAAAGCACCCACAAACGGCAGGTCATGCAGCCACTGAATTAATGACGAGACTGATGTTTTCCGGGCATCTAAACACACCTGCCAAGATGCGGAATTTTATCGAAGGCATCAACTGAAGCTAGTTAATCTCAACGCGATCGCTCTTAGCAACAATACGGTGAGGCAAAAGTCCTTTTACAAGAAATTCACCCCACCGTATTAATTTTCAGCTTTACCTGTGTCGCGCAGGTGCCAGCGGACTCCTAATCTCTGCTCTGGCTGAATTATACACTTCTTCTCTTGAAAACAAGAAAGGTTTCTATGGCTAACCTGATAGAGTTCGATGTTTTTAATGAGCCTTCAAAAGCTCAAATTAATTGGGAATACGCATTAAAAGTTATTGAAGATCTAGACACTTCAGTGTACCGAGAAGGCAGGCTCCCTATTAAAGAAAAAGCCGCGATAAGGATACTAGCTGAGTACGCTGTGATCGCTCATCGTTGCGCCTTCGCACCTGAAAACGCGAGGCTTGCCGTTGTGGTTAGCCCTCCGCATGTTTGGTTCTGCCCCTCAAAAGACGGACTACATGGGGCGTTTATTGAGGAGTACGACCAGTCGCGACATGGCGGTGGAATAAAATTCACGAAAGACAATGATCTATTCGCTTACACAAATATAGATGCCCGGTTGGACGCTTGGAGTTTTTACGCACAAATGCTTTCTCATTCCAATCGATCCACAAAGGTAACATGAACACACCCAACAGCTTCTGCGACCTCCTCTCTCTTCAACCACCAGCAGTAATCGCCAACACGATCCTGGAAAAGTACCTTCACCATCATCCCAACTCAGAACACTGGGAATTAGTGGAGAGAGCGATCGCCTCTGATGATATGGATTTAAAAACTGAAGTGATGGTTTTTGTCTGCACTTATGGATAAAAAATTACCGCACCCCACACGAAGGAGGGCAATGAACTTATCAGAAGCCAACAAACAGAAAGTAGCTGAGGCGATCGCTGTCTACGTCCAAGCAGTAGAATCCGATCCGTCAATCGCAACCTGTTCGATGTGCGGCGGAAAAGGAGAACTTCAGATCGACGAACCAATTGCCTGCCCCCGGTGCGAAGGGTCTGGAAGACATGGATCTAGCTTTGTGATCGTATTGGAGAGTGAGGAGAAATGAAAGAAGTGCCCATCGAAGTTCGCACAAGAATAGGCAACGACCCAACGATCACGGCTGTTGAAATCTTTGGAACGGTTAAAGACTCAGGTAGGAATGGTTAGCAGGAAGATAACCTTAACGGGAAAGCCTAAATATATGAAGGATTTGCGAGATTCAGTTCATCCCACACACCATCAGTACCTTCAGTATGACTGTGGAGGTGAAATAGGAGGTTATCTCTGCTCCGTGTGGCACGACCACGGCATTGATTCGCTCACTAGTGGACACTTTATTTGGCTACCACTACCCCTTCAATTGACACTCGCTGGATTTCATGAGCAAGCCAAGGAACTCAATGAATTGGTGGATGCGATAACAGGAAGCAACCATTAATAGCAAAGCGATCACCCCACCCAGTGAGCCAACCACACAAGCAACCCCTAGGGATATCCCTAGGGTTTTTCTATCGCAAACCTACGATTTCATCGCACCTTTACTCCAGACCGCGATTCCTCCTAAACGTCTCCCCTTCTTCCCCTTCGGTGCCTGGAACTTCTTTGCGGGTTTGTTCCCACGGATCTAGTCCTTGTACGACTGTGCGATCAACCAGCGTTTGCCCTAGTGATGTGCGCTTCAAAAGCATCACACTCCAGCACGTAGGACAAAGATAACTGAGATTCTCCCGCGCTTTGGGGTACAAAGGCGCGTCAACCGGAATGTCGATGTATTTAGCGGGGTGTTGCTGTACATCCCGAACCAAGCTTTTTACGTACAGTGTGAGATTGACCTGATCCGCATCAGACAGCTTTGCCCACTCCGATTCCTCAATCATCAAGGTAACGGCGGGATACTTGGCAAACATTCCCCAGATTTCGGTTTTCCCCCTGGCGGCTTTATAGACCTGTTCGCCTCGCTCAGTTCTGGGCTTAAGAATGATGTCCATTCGCTGATTTGCATCGCTTAAATACCCGTCGTACTCTCGAACCTTCTGTCTTGCCAATTCGTATCTTGGATGGCTGGGTGGAACCTGCTTCATGAGTTTCATTGAAGATTCCCAGGCGATCGCTACCTTTCGCCATTCTGGAAGAGTTTTCGCGGAAGCGCTCAGCTTTCCCGCTGCTTCTGCCTGGTTAATTGCTGGCTGGAGAGGATCTGGCGATGGAGGTGCGATGGGCGTAGCTTGTGGGGTGGGGGAGGGAACTGCAACAACCGGGGGAGGATCTTTCGGCAGGAAGCGGGGTGCGATCGCTCCCACAAACAACCCACCCATCACAACAGTTGCGGCAATTTTGATAGGGCGCGACCAACTAGACAGCCACACCAGCGGGATGCCTAGGGGTGGGAAGAGTACGAGCGCGGCGATGATGTAATGCGGTTTTTCGTGCCAGGATTTTTGCGGCATAGGTAGGGGTGATATTTAGACCCAGTATGCCCAATTAAAACCTGCGATTTTATCGCACCGACTCTATTCCTCGCCAGCAATTGCACTGGTGATAGCACGCAGTTCACCCTCAACAAAAGAAAGACGTTCTGTTATTTCCGAAGCACTGAACTGTAAGCTGTTAACGGATTGACTTAGTTCGTGAGTGACTGAAGAATGGGCCATCTGTGCAGCGATCGCAATCCTGTTCTCCAGAGATAGAGTGGGGTACCTTGACTCTAGCCACGTCGCATGTTGCTCGACATAGGACTGGGGTCTAGTTACATCCGCTTTGCTCATCTCGCCCTCCTAGTGATTGATACCCCACCAAGAGGATACATCCAATAACCTCCCATCCCGCTAGACTGGGTTGATATCCTACGGTGATACATATGGAAGAACAAGACTCGCTAGCCCCCCAGAAGCGCTACCAGAAATCCGAAAAGGGACGCAAGAAACACAACGAAGCGCAGGCTCGTTACAAACAGACCGAGCAAGGAAAAGAGGTAGAGCGCAAGTACGAACAGAGCGAAGCAGCAAAGGAACGACGCAAGCGCTACGAACAAAGTGAAGCAGCTAGGGAAAGGAAGCGACGCTGGGCAAGGGAGAAACGGGCTAAGAAGCAGGAGTCCTGCTAGTACCACGCTACGTCGTTATCTTCTAACTCAATATCAGTCTCAGCTTCTAACTTTTAACCCACTCTTCGGCTGGATCAATTTCACTCATTCTTCAAACCTCTGATAAACACCCTATCTAGCTTTCCACCGATGCGGGACTCTTGAGGTTACAAAGTGTAATCACTCTTAGCTAGTCTGGCTTAGAACAGTCCTCGCCGAATAAAGCCTTGCTGCTGCCGTCTGGGTAAAACCGCAGGCAGCTAATTTCTGGAGGGAAAAGGATGGAGTAGATGATGACGATGCTCATGACTATCGCAAACCCCGATCCAATAGCGATCGCTACTTTCTTCCAATCAATCATTGCCCACAAGCCTGAGATATGAGGAGATCGGGATCTAGTTTATTTGCAAAAGCACGAAGCGATAATATAACAATCATTTAGCTCAAGTACGTGACGAAGCGTTGGCTAGAAATCGCTGAATATGTTTCTCTTGCAAGTGCTGCCATTGGCTCGGTTGCTGCCTTTGTCTCTCAACAAGTAGCTTTAGCCGCCGCTCCCCTAACCTTAAGTCTTTGGCTTAACCTGCTAAATCGGCAGCAGTTTCAATGGCAGGTTAAAAAATACGTTGGTACAGCGATCGCTGATGTGCAGCAGGTTGTTAGCTCTCTACACACCAACCTTTACTCGCTTCCTTCAGCAGATCTTAGTCCTATAGCTAAAAGACTAGATGAGCTAGCAGCTAGCGTAGATGATCGCTCCGAACTAGGGCAGATTCAAGAGTTGAAAGCGGCGATCGCCCAAATTCCACCCGCTTCGGAGATAGAGAAAGCGATCGCCTCCCAACTAGAAGCGGCGATTACCGATTGGACGACTCAGATTAACCAGCAGCTAACTTTAATCCAACCTTTTGAGTATCAGTTAGTTGTCAACCGATCTGGTAGCCGTGCTGTACTGATGGAAGCCCTGGAGAAAGCGCAGGAGCGCCTGATTCTGGTGTGTCCCTGGCTTGGGTATGGGACTGACGCCCAGGTGCTTAGCGGGATTGAATCATTGCTAAGACAGCAGATCGAGGTGTGGATTGGCTGGGGAATGCAGAGGGATATTGACCAAGTAGCGCAGATTCGTAGCTCTATTCGCCAGCAGCTAGCATCTCGCTCCGGCTACTACGTTGCCCTGCCCAAACTAGAGGAACTAGAGCAGCAGTATCCTCAACAACTTAAGCTGAAGCTACTAGGAACGCATGAGAAATACTTGGTCTGCGATCGCTCCTTTGCTATGCTGGGCAGCCATAACTTTCTCACCTCTGGCGCTAGGGATTCTGAGCGTGAAGTTGGGTTGAGAACGAGTGACCCGCGCTTGATCGCTAACTTGATTGAACTGTTTGAAACTGCCGCTGATTTAGAATTTTAAGCGCTCAAGCTTGTTGCCTAATAAGTCACTTGCCATTGAGTTGGATGCCAAGGTGTAATCGAAAATTACCCCTTGACCCTTATAGACGACGGTGATATAAATAAGTATAGAAACGCTGCATAAGCCGGACGCGCTACAAAACCCCGGCATCAAGGAGAAACCTATGTTGAGCTATTTAGCGATCATTGACTATTGCAACAACGCACGCGACGAATACAACGAGGGTTGGCACGTCTTTGAATACGGCGACGGGGGAGATCTAAGAGTTCTGATTGACGATGAAGCGATCGCCTACGAGCTAACCACCTACCACGGCGAGATCGTCGCATCCGGTGAACTCCGAAGCGTCAAGCAACTGCGCGAGTTGCACAACGACGGGTGGAAGCTTATAAAAGACTTCATTGCAGAGAAAGACGACCAGCTTGTTGCTTAGATGGGGCGACCTGAGTAAGTCTTGAAACTGCTCGTTACATACCCCTACTTTGGAGAATTGATATGGCAGTAGATCTATCAGCGATAAGGGAACGTACAGAGCATTTCATCGAATGGGTGGGCGATCACCGGGGCGAGACAACTACAAAATATTGCCAAGTGACTGTCAACCTAGAGGTTTACCAAAAAGACTATCATCCAGCTTTCCCAGAAGATGAGCATGAAGAGGTTCTAGAAGTACTTTTACAGGCAACAGATGAATCTTGGGGTGAGGATCAGTTGCTCATGGTGTCGTCCTCGCATGACGACGAAGGCACCTGGAATTGCGACCAAATCCCTGAGAACGCAGAGGAGATTATTCAAAGCCTGCGATCACTGATAGCGGATATTTTGGAGCCTGTTGACGGTTGCGATTAAATCGTAGTCTCTGAATAAAGGTAAAGCTGCGATAATATCGCAGTCAGCTAACAAATTTTTAATCACAGAGAAAGGAGGATTCTTGTTTTAATTGTGTATAGCTCCGAGCCTTCTTCAAAAGATACTCCTTGGGGAAAGCTTAACAAAGGCAATTGCATAAAAAAGCCTTGATTAAATCACTCCTGGGAGTCAGCCTAAAAGGGTTATTAGCGCTACTACGATAGGCTGATAAAGGAAAGAGTTTGGGCAGGAAAACGTGGTGACAAGAGAGCTTCAGCAAGATAGTGCCAAAATTCGTCTGTTTCTCAGCAAGATGCCTGACTACCTTTTAAGGATGCTTGTAGAATCCATGATCTTCCTGACTGACGAAAATGGTCTAGAACTCTGCATCTCTTATCGCAAGGAGGGTTTTGCCCACGCCATCTCACAGGCACCCAGAGCTAGACGCTTGATTGCATCAGCAAAGGAGTGCGGAATCAAAGGAATCACAATATTGGCAGAGAGTGGTAATTTCTGTAGAACACTCTCTGTTCAGCAATCAGAGCATTTTGAACCAACGCCATTGGTTCAAAATAACCAAGCATCTATGTCTTTTAAAATTATGCCGCACCTAAACACAGAACAACAAGTCCTAGAACGAAGAGCAGAGAGGCACAAGCCCTTGCTTCAGGCAATTGGGCAAGGGGTCGTCGCTGTGACGATGCACGACGCTCACGAAGAAAGTGGGTTCGCCTACCTTGATGTATTTGCCCCACTGACGGAGCGACTCAACAAGCAACGACACGAGCTTATTGGCAGATCCGTTGAGTCACTACCTGCTGCGATCGCTGAACCCAGATTGCACGCACTCAGAAAAGCAGTAGCAGTGGGTGGACACGTCTCCTATAGTTACAGCTACGAAGACGACTATAAGTGGAGATTTAACGTGGAGGTTGCCCCACTATGGGGGACAGAAGAGATCATAACCATTGTTAGGGATGCTGAGGTCTGGCAGCCTGGGCATTGGCTAAACAAGCGCAAGCAGATGAACCGCTAAACTAAACCGCTCCATTCGTAACATGATGAGACTCCCCATTGCCATTTGGGGAGTTTTTTAGTCGGCAGTAAGTCTCTAGATCTTGTGAGTTGTAGAAGTGTCCATTGCGGTCTGGGTGCGTGAGGTTTCGAGCCAATTGACCTAGTATGTTTTCCCGGTCGCCATAAAACTCTCCCTGTTCCAGTAGTGTCCTTAGCGATCGCTCAGAGAGCCTAACCTGCTTTGCATACTCTTTAAGGTTGACCCCTCTCAGTGCTAGCTCTGCCCTGATTAGTTCTTGCAATATCTCCATGTCCGCACCCACTGACTTATCTTTACAAGAATAAGCAGTTGCTGGCTCAGCGGCAATGAGGCGATGCCCCCCGAAATGTCCACTACGAGCTGAAGGCGGAGATCCTAAGCGACTCAAATCGGGTTTAATCGCCGCCTCAATCACCAGTAGTCTCTCGCTCTGCGGACGATTGCGAACATCGTCTAAGAGTTCAGGTAGTGGGCGATCTACTGACTTGTTGGATGACAAAACCGTAACAAGTTTTTTGTATTCCGCTTCCGGCAACTCATCAATCTGCGCGATTAAATCCTCAGCAGTTAACGCAGTTTTGGTTTCGACCAGCCCCAACTTTTTTACAAGGTCGTCGTAGTGGTAGGGTTGATCCTTTTCTTCATCCCATAGGAACCCGACTCGACACAAAGCGCTCAACAATTGCTCATGCTTTTCTGTGAGCTTAACAATCTCTGATGCGGCATTTTGCAGGCGATGAACAGTTCCCTTGGTGTACCTGTGCCTAGGGTTTAGTTTTTCGTTGAGCAAGTTCGCAATCCTTTCCGCGCCAAAAGATTGAAACCCCGCTTTTTGAGCGTAGCGATCTGCTGAGACCTTCAGGATTTTCTGTATTTCTTCCTTGATTGCCGCCTCTGTATCAATCCGCGACACCATCTTTTTATCCTCAAGCCAATACAAATATTAATAATCAATCGCTCAAAGTTTGAACTAATGCCTGTAAGATTGTGTACAGAGCGATTAAACTTTAAACGAATGAGCACACTAACTCACGGTCAGAATAACACCAAAAAGGAGCGCAATGTCCGCCTTGAAGACGATGTTCACCGCGAGGTCAAAACACTAGCAGCCCAGAAAGATACAACGATTCAGCAGCTAGTAAATGAAGCCTGTCGCTTGCAATACCTCGCCCACAAGCTTGAGGAAGTATCTGCATGAACACCACTGAGCAAGTCCGCACCGAGGTGCTACGCTTTCTCGCCAAAAATCCCAGCACTCCCAATGAAGAGCTAGAGAACGCTGTCACGAAGCGGATCAATCGGATTCGCACAGCAAACAATAACCGTCCCGTGGGGCGCAAGCGACTGCACGGACACCTTTACCTGATGGGTGAGCGGGGTCTGATTACGCGCGATCGCCAAGGATTGCGATTCCTCTACAGCATCACAGACAAGGGTCGCCAATTACTTAAGGAGGTGGCGAGGTGAACCTCTCCCAAAAAATCAAGCAGATCCTCCGCGATCGCCTCAAGGAATACGAGCAGCAGCGCAAAGCTGGGGAGAAAGCAGCATGAGCCTACTTGAATTACTGCAACGATGGAATGCTCTCGAACCGGAGACTTGTGCCTGCCCGAATGTGTCGCAAGCGCAGGACTGGGCGAATCTTCTACCAGCTAACTTCGATTTACGCCAAGACGAATGGGTGATCACCCAGAAAGAGAAAGGCTACACCCTCGCGATCAATGTGAGCGATCCAACGGAGGCTGATATAGCCTGCTTGCAACGAGCGGTACAAATCGAGATCGCGCTGAAGAGTTGGACTTTCCGCATTGAGTATTCCTCAGCAAACAATCGCTATGAGGCGATCGTATGGGAAGGCTACGGTGTCTCCTCTGTCGCATCCGAAGAAGATCCAGCGATCGCCATACTAGCTGCATACGTGGCAGCGACAGAAGCCCAGTCAGGGGGTAAAGCGGCATGAGCGAAACATCAGAAGAACTCCTCTCCTTGCTTCTCCGGTGGAGTCAGCACGAACCAGCAAAATGTTCCAGAATTCCGACCAAGAAGGAAGGACTCGAAATACCAAGAGAGGAGTGGCTGTGGTTGCAGCACGCAATCCAAAGAGCGATCGCCTCCCACAACTGGCCATCCATCCTGAAGCACTCCAATGAAAAGGGATACCAAGCCTTTATTTACTTCAACCATGCCATCCCTAGCGGCATCGGGGGACACGAGACGGAGCCAGCGATCGCCCTACTAAAGGCTTACATCGAAGCGCTGGAAGTAGAAGCAAGCGCACAAGTGGAAGAAGTCGAGGTACTGGCATGAACGAAGCTACGCTCGCCAGAACAAACGACCGCCTGAGACTGTGGAGTGAGTTAGAGCCAGATCGGGTTAGGCCTCACAAGAACTCTTGGGTTATTAAGCTCAATGGTGGTTTTTTCTGCTTTTCTCCCCAAGCGTGCGGCTCTCTGTTACTTGCAGTTATTGAGGCGATCGAGAGGCAGGGGTGGACTTGGAAGACCTGGAGAGAGCTTGCTTTTTACGCTGCTGAGGTAAAGGGCGAATCCAGCGCTTGGGATGCTGATAGCCCAGGAGTTGCACTGCTATCTGCCTATTTACACCCACTACAAGAGTGCAAGGAATTAGAAACAAGGGAGGCTGTATGACCTTAGTTGAATTACTCAGAACCTGGTATAAGCACGAACCAGACAACTGCTTCCCTTTCCGGGGTCACTACGCGATTAAGCAACCCGATTCTAGGCATGTCATCTATGCAGACAGTCCCGGTTTATCCGACCTCGTGTGGCTACAGAGCGGGGTACAACACGCCATAGCGCTCAACGGCTGGTCGTTCGTTATTAAATACTTCTCCGGCAGTCAAACATACGAAGCGACTATCTCGCGTGGTCGCGTTTTTATCGGGATTGCGGTCGAGGGGAAGCCTGCGATCGCTCTATTAACCGCTTACTGCAAGGCACTGGAAAGCCAAGCAGCGCTGGAAGTAGAAGCATTACTGAGTCCTTCACTCCTGGAGGCAATGAAATGAGCGCAGTTTGGTACGAAATCGCACTAGAAGAAGTGGCTCGTTGTCATGGTCAGGGCTGCATGAAGTTAATTGGGCCTGATCAGATAGCTGCTAAGAAGCATGGCACCTCAGTTGTTCTCTGCCAGAAATGCAAACAGGAACTCAATATTTCCACCCTCTCCGACTGGGAATCTAAAGTTTTTGCCGCACTGCACAACCACGCGGATGCTCCTGGCAGATTCAGACAGCTAGCGGCGGAAGATCTGAAGGTATCCCTTAGTCGCATCGCCTATGCGATGCGGGTATTGAAGGAAAAGGGGATTCCGCTCCCTAGCAATCGGGGGACTGTTTCTCGCATCAATAGCAGAGGCGAGGAAGTGACACTGAAAGTTGAGTACGTTCGCTTATTGGACTTGCTGATGCAGTACGACCTCAAACCCTACCGCTATGCAGTCAAGCTCGCCGAGCAAACAGGTACCCCCCTGAAGACGATATACACCCAAATAAGACGGCTAGAGGAGAAGGGCTTCAACATCCCACCCCTCAACGATCGCCGCAAGAAACACTTCGTTAGCAACTCCCAAGGCGTTGCTGTTGAGGTCACAGGCTATCAGAAGCAGGTGCTGAGATTCCTGCAATCAGAAGAAATGCTGCTGCACTACGACTACGTGAGTGCTGCTGCCAAGCACTTCAATATCACCAAAAGAGGACTCTACGGGGTGGTCCAGGATCTCTGGGGCAAGGGGATTGAGGTCGCCAATGCCTACCAGAGGCGCGAAAACCTTAGGCAACACCTAGAGGAAATCGCCAGAACTAAGACTACAGCCGAGGTTTTTAGCGTTGCCGCCAAGTACGGAGCGTCTGAAGCTTACGCACGGGCAGCGATCGCCAGAGTAGTTCGCGCAGAGGAGTGTCCTTTTTGGCGTGGAACTGCCAAGCGGAGC
>Ga0164305_10000118_pt1 | contig 25401 bp, 14 predicted proteins | sample Whisoiple_237_MG_FD_110215 | JGI IMG/M metagenome (GOLD analysis project Ga0164305, IMG submission 110215) | Soil microbial communities amended with pyrogenic organic matter from upstate New York, USA - Whitman soil sample_237_MG | ecosystem: Environmental > Terrestrial > Soil > Agricultural...
CGTAAACCACTTTAACTTACTAAAAAACCACGGATCGTGCAGAACTAAATCATCTTCCAAATAACAGAAATAATCGTATTTGTTAAGACACGCTCGCAAAACTGCTTGACACTCAAACCCCAACAGCAGCGGTTCGCATTTTGTAGCGTGGTGCATAAAACATCTGGGCTGCACTGGGAGTTGAGGCAACAGATGATAACCTTGAGTAGTGCAAACAACAATGTCAATTTCGTGCTGTTGAGATTGATTTGCTGGGATAGTTGCACATTCGCTAATGTCAATCATGGACTGAGATTTGCCGTACAAAGCTTGCAGCGATGTCACGCAAGCGGTTAAAGCGTTTAGTCGCGGTTGCGGATCGTTTCGCTGGGAAGCGTGTTTCCCGTCGCCGCTGGGATTGTAAAAGTGAGCAATAGTGAATAGAATTCGCATTGGTGTGGAGTAACAATTAGAAATTAAACAATAAAACAGAACGATCGCACAATAGCTTATAAATCTTACCGCACTTAGTCACCAAATAACTCCGGCAGGCGATCGCGCAACTCAGCATTTAAACGCGGCAACTCGTCCCGCATTTGTAAGTACCAATCTCGGCGCTGCCGGTAGTGCCCGCACAGCAAGCGGTTGTCCCGCACCCATTCGTAAGCATTCGCGGCTATTTCCCGGCGCCGAGAAGTGTCAGAAATCAGCGAATTTAGTTTTGTTTCAAACTCTTTTTCATATCTATAAATAAATCCGGTTTCACCTTCGACAATCGAATGTTCGTACACAGTGGGACTGGCCAGCACCGCTACTCCCCGCGCTGCACATTCAATAAATTTTAAGTCAGATTTCGTTTCGTTAATCGGGTTGGACACCAGCGGGAGCAAAGCTATATCGCAACTGTACATAATTTCTTGATACCGTTCGTAACTGCAAAATGGTTCAAATTCTTTTTGCTGTATTTCCAAGGCTTCAAAAAATCGGCTGTCGTGGATTACTTTAACTCGAATCCGGTGTTTGTGTGCGACTAAAACTCGATTGAGCGCTGCCATAATCGGTCGCCAATCTTTTTCGCGGTTGAGCGCACCAAAAAATATTGTGACTGTATCTTCTGCGGGATAAATTCGCGGCGGAGGTAGATAGGCTAATTGATTGGGAAATACTGCAACATTAGGATTGTAGTGCCGCAAAATTTTTGCCAGCGGTTCTGTAGAAGTTTGCACGCAGTGACAGCCGCGATAGCTGAGATAATTATTGTCGGCGTATTCGCGGCGGCGGATGGGATTGTCGTCAATTTCAGCTACTATTAAATAGCCTTGTTGCAGCAGTTCTTTGAGTTGGGGAATATAGCCGGGATATTGCATGATTGTCCGCTGCCAGATGAAGACTTTTTCTTCTCCATACAGGGGGGGAACTAACTCTGCTTTTTTCACGCCGGATACGGTGCGGACACCGGGAATTGTAACGCTAAATTTGTCCGGTTCCAAAACTCGCACGCGATCGCACCCTGTAGGAGCCATAATGATAGTCTGAATCAGCAGTCTGCGCGCAGGTACGGTCGATTTGGTCGATCGCACGATATAATGTTCAGCACCTGTTTCCGTAGCAAAACTGCTCGATGTTAGCTCTAAAGCATTTACCATGGGATGCAGTAATTCCTGAAAGCGGACAAAATTTTCGGTTTTGTATCCCTTCCCTTGAAATTCATAAACCTGCAATCCGGCTTGAGCAAATAGTGATTTAATACTTTCTAGGGTAAACCAGTGCTGCATCTTGCTGTCGGGATTCTCCCACTGTCCCCGCAACAGATTGACAATCCGCCGCCAGTATTGAACGTTGGGGATTCTGGCGAGAATTTGCCCCTCTGGATTCAGCAATGCTGTGTACTGCTTGAGGACTTCCCAAGGGTTTTTGAGATAGGGTAGCAAGTCGCCAAAAATTAAGCAATCGACGGTTCCTGGAGCGATGTCGAGACTTTCGAGGGCAATTTCTTCTATATCGGCTACCGTCACCCAGTTTAGCCGATCGACTGCAATTTTAGCTTTTTCTCGATCGCATTCAATGCCAATATACTGACAATGAGGATTGATAAGCTTGTACTCTTGGCCCATCGCACCCGTACCGCAGCCAATTTCAACAATGACTTTAGCATCCGGCGGTAGCAGCTTCAACAGGTCGTGGTTGACGCGATCGATCACTTTGTCTAAAATTCCTGATTAGTTGATCGTAAAATAAAACAGAGCAACCCATGCCGACAGACAACCAGCCGAAGGTTAGCATTGCGATGCCAGTATACAATGGCGATCGGCACATTTGTCAAGCACCAAATTTTCTGTTGCCAACTCTTTCTCTTCCCTATCTTTTCTTCCTCTGCGTTCTCTGCGCCCTCTGCGGTTCATTTAATCTTATTCACCCATCCTGCAAGGATTGCTATATCTTAGCAAATATTGAGCAAAATTATAATTTATTCTCAACCCCTACCCTCATTTAGCGCGATTGAGGAAATCCATTAATTCTGCTTTTTCCCCAAAAATCCACACCACAATTTACTGAATACATTATAAACTATGAACCAAAATCTAGGAATGAACATCGCCGGCTACATTAACGGCGAATTTGGCATAGGAGAAGGTGTCAGAGCAAATATCAGATCCGCAGAATCTGCCAACATTCCCTTCACTATTAACAATTTTACCCTGAGTCCCCACCGCAAACAAGACACCACATATCAAAATTTTAGCCCAGACAATCCCCATCCCGTAAACTTAATTCAAGTCAACGCCGATGAAGTTGCAACCTTTATCAAACATACAGGTTCCAGCTATTTTGAAAATAAATACAATATCGGCTTTTGGGCCTGGGAACTGCCCGCATTTCCCCCCAAATGGCAGCCAGCATTTAATCACTTTCACGAAATATGGACTTACAGCAACTATTGCACCGAGGCAATTTCCGCAGTCTCGCCAATTCCCGTAATCAAAATCATGCCCAGTATTGTTCTTCCCGCACCTTCCCTTAACAGAGAAGCACTGAATTTACCTAAACATAAATTTATTTTCTTGTTTGTATTCGACTTTTCCAGTCGCATTGAGCGCAAAAATACTTTAGCGACAATTCAAGCATTTAAACAAGCTTTTGGCGAAGATAACCGCCTGTTGTTGATTATCAAGTCTTCTAATTCCAACAAAAATTTAGAGCAGCAAAAGTTATTAAAGTCTGCCATCGGCAATTGTTCAAATATCAAACATCTAGACGGCTATTTGTCCAAAAATAAACTTAACGGTTTGCTCTACAATTGCGACTGTTATGTATCCCTGCACCGCTGCGAAGGATTTGGCTTAACAATGGCTGAAGCCATGTTTTACGGCAAACCAGTAATTGCCACCGGCTATTCATCAAATACAGAATTTATGAATGTCGGCAATAGCTATTTAGTCAAGTATAAGTTAATCCCTATTGAGAAAGATTGCGGGCCTTACAAAAAAGGCAATGTTTGGGCCGAAGCGGATGTCGAACACGCTGCTGATTTAATGCAGCACGTCTTTAACAATCACCGGGAAGCTCAACAAATTGGATCGATAGCGGCAGAGGAAATTAAGACTTTACTCAACCCGCAAGTTACAGGTAATAAAATTAGAAAACGTCTCGAATATATTGCCGAGATTACCGATAACTTTCAAAGCATACCTCTGTCAGGAACAGCCAAAGCGCAGTCTGCCAAAATAAGGGCTAACTTGCCACAATCAAAGCAACAAAGTCAATCAAAAGGAGAACTGCCAAACGAGCAGCCGAAGGTTAGCATCTGCATTCCGACATACAACGGAGAAGCATTTATTGGGGAAGCAATTCAAAGTGCTTTGGCCCAAACCTACGCTAACATAGAACTGATTATATCCGACGACGGCTCCACAGACCGCACAATTGCGATCGCCCAATCATTCCAATCAGAAACATCAGTCGATTTCCGCATCATACTGCACCGCAACTACGGCTTATCACAAAACTGGAACTTCTGCATATCCCAAGCAAAAGGTCAATACATTAAATTTCTCTTTCAAGACGACTTGCTCGCCCCCGAATGTATTGAAAAAATGGTCGCACTCGCCCAAGAAAACCCAAAAATAGGTATGGTTTTCTCGCCGCGCGGCATCACCATAGCTGAAGATGAATCTAACCCGATTTTGCGAAGAGCTTCCCAATCAATTAAAGATTTGCATAAAAGTTGGTCGAATTTAAAACCTATTCAGCCAGGAAAAGAATTACTGGCAGATACTAACTGCTTGAGCAACCCCATCAACAAAATTGGCGAACCGAGTACCGTCTTAATTGCCGCGCGAGTATTTGAAGAAATAGGATTATTTGATTCGGGATTATCTCAGTATGTAGACTTAGATATGTGGTGGCGAATCATGGGGAACTATCACATTGGATTTGTAGATGAAAAACTGTCCTCACTGCGGATTCATCCCGAACAACAAACTTGGAAAAACTTCGCGGCTGGGGAAAATCATAAGGATGTAGTAAGATTTTACAAAAAACTACTAAATAGTCCTGATTACAGTTTCCTGGATCGACAAATCAAACAGACAATCCGCCAAAAGCTGGCATTGAGAACCCAGCCGAGTTTATCGGAATTGTCAGCACTGCTCGATCAATACAATAAATTCCCATCAAAACAGCCTCTTCTCGCGCTGCGCCCCTACCGCCAACAGCTAGCTGAATATTGGTTGAATTTGCCAGCGAAAAAATTAGAAAGTGCTTACTCGCAAGACATGGGTAAAGCTCATAAATTGCTACTAGATAGCGCCCTAAAAAATGAAACTTTAACTGAGGAAGAACAAAGTTTTGTCCAGGAGTTATCCTCGAAACTTGCTGAAGGAGGGGAAATTGCCGAGAAGATGCAATATCTCCTCGCAGCGATGCTGTACTGCGACGCTTATCAGTTGCCGCTTGATTATAATAATGCAGCGATTCCCCAGTGGTTTTTTGACGATTTTCTGAAATTTATATTTCAGTCTCCAGGTTATTTTAAACACAACTGGGAAGTAGAAAGGTACTCTGAATATTTCCAACAGTTAATGAAGTACGTCGCAGCTAATATCGCCAGTTTTCCAGATTCAGAAGTTTGGCGTTATTTGGCGGCTTTTATTGCGAAAAGTGTTGGTTTCCAAGCTTTGTATTTGAGTGAGGAAAATCTGCTCCATATATTGAGTCAACGAAATGATATTCTGGAATTTTATTTAAAAAATCTCGGCTGTCAAGTAGAATGGAATTTTTCTCAGAGAGAACCTGAAAGAACTAAAATCCGAGTTGGCTTTTTGCTTGATAAAATTAGTGATGAATCCGAAACTCGTGCTGCCATTCCGAGTTTTGAATATTTAGACAGAAGCAAATTTGAAATTATCGTGTACTATTTCCAGGTACAAGACGAGCGACTGGGGAAATATTGCGAAAATTGCGCCGACAAACTGGTGCAACTGTCAGAAGATTTGCCGAATCAAGTCCGAGAAATGCGATCGCACGATTTAGATATTCTGCTAATCTGCACCAATACTACCGACACTTCTCAACCAAGCGCGCTGCTGTGCCTGCACCGACTAGCGCGGGTGCAAATAGCTAGCGGTGTATCAACCCCCGCAACCACCGGAACCCGAAATATCGATTATTTCCTTGCTGGAGATTTGACATTGCCCCCAGGTGCAGCAGCAGAGTATCGCGAAAAATTAATTAGTTTAAAAGGGTCGGGAGTTTGTTTAAGCTATACTGTAGGATCGGCACCTGCCCGAGTTGAACCGACTCGCAGCAGTTGGGGAGCCACCGACGAATCTGTAGTGTTCATGTCCGGCGCTCAAGCTTTGACAATTATCCCAGAATTGAGAGAAACTTGGGCAAAAATTATTGCGGCGGTACCAAATTCTATTTTAGTTTTGTATCCCTTTAGTTCCCGCTCAGAAAACTATCCGACGGTGCCTTTTTACAACCAAATTCGAGCGCTTTTTGCCCAATACGGTATTGACAAAAAGCGCTTAGTTGTGATTAAGGCGCTGCCATCTCGCGCAGATTGCATAAAATGTCTGGAATTGGCTGATATATATTTAGACTCCTATCCATACAGCAGTGCCTGCTCCTTAGCAGAACCCCTGTTGGTAGGGTTGCCTGTAGTGGTAAGAAAAGGGCAAACAACTCGATCGCGACAATCAGCCGCCGTGCTCGAAGAACTGCTACTTCCGGAACTGGTAGCAAACAGCCAGAACTCTTATTTAGATCTGAGCACAGCACTGGGAACGAACCCAGAACTGCGCCAGCACTACCGCGAGCGAATCCGGCAAAAAATGGCGGCAAACCCCAAATATCTCGACAGTCGCGCTTGCTCGATCCAACTCGGAATACTCTTTGAAAGACTATTCCGAGAGTGAAGGAAGAAGGAAGTTCAGCAACTAAGCAGTTTACGGGATTTAACGGATGGATGTTGAGGGAAGAAGCAAGATGGCAGAAGTAAAAATTTTCCCACTCTCCCACTCTCGCATCCCGCTACCATTCTGAGACCAACGGGGAACCCCTCGCTAGGCAGAGCGTCAAGAAATAGACAGCAATAGCGCTAGCCCACTGACGGTCTGCTATCATCGGGGAATCGAGGGGTTAGTGGTTGTCGCTCTTTTCCTGCCACAGCTAAATTAAAAGGGGAAGCGCAAGTCAGTTGGAGATAAAAAAATGACAGGACTTTTTCAAATAGGCGATAAATTACTGCAAGCTCAGGATATGCCATCGCTCCTGAAGCGGTACCAGTTGATGCCGCAATTCTTGCGCGGTGTAATAGTAGACCAAGCGATCGCATCCTTTAGTTGCAGCGACGAAGAACGCCAATCCGCCGTCGAGAACTTTCTGGCACAACACCAACTGACAGCCCCCGAAGCCAAAGAAGCTTGGCTGCGCGGCCAAAATATGACGGAAGAAGAACTTCAAGAGATGGCCGTCAGGCCCTTGCTGATCGAAAAATTTAAGCAAGCCACTTGGAGACCTAAAGTAGATAATTATTTTTTAACCCGCAAAGCCAGCCTAGACCACGTAGTCTATTCCCTGGTACGCACCAAAAATCCAGCACTGGCAAACGAACTTTACTTTCGCATCCTCGAAGGGGAACAAACCTTTGCTGAAGTGGCCCGCGACTATTCCGAAGGGCCCGAGTCCAAGTCAGGCGGCTTGTTGGGCCCAGTACCCCTCAGCCAGCCCCACCCGGCAATCAGCAAACTTTTGTCCGTCAGCCAGCCAAATCAACTCTGGACGCCGCGTCCTCTGGCAGAATGGATGGTAATTATTCGACTAGAAAAGTTCATGCCGGCCCAGCTCGATGAATCGATGCGGCTGCACTTGATTAACGAACTCTTTGAAAGCTGGCTCGCCGAACAGATATCGCAAATAGGCCCGCTACAGCCCCTCTCCTCCGTGTCTTCAATATCATGACAATCAAGCAATTTGGTCAGGGCCCCCGGATTTATCCGTGGAAACTTGAAAAAGCGTAGCATCCTGACAAAAACCCCTGGATTCATCTGTGGATTCAATCTAAAATCTAAAATCTAAAATCTAAAATTGGATGACTTCTTCCGCTGTTTCCCTCTCCCAAATTCAGGATTTCCTAGCTCAAACACCTCCCTTTGACCGACTGTCAGAGACGGCTCTGACAGCCTTGGTGGCTAAATGCCAACTCCTTGGCTACCGGACGGGGCAACCCCTGTTTGAACGGGAAAAAATGCCGACTCAGGTGGCAATTATCTATCAAGGCCAGGCCCGGCTGCTGGGCTTTGACCAGCGCTCGCAGCGCCACGTAAGTTTACGCTTGGTGCAGTCGAAGGAAATCCTGGGCTGGGCTGGCTTGCTCAGGGGAGTTCCCTGCGAAACGGCGATCGCCTCTACAGATGTGATCGCGATCGTCCTACCTGCCGAAGATTTCCTGAGTTTACTGGAAAAACAGCCGACCTTTGGAGAAGCCTTTCGCGAACACTGTTCTTTGAGCGAAGTATTTGAACTGTTGAGCCTGGAGTTGCAGCGGCAAGCCGACGGCACTTCCAATCTCAAGGAACTTACCCTGCAAGCTTGGCAAGACGCGACAGTTGTCAACGTGCCAAACGGCAACAAAAAAACTCAAGACCTCGCCAAAGAGCTAGATGCCGATCGAGTTTGGCTCGTCAGCAGCGGCGTCTTGGGCGACTTTCCCACCGGCAGCCGCTTCTCTGTGGAAAACGCAGCCAAATCCTTAAAAGTAGAAGGGCGCCTCGGCGCGCGATTGGTAGGCTTCCGGGAGCCCCCAGAACCTCAAGAAACAGACCCATTAAATCCCACGCCAGATATAGTAGGCCCAGGGCCCACGCCTATCGGTGGACAATTGATCGAGGTTCTACCCGGCCCAGACCGTCCCCCAGAACCCGCAAGCGGTCAACCAAAGGATGCGGCAAGATACCCAGTTTTCCGCGCCAAAGGGCAGATTGAGGGCCCGCTTGCTTGCTTCCAGATGTTGAGCAAGTATTTCGGCCTCAAGTTTCGTCGAGATATCATCCGCAAAGTTCTAGAAAATCAGTTAAAAACCGCTGGTTCTATCAATATGCAAGCTTGCGGGGCGATCGCCCAAAGCATCGGCCTCACCCCCCAATTGGCGCAAGTGCCAGCAGAAGCAATCAACCGCATCAAAGCCCCCGTAATGATTAAATGGCAAGATAGTTTTGCCATTATTTACAGCATCACCGAGCAAGAATTGGTGATGGCCACGCCCGAACAGGGGCTGATGCGGAAGCGGATACCTCAGTTTAAAGAAATCTGGGGCGAACAGGGAGAAGTCCTGCTGCTGCAAGCTCCGCAAGTCGAACAAAAAGAGCAGTTCAGCTTCTGGTGGTTTGTGCCGGCGCTGATGGAACACAAGACAGTGTTTTTTGAGGTGTTGCTCGCTTCGTTTTTTGTACAGTTATTTGGTCTTGCCAACCCATTAATCAGCCAAGTAATTATTGATAAAGTCTTAGGTCAGCGCAGCATTGACACCTTGGATATTTTGGGGGCATTTCTATTAGGTGTTGCTTTGTTTGAAGGACTGCTCAACGGTTTGCGTACCTTTTTGTTTATAGATACCTCAAACCGCATCGATGTCAAATTGAGTGCAGAAGTCATCGACCACTTGCTCCGGCTGCCCCAAAATTACTTTGACAACCGGCGCGTGGGAGATCTGGTTTACAAATTCAGCATGATGGGCCAGATTCGGGAATTCATGACGAGTACAGCTCTGACAGTGGTTCTAGATGCGGTATTTTCGGTGGTTTACGTCGCCGTTATGCTCTCTTACAGCGTGCAGCTAACGTTTGTATCTTTGGCAGTGGTACCGATACTGGGGCTGATGATTGTTCTAATCAATCCGCTGGTGCTGCGCCTAATCAAACAGAGAAATATGCGTTTTGCTGACTCTCAATCTTATCTAGTGGAAGTAGTCAGCGGGATTCAAACTGTTAAGGCTCAAAATATAGAATTGAAATCCCGCTGGGAGTGGTCGAGCCGCTACGCAAAATACATTACAGCCAGTTTTAAAACAATTATCACGGGGACTACGGCCGGTACGGTTAGCAGCTTTTTAAATCAGGTGGGTAACTTAGCTCAGTTGTGGGTGGGAGCTTATTTGGTACTGGGAAATCAGATTACTTTGGGTCAGTTGATTGCTTTCCGAATTATTTCGGGGAACGTGACTAGTTCGCTGCTGCGTTTTGTGAGCGTCTGGCAGAGTTTCCAAGAAGTCTCGATGTCGATCGATATGCTCAAGGATATCGTCGATAAGCCGACGGAAACCAGCGATGAAGACCGCAGCAATATCCCGCTGCCCGCAATTCAAGGGCAGGTTACCTATGAGGAGGTTTCCTTCCGATTTTTGGAGAGCGGCCCACTGCAATTGGCTAATGTGAATTTGGAATTTCCCGCTGGCAGTTTTGTGGGAATTGTGGGGGGAAGCGGTTCCGGTAAAAGTACGGCGATGAAGCTGTTGCAGCGTCTTTATCCCCCGCTGTCGGGCCGGATTTTTGTTGACGGGTACGACATTTCTAAGGTGGAACTGTACTCGCTTCGCAGCCAACTTGGGGTGGTATTGCAAGATACTTTGCTGTTTAACTGTACAGTTCAGGAAAATATTGCTCTGAGCAATCCCGATGCGAGTACGGATGAGATTGTGCGAGCTGCGAAATTAGCGGTAGCTCACGATTTTATTATGGGCTTGCCTGCAGGCTACAATACGGTGGTGGGAGAGCGGGGTGCGTCGCTTTCTGGGGGTCAAAGGCAGCGTTTGGCGATCGCCCGCACGATTTTACAAAACCCGAAACTGCTGATTTTGGACGAAGCTACCAGCGCCCTCGACTACCATTCCGAACGCCAAGTTTGCAATAACTTAGCAGAAGCTTTCGCCGGCCGCACGGTGTTTTTCATTACTCACCGCCTGACAACAATCCAAAACGCCGACATAATTATTATGATGGATCAAGGTTCTGTAGTCGAGCGGGGAACTCATAAAGAATTAATGGCTCTTAAAGGGCGTTACTACTGCCTCTTCCAACAACAAGAGTCATCGAATACCTGATAGCTAAAAACTCATAACTGCTCGCTAACGCTTAACAACTGACAACTAACAAATGGCTATGAAATCGGTAATACTTTCTGAGCAACCAGTCATTCTCGAAAAACCAGCGATTTGGTCGCACTTGTTTTTGTGGATGATCATGCTGATGACCACTTCTGCTGTAGTTTGGGCTTATTTTGCTAGCGTAGAGCAAGCTGTCCCCGCTGTGGGCCAATTAGAGCTAAAAGATGGTGCTAGAGACATCCAAGCACCTGCTACGGGCGCTGTGGTGAGACTTCACGTTGAAAATGGCGATCGTGTGGAAAAAAACCAGCCTCTGCTCACTTTCAACCCCCTTGCACCCAGTGCCGATTTAACATCGATACAGAAAACTAAAGAAGCTCTGGAAAAGGAAAATAAATTTTACGAAGATGTTGTCAACGGCAAAATTCAAGGCGCTGTTCCTTCTAACCTAGAATCAACAATCAAGGACAGACAGAGCCTCACGTCACAAAATCAAGTGCTGCAAGCTTTGATTGATGAACTGTACCTCAACAGGGGAGCTAGCGGAAATTTTGATGCAGCCCAGCAAGGACTTTATGTTAATTATCGATCGGAGTTTCTGTCTCGCGTTGCTGCTGCTCAAGGCCAAGTTCAGGAGTTGGAAAAACAACTGAAGCAAGCTCAGGATGCTGAAAAAGCCGCCGGCGATCAAATGACAGTGGCACAGCAACAATTAGGTTTTGCCCAGAACCAATTAAATTATGCTCAGCAGCAGTTAGCTTCTTCGCAAGAGCAAGTAAAATCAGCCCTGGCTCAGAAAGATTTGGCCCAAGAACAGTTAGCGAAATCCCAACAAGTATTGAAGTCGAATCAAAACATTCTAGGCAGACTCGGCCCCCTGGTGGACGAAGGAGCCATCGCTGAACTGCAAAAAGAAAAACAGGAACAAGATGTTTTCAGAGGCCAAAGCGACGTTCTCAAACAGCAAGATCAAATCAAGCAGCGCGAAGGTGAAATCAACTCTCGCAAAGGCGAAATTAACACGCGCCTCGGTGAAATCAATACGCGCCGAGGCGAAATTAACGCGCGTCAAGGTGACATCCAAAAAATTAGTGCTGAAATACAGCGTCAGCAAGGAGAGCAAGCACGCATTCAGGAGTCCATCAGCCGCGCCCAAGAACAGTTAAAAAACACCAAGGATTCCTGGGCGAAAGAACTTTACAGCAAAATTGCTGAAAACGAGAAACAAATTGCCAGCAGCGATTCTCAGCTAAGCCGCTTCAAAGTGGAAAACCTGAAAAAGTTGTCCGATGTGAACGCTCAGCTAGAAAAGGCTCAACTAAACCGCGATACTCAAGTTCTGAAGGCTCCGGTATCCGGTGTTATCTTCGATTTGAAACCTTCTAAGAAGGAGAACGCTAAGCTGGATATGGCGAAAGATCCGATATGCCAATCCATTATTAATACGGTGCTGAAACCGGGCGAACCGCGCCCAAAACGGTGCGAAGAAGCTTATTACGAAGCGCAGCAAACTGAAAAGTTACTCAAGGTTTTGGATGACGAAAACGGTCTGGAAGCAGTTGTTTACCTGGAAAACAGCAATGTGGCTCTGGTATTGGATGCTTTGAGACAGAAGCGGGAAAAATTGGAGCCGTATCACGGCAAACAATTAGACGGAGAAAAGGTTGACTGCGAAAAAGGTAAAAGTTGCGTTTGTCCAGAGAAGGAAATTAACAGAGAGAAACTGGGTTTGACCAAATACCAATGCGTCCCTGTGGAAGTGAATGTAGAAGCTTTCCCGGCTCTGGAGTTTGGTACTGCTGAGGGTGAAGTGAAAGAGATTAGCAGCGATGCTGAGCCTCCTACTGAACTGCGGAAATACTACGCTTTCAAAACCAAAATTAAGCTCAAAAATCAGAAGTTTCTTTTGAACAAGGGCAAGCCAAATGAAGTGGCGGTTAATTTGCAGTCGGGAATGTCCGTGAGTTCTAATATCAATATCGGCAAGCGGAGTGTTTTGCAGATGTTTATCAACCGATTTACTGGGAAAATGGATACGTTCAAGACTCTTAAGTAATTCGGTTAACCGAATTGAACGCGAGACTTTTAGGCTGTTCGGAAACCCGGTTTCTTCAAGAAACCGGGTTTCTAGGTGTTATGTTTTTCAACTTGTTTGTAGTAAGGAATGCAAGTCGCGAGCGGCTCAAACTATGAGGAGTAAAGTCTTCACTACAAACTTGATAAAAATTATTTAACCGGGTTTGATATAAAATGGTCATGGCAATCGGTGCGATCGCACTTTCATGAAAAAAATCATCTTATTTACTTTATACCTAATTCCTGTTGTCCTGTTAATCGGATTTGTAGCGAATTTTAGCGTTAACGTTCCCGTTGATGACGAGTGGAGGTTAGCTAGCCTTTTTGAAAAAATAGCTGCGGGAAATGTAACTTTTAACGATTTTTGGGCTTTGCACAGCAACCACCGCATACTTTTTCCTAAAATAATTATTGCGGTGCTGGCTTTTGCTTCCCGATGGAATATTAATTATCAGTTGTGTGTCAGCATAGGTCTGGCTGTGATAACTTTTATCGCTATGTACAAGTTATCCTCAATGCAAGTTAAGAATGTTGCGGATGATTTGTGGCATTTAGCTAATATTTTAACTTGTATTTTGGTTTTCTCTTTAGTTCAGCACGAAAACTGGCTGTGGGGATTTCAATTAGCGTGGTTTTTCGTAAATTTGTGTTTTGTCGCTGCGGTTTATGCGCTGGTTTCAAATCACAAATTATTGGCTAATATTAGAATCTCTATTGCTGCTATATTCTGCTTGGTTGCGAGTTTTTCGCTGGCTCAAGGTTTACTGTCTTGGTTGGCGGCGATTCCGGCTGTGGTGGCTTTGGAGGGAAATGCAGCGCAGAAACGAAAAAGAGCGATCGCATGGATGCTGCTGTTTGCAGCAACTTGTGCTGTTTACTCAATAGATTATCATCCTAGTCGGAAAGCAAGTATTATTTCATTGTTGAATAAGCCGTTGGTGGTGATTGATTACTTTTTAAGTTTGCTGGGTTCGCCAATTGTGCGATCGCCTGGAATTTCGGCAGTTGCTGGATTGGTAATATTTCCAATATTTGTATTTTTTGTAGTTTATTTTGGGAAAAAGATTGTATCAAGTTCGATAGCTTCATCTGTGAGCGATCGCTCTGAAAAGCAACCTCAAGTCCCGGCGATTGCTTCCTCCCTCGCAATCACAAATAGGAATGATATTGCTGAGAATTATGAGGCTTTACCTTGGCTGTCAATAGGTTTTTTTTCGGTTTTATCGGCTCTGTTTATTACGGCTGGAAGGGCAGAATTTGGGGCAATTCAGGCGATTGAATCGTCGAGATATACTACTAATTCTATTTTGCTCTTAATTGCTTTGGTTCAACTAGGGGAATTGTTTGTCCGAGGTAATTATCGAGAAACAAAAGCAACGTTAAAGAGTAATGATAAATTTATTTATCGGGTAGTTGCAGGGCTGTTAATCGCTACAATTATTGTTAACTCTCAACAGGCGATCGCCACAACTAGATCGGCACTTCTTTACAAACAAGGCGCTCAAGATTGTTTGCAGTTAATCAACTATCTGGAACCCTCGGATTTTTTCAATAATTCGCCGGAAAGCTGTTTGAGGGTGCTGAGCAAAAAAACTTGGCTGGTGAGAGAAGGCGCTGCAATAATCGACAAAATAGGTTGGAGAAAGTTCGCGAAAAATGTAGAGTTTATTTCTAATACCCAGAAAGTTTACGGTTATTTAGACAAACCTCAAACTAGCGATAAATCCTTGACTGTCAAGAAAAATGCTGCTGTCAAAGCTGCTGGTTGGGCGGTTTTGCCAGGAAATTTGCAACAGCCGAATATTGTACTGCTATCTGTCGGCGACAAAAAATCTTTTTTTGCTAACGCTTATGTCAATTTGGAGAGTCCCGACATTGCTGAGAATTTAAAATCTGAGTTGTACAACAATGCAAGGTGGGCTGTTGATTTGTCGGATAATAATTTGCCGATCGCCCAAACGGAAATTAAAGCTTGGGTGTATAATCCTCTTGACAACCAGTTTGTCCAGTTGCGCGGAGGATGAGGAGTGAAAATTTCTGTGATAATACCAGCCCACAATGAGGAGGGCTGTTTGTACGGTACTGTGCGGGCGATCGCCCAAAAGCTGGATTTAGAAGGCATTCCGCACGAAATTTTGATTGTGAACGACAATAGTGTCGATCGAACTATTGATATTTGCCAGGAGTTGTCAGAGACTTTTCCCACAGTTAGATACATCAACAATCAACCTCCGAACGGTTTCGGATTTGCCGTGCGCCGGGGATTGGCGGAATTTGACGGAGATGCTGCCGCAATTGTGATGGCGGATGCTTCCGACGATCCGATAGATTTGGTAGCAGGATACCGCAAGTTGCAAGAAGGATATGATTGCGTTTTCGGCTCCCGCTTTATCAAAGGTGGCTTTATAGTTGATTATCCAATTCACAAGTTAGCAATTAACCGCTTAGCAAACTGGTTTGTCAAAAGTATTTTCGGCTTGCGGTACAGCGATGTCACCAATGCTTTTAAAATTTACCGCAGAGAAGTAATTGAAGGCGTACAACCGATTTTGAGCCATCATTTTAATTTGACAGTCGAACTGCCTTTAAAAGCAATTGTTCGGGGTTTTTCCTATACGGTAATTCCTCTGAGGTGGTACAATAGGACTGCTGGTATTTCTAAGCTGAAAATCAAAGAGATGGGGAGTCGGTATTTGTTTATTGTCTTGTATGTATGGCTGGAAAAACATCTGTCTCGCGGCGACTACCACCGGACTAGAAAGATAGCAAAATTAAAAGTGAATGCCTGAGAGAATTTTAATTGTTGGTGGTGCCGGTTTCATCGGCAGTTGTTTGGCAATTGGCCTGAAGAAACTGCACCCGGAATGGCAAATAATTTGTTTAGATAACCTGCGTCGCCGGGGCTCGGAATTGAATCTGCCTCGGCTTAAAAGTTGCGGTATTCAGTTTGTTTACGGGGATATTCGCACAGCGGCAGATTTAGATCCAGTTGCACTGAATGCTGACTGCATTATAGATTGTGCTGCGGAGCCTTCTGTGCTGGCTGGCTTTAGTTCGCCACAGTACGTTTTGCAGACGAATTTACTGGGCACTGTGAATGTTTTAGAGTTGGCGAGACAAACGGGTGCGAGTTTGCTGTTTTTGTCTACGAGTCGGGTTTATCCGATCGCCAATGTCAAGTCTGTTAAGCTGTTAGAGTTGCCGAATAGATTTGCGATCGCCCCCGAGCAAACTTTACTCGGTATATCACAGTTGGGCATATCAGAAGACTTCCCATTAAAAGGACACCGTTCGCTTTACGGAGCAACTAAATTAGCTTCAGAATTGCTGATTGAGGAATACAGGGAAGCATACAATGTGCCCGCAATTATTAACCGCTGCGGGTTGATTACCGGGGCTTGGCAAATGGGTAAAGTAGATCAGGGTGTTTACGGTTTGTGGGTGGCGGCTCACTATTTTCAAAAGCCGCTGAGTTATATCGGTTTTGGCGGCAGCGGGAAGCAAGTTAGAGATTTGCTGCATGTTGAAGATTTGTTGAGGTTAGTTAATTATCAGTTAGAACATTTTGCTGAATTTGACGGTGAAGTTTTTAATGTTGGTGGCGGTTTGAGCAACAGTCTTTCTTTGGTTGAGACAACTGATTTGTGCCAAAAGATTACCGGGAAATCGATTTCAATTAATCCTGTTTTGGAGGAACGTGCGGGGGATATTCCGATTTTTATTACTGATTCTTCTAGGGTGATGGAGAAAACAGGATGGCGGCCTGTTATTGGGCCGGAAGCGGCTTTGCAGGATATTTATGATTGGATTGCTGCTAATGAGGTGGTTTTAAGTTCGATTTTATAGGGATTTTTTAACTGCAGATGCAGTCGGATAAACGCGGATAAACGCAGATGTATCGCTCTGCCGGGATCTGACTGCAAATGCGAGTCATGAGTCTCTACCTCTATTGTTTTTTTTCGATGCTTTAACAAACATTTGACCTCCTAAAAATTGCCACAAAACAGGTAATTTTAAGTAAACTTTTAAAAGCCAGGGCGAGGCAGGTCTGCCTTTGGTCGAAAATGGTAAAAATCGGGGTATAATTAGGTCGATTTCAAAGCCAACGGTTTGTAAAAGTTCTTGCAACGATAAGTGGGTAATGGGTAATTGATGATCGATAAAATCATAATATTCTTTGAACGAATATTTGAAATTGGGTTGTATCACTAAGAGAGAACCGCCTGGCTTAAGCGCCTCAAAGCAAAATGAAATAATTTGGATTAGTTCTTCTTTATTGCGGAGATGTTCAAAAAAGTTAGAGATAAATATTCGGTCAAATTTTTCGGAAAAAGCTGGGATTTGGTCAAGATTTAAAACATCAATGTTCAGCACTTTTACATCAGGATTTGCAAATAACTTTGAATCGGGATTGAGGTCTATTAAACATTTTTTTTCTGCCACGATTTGATTTATAAACTCGCAGTAACCGCCGCCAATATCTAAAACTGCTGATTCTGGAGGAACATAATTTTGTAAAAAATCTTCAATTAAAACTTTCCAGAGTGCCACCTTGGCTTGCAGTTGTCGGGCATCAAAGCGGTTGGCATACAACTTTTTGAGATATGTGTCAGTTTTCATAGTAAAATAGCAGAGACAGAGTATGAGTTTATCACGCGATACAGCCAACTATGAATGTTATATCTACCGAAATACCGGAAGTTCTGATCGTTGAGCCAAAAATTTTCGGGGACGATCGCGGTTTCTTTTTTGAGAGTTTCAATCACAAAGCTTTTGTCGAAAAAACAGGCGTGACAGCCGAATTTGTTCAAGACAATCATTCCAAATCCTCTAAAAATGTGCTGCGCGGTTTGCACTACCAAATGCAGCAGCCTCAAGGCAAATTGCTGCGGGTAGTTGCTGGCGAAATCTTTGATGTAGCGGTGGATATTAGAAAAAGTTCGCCGACTTTTGGCCAGTGGGTTGGCTGTTTGGTGAGTGCAGAAAATAAACGGCAATTTTGGGTGCCGGCGGGATTTGCTCACGGCTTTTTAGTGGTTTCCCAGACGGCTGAAGTTTTGTACAAAACTACAGATTATTACGCACCAGCCCACGAGCGGTGTATCCTGTGGAATGACCCGGATTTGGCGATCGACTGGCCGCTAGATGGTGCCCAACCAATCTTATCAGCTAAAGACCAAGCTGGACAAACGTTGAAAAGAGCTCAAGTGTTTTGATCATGAAAATTTTACTCGCCGGTGGCAGCGGACAGCTAGCTCAAGAATTGCAGCCGATTTTATTATCTTGGGGAGAGGTTATTGCGCTCGATCGCGCTCGCCTCGACTTATCCCAACCCGAAAGCATCCGTCAGGCAATGGCTGAAATTCAACCGGATTTAGTCGTCAATTCGGGTGCTTACACTGCGGTAGACAAAGCGGAAAGTGAACCAGAATTAGCATATGCAGTCAACTGTATTGCCCCAGGAATTTTTGCAGAAGAATGCGAAAAACTGGGAGCAAGTTTGATTCACTTTTCTACTGATTATGTATTTGACGGCAGCCACGGTTCTGCTTATTTGGAAACAGATTATACAAATCCACTGGGAACTTACGGCAAATCGAAATTAGCAGGCGAGGTAGCAATTCGGAAAGCGGGAAACCGACATATTATTATTAGAACCGCGTGGGTTTACGGCAACGGTGGCAAAAGTAATTTTGTCAAAACCATGCTGAGGTTGGGAAAGGAAAGGGAAGAAATTCGAGTAGTAGCAGATCAGATCGGAAGTCCTACTTGGACTGGGGATTTAGGTGCGGCGACTTCGCAAATTATTTCTCTCCTTGGGCAAGAAACTTTTGGGACTTACCAGTATACTAACAGCGGTGTTTGTAGTTGGTACGATTTTGCGATCGCCATTTTTGAAGAAGCAAAAACACTCGGATTTCCCCTAAAAGTTCAGCGCGTAATTCCTATCACCACCGCCGAATATCCGACACCCGCCAAACGCCCCGCTTTTTCTGTTCTCTCTACGGTAAAAATATCAGCACTTCTGGGTACGTATCCTCCCCACTGGCGGCAAGGGCTCAGACAAATGCTGGCAAGAGAAGTGACATAAAAAATTGAGGAAGACTCAAAACGCGAGGGCGAGTTTTGTTCATGAGTTACCTGTTATATGCAAAGTTTCTCACCTAAACTCGCCCCTACCAATTAATAAAAATATCCCAATGTCTGAATCAATGAAAGTCAAGCAACAATATATTTTAATTGCCGCCTCAGTTCTCGGCATTCTAATACCAGCGTCATATATTTTGTACTTGATATCGCAAGCGGGAGACTTGTCTAATTTTGATTATTGGTGGATGACGTGGAATTTTTATTCAGTAGACGGTTTCTCTACAAATCCTTTGAATTGGATATTTCGGGCGAACGAGCATTTTGTCTTGATTCCGGCAATTATTTATGGCTTAAATATAGTTGTCACCCAAGGTTCAAATATTGGTTTGTGTTTAGTTGCCTGGTTCTTGGCTTGGATGCAGTGCCACATATTAATTGCTCTGCTGCCGTTAAATTTGAGGCGTTTTCCCCTGCAATTTATCTCGCTACTCCTTTGCATTTCTATTTTTAATTTTACTCCGGCAGCGGCTCACAATTGGATGCGGGGATTCAGCGGCGTTCACTGGATAATTGCTAATTTATTTGTGATTTGTTCGATATTTTGTTTGCAATCCTATGCGACAGTTTTGTTAAATAAGAGGGAGGCTCTTCCTCCTGATATTCATTCCCAAGCAGAGCCTGGGAACGAGTTTTTAGGGGCGGTGCCCCCCTGCCCGCCCCCGCATTTACAAAATAAGTGGGTAATTGGCAGCATTGTTTTTGGCGTTTTAGGCTGTATTAGTTACAGCACTCCTTTAGCTTTGTGGCCGATATTGTGTGCTGCTGCTGTTGTGCTGCGGTTTCCTCGGCGAATAACTTATTTGTATTTCATTGCCTCGATTGGAGTGATTGGCATTTATTTTTTAACTTATAAAACTCCATCTAATCACCCTTCTTTAACTAAAATTAACCCGATCAAAACTCTCGAATATATTCCCACTTATCTCGGCGGAATTTTTAGCGAAAATATTATTGTTGCTTCAATTATTGGTATAATTGGCTTGATGGCAGCGACGGGTTTTGTGGGTTATTGGCTATTTGTAAAAAAGGTCGTGAAGCGTAGCTATCCCGTAGGGAATCGCCCAGATTGGCTGCCTTGGCTATCAATCCAACTTTACACGCTGCAAACGGCGTTAATGGCAGCGGTTAGTCGATCGGGATTTGGCGTCGAACAAGCCACCGCTTCCCGCTACGCCACACTCCCAGCTTTATTTTGGATGAGCACAATTGTGCTGACAGTATTGTGGGTGCGCGAGTTGCAGCCAACACCAAGAATTCAAGGGCGTTGGCTGACACCGCTGTTTGCAGTCGCCACAGTCGCGATTATTTTAATGTACGGGGTGGGAGGCGAAACTGCAATGGCGATCGCCCACAGAGCAACCTATCAACCGTTAGTAGCATTATCACTGCAATTAGGCATCACCGACGTAACGCTAATTAAAGACCGAGTAGGCAACAAACCTGCCGCTTTTGTCGGGTTAATCGACGCCTTAAAAACTAACAACTTAGTGCCATTTAACAGAGACATCAAAAAACACAATTTCTGTGCAGCATTAGACACAAAAATCGACGCAAATTTACTGTCAGCACCCAAAGACGGAGTACCCGGATATTTTGATACAGTAACTAAACTCGCACCCGCCGCCTCCAGAGTAATTGGCTGGGTAGGAGACCCCGAAAACAATGTAAAATGTATTGCCATTCTCAACCAAGAAAATGCCGTTAGAGGTTTTGCCATGTCAGGATTTCCCCGCCCAGATTTAGTTAAATTGTTTGGCCATTCCTACGAATTCGCAGCTTGGAGAGGGTACATTCAAACATCACCAACAGATAAATTATTGACAGCCTATGCCTCCTTTAAAAACCGCAAAGGTTGGGTAGCCTTGCGAAACTCCCAAGTTATCAATAAAAACTAAAAAACCTCTCTTTCTCCTCCTCTGCGGCCTCTGCGCCCTCTGCGGTTAATAAAAAAATCTCATTGACAATACAAATGAAATAGAATATCCCTATGCCAAAACACCTCAGCTTCGTAATCCCAGTTCACAACGAAGAAGCTACCCTAAAATTGCTGTTTGACAAAATCCAACTTGTCATGTTTCAAACAGAAATTGACAGTTACGAAGTCATTTTTATAGATGACGGTAGCCGCGATTATTCGTGGCAAGAAATCACAGATTTAGCCAGCCAACATCCCAAACTCATTAAAGCGATTAAACTGCGCCGCAACTTTGGCAAATCCGCCGCACTTTCAGCAGGATTTCGCAATGCAGCAGGGATAATTATCTTTACTCTCGATGCTGACCTTCAGGATGACCCCGCTGAAATTCCCAAGTTTTTACATCATTTAGAATCGGGATTTGATTTAGTTTCCGGTTGGCGAAAACAGCGGAACGACCCGCTTTCTAAAACTTTACCTTCCAAGCTGTTTAATGCCGTTGCCTGTTTGCTGACTGGGGTGCAAATGCACGATATGAATTGCGGTTTTAAAGCTTATCGCAGGGAAGTTTTGCAGTCGATTAAATTGTACGGGGAATTGCACCGCTACATTCCTGCTTTAGCAAACAATTTAGGGTTTAAAATTGGCGAAGTAGTTGTCGAACATCATCCGCGCAAGCACGGAAAATCGAATTACGGCTGGGAACGTTATGCGCGGGGATTTATTGATTTGTTGACGGTGTTAGCCACGACGCAGTATTTGCACAAACCGGGTCATTTGTTTGGGGGTTTGGGGTTGTTTTTTGGCTTGGTTGGAACTGTTTCGCTGAGTTATTTGATAGTTATTTGGTTTCTGAATTTGGCGGGGATGAATTTTGGGCCGATCGGCAATCGACCTTTGTTGTTTTTTGGGATTTTGTGTACAATTCTGTCGGTGCAGTTGATTTCTTTGGGAATTTTAGCTGAGTTGATGGCGCGGAATGTGGATGATGATTATGTGGACAAGCAAATTAGCGAAATTATTGATGATTCTGGTTTTGATATTTAACCGCAGATTGAGGCAGATTAACGCAGATTAACGCTGATAAATCGGCGATTGAAATCGTTTGTAGACAAGCAAAGTCTACCTCTGTAGACTAAGATAAAAGTATGATTTGGATTTAACAATTTTTACATATTACCTAATTTTATACAGTATCCATTTGCCTTGTTTGTCGGCGATTTCCCCTTGAATATTTGGATGCCAATCAGTACGAGTCAGGATATAATCGGCATGATATTTTTTGGCTACTTTGACTAAATCCGCACTGCGGCGGCGGATGAAAAATTCATTTCCTCCCCAAATCATTTGCGGGTTTAAGGGAACTCCTAAAACAGTTTCCATGCGATTTTGCCACTCTTTGATGCCTTTTTCGGTAAAGGGGAAGTTTTTGAAGTTGACGACAATCGCTCTTTCGGAGAAAAACTGGAAGCTGGTAACTGAGGGTGGAATTAATACGAGTGAATCGCGGCTGCTAATTTGGGAAAATCTCACCGCTAATCTGCTTAAGTCGTCCCTGGGAAAGGCATTGATATTAATTCTTGTTTGAAATACATTTAATATAGGTTTGGGCAGAATTCCTGCTACTCCAAAAACTAAGGTGGCGGTAGTTATTAAGGCTAATGTGTGAGTTACAGTCTGTTTGATAGATGTAGCTAAGGATGTTTTTTCTAAAATGAATGGGAAGGCGAGAATTGAGAAAAAAACAGGGATGCTAATTATTCGATCGCCCATTATTTCCCATGAATCAGTCACCGGATATATTAAGCTCAAAATTACCGTTCCTGCTGCTAAAATCCACAACAATATATTATATCGTTTGGGAAATACGTATTTTTTTGTCTGCCAAACTGATAATCCTAAGAAAATGATGCCCCTCAAAGGCCAAGTTAGTACAGCTAACAGCAACAAGCTAATAGCTATTTGTTTTTCTCTGTAAAGTTGCTCGACCGTCAAAGCAACAGCAATAAATATCATTAATTGAGCAAAAGGTACGGTTCTAGCTAACTGTAGTTTGGCGATAAAAGCCAAAGGGTAAACTTCGACAAATACGTAATTTAGAAATAATGCAAAAATTGATGTGCCAACAATTACAGAAAAATTAATCTTGTCTTCTTTTGGCAAGAAATTGGAATTTTTGATGCACAGCAAGCCACCAATTATGAAACATATAAAGTTGAACCAATTCCCTACATCCCAATTTGACGGGAGGATGTGGTGGGGGTTGCGGACTTTCGCGTGAATGTAGACAAAGTCGGCGTTGTCGATAGTGTGAGTGCTGGTAGTACCTGTTAATAACATCGGTAGGTAAACAATACTTGCCATTGCTGCTAAAAGTGCGATCGCCAAAATCAATGTTTTGAACTTCCGCTGTTTTACAGATTCAATAAATAAAACGGGAACCATCATCAATCCCGGTAACAAACCCACTAAGAATTGCAGCAGACAAGCCAGTCCAAAAAATAAATATCCGGTCAGCCATTTCTGGCGCAAACTAAAGTAAATGCCCCAGATTGCGAAACCCATTGCGAAGATACTGGGTACTGATTTAGTGGAAAATATCAGCGTGTTGCCAACATCTGTAAATGAAGCGGCTATACATAAAAAAGCCATCGCTGCTGCGGGCAGTTTTGAATTAGTATAAATATTGATAATTGCGTAGCAAGCTAGGATAAATGAAGCGAAGGCTAAGAATTGATAGATAAAATGCGCTAGAGGAATGCTTGTTCCTAAGTTGGCGAGTAAATAGATAATATAATAATAGTAATATCTCGGATTAAATTTAACCATTTCCTGAACGTAATAGTCATTTTTATAGAGTTCAGGATTTAACATAAATTGAATTGGCGGCACTTCGGGAAAATTGCCTCCAATGGGGAAAATATAGCCAGTGGCTATCAGGGAGCCGATGATGACAAAAATATAGAGAGATAGATTAAAATACCAGTGAGATTTTTGATGTTTTTGCATTGACGGTTCAATTTACCTACTGACAGCCAAATTGTTAATCTCCAGTCGGCATTGGTTTATTAAATCCTGTTTGTTGCTACTCAATACCTCAAGCAGCAGATAAATGGGATTTTTGCCCTCAACTAATAGATTTAAGCCGATCGCACTTTTTGGACTATAAGCCATCTCTGCTGAGTCTATTAATTTACCTTGCTTGTCCCACAAAGTCAAGCGCAGGGCAATTCCCGGGCATTGTTTGTTAGGTAAATTGAGTTTGCCTGTAACTTTCGCTTTGTCTGAGATGGAACCTAAATACAGGAAAGATGTATCGAGTTTCTTGCTGTTTTTAATTGGATGAGTTACAATATTATATAGGTTATCCGATTCTTGACTGACTGAATAATTGGCACTTGTGTAGATTGATTGATGCAAACTAATCCAATCTAACTGCGTGCCCGGTCGATCGACTATTTGCCGCTGCATCGCCTCCAGAGTCCTAACTGCCGTTGCTGTATCAGTCGGCCGCACCCTCCGATAAACGCTGACAGTCACGCCGTTTTCTAGCTTAAACCGTTCCGGTAGCAATTGGAAATCGCGGGCAATTTCCCAGTTTTGAGTAAAGGCATCGTACACAACTTTAACAACATCTTGTTCGCGCGATCGCAAAACTTGTTCGTCAGTCGGTAACACCTGCTGAAAAGGTACAGCAACCACCGCATATTGTGACTGCAACAACTCCGGTAGCGGGTAAGTATCGCGCGAGTCAATTTGCGGTCTCCCGATGGTATTTAATTTCCACCAACCCTCCGGCGGGTTTAATTTTCGGTTAGCTTGCCTGAGTATGTTAGCATTGAAATGGTTAGAAGCACCGACAATATAAATCGGTTCTTCGTTGGGTGCTAATTTTCGCAGAAACTCTACTAATTTTACAACTTCGTCGTAGTCCGATCGCACTAACGGCGGAAAATTAGCCACAAACAGTCTTGACAAATCAATTTTGAGAGGAATTAACCCGACTGCGGCATTCACAACTAGGTACAAACCCGCCGCGCCCAGCATGAAATACCGGACTTTTCCCTTGAGTGTCAGCCAAGCTGTCCAGAAAAATGTGGATAGTCCTAAAAGTGCGATCGGTGTAATATGAATTGTATAGTGCAAGTAGCCGTAACGCAACACTAACAGCCATTCAATCAGCGACAAAACCCCAAAGAATGAAACAAAAATAGCCGCCGCTGGAACCAGCTTTCGAGTGAGAATTCCCGCCGAAAAACCAATCAGTACCAGCAGCCAAGTTCCCAAACCGTAAAAATCCGCATAACGAGTTAAAATATCATTTACAGGCAAACTCCAAGCAACATACAGATTGCGGTAGTCAACCGTCAGAGCACTGCGAGTAAAATCTCCCGCTACCAACATTAAAATAGTCAAGCTAGTTGCAGCTATCAAACCCAATTTGATGCCGGATTCAAACAATAATCTGTAGGGAAACGGCACTGCCGCGTCCTTGTCTTTTGAAGAGGACAACGCCGTTTCCCTACGGTATATTAGTACAATAAACTCGATGAAAACCTGTAAAGTCGCGGCACCAAAAAATGCGATCGCACTATAAGCAAAATGGCGCCGCAACAGAATCGCCGCCGCTAGCAAAAACCCAATTAACGGGATTTTCCACCAAGATTTTAGCTTGACA
>Ga0164305_10000119_pt1 | contig 25324 bp, 14 predicted proteins | sample Whisoiple_237_MG_FD_110215 | JGI IMG/M metagenome (GOLD analysis project Ga0164305, IMG submission 110215) | Soil microbial communities amended with pyrogenic organic matter from upstate New York, USA - Whitman soil sample_237_MG | ecosystem: Environmental > Terrestrial > Soil > Agricultural...
TTCTGACGAGGTAGAACAGTTAATGAAGTTAACTCCAAATAAACGGCGCTTTTATCAACAAGGTATGCGGGCAGCAACCCTTATACAGTCTATATCGTAGACCTCTTTGTCACCCCCCCAGGAGCTGACATCAAATCTGTTTCAATTCCAAGTTATGCAAGAAATTGTCGCTCTCGCCACAAAAAAATGTGTGTTTGTCCTGGAAATTGTGGAAGAAAGTATCCAATTTTTGCCTTCATTTGGTACCTGCTTTCTAATTTTTAACTCAAGGATATTTATCTACTACTATGCCGATGCACAAGTACCTTTCTCACCGAGCAGTTTTTCATAAATCTCGATGATTTTTCTGGCCTTGTTCTCCCATTCAAATTCTCTGGCTTTTTCAATCGCCTTAGCTGACATACTTTCCCGCAGCCGATCATCTTCGACTAACATCTTTATTTTATTTGTCAACTCCTGGGTGAGATACTCTCTAGAAGTCGGCTCTATCTTAAAACCAGTTTCTTCATTTACGTATTCACCAATACCGCCATTATTGGCAACGATGCAGGGGAGCCCGCAAGCCATAGCTTCCATTACCACTGCGCCGCCAAACTCTCGGATCGAAGGGAAACAAAAAATATCGGCTTTCCTGTAATACTCCAGAGTTTCTTGTTGATTTACCCATCCGGCAAAGCTGACTATTTCGCCTAAATTAAGCTCCTTCACTCGGTTTTCCAAGTTGTTTCTTTCTGAGCCGTCTCCTACTATGGTTAAGCGGATTTTACTTTGAATTGCATAGTCTAATTTCCCAATAGACTCAATGACAATATCAGCGCATTTGTAGGGAACTAATCGACCCACAAAAAGCAGATTGATATGGCTTAAATCTTTATTAGGGATATTTGTCTGATTTAAAAATTCCTCTGAAATGCCATTTTCGTAGAACAAATCAATTCTTTGCTCAGGGATTGCAAACAAATCCTTGAGCATATTTAAAGTATAGGTTGAACCTGCTAAAATTTTGTCTGCTTTTTTGTAAGTTTCTACATAACCTGGAATTAATGCTCTACCAACTGCTCTCAAAAAGTTGAATTGAGCAAATTCTTGTCTGGCCGTTTCTTGAAAACCTGGTGGAAAGGGAATTCCCCCATTCACCGGCCCGAGAATAAAAGGAGTCTGCTGGCAGACACTGACTACCTTAAACGGATACCGCGGCATCATCGGGGTAATTCCATGAACTATGTCATAGTCTCCGTTTAGGATTTTTGCTTTAAATTTTTGATATACTTGCCGATTAAATTCTTCATATATGGGGTAGCTCAATGCATTATAAAGAGGCCAATTGATTCGCCCGTTTGCCGTAATCTTTTCGACTATTTTATAATATTGTTTAGTTAAATTTGATTCTTCAAGATAGAAAACTTTTTCGTATTCTGGGTGTTTTTCAAGGGCGGGTTTATTTCTAATATGGGTAACGAGTGTGGCATCAACTAAATTGTTTATTTTTTGAAAAAAATTGTATCCCACCAAAGGTACTGATGCCCATTCAGGATTGCACTGTTCTACAATTAGTAAAACTTTTAATTTTTTATTACTCATTTGTTTGCTACTCAGGGGTGGACTTTCTGGGACGTTAGCTGTAATTCTAGCTGGCTGAATTAATAGAGTTGGTTGTTTTGTATTCGATTAGCTTGCTCTGCTGCCCCAGCAATCGGCGCTGGTGAAACTGGATTTGACCTTGTAACTGCGGAAATTTGGCTAATACACATGACAAAGCGTAGATGGCTGCGTCTTTAGTTGTGAGATCCCGATGCTTTATATAATAGTTATAGGTGCGATAGGTTGCTAAGGGGTAGCCACTCAATAGTAACAGGCTCCAGCCTTTTGTCGGCCATGTCATGGCCAAGGCTAGGGCTGGCAAGACTAAGCCCCAAAACCAGGTGCTGCGCGTTTCTTTGACCCAATGGCGCTCTGGTTCGCTTCCGTGCATCCAGGAACCTTCGGCATAGGCATGACCCGCTCTTTGAGCCCGCTTCCACCACTGAGCGAAACTGGTCATTTGCGCGTCGTGCAGGGTCATTTCTGCGTCTAAGCGAAGAATTTTCCAACCTTTTTGGCGAAGCCGCAAGCACAGTTCGGGCTCTTCGCCGGCTATTAGTGCGGGATTGAAACCTTCGACTTGCTCAAATGCGGTGGCGCGCATCATGGAGTCGCCACCGCAGGCTTTGGTTTCGCCGATGGGGGTATCCCACTCGATGTCGCACAATTGGTTGTAGATGCTTGCTTCGGGGTATCGTTCGCGCCTGCGCCCGCATACTGCTGCTACGTCTGGTTGGGCTGCGAGTTCGCTCTCAGCTCGATCGATCCATCCATCAACTACTTCGCAGTCACCGTCCACAAATTGGACAAATTCGATGTCTGGCGCTAGTTGCAGCAAGCGGGCAAAGCCTTCGTTTCTGGCGCGTGCTGCGGTAAACGGTATAGATAAGTCTAGTTCTAGTGTATCGGCTCCGATCGATCGGGCTAACTCTAGGCTACCGTCTGTTGAGCCGGAATCGACATAGACGACGCGGGCAACTTTGTCTGTGGCCGAGACTAGGCATTGGCGGAGGCGCTGCCCTTCATTTCGTCCGATCGCCACTAATCCAATTTGTTTCAAGGTTTACCTCTTGAATTCGACTACTGAGTAGTTCGTTGTATATTTTAATAAAAGTCCAGCTAATTTCAGGATTTTTCTGCGACTTCTATAATTTTTATCAGACTTTCGGGGTCTTTTTTTCGATGATTTTTGCGGGAATTCCCACTGCGGTTGCACCTGGTGGCACGTCACAAATCACCACAGCATTAGCACCAATCAAAGCGTGTTCGCCGATCGTTACGGAGCGAATAATTTTCGCTCCTGCACCAATATCGACGTGACCGCCGATTTTGACATCAGCAACAATTGTCACCTGTTGAAGAATCAGACAGTTGGGGCCAATGGAAGCACTTGGGTAAATGACAATGCCATTAGGATGAGGCAGCACCAGTCCTCCTTGTATTTGGCAGTTTAAAGGGATGTCTGTTGCAGTTACAACGCTCCCGAATCGATACTGAATGAGGTTCAAACGGCATAAAAAATAGCCGAAAATCCCACCCTGCTGCCGCCACTTTTGATAGTTGCGGATAGATTTGAGCAGTTGGCGACTCGGCTCGGCTCCCACCAATTGCTGGGTTTTTCGCGGCTCCAGTCTGCTTCTGTAGCAGAAACGATTGGCTTAGTGATTGACTCAACCATTGTTTGTGGAATATTTTGATGATGTTGACAATTGTGCTTATTTGTGCAGTTTACCTTAACAGGCATCTCTAACTTGAGTAGGTAGATTGCTGGAATTGGGCCGCAGTTGGAGTGGATGTGTTGCCGTAGAAGTGCGACACTCGTAACTTTACGAGCTGGGGTTCAATTTCGGGGTCGAAGCTGCCCTCGCGGCTGTTAATCAAATCTGCCCAGGGCAGGCTTTGAGTTTCGGCTTGCAATTTTTTCACTAAGTCTTGGACGCGGCCTATCGGTCTGGCGGGGACGCCGGCCACTATATCGCCCTCGGCGACATCTTTGGTGACGACGGCACCGGCGGCGACGATCGCATTTGGGCCGATAGTGACGTTGCGAAGGACGATCGCATTGAAGCCGATAAATACGTTGTCGCGGATATCTATCTTGCCTACGGCCTCTAGTTTAACGTTGTAAGCCCGGTCAAGCATGGCGATCGAGCCGTCGTGGCCTAGTAGGGTACAAGATGAGAAGTGAACATTGTTCCCGATGCGGATGTAGGCGGGATCTCCAAAGACGGTATTTGGCCAGATGCTGCAATTTTCGCCGATCGCGTACAAGTTGCCGTGGCGGCGGAGAAATTCTGTGTATTCTTTGGAACAAGGGTTACAGAATTGGACGTAAAGACCGGGGAACTTGCCGTAACGCATGGCAAGATGGCGGATAATTTTTTGCAATGTTGATCTAAGCATTTTCCTGGTTTTTCGTAGATTGAAGAATCTTGGCAGGAATACCAACAGCAGTTTGACCGGCTGGAATGTCTGATAAAACTACAGCATTGGCACCGATATTTACGTCGTCTCCCAAGTTTACTTTTCCGAGGATTTTTGCACCAGCGCCGACGTTAACCCGATCGCCCAATTGAGGGGATTCTAGCGGTTTGTCCAAATAGCGGTTTCCCAACGTTACACCTTGGCGGATAATGCAGTCGTCGCCGATTTTACAGTATCCGTGAATAATAATAGCGTTTTGATGTTCAATCACCACGCGACGACCGAGCTTCACAGTGTAAGGCAAGTCTATCCCGTAACTATTGCGAACTTTTCGGTAGAGCGATCGATAAAGAATGCTCAAAGGAGCCCGCAGTAGCTTGGGTTCAACTTTCATTCTCCAGACACCGAAGCGTTGAACTGCTACGGCACGAAATCCCGGTTTTGTCCAATCCCGACCATGAGCAATCCAGTCTTCTTTTATTTGTTGCCAAAGTCCTAATTCTGGGCTTTCTACTTGATTTTCACTGGTGATTAAGTTTTGCTCAGTTACCATAAGCTGTAATTCACACTATTTCTTGTTTACTCTATTGCTAGATGCCCACGATCTTAATTGGTCGATCGAATTTTTGAGGAAGGAGTAAGCCGGTTTTCTCCATCGACCATACTAATTTCTGACCTGCATCAGAAAATATTTTGCTGGCCTAGGTTAACCTGGTTTATTTGGCTTTGACGGATTTACCAACTCCATTTAAAAGTTTTTTGATTTTTCAATCTTACCTCCCTTAAAAAATACACTATTCAATACAAAATCCCTGAGTAATTTTGGTGGATCGCCATCTGGTTTGCCTTGAAGTACGCGGCGCACCCTCCAGACTGCAAAACCAGAAGCCCAGGATACATCTGTTAATGCTGTGTAAACCAAGCCGTAGTTTTTGATAAAGTACCTACGCCGGGAATCAAACCAATAGGTCGGCAGCCGCTTGGCCGGCTTTTTGGTGTCAGTGACGCCTGAGCTTTGACCGACTAGGTGGACAACGCGACTCTCAGGTACGTACCAGCAACTCCAGCCAGCTTTGTTCGCTTGCAGACAAAAGTCCATTTCTTCGCAGTACATGAAATAAGCTTCATCCATCAAGCCAATCTTTTCAAATACTTCGCGACGGACGATCATGCTGGCTCCAGCGACCCAATCAGTTTGACAGGTTTCTTGGGAAATGGGAGGCGCGGCAGCCCAGTTGGCTAATAACTTGGATATGAAGCCTGTGCGCCAACCAAAATCGAGTTCGGTCAAGATGTTGTGAAACCGAAAAGCTGACTCTTGGGGCGTGCCGTCGGGGTCTTCCAAGCGGCTGCCGGCGATGCCTGCTTCGGGGTGGGAGTCCATGAAATCGACGAGGGCTTTTAAGGCACCGGGGCGAACTATGGTGTCTGGGTTGAGCAGCAGGAAGTAAGGGGGAGGATTGGTGGATTGGAGGACGGGACGGATGAGGGCGTTGTTTCCGAAGGCAAATCCGCCGTTGCGGTCTAGGGGAACGAAGGATGCCCATTCGCTCCAACCCTCTGAGGCGATCGCACTACTAATTTCTTCGACGGAGCGATCGCCTGAAGCATTGTCGCCAACTACAACTCGCATACCCGGCAGCGATTGAACTTCGCTAACTAGAGAGCGCAAGCAGTCAATTGTCAAACTAGAGGTTCGGTAGTTAACAATGACAACCAGCAGTGGATAGAGGTGATTGGACTCGCTGGCCTTCGACATAAGTACCGTTGTTTGTTTAACAACTTTTTAGCTCAAGTTGTACCTATCTGGCAAGCTGGAGCGATCGCTTATAGTATTTTTATTTGTTTGGGTGAGGGAGACTGTTTTTTCTGCCATATTTCGGAAGTATCGCCGCTCTGGATCAAAGTCGATACTGCCTGTAGGCTTGACTGGCTGCTCGGTGCAGCAGCGAATGTCGGTAAACTAACCCCTTAGCGTCATCGGAATAGCCCCCGCCAATCACGCAGGCAACGGGATAGCCGCCCGCCAAACACGCCATCAAAACTTGCATTTCCCGGCGAAATAAGCCCGTATCAGTTAAAGCTAATTTTCCCAGTTTGTCGCCCTGATGAGGGTCTACTCCAGCATCGTACAAAACTAAATCTGGCTTGACACTTGACAGCAAATCTGGTAAAAATTTATCCAATGTTTGTAAATATTCGTCGTCCTCCATACCGACAGGCAAAGGTACATCTAAATCGCCCTTTTGTTTAGTGCCGGGAAAATTGACTTCGCAGTGCATCGAGAAAGTAAAAACGCTGCTGTCATCTTGGAAAATTACGGCGGTTCCGTCTCCTTGGTGGACATCTAAATCGACAATTAAAACTTTGCGAACTAAACCACTTTTTTGCAATACGCGAGAGGCGATCGCCAAATCATTAAAAATACAAAAACCCGACCCAAAAGCAGGGAAGGCGTGATGAGTTCCGCCCGCAGTATTGCAAGCCAAACCGTAATCTAAAGCGAGCTTGGCAGTTAGTACAGTTCCTGCCACCGCAGTGCAAGTGCGATTAGCAAGGGCCCGGCTCCAAGGCAGACCTATTCGGCGCTGAGCTTTGTTATCGAGCGTCCCGTTGCAGTAAGCTTGAACGTAGCAGTGGTCGTGGACTAATTCAATCCATTCTTGAGGCGGAAGTTCGGGAGCGTGAAATTGCGATTTATCTGCTACCCCGTCCGCGAGCAGCATCTGGTAAAGCATCCGAAACTTTGCCATCGGGAAGCGGTGATTCGGTGGCAGAGGTGCAACGTAATCTTCGTGGTAAATAATTGGTAACTTCATTAAAATTATTGTATAACGAATGAATCTCCAATTGAACGCCTGCAATCTCAAATTTACATTCGCTGGAGAACCTGTATATGCAACAACTAAAAACAGTCTGGCAGTCCGGCAGCACCGACCCCGAAAATGCTGACAATCTCCATAATATCAGTCAGTGGTGGGGAAACCTCAACGGCAAAGAAATTAGCTGGGTACAGCGACTGATTCCGCAAATCGGCGGTCTGAGCGAAATTCACTGGCACCCCCAGCGTTTTGACGAAACATTTGTGATAGTCAATCCCGAAATTCGGGAGGAAACTCTCTATTGGTACAAACCCGATTCTCCTGTCCAACGTAACAACACGGTTGACAAATTAGAACTTGACAATTTGCAACAGCAATTGTACATCTATCCTCAGTTGGAATCGGAACTGGTAATTCGCGTAGGAATTCCCGAAGTTAAATATCAAACACTTGAATTAAACAATCCAGAAATCGCCTTGGGCGAAGATAATATGCTGCTGCTGTGGGAATCTGACCAAGAACTAGAAATTAAAATTTACTTGAGCAGTGAAAATTTTGCTAAGCTTAAGGAATTGCTGGCATAGAAAAGACCGAGAAAATAGTTTATATGGTAGGCTTTGGGGGCCAATGGAGGGATCGCATCTATACTCTTAGTCCCCTATAAATATCTTAAGACTGATGGGCGGGTGCGTCAAAACCTCGGTTTTTTACAGCCATACTTCGTTGCAGCGACAATAGTAAAAAAAAACCGGTTTCTTCGCCTCGCGCTACGTTCCGGTGTATATAGCCTGTCGAGCGAAAAATGAGGTACTCTCGGCATCCGTGGCCTGGAGTGGGCATACCTCACCACGCTTGAGAACCGCTGTATCTCGGCTAAAACCCTTTGAATGTGGCAGCAAAATGTCAAGAAACTTGCGTTATCCTCCTGGGACTTTTAATGCAAAAGTCAAGGAAAAAAACAGTCCTGGACGCATCAACCGAGTTGTACGAAAATACTTGGTCGCAGCCCTTGAAAAAACTTAAAAAACCCTCTTGCTTTGGTCGGAAGTGCCTAAGCGATGAGTGTTTTTAGGCACACTTAATTGGGACATCTAATAAGGGGATTTGTTGGGGCAATAAAATATGGTGAAATAGGGTTCATTTGAGTGGCAAACTTAAGACAAGCAACCAATAAGTTTAAAGAAGAGAATGTGCGTTAGCTGATGGCGAATATCTAAACTTAATCCTCTGTTGGCTGAGCTTTAAAAGGTTTAATAAATAATTGCGCTCGGAAGGAATCGCTAAATTTATTAAATCCTCAATCTTCTACTAGAATTAAAACAATCACAATAATCAGACAAAAAATGATATTTCAAAAAGAAAATATTCACATTTTAATTATTGACGATCAGCCCCAAAACCTGCGGTTTATATCAAACCTATTGACGAAAGAAGGGTATAAAGTTCAGCGGGCGATTTCGGGAGAAATGGCGGTTAATGCTAATTTAACCGTTCTTCCAGACTTAATTTTGCTAGATATTGCCATGCCCAAAATGAACGGATACGAAGTCTGTGCCCGACTGAAAGCTAATGAGAAAATGAGAGAAATTCCGGTTATTTTCTTGAGCGTTTTTGATGAAACTTTTCACAAAGTCAAAGCTTTTGAAGTCGGGGGTGTTGACTACATTACTAAGCCTTTTCAAGTGGAAGAAGTTTTAGTGCGGATCGAAAGTCAATTGACTATACAACAGCTATCAAAACAATTAAAACAGCAGAATGCCCAACTGCAACAAGAGGTGGAAGTTCGCAAGCAGACAGAACAATCACTCCGGGAAAGCAAAGCGCGGTTGCAAAAATTGGCGGTCAATATACCGGGAGTTCTTTATCAATTTATCAAGAAGCCCGATGGAAGTTTCCAATTTGAATACATTAGTTATGCTTGTCGGGAGATTTACGAATTAGAGTGTGAAGAAATATTAAAAAATCCCTCCTTGTGCTTCGATCAAAATCATCCAGACGATCGACAATATCTGGATGAAAAAATTGCGGCGAGCGCTCGAAGTTTAGAACCTTTTGCCTTTGAATGGCGGATTGTTACGCCGTCGGGCAAACTCAAATGGCTGCAATCTAATTCTCGACCAGAAATGCGCGATAATGGCGATATAGTTTGGTATGGCGTACTTTTTGATATCACCGATCGCAAGCACGCAGAAATAGAAATGGCTGGAGCTAAAGCTGCTTTAGAACGGCAAGTTCAGCGAGAATTGCTGATTGCAAAAATAACTCAAGAAATTCGATCGAGCTTGCAGCCAGAAAAAATATTTCAAATAGCTGCAACTCAAATCGGTTTGGCATTCCGCGTCAATCGCTGTTTAATTCATACTTACGTTACTACTCCTCAAGTCGATATTCCTCTGGCGGCCGAGTATCTCGAACCCGAGTGCGAATCTATTTGGAACGTACCCATTCCAATTTGGGGCAATCCTCACGTCGTACAAATGATGATACAAGATATGGCGATCGCCTCCAACAATGTTTATTCAGACCCTCTGTTGCAAGCTGTTCAACCGATTTGCCAGAAGGTTGGGTTAAAATCGATGCTGGCAATTCGCACTTCCTACCAAGGCAGGGCAAACGGCGCTATCTGTTTGCACCAATGCGATCGTTACCGGGAATGGACTTCCGATGAAATCGACTTATTAGAAGCTGTGGCGGCTCAAGTAGGGCTCGCTATCGCTCAAGCTAAACTGATCGATCGAGAAAAAAACCGGCTTGTGCAGCTCGATCGGCAAAATAAATTGCTACAAGCAGAAATTCGCACCCGCATCTGCGCTGAGCAAGCTCTGCAAGAATCTGAAGCAGAATTACGGGCTATTTTTGCCGCCATGACTGACACAGTTTTAGTGAGAAATGCAGAAGGGCGCTGCATCAAAATCGCCCCCACAGCATCAACGAATTTGGTGAAACCTCCCAGCGAAATGATTAACAAAACCGCCCATGAAGTCTTGCCGAAACCTGTGGCAGATTTAGTATTAAATGCCATTCAACAAGTTCTCAAAACGAAGCAAAGCGTCAATATTGAATATAGCTTTGAAGTCCGAGAGCGCGAAGTTTGCCTCGACGCTAAAGTTTCTCCGCTGACTCCAGATTCAGTGATTATCGTGGCGCGAGATATTAGCGTTCGCAAACAAACAGAATCCGCACTCAGAGAGAGCCAGCACTTCATTCAAGCGATCGCCGATTCCAATCCCAACCTATTGTACGTTTACGATGTAATTGAACAGCGGAATGTTTATACCAACCGACAAGTTTCGACGATACTGGGATACACCGCCCAAGAAATACAAGATATGGGTACAGCAATGATGCCAATTCTGATCCACTCCGACGATTTGCCAAACTTTTTTGAAAGCGTCCAAAAAGTTGATGGAGCCAAAGACGGTGAGGTCATTGAATGTCAATACCGAATGAAACACAAAAATGGTGAATGGCGGTGGATGCACAGTTGGGAGACAGTATTTCTCAGAACAAGCGATGGTAAACCCAAACAAATTCTCGGCACTGCTAATGACATTACAGACCGCAAATTAGCCCAAGAAAAACTGCTAGCATCGCAGCAAAGAATATCATTTTTATTGCAGCAAACGCCGATCGCAATTATCGAGTTAAACCTCAATTTAGAAATTATCACTTGGAATCCAGCAGCCGTTGCTATTTTTGGCTACAGTGAGCAAGAAGCGATTGGTCGAGTCGCCTCCGAGTTGATCGTACCTGAAAGCTACCACCCGCAATTATCTGAGATTTTCAATCATGACTTGAATGCCAAATCCAGCGGCACTACCGAAAATCTGACTAAAGACGGCAGAATTATCATCTGCGAGTGGTACAATACTCAGCTAATTGACGATAACGGTACAGCGATCGGCATTGCTTTAATGGCTGTAGATATTACCGAACGCAAGCAAGCAGAAACCGAACTGCAAGAAAGTGCTTTACGACAAAGAGCGATCGCCCGCATCATTGAAAGAATGCGGCAAACTTTAGATATCCGAGAAATTTTTCACGCCACAACCCGAGAATTGCGCCAAACCATGAAGTGCGATCGAGTCGCTATTTACCGTTTCAATCCAGACTGGAGTGGCGAATTTGTAGCCGAATCCCTTGACCGCAAGTGGGTTTCTTTCATCCAAGCACAGGATGCCGATTCTAACCTTACTGAAGGCGCTTTAGACAGCGAACTTTGCCTCGTCCAAAAATTAGATAGTATCTCACCAGAAGTCCACGATACCTATTTGCAACAAACCCAAGGCGGAGCCTACAGCCGAGGTAAAACTTACCTTTGTGTCCCAGATATTTACAAGCAAGGTTTCGATAATTGTTACATCCAATTGCTAGAAAAATTTCAAGCTAAATCCTACATTATAGTACCAATTTTTTCCGGCAAGAAGCTCTGGGGATTACTAGCATCCTATCAAAATTCTGCTCCCCGCCAGTGGAGTGAAGCCGAAATCAACGTTGCAGTTGATGTAGGTACTCAGCTAGGAGTAGCATTACAGCAAGCGGAATTGTTCGCCCGCACTCAAAGGCAGTCCATGGAACTGATTAAATCCAAAGAAAACGCCGAAGTTGCCAACCGCGCCAAAAGCCAATTTCTAGCTTCCATGAGCCACGAACTCCGCACACCTCTCAACGCCATTCTCGGTTTTTCCCAAGTCATGGCCCGCAACAGTTCTATCACGGAAGAACAAAAAGAATACATAGAAATTATTAACCGCAGTGGCGAACATTTGCTAGAACTCATCAATGATGTTTTGTCAATGTCCAAAATAGAAGCAGGTCAAATTACCATCAATCCAAGCCGCTTCAATCTCTACAACCTTCTCAACAGTCTCAAAGAAATGCTGCAACTAAAAGCCAACTCAAAAGGTTTGCACCTAATCTTTGAAAATGCCGATGATTTGCCGCAGTACATTCAAACAGACGAAGCTAAATTGCGGCAAGTTTTAATTAACCTGGTCGGCAATGCGATTAAATTTACTCAGCAGGGAACCGTTACTTTGCGCGTCAGCAGCCAAGCTGAAAAAGACGCCACAGAAGAAAACAAATCCCAATTATATTTTGAAATTTCCGACACGGGGCCAGGCATTTCTCCCTTGGAACTTGCCACATTATTTAAGCCATTTATACAAACCGAAACTGGTCGAAAATCAATGCAGGGAACTGGTCTGGGGTTGCCGATCAGCCAACAGTTTGTCCGGATTATGGGGGGTGAGATTGCTGTTAAAAGTCAACTCGGTCAAGGCACAATTTTTAGCTTTAATATCTGGGTTGACTTAGTAACAGAAAGTGATGAACAAGAAAAATCACCGATTAAACAAGTTATTGGTTTAGAAGCCGGACAAGACACTTATCGGATATTAATAGTTGAAGATGTAGCGGAAAATCGCCAACTGCTGCTTAAGCTGTTGGTACCCCTGAGATTTGAAGTCCGGGAAGCAACTAACGGTCAAGAAGCAATTGCTTTGCATTCAACTTGGAAACCGCACTTGATATTAATGGATATGCTGATGCCCGTGATGGATGGGTATGAAGCGACAAGACAAATTAAGAAAACTCTAGAAGGTAGAGAAACAATAATTATTGCCCTGACTGCCAGTGCTTTTGACGAGCAGCGACAAATAATTTTGTCTGCTGGTTGTAACGATTTGATATGTAAACCGTTTCGGGAAGAGGTACTCTTTGAAAAGATAGCGCATCACCTCAACCTGCGTTATATTTATGAGAAAGAAAACTTATCTACTTCTTTTTCAACACCGACGCTGCTTAAAAGTTTGACCACCGAGGATTTGAGTGTAATGCCCACAGACTGGGTGGTCGAGTTGCACCGAGCAGCACTTTGTGTTGACGACAACCGCATCCTCGAACTGATCGAGGAAATTCCCGAAACTGAGGCAAATCTCGCTAACACTTTAACAGATTTAGTCGATAATTTTCGGATAGATATCATTATCGATTTAACTCAATTATATTATGATGAACGACCATCCATTACCAGCGATTCCTAAAGACATTCTGATCGTTGATGATATGCCGGATAATTTGCGACTTTTATCTACTATGCTGACATCTTACGGGTATCATGTCAGGAAGGCTATTAACGGACACTTGGCTTTGCAAGGGGCACAAATATCTCCTCCCGATCTAATTTTACTAGATATTAATATGCCGCAAATGAACGGCTATGAAGTTTGTGAGCAGTTAAAGTTAAGCGAAAACACTAAAGATATTCCGGTAATTTTTATTAGTGCGCTAGATGACGTACTGGAAAAAGTTAAAGCTTTTCAAGTAGGAGGAGTGGATTATATTACTAAACCGTTTCAAGTAGAAGAAGTCTTAGCCCGCGTCCAAAACCAACTTTCCCTTCGTTCGCTGCAATCCAAACTGCAACTGCAAGCTAGGGAACTGCACGATCGCAATTCTAGATTGCAGGAAGAAATCGCAGAACGGCAGCGGGCTGAAGAATCAATCCGGTTTTTGCTGGAAACTACGCGGGCGATCGGCGAAGCTGTAGATTTTCACTCAGCTTTAGAAGTAATTCTGCACCAAGTTGGCGAAACAATCGGATGGGACGTAGGAGAAGCTTGGATTCCCGATGCAGAAGGAACTGTGCTGCAATCGGCCAGGGGCTGGTATGCCAGCAACGCGAGGATGGATGCGTTCCGCAAGCAAAGCGAACAACTGACATTTGCCATGAATATAGGGCTGCCGGGACGAGTTTGGGCATCCAAGCAACCGGAATGGGTAGAAGATATTTCCAAGGGCTACCCGCATTTTTTCCGAAGTCAGATAGCACTAGAACTCGGATTCAAAGCGGGTTTTGGCGTGCCGATTTTGGTAGGCGATGAAGTATTGGCAGTGCTAGTTTTCTTTAAAATTTCGTCTGGTGGGAAAAACGCACGATTTATAGACGTTTTTAATGCGGTCGGCACTCAATTAGGTTCTTTAATTCAGCGTAAACAAGCAGAAGAATTGCTGCGTATTGCCCAAGAAAAATATCACAGCATTGTAGAAAATGCGATGGAAGGCATTTTTCAAAGCACGCCTTCAGGAGGCTATCTCAGCGCTAATCCAGCTTTAGCAAAATTGTACGGTTACGACTCGCCAGAAGAACTGATGTCCGAGATTAAAAATATTGCTCAGCAACTATACGTTGACCCAGAACGCCGCCTCGAATTTGTGGCTGCTATGGATACTGAAAATGCCGTTTCGGGATTTGAATCTATGGTATGTCGCAAAGACGGGCGCCGGATTTGGGTGTCAGAAAATGTTCGGGCTGTTCGAGATTCAAAAGGTGAGCTGCTCTACTATGAGGGTACTGTTTCTGACATTACCGAGCGCAAATTAGCGCAAGAAGCGCTAAAAGTTCAACAAGAACAAAGCGAGAAGTTGCTGTTAAATATTTTACCCAAACCAATAGCAGAACGCTTGAAGGCAGAGCAAAGCACGATCGCCGACAGTTTTGCCCAAGTAAGTGTTTTATTTGCTGATATTGTTGGCTTTACTGAGTTGTCTGCTAGAATGTCTCCCACCGAGTTGGTCAAGCGCTTGAACGTAATTTTTTCGCACTTCGACCAGTTAGCTGAAAAGTACGGTGTGGAGAAAATTAAGACTATTGGCGATGCTTACATGGTAGTCGGGGGATTGCCTACGCCGAGACAGGATCACGCCGAGGCGATCGCCCAAATGGCCCTGGGAATGCAGGCAAAAATAGCAAAGTTGTGTGCCGAGACAGGGGAAAAACTGGCAATTCGCGTTGGCATCAATTCCGGGCCGGTGGTTGCGGGAGTGATTGGTGTGAGCAAGTTTACGTATGATTTGTGGGGAGATACGGTGAATGTAGCGGCGAGGATGGAAGCTACGGGTTTTGCAGGCAGCATTCAAGTTACTGATGTTACTTATGAGCTTTTGAAAGATAAGTATTTGTTTGAGAGGCGAGGCGTGATTCCGGTAAAAGGTAAGGGGGATATGATGACTTATTGGCTGCTAGGAAAAATAGTCAGTTGACAGTTGACAGTTGTCAGTTGACAGTTGTCAGTTGTCAGTTGACAGTTGTCAGTTGACAGTTGTCAGTTGTCAGTTGTCAGTTGTCAGTTGTCAGTTGTCCTTGGTAATTGGTAATAATTTTCTTGTGGGATGGGCTTTTAGCAGCGTCCGTTCTTGTGGGGCGTTGCTAAAAGCCCGCCCTTAGAGGGATTGTGCTGGTATGATCAAAGAAGTTAACGAAAATTTACATTAAGAGCCGTGACAGCACAACAATTAGTATCTGCAACCAGTTTTGAAAAGCTAATTTGGACTTGGAAAGGTCACAAAATCCAATATACCGTCCAAGGAACCGGCCGCCCTCTGATCTTGATTCACGGATTTGGGGCTTCGATCGGACATTGGCGACAAAATATCCCCCCACTAGCAGCCGGCGGCTATCGCGTATTCGCTTTGGACTTGCTGGGATTCGGTGCTTCCGCCAAACCAGCCCTAGATTACACTCTGGAATTGTGGGAAGAATTGCTGACTGATTTCTGGGCGGATCTGGTACAGGAACCGGCGGTATTTGTCGGGAATTCGATCGGCGCTTTGCTGAGTTTGATGGTAGTCGCCAACCATCCAGAAATATCAGCAGGTGCAGTCTTAATCAACTGTGCTGGCGGGCTCAACCATCGGCCGGACGAACTAAATTTCCCGCTGCGAGTAGTGATGGGGACTTTTACTAAATTAGTTCGATCGCCGCTGATCGGCCCCTTTGTCTTCAACAACATCCGCCAAAAACACCGCATCCGCAACACCCTGCGCCAAGTCTACGGGAACCGCGAAGCCATCACTGACGAACTCGTAGAACTCCTGCACGCCCCCTCCTGCGAGCCCGGAGCTCAACAGGTGTTTGCCTCGATTTTGACAGCCCCTCCAGGCCCTCAACCGTCAGAATTGCTGCCCAAAGTCGATCGTCCGTTATTGGTACTTTGGGGCGCAGACGACCCCTGGACGCCGATCGCCGGCAGCCAGATTTATCAACAATTGGCCGCTAACGATAAACCAGTGAAATTTGTTTCCATTCCCAACACAGGCCACTGTCCCCACGACGAGCGGCCGAGTGAAGTCAACGCTCTGATTTTGGACTGGCTGCAGGAAGTGAAGTAAAATTTTTCTGCTCAATCCACCCCTGGGGCGATCGAGTCAAACCCTTGCATTGCAAGAGTTTTGCCTCGCTCCACCGCACCGACACCCCAGCAGCAGCCGACTCAAAAAACAATTTTTGGAAAAACTATTGACACAATTTACTCAGTCAGCTATATTGATGGACGTGTGAGGAGCGAACCAGAAGAAGCACCGAGACGAAACACGGCCAGTCGTCGGTGCTTTTTCTGTTGCAAGGCATTTTTAAGAGTTTTAAATTATCCATAATTCACATCCAGAAGATCTGTAAGCCCGCCCCGCTTTCTTCAATTCTTCCTACCCTACGGGAACGGCTTCGCCGAACGCGTTCTTAGCGTCTTCGCGGTTGGTTAAATAAATATTCGATGTTGCAAAAAAAGTAATTGACCGAAAGCATCCAGGATACAAGCCCCCGAATTTATCCGTGGGGTCAATGCTTCAATTCTTTAATCTCAAATCTCAAATCTAAAATCGATTGACTGCACTTGATCTCGAAAAATCCGAAAGTGTGGATTTTTTTCGATCGTCAAAAGTTGATTGCATAGAACTCAAAACTACAGAGTTATATAATAAATTGTCGCTGGGTCGGGGCGGGTTTGCCGACATTTTTTCAAAATGTCGGCAAACCCGCCCCTGCGGTATTGGTGCTACAAATATCAACGATCGCTCAAAACAAATTGTTCGATCGCAGCCACCACCCCATCTTCCTCCACATCCGGCGCTACCCAATCAGCAGCAGCCTTCACCCCATCAGGAGCATTGCCCATCGCCACACCCACACCCGCGTAGGCAATCATTTCTACATCATTAAAATTGTCGCCGATCGCCATCACATTCCCCGCCTGCAAACCCAAAAGTTCCTCCGCTAAATACTGCACCGCATCTCCCTTATTCGCCACAGGATGCGTAGCTTCAAAAAAAGTAGCAACGGATCGAGTCAAATAAAGCTCCGCAGGCGTGTAGCGCAGCCGCATACTGCTGAGCAAGCCGTCGAGTACCCCCGGATTCTCGCACAATGCCAAAACTTTCGTCGGTTCCCCCGGAAGATCTCGCCGCAAATCTTTAATCACCATTGGTTCAATGCCCGATCTTTCGGCATACATTCGGGTAGCTGCGGTAATTTCCGGCACGTAAAGTTGGTCGTCAATGTAGAAATGGATCGAAAGCAGCGGTCGCAAATGCGGTTCTTCAAAATGGTCTAACAGTTGCAAAGCAGTTTGTTTCGACAGCGGCAAGTGCCGCAGCCGCTTTTTAGTCGCGTGATCTTGAATCCACGCGCCCTGGTAGCAAATCAGTGGCAATGTTGAGCCGATGTCGCGGTGAAAACGCAAAGCTGAGCGGTACATCCTGCCCGTAGCGACGGCCACTTTCACTCCCCGCGACTCGGCAGCCAAAATTGCCTGCTTGACTGGTTTTCGGATGGTATTTGACATACCTGCGATCGTGCCGTCTATATCCACTACCAGCAATTGAATGTCTGCGGTGCCAAAAGCGCGATCGGTCGCATTAGCTGGATTTGAGGCAGTTATATTCTGCATGATTTTTTTAGATTTTAGCTGTTGATTTGCACGCACCCGTTTATTTTGGCACTGGCGGGATAGCAAAGTGCGACTTCGGATTTTTTGAAGACTAAAATATAGATAACTAAATAAGCGACAAAAAAAGTATCTAGGAGGACTCTTGAGGGATGGATTTAGCTAAGCTATATAATAGTAGCCAGTTTACCGCCGTAAAAACCGCACTCGACCGGCGATGTGTATTTTCACTTACTTAATAATAATTGTGGTCAAAAAGAATGCAACTCTAAGCCCGCGCTCCAAACCCTTAGATCGTCAATCATTCCCAATCTAAAATCTAAAATCTAAAATCTAAAATTGTATAACCGCATCTTTGAAATTACCCCCAACTATCATGATTTCTATCCCGGGATACCGCATTGACGGAGAACTTTATACAAACCCTCACACAGTTATTTATCGAGGGATGCAGCTTGAGGAACAAAAACCCGTTATCCTCAAAACTCTCACGCCGCCATACCCAACCCCAGCGCAAATATCCCAACTGCTGCACGAATCCGAAATTCTTAAAAATTTGAATTCCCCCGGAATAGTCAAGCTTTACAAAATAGAAACATACAATCACTTTCCGGTTTTAGTTTTAGAAGATTTTGGTGGGATTTCCCTAAAAAAGTTTCTCAGCACCAACCAGCTTGAGTTACAACAATTTCTGCATATTGGCATCAAACTAGCAGAAACTCTTGGGCAACTCCACGAACACCACATCATTCATAAGGATATTAAACCCAGCAATATTATTGTCAATATCCAGACAGGAGATGTCAAGATTGCTGATTTTGCGATCGCCTCCCTGCTACCGGGCGAAAACCCCGCCCCCAGCCATCCCCATTTACTCGAAGGCACTCTTGCCTATATGTCTCCTGAACAAACTGGGCGCATGAATCGGGCGATCGACTACCGCACCGATTTTTATTCTTTAGGCGTCACCTTTTATGAAATGCTTTGTGGCGAATTGCCTTTTCAGGCGATCGATCCCATGGAATTAGTACACTGCCATATTGCCAAAACCCCAGTTTCTCCTTGTGAAAACAGAAAGCAAAAAGTAGAAAGCAGAAGCATCGAAGGCAAAATCAATCAAGTAGGAACAAAGGAGATTCCTCAAGTCGTTTCCGATATAGTCATAAAACTCTTAGCAAAAACAGCCGAAGACAGGTATCAAAGTGCTTTCGGACTTTTGTACGACTTGGAAAATTGTCTCGATCAACTGCAAACTACAGGTGAAATTTCCCACATCACCCTCGGCGAGCAAGATCGGTCAAGTCACCTGCAAATTTCCCAAAAATTTTACGGGCGAGAAGTAGAAGTTAATATGCTTCTCAGTATCTTCCAGCGGATGAGGCGGGGCAATACAGAAATCGTGCTGATTTCTGGTTGTGCAGGTGTGGGCAAATCGTCGTTAGTATATGAAGTTTACAAGCCGATTCGGCTGGAAAGCGGCTATTTTATTGACTGCAAATTTGAGCAATTTAAGCGCGATATTCCCTACGGTTTTTTGCTCCAAGCTTTTCAAGATTTGTTGCGACAAATTTTCACAGAAAATGCCGCAGAAATCTATGTTTGGAAAGAAAAATTTTTAAAAGCACTCGGCGGTAACTGCCAAGTAATTATTGAAGCTATTCCCGAATTAGAACTGATTGTTGGGCCGCAGCCCCCCGTCCCAGATTTAGGAGCAAATGAATCTCAAAATCGCTTTAATTTAGTATTTCAAAACTTCATCCGCGTCTTTGCTCAAAAAGAACACCCCCTAGTAATTTTCTTGGACGACTTGCAGTGGATCGATTCAGCATCTCTCAAGTTAATAGAACTGCTAGCAACTGACCTGGGAACTCAATATTTATTAATAATTGGAGCTTATAGAGAACCGGAAGTAGATGCAAATCATCCCCTAATGCTGACCGCCGAAGCAATTAAAAAAGCAGGCGGCACTGTGAGCGCGATCGCCCTTTCGCCTTTAGATATAAGCAGCGTCAACCAATTCGTTGCCGATACTTTGAACTGCGCCCCCGAAAAATCCCTAAGTTTAGCAGAATTGCTTTGGCGAAAAACCGCTGGAAATCCCTTCTTTTTAACTCAATTAATAAAATTTCTTTACTCCAAAAATTTGATTAAATTTAAACTTTCACCAGTTAATAATAATGTGGTCGAGCTAGCTGAACCTAACCTGTCGGGCTTAGCACAACCAATCTCAGAGCAAATTGTGAAAAAATGCCATATCACAGGCGAGTGGCAGTGGGATATCGAACAAATACAAGAAATGGGAATAACTGAAAATGTTGTAGAATTAATGATAGATAATATTCAGAAACTTTCAGATAATACCCAGGAACTGCTTAAATTAGCCGCTTGTATCGGGAACAAATTTGATTTAGAAATTCTCTCGACCATCGCCGAAAAACCTCTAGCGTCCGCAGCAACAGACCTCGGAGAGGCACTTCAGTCCGGTCTGATTTTGCTCGTGAATAACGCCTACAAAATTCCGATCGCACTAGCAGCAAGTACAGAGGTAACAGACACAATATCTAGAGATTTTAGCGATAAATTTTCCCTACCAGTGGCTGATGTTCCTAGCGCAACTTACAAATTTTTGCACGAGCGAGTGCAGCAGGCAGCTTATGCTTTAATATCCGATTCTCACAAACAAGAAATCCATCTAAAGATCGGCAACTTTTTACTCAAAAATGCACCGCCAGAGCAATTAGAAGAGCATATTTTTGATACCGTAAACCAACTAAATTTTGCAAAAGAAATCATCACCAGCCAATTAGAACAATTTCAATTATGCCAATTAAATTTAATGGCAGGCCGCAAAGCAAAAGCAAGTGCAGCTTACGAACTTGCCCTGAAATATTTAACCGCAGGTATAGAACTGCTGCCCCCCGAAAGTTGGAAAACTGACTACGACTTGACTCTTGCACTCTACGAGTCAGCAGCAGAAGCTGCTTACCTCAATACCGACTTTGAGCCAATGGAAAAATGGGCTGAAATTGTTCTGCAACACGCAAAAAATGAACTAGACAAAATCAAAGTGTTTGAAATCAGAATCATAGCTTGTGCGATGCAAACCAAACTCCAAGAATCGGTAAAAATTGGTCGCGAAGCACTAAAAATGTTAGGAATAAACTTTCCCGAATCGCCGATCCCCCTCCACATTCAGCAAGCAATGGCTAAAACAGCAGCTTATTTAAGCGACAAAAAAATAGAAGATTTAATTAACTTGCCGATGATGACAAATCCGCACAAATTAGCAACTATGCGCGTGCTTTCCAGTATGTTGTCAGCTACATTTATAGTTGAACCTATGCTGCTGCCGCTGATTGTGTGCGAGCAAGTTAATTTATCTATCAATTACGGAAACTCTACTTTTTCTGCCTTCGGTTATGCTAATTACGGAGCCATTTTAAAAGGAATAGTTAGAGATATTGAATCTGGCGATCGCTTCGGTCAATTAGCTTTAAATTTGAGTGATAGATTAAATGCGTTAGAGTTCAAAAGCAAAACGCTTAATTTAGTAGCCTTCATTTTGATGAACGGCAAGCATCACGTTAAAGACTCTTTGCCGCTATTAGAGGAAGCCTATCAAAGCGCGCTAGAAAATGGGGATTTAGAATGTGTCGGATATGCAGCCGTAAATATTTGTCAGTCTTTGTATTTCATCGGTCAAGAATTGCCACAACTGGAACTGAGAATGGTAAGTTACAACCATTTACTTTTTCAACTCAAGCAAGAAACTGTATTGACTTGGAATCAAATATATCGGCAAACTATTTTACAATTGATGGGAAAATTGGCAAGTCCACACCTTGTATTAGGTGAAGAATATAGCGAAGAAAAATTGTTGTCGCTGCTGTTGAAAGCTAACGATCGGGTGGGACTACAGCACTTTTATTTGCAAAAATTAATACTAGCGTATTTATTTGGAGATACCGCTACAGCGCTAGAAAATGCAGCGCAAGCCGAAGTATATTTAGACGGTGTTGCAGGCTTTATTAATGTTTCTGAATACCAGTTTTACGATTCTCTAGCCCGCCTAGCAGCCTATCCATCTGCCACAAATGAAGAACAAGAAGAGCATATTTTTTACGCTGTCAGCAACCGGAAAAAACTGCAACAAAAAGCGCTTTCTGCGCCCATGAATCTTCAGCACAAATGCGACTTACTTACGGCAGAAAAAGCGCGAGTTTTGGGCAATGTGGTGAGAGCAATGGAATATTACGATCGCGCAATTGAAGGAGCCCAAGAAAACGGATACATACAAGTACAAGCACTAGCAGCAGAATTGGCAGGAGCATTTTATTTATCCATAGGACGAGAAAAAAATTCTAAAGCTTACTTGACAGAAGCGCGTTATTGCTATCAGCGCTGGGGAGCAACAGCCAAAGCAGCGCATTTAGAATCCAAATACTCGCACTTGCTAACTTCAGGCTCGATTTCAACTAATATTGAAACTCACAAATCTACCAGCAGCGCTTCCACTACCAACGACAGTGCAGGCGTGCTAGACTTGACCACAGCAGTTAAAGCATCGCAAACCTTAGCAGGCGAAATAGTTCTAGACAAGCTGCTGGCAAAAATGATGAAAATTGTTATTGAAAATGCGGGGGCGCAAACAGGCTTTTTAATACTAGAAAAAGAGGGTCAATGGGTGATTGAAGCATCAGGATCTGTAGATGTCGATCGCGTTGCTGTCATGCAATCAATTCCGATAGATTTTGTAGCCGACGATCGAGAAGTAACTTTGCTGGCAGTTGCAGTTGTGAATTACGTCGCCCGCACCCAGGAAAGTATAGTTTTAAACGATGCCAGCCGAGAAGGACAATTTACTCGCACACCCTATATAATGGCAGTTCAACCTAAATCAATTCTTTGCACTCCGTTAATTAATCAAAGCCAACTCACGGGCATTCTATATTTAGAAAACAATCTGACTACAGGCGCTTTTACACAAGACAGGTTAGAAATATTAAAACTGCTGTCTTCTCAAATTTCTATCTCCATCAAAAATGCTCAACTTTACGCCAACTTGCACCAATTCAATCAGAATCTCGAAAATTTAGTACAGCAGCGTACCTCCGAACTCTCCCAAACTTTAGAAGACTTAAAATCTGCTCAAAATAAACTGGTAGAATCGGAAAAAATGGCTGCCCTCGGAGGGTTGGTTGCAGGTGTTGCCCACGAAATCAATACTCCTATCGGCATCGGCATCACCGCCGCCTCCCTGCTTGCTGAAAAAGCCACAAAGTTTTTTGAGGTTTACAGAAACGGTCAAATAAAACGTTCCGAGTTAGAAAAGTTTCTGGATACCGCCATGCAAAGCAGTAATATGATCTTATCTAACCTCACGCGGGCAGCCGACTTGATTCACAGTTTTAAAGAAGTAGCTGTAGATCAGTCGAGCGAGTTAAAACGGACGTTTAATGTTAAAAACTATCTAGAGGAAATTTTGACATCCTTAAGTGCCAAACTCAAAAGAACTAAGCACAAAATAGAGATTAAGTGTGATGAAAATATTGTAGTGGACAGTTACCCTGGCGTATTGTGTCAAATTGTGACAAATCTGGTGTTGAATTCCCTAATTCACGCCTACGATGGAGAAGACGAAGGAGTTCTAGCTTTTGATTTCAAACTAGAGGGCGATCGGCTAATATTTGAATATGCCGATAACGGCAAAGGAATTGACCCAGAAAATCTCAGTAAAATTTTTGAACCGTTTTTTACCACCAAAAGAGGTCAGGGAGGCACGGGATTGGGACTGCACATTATTTATAACCTTGTTACTCAAAAACTAAAAGGCACAATTAGCTGCACAAGTCAAGTAAATAAAGGAACAAGATTTATGATTGAATTTCCCGCTAAAATGAGCAGTTAGTTATTAGACCGCCAACATGGATATAAGTTTTATATAGGAGAACGATATATGTCAGAAGCTAGTAAAAACCTGTTGGCTGCAGGCGATGACGAATTAATCGTGGCGGGGGACGATGAATTAATATTTGCCGAGGAAGACGAGGCGGAAGAAAAACCGCTAGAAGAAAGTTGGAAAATATTAATTGTAGATGATGAAGTAGAAATTCATAATATTACTAAACTAGCGTTAAACGATTTTAAATTTGAAGGAAAAAGTATAACTTTTATCAGCGCTTACTCTGGAAAAGAAGCTAAAGAAATAATTCAAAATAATTACGACATAGCATTGATTTTACTCGATGTAGTTATGGAAACAGAAGAAGCAGGCTTGGAAGTAGTTAAATACATCCGCGATATTTTAAATAATCAAGTAGTGCGGATTATTTTACGCACTGGACAGCCCGGACAAGTACCAGAAGATGTAGTAATTGTCAGCTACGATATCAATGATTACAAAACCAAAACAGAACTTACTAACAAAAAATTATTTACCACAGTAGTCACCGCACTGAGAGCATTTAGATCGCTCAATCAAATCGAATCCAGCAAAAGCGAACTAGAAAAAATTGCAGCCGCATCAGCCCGTTTTGTACCCCGTGAATTTTTGAAGTTTCTCAAAAGAGAAAGCATCGTTGATGCCAGACTAGGAGACTCTGTACAAGCAGAAATGACGATCATGTTTGCCGACATTCGCTCATTTACAAGTCTGTCAGAAAGTATGTCTCCCCGAGAAAACTTTGAATTTCTTAACTCTTACTTAAGCCGAGTTGGCCCAGTTATCCGCGAGTATAACGGTTTTATAGATAAATATATTGGTGACGGGATTATGGCTTTGTTTCCTAACAGGGCTGAAGATGCTGTGCAAGCAGCAATTGAGATGCAGCAGCAAGTGAAAATTTATAACAGACACAGGCAAAACAGTGGCTATCAACCTATTTCGATAGGGATTGGCTTGCATACGGGGACTTTAATGTTAGGTACGATTGGCGAAGCGGAACGAATGGAAAGTACGGTGATTTCTGATGCTGTTAATTTAGCTTCCCGCGTGGAAGGATTGACAAAGCTTTATGGAGTTGCTATTGTAGCTAGCGTCCAAACCCTTTGCCGGATAGACGACCCTCAACATTACAAGTGCCGATTTCTCGATCGCGTTCAAGTCAAAGGAAAACAAACACCTGTCGCGGTATTTGAAATTTACGATGGCGACTCGCCGACAATGATCGAATTAAAAGCACAAACTCAAACTTATTTTGAACAGGGAATTTTTTTTCACTACCAGCAGCAATTCGCGCAAGCAAGGCAAATGTTTTTGCGGGTTTTGCAAATCAACAAGTATGATAAGGCAGCATCTTTTTATGCAGAACGCTGCGATATGTTGATGAAAAATGCAGTCATTATGACTCTGGAAGGTATTGAAATTTAGCTAATAGGTAATTGGGCATGGGGCATGGGGCATGGGGAATTGGGAATTGGGCTGAAAAGAATTAGGAAATGGGCATCCGCTAAGATAGTGAACAGTGAACAGTGAACAGTGAACAGTGAACAAATAACTTAATTTATGCGCTTAAAATCCCTTGATGTTTTTCGCGGAATTGCCATCGCCTCGATGATTCTAGTCAACAACCCCGGTAGTTGGGAACACGTTTATCCACCGCTAGATCACGCAGAATGGCACGGCTGCACCCCGACAGATTTAGTATTTCCGTTTTTCTTGTTCATCGTTGGCTGCGCGATGTCTTTCTCGCTGTCTAAATATATTCAAAATTATCCAAAAACCGGAATAGAAACCTCAAAAATTACACAAACAAAGGAAAAATCAGAATCCGACAA